>JAABUJ010001335.1_pt1 | contig 37214 bp, 28 predicted proteins | sample 5559131 | NCBI WGS metagenome assembly JAABUJ01 (sample SAMN10711875, study PRJNA513366) | rock metagenome | isolation source: Antarctica rocks | place: Antarctica: Victoria Land, Mt New Zealand nord | collected 2016-01-07 | reverse complement strand
CGCTGCGTCTTCCGGCGGTAATAGCAGAGAGCAAAGGTGCGGGCAAAACCCCAACGCAGCTGTTGGCGGGGAGGATGGGATGAGGCGCGTCAGCCTCCTGGTAGGCGGTGCTCTGCTGCTGGTGATCGGTGGGTGCCGGCATCGAGCTGTGGCACCGGTAATTCCGGTGGCCGCGCATGCTCCGGTGGCTCTGGAACGGACCCCGGAGAAGCCGCTTCCACCTGCGGTTGCTAAGATTCCGACGCAAGCGCCGCCCGTGGCATCGGTATCTTTGCCGATTGTGAAGGCTAAACGCACGCGACACAAATCAGCTACGCCGATTGTCGTGCCGCAGCCCCCTCCGCCGGTTGAAGTCGCTTCAGCGAGTCCGCCTCCTCCGATTGCTACGGTCATCGGATCGTTGACGACGGGGGAAGACGCGAGCCCTGCGACACAGCAGCACGCAGCCGATTTGATCGCGAAGAACGATAAGCGTTTCAAGGCGCTCTCGAGGCAGATGGTTGCCGCTCATCGCAGTGCTGTGACCCGGGTCGGCAACTTTGACCGTGAGGCGACGGCGGCGTTGAAGACGGGCGATGCCAGCGGAGCGATTACGCTCGCAACCAAGGCGCAGGTTTTGCTCGACGATCTGGATAAGTAAGGCGTGCGGTTGTGCGGTGTGTGCGGGCGGCGGTCAGACTAAACTGTTGGCGTGGCCTATACCCGAATGCAGCGAGTTGCTCTTGCGGTGGTCCCGCCTGTGGCGGCCGTCCTGATTCGTCTGCTGGGGATGACACTTCGTTATGAAGACCGTGTGGCTCCGGGGGCTATGCGGGGCGAATTGATCGCGGGTGCTGCCGTCTGGGTGTTCTGGCATCGCTCGCTGCTGGCGTGTGCACCTCGCTTTCGACGGCACAAGGTTGCGATTCTGATCTCGCAATCGTTTGACGGCGAACTGATTGCGAGGACTGTGGAGCGGCTGGGGTTTGCGGTCGTACGCGGATCGAGCTCGCGCGGGGGCGCGCCCGCGCTGCGCCAGATGGCTGCGGCGTATGAGCAGGGGATGCGGTGCGCGTTTACAGCGGACGGGCCGCGTGGTCCACGCTTTGTCGCGAAGCAGGGTTCGGCGCAGCTTGCGCAGCTGGTTGGCGCGTCGTGGGTGGGAGCGTTTTATGCGTTGCCGCAGCGTGCGTGGACATTGAAGAGCTGGGATGGTTTTTTGATTCCTAAACCGTTTTCGCGCGTGGTGTTGACGTGGCCGGTTCTGGCTGAGCCGACTCTGCCCGCTGTACAAGCCGCGCTCGATGAAAGTGTGCGGATGGCGGCTGACCGGGTCTAAAGCGGATTTTGCAGATGGTGTAGAGAACCGGAAACAGCAAAGACAAACGCAGATTCCCTTCGGGAATGACAACCAGAAGTACTCTCCGAGACTTCAGCGGATTGCGAATCGTAGACTGGAACTTGTGCGCGTCTCCGACTTCGATTTTTTGCTGCCTGATGATTTGATTGCACAGAGCCCGCCTGCGGTACGCGGGTCGAGCCGGATGCTGGTTGTGGATCGTGGATCGGGCGGGTTGGTGGATGATGCATTTGCTCGTCTGCCGGAGCATCTGCGCGCTGGCGATCTGCTGATCTTGAACGACTCACGGGTACTGCCGGCGAGGTTGTTTGCGGTGCGCGCGGGTTCTATGACTCAGGTGAATTCTCCGGCTCCGAGCGGGCGCATTGAGGTGCTGCTGACCGAGCAGCATGAGGCTGACGAGTGGACAGCACTGGTTCGGCCCAGCCGCAAGGTGCAGCCGGGTGAGACGCTGCTGTTCGCTGATGAGGTGGGTCGGGTTCTGCTGCGGGCCAGTGTAATCGCTGCGGGGGAGTACGGCGAACGGCGTCTTCGCTTTGAGCCGGACGCGAAGTTTCTTGAACATCTTGAGCGGATTGGGCACATGCCGCTGCCGCCGTATATTCATCGGGATGATAGCGAGCGGGACCGGGAGCGGTATCAGACTGTTTATGCTGCACAGCCCGGGTCTGCGGCTGCGCCGACTGCTGGTCTGCACTTTACGCCGGAGATGCTGGAGCGGCTGCGGGCGCGTGGAGTTGAAATCGCGAGCGTTACGCTGCACGTCGGGCTTGGAACGTTTCAGCCGGTGCGGGTGGAGACACTGGATGAGATTCGTCTGCATACGGAACGTTTCATGGTGCCTGCGGCAACGGTGAGGGCGATTGCTGACGCACAGGCAGAAGGGCGGCGGGTCGTCACAGCCGGAACGACGACTACGCGGACGCTGGAGCATTGTGCGGCGGCTGGTCTGCTTGGTGGTGATGAGGATGTTTCTGGTGCTACGAATATCTTTTTGCGCCCGGGGCACCGGTTTCAGGTGGTCGATGGTTTGCTGACTAATTTTCATCTGCCGCAGTCGACTCTGCTGATGCTGGTGAGCGCGTTTTTGGGGGCGGACCGTGGACGGGAGCGGGCGCTGGCGGCGTATGTGCATGCGGTTCGCGAACGGTACCGGTTCTTTAGTTACGGAGATTGCATGTTGATCCTGTAGGGCTGATTCGCCATTCCTGTAAAAGACGAAGGCAAGCGCAGATTCCCTGCGGGAATGACAGCCAGGAAAAGCAAAGAGCAAGTACACGCAGATTCCCTCCGGGAATGACAACCAAGAAGCGGGGGAGTCTGCGTGTCTTGGTGTGCGGAATACAATCGAGGGGATGCCGAGTGATCAGACAAAACCGCCGATTTACCTGCTGGATTCAATGGCGTTCATCTTTCGTGCGTATCACGCGATGCAGCGGCAACGGCCGATGTCGACGCGCACGGGAATTCCTACGGCGGCTACGTATGTGTTCGTGAATATGATCAACAAGCTGCGTAAGGATTTCCAGCCGGAGTACCTGGCAGCGATTTACGACGTGGGCGCGCCGGTGCATCGCAACGAGATGGCGTTGCAGATGAAAGACGTGCAGAAGTTCAACATCAAGACGCAGGCGTTCGAGACGATTGAGTACGGCGGCTACAAGGCGAATCGCGTTGAGACTCCTCCGGATCTGATTCAGCAACAGCCTTATATTCGGCGCGCGCTCGAGGCGTTTCGCATTCCCATTTTGTACTACGAAGGGTTCGAAGCGGACGATGTGATTGGGACTCTTTCGTGCAAGTTATCCGCGCTCGGACACAAGGTTTACGTCGTGTCTTCAGACAAGGACATGATGCAGCTGGTCAACCGCGACGTGGTCATTCTGAACCCGACGAAGGACAATTTGGTGCTGGACGCTGCGGGTGTGGAAGCGGCGTTAGGTGTGCCGCCCGAGCGTGTGGTCGATGTGATGGCGCTGCGTGGCGATGCGATCGACAACATTCCCGGTGCGCCTGGGATTGGAGATAAGGGATCGGTCGAATTGATCCAGCAGTTTGGATCGGTTGAGGCCGCGCTTGACCGCGCCGACGAAGTAAAGCGCAAGACCTATCGCGAGAGCCTGCAAAATAATCGCGACAATATCCTGCTGTCGAAGGAATTGGTGACAATCCATACCGGCGTTCCGATTGAGTATTCGCTGGAGGCGATGCGCACGCAGCCTGTAGATAACGCCGCCTGCCGGCAGCTATTCACGGAGTTGGAGTTTACGACGCTGCTGAAGGAACTCGCGCCGGCAGCGGTGGACGATGCTCCGGTGGAGTATGACTTGTCACCAAAGCCGTCGGCGTTTGCGGATCTTGTGAACGGAATTAAAGAGCAGCGCACCGGTTTTGCACGGGGCCTGGCGCTGGCAATCTTCGAGGATGCGCGGGCTGTCTCGGAAGAGATTGCCGCAGACAATGAAGACGCACCGGAACCGCCGATGGCGGAGAACATGTCCTTGTTTGGAATTGAGCTGGGCCCGGCGGCGGAGCAGATGCCAGCTCCGAAAGATATCGCCTGCCGTTTTGGGATTGCGGCCGCTCCGGACAAGGCGTTCGAATTTGCGCTGGATGCGCCGGGCTTGCGCGCGGCCCTTGAAGATGCTTCGCTGCCGAAGTACGTGCATGATTTGAAGGCGGTGCTGCGTGCGCTCGCTCCGCATGGTGTGACGCTTGCGGGCGAGGTGACGGATGTGATGCTGCTGAGCTATCTGCTGAATCTGACGCATGGCTCACACACACTCCCGGATATTGCGGCGCGGTTTACGAGCCGCGCGCTGACGCATCAACCGACCAAATTAAATCCTGGCGATCCGAAACGTCTGGCGGAAGCGGCTGCGGTAATCGGACGGCTCGCGCCGTTGTTGCGCACCGAGGTTGAGGGGGCTACTCCTGTAGAGCATCACATTCCCGCGGACGAGCCTAAGCTGGGCGGCGCGATGACGCGCGAGATGGTCTTTGACGCGCCTGTACCTACGGCCACGAGGCAGGCTATAACGGTGCCGCTCGACCACGTTTACAAGACGATTGATCTGCCGTTGGTCGGGGTGTTGCAGCGGATGGAAGAGGCTGGTGTGCGGGTCTCGCCCGAGGTGTTGAACGAGATGAGCAGCCGCCTGGCGGTTGAGATCGATACGCTGGCGGAGAAGATTTATGCGGACTCAGGCCACCGGTTCAACATCAACTCGCCCAAGCAGCTTGGCGACGTTTTGTTCAACCAGATGGGTCTGCCCAAGCCCATGAAATATGGCAAGGGCAAGGTGGTTTCTACCGCGCAGGATGTGCTCGAAGAGTTGGCGGAAAACCATCCCATTGCCGCGCTGGTGACCGAGCACCGGCAACTGCAAAAGCTCAAGTCGACTTACCTCGATCAGCTTCCTGCACTGGCGGATGCTGAGGGGCGTATTCACACCACCTTCAACCAGGTGGGCACGGCGACGGGCAGGCTGTCGAGCACCAATCCGAATTTGCAGAATATTCCGATCCGCACATCTATCGGGCGCGAGATTCGTGCGGCGTTTATTGCGGCGCCGGGCAATCTACTGATGTCAGCGGACTACTCGCAGATTGAGTTGCGGTTGATGGCGCACTTCTCGCAGGATCCGCTGCTGCTGAACGCCTATCGCACGGGACAGGACATTCATACGCTGACTGCAGCCGAAGTCTTCGGGGTAGACCCGGAGACGATGAATAAGGAGACACGCGCGCGTGCCAAGGCGGTGAACTTCGGGATTGTGTACGGGATCAGCCCTTTCGGTCTGGCAGCGCAACTTGGCATCGATCAGTCGGTCGCGAAGACGTACATTGAGACTTACTTTGAGCGCTACCAGGGCGTGCGCAGGTTTATCGACGAGACGCTGGATACGGTGCGGAGAGAGCAGGCGGTGCGTACGCATTTCGGGCGGATACGGCCCATTCCGGACATACAATCGCGCAACCCGAATATGCGCGGATTCGCTGAACGCACGGCGGTGAACACGCCGTTGCAGGGCACGGCGGCGGACCTGATCAAGCTGGCGATGATTGCGCTCGACCGGGAGATGATTCGGCGCCGGATGCGTTCGCGCATGACGCTCCAGGTGCACGATGAACTGCTGTTCGACGTTGTGCGCGAAGAGGCCGACGAACTCACAATTCTAGTCAAGCAGGAGATGGAACACGTGGCCGAATTTTCTGTGCCGATCGTTGCCGATGTGGGGTTGGGTGACAACTGGCGCGATATTTAAGCGGCTGTCCGGGCATTGCTACGCGCGGGCGGGAAGCTTCAGAGTGAATCGAAGGCGAACGCGATGATTGTGGGTCCGGAGCCCAAGTTGCCGTTCGTAAAAAGCTGATCTTCATGCTCTTCTCTTGGACGGAACGACGAGTCCATTTCCCCTGCGGCAATCTGCTGGTCGGACGCTTCGTTAAAACACAGATCACAGATGGCCAGGCCGGCGTCTACGTCATTGTGTACGTTGCGGATGGGTGGACCGAAGGTACGGCAGAGGATTGGACGATGCTGGTAGAGGTCGCACGTCTGCGTGGCTGGATCGAGGACGGGACATGCGTCCACGTTGGCCCATTCTTCGAAGCGCTCGATTGCGTGGAGGTCGTCGGCCAGGACGCCCGTTGATGGGTCCCCCGGGAAAAACGGTGCGAGGTGCTGTCGAGCGCCGGTGACGCGTGCGCGTAGGCGGGCGGACTTGCCGGAATCCGCAAACGAGAGTCCCTGGCGCAGACGCGCGGCATCGGTGGCGGAGATTTCGAAGACTCCGTGGCAGCATTGGGAGCAGCCCGGGTGGCAGGCCAGGTGCGCTCCAGCGCGCAGAACGGCGGAGGCTAGCGCGGAGTTTACGATCTGGATCAGGGGGTGGGCATGGGTGGCGGGGGAAGACGAAACGCAGATTCCCTGCGGGAATGACAGCTAAAGACAACGGCAAGGAGAGACCCAGATTCCCTGCGGGAATGACAGCGGGAATGACACCCAGAAGGCGGACTGGGCTAGCTGGCGAGGACGCGGTTAAAGATGGCGTCCACATTGGCTAGCTGGCGGTTGTAATCGAAGGCGCGGGATAATTTGTCTGGAGTCAGGCGGCTTGTAATTGCTGGTTCTTTGGCAACCTCATCGCGAAAGACCAGATCCTCTTTCCAACTGCGCATGGCATGGCCCTGGATGAGGCGGTAAGCATCTTCCCGGCTCATGCCGGATTCAGCCAGATCGAGCAGCAGTTGACCGGAAAAGATTAGTCCGCCGGTGCTTTCGAGATTCTTGAGCATGCGCGCCGGGTAGACCAGCAGCTTGTCAATCAGGTTGGTGGTTTTAGCAAGCAGATAGTCGGCAAGCGTGGAGGAGTCGGGCAGAATCACGCGTTCGGCGGAAGAGTGCGAAATGTCGCGCTCATGCCACAGCGCGATGTTTTCAAAAGCAACCTGCGCATTCGCGCGGACAACGCGCGCAAGGCCGCTGATCTGCTCACTGGTGATGGGGTTTCGCTTGTGCGGCATGGCGGAGGAGCCCTTCTGCTTTTCAGAGAAGAACTCTTCGGCTTCGCGGACTTCCGTGCGTTGAAGGTGCCGGATTTCGGTTGCGATCTTATCCAAGGTCGAACAGAGCACGGCCAGCACAGCGACGTAGGCCGCGTGGCGATCGCGCTGAATGACTTGCGTGGCGATCGCGACGGGTTTCAGATTGAGTGCAGTGCAGATGGCTTCTTCATGTTCAGGCTTCAGGTGGCCGAAGGTTCCGACGGCCCCGGAGAGCTTGCCTACGCGCAGGTCTTCGGCGGCGGCGTCGAAGCGGATGAGGTTGCGCTGCATCTCTGTGTACCAGAGAAGGAGTTTGAGCCCGAAGGTGGTGGGCTCGGCATGGATGCCGTGGGTGCGGCCGATGATGGGCGTGTGCTGAAATTCAAGCGCGCGGCGCTTCAGGGTTTCGGCGAGGCTTACGATACCAGCGCGGATGAGCGCCGAAGCTTCACGCAGTTGCAGGGCCTGTGCGGTATCGACGACGTCGGTTGAGGTGAGCCCAAAGTGCAGCCAGCGCGAGTGCTCGGGCGCGGCGATATGCTCGGCCACCGACGTGGTGAACGCGATGACATCGTGGCGGACTTCGGCTTCGATCTCGTTGATGCGCTCGACCGTATAGCCGCCACGGTCACGAATCACATCTGCGGATTGCTGCGGAACCATCCCGGCTGCGGCAAGGGCCTGGGATGCAGCGACCTCCACCTGCAACCAGCAGCGATACTTATTTTCGTCAGACCATATGCGGGCCATAGCGGGACGGGTGTAACGTGCGATCATGCGAACAACCTTCTTAATAACGGTATGTTTTTAGTTTATCTTCATGCGTGAGGCGCGCAGGTTGATTGCAGCGTTGGAGGCACAGACTGAACATGAAATCGGCTGAGCAGTGTTTGAATGAGCTTGCAGAATTTCGTTTCCGGATGAGGAAGTTTCTCAGCTTCAGCGAAAGCCGCTCAGAGATAGCCGGCATCACCGCGCAGCAATATCAGCTGATGCAGGTCGTCGCCTCAGGCGGCAGCTCGGAGCACTCGATCTCTTCGCTTGCAGAGCGTCTGCTGCTGCGCCATAATAGCGCGGTCGAGCTGGTCGACCGTGCCGAAAAGGCAGGCTTGGTGGTTCGCGTCGGCGATGTGCAGGATCAGAGGAAGTCTCTGGTGCGTTTGACTGAGGCTGGGCAGGCCCTTTTACTTCGTCTGGTTGATGAGCACATGGAGTACCTGGAGAGCTCGGGCGGCGAGATGCTCGATGCGTTGCGTCCGCTGGTGGGTCAGGGCGATTCCGCGCTGCAGGGCTAACGTTCAGGCGTTGCTGACGCCAAATAGTTCCGACATCTCTGCATGCAGAAAGCCCTGTCCCGGACGATAGGGTTGAACCCATTTGCCGTCAAGAACGAATTGCGGAATGGCACGCTTGCCGACGTTCTGTAGAACCTCATCGGCTGCGCCGGGGGTCGTCTCAATGTCAATTTCGCGGAAGGGGATGCTGTGCCTGGTGAGGAAACGCTTAGCTTCGCGGCAGTCGCGGCACCAGCTGGCCGAGTAAACGAGAAGGTCCATGTACGCAGTTTACAACGTGCAGACGGACAGACTCCTGAACCTTACCTGGAAGCGGATAGCCTTTCTAAGGCTGGGCGCGAAAGATGCCAATTTCCTGCGCGGGAAGGTGAACCTGCAACCCAGGCTTGAGCACGATGAACGTGCCATTATCCGGCAGAGCCGAGGTGAATCGCGTGCATCCAGCGAGGGCGGATGACGCGGGAATCGCAATGTCCTCAGGCTTGGCAGCGTTGTTGACGACAATCAGGTAACGTTCTGCATGGGGCTGAGACGTGCAATTGCCTGCAACTTTGCTACGTGATGCAAGCAGTGTCGCGGGGTCGAGACTGCGCACGAAGGCAAGCGTATTTGCATCGGAAAACACGGTGCTCTGCTGGCCTGATTGCAGCGCGGGCGTGTGCGCACGTAACTGGAAGATTGTCTTCACCCAAATGTAAAGAGATTGCTGCTCCGGTGTTCTCCCCGAGTTGAGGAAGGCATCGTGCTGGTCTGTCGCAAAGCCGCCGGGGAAGTCTTTGCGATTGTCTGGATCATCGCCGCCCGGCATCGCAATCTCATCTCCGTAGTACAACTCAGGCGTACCGCGCAATGTGGCCAGCAGGCCAAAGCCGAGGTGAAGTGCTGCCTGCGAAGCTCCGGATTCTGAGATGAACCGCTTCACATCGTGATTGCCGATAAAGGTGACCAGACGCTCCGGATGCGGGTACAAAGCATCCTGCGCGAGCACGTCGGCGATGGCAGATATGGGTGCGTCGTGCGTCAGCGACTTACGCAGCGCAAATAAAGCGGATAGTCGAAGGGCGTATCCAGCAGAGTGTCGAAGGTGCCATCGCTGCCGGTGTTCGCGCGTCCGCCGGCGAAGAAGCTGGTGACGTGCGGGTCGGCATTGAAGACCTCGCCCACAGCGGTCAAGTGCGGGTAAAGGACGTGCAGCATGCCGTTGTAGAAATTCCAGAAACTGCGCGGCACATAGGGAAAGGTGTCGATCCGCAGGCCGTCCAGACCAGCCGATTCGATCCACCAGATTGCATTCTGCGCAAGATACTGCGCCACTAGCGGACTGTCCTGGTTCAGGTCCGGCAGCACGTCTGCAAACCAGCCATTCAGCAGAACTTTGCGCCGCGCCGCGGAAGCCGCGGTATCGGTGACGCTCGCGAAATCGTCATCCACCTTGATGTGCGCGGCGGGTGTGCCGTGCAGCCAGTCCGGTGTCGGCGGGTCACTTGCCCATACGTTGGCCGCACCGACGTGGTTGGGTACAGTGTCGAGGATCACCTTCATGCCGCGTGCGTGGGCTGCGTCCACCAGAGCGCGATAGTCCGCCATCGAACCAAAGTGCGGGTCGACCACGTACATATTCGTGGCGCTGTACCCGTGATAGCTCTGACCTGATTGTCCGGCACTGTTGTCATAGAGCGGTGTGGTCCAGATTGTCGTAACGCCGGTAGCTTTCAGGTAATCCAGATGATTCTGAATGCCGCGCAGGTCGCCGCCGTGATACGCGCGGCCCGCGTGCCGGTCATCGGGATCGCGGAAATTTTTCAGCGCGTCGTTGGCCGTGTCGCCGTCAGCAAACCGGTCCGGCATGATCAGGTAAATCACATCGGAACCATTGAAGCCCTTCGGCTGCTGCGCCCGAACACGCCGGGAAACTAGCATATAGGGAGCGGACGTGCTGCCATGAACGTTCGACGCTACAATCTCGAAACTTCCGGCTTTGGCACGAGCAGCGGAGAGCGTCAGAAAAGCCCAATGTCCATTCGTCGATGTTGAGGTTTCCGTCACGCGCGCCGCCGTATTCCGCAAGCGAAAGGACGTGCGTTCCAGGTGTTCGCCATGCACCAGCAGCAAGGAGTCCGGTAGTTCGGTAAACCAGTTTGGGGGATCGATCCTGGTGATGACAGGCTTCGCCGTCTGCGCCGTGCATGTAAAGGTAGAGCAGATGAAAACCATGCAGGCAACAGCTTTGCAGAACGTGGCAGAGATGCGGAATCGGTGCTGCACTTCACCAGGCCCACCATGAGACGTCCCGCTTTTTGCGTTCTTTGGCACCAAAGAGGAAGAGCGCACCAACACTTCAAGCAAGTATTTCATTAACTCGGCGACCTTTGAGATTGGTTGAGTAAGGTACAAGAAAGGGACGCTGCATACTGTCTGGGTATACGGCGCTCCAGCGGCTGGACGGTGAGTCTGGGTTAGAACGTGACCCGATAGGCAAACTCTAGCTCACGGGCGCTGCGGAAGCGAGTGGTGTTGATGGAGAGCACGCCGTTGTCGATGTTCGTGTTGCTCAGGTTGCCGAACTGCGGGTGATTGAATAAGTTATATGCCTGCACGTGAATCTGCGTGTCGATGCGGTCAGGCTGCATACCAGCGGATTCCTTCACTGCGCTGCGAAAGGATGAGCGATAGCACACTTGTGCGCCAATCTGACACTTGATGATCGACAACGCGACCTTAACATTGGAAATAACAGCATTAAATGAACTTTAGCGAGTTTGCGGAGATCGCATGGCTAAGGTTCTGGCTGCCACAGTGTGCTTGCTGGTGAGCGATGTGCGCTGGAGGAACTGATCTGTTTCGGGTGAACTGGGGCGGAGAGGACTCGCCGGGTCCAGGAGAACTTTATGGTGGATGGTGAAGAGTACGAGCTCGAGCCGATCCGTGACCCCGGTCTTGTCGAAGATAGTGCGCATGTAGTTTTTGATCACCTGCTCGGTGTTTCCCAGCTCGTCGGCGATGTCCTTGTTCTTGTATCCCTGGACGAGGAGCGTCACGATTTCAAGCTCTTTACGGGTGAGGCGATTGCGCGCCTTTTCGCCGAGTGCGTCGGGCTTTGCGTTGCCGGGGTGGCTGGCGGGCGTGGACTGGATGTGCCGCTGACCTGACGCGACTGCGCGCACACAGGCAGCGAGCTCAGGCGCGGATACGCTGCGATAGAGAACGCCGGGGAAGTCCAGCTCCACAAACCCGATTGCATCGTCTGTGTTTTCGAGCATGACGGCGATGAGGCAGTCGAAGGCGGACAGTGCTGCCTTCAGCGCCGGCCAATCGTGAGTGATGCTGGCGGCGCACAGCAAGGTTGATCCGGGGAATAATTCGGCGGCGCTCAGCAGGCGTGGCGCATCGACGCACTGACCTACAACCCGGAAGTCATCTTCGATTCCGAGCAGACGTGCGGTGCCGACTCGAAACATCTCCTGATTGTCTGCGACGATGATGCGATAGCTCATGCTGGATTGACCCGGTCTTGCGCAGAGGTATGCGGACGCAAGCTGAAGTAAACGAGGTTAGGTCCGGTTATCTGGATTCACTTACAGATTATTTCGGCGAATTGCCGAGAATCTTGAATGCACGGGTGGCACCTATTACTTTCGTTGCGCTCTTGAGCGTGGAGGTCATTCCCAATTTCAGAGGGCAGGACTAATCTCGCGTCAGACCTACAAAAGGAAGCGCTTTGGATGAATGCACTGCGCGTCTAGACGCAGCATGAACCAGAAGCACAAGGAAGGAGTTGTTATGGAATATTATTCAAGCGTTGTGACAGTGATGGCTGTGTTGACTACTATTGCGGTGGTGTGTAGCTGGGCTCCTACGCGTTAAGCCGGGCTTACCTTCGACGCGCATAAAGGAATGGACACTCTCAGCCGAAGAAGCATGTAGCGATGGCAGATGTATCTGCCACGCGCGGCTGCTCCGACTTGCCATGGTCCTGCGCGATCAGAGGACGCTTCCGGCGGACCTGCGCTTGTTCGTCTACCGCGATGGAAAGTGGGAGGGCAATGCAACGGGTGTCGGACGCGCTACAGCGAAGGCCTTCACACAGAGTGGACTCGCCTGTTCGCGGTGCGTGGCTGCTCCGGGCGGTTGCAGGTGTTCTGCTGTTGGTGCAAGTGGGCTTGTTCTGGTGCGGCCTGCCTGCGTCGTTACATGCAAATACGGATTTCAGGGTTTTCTATACGGCAGCGCACCTGGTCCTGCAGGGCAGAGCAGAGGAGATGTTTTCGTACGAGGCGCAGAGGCACGCGCAGAAAGCGTTGTTCGGTGCGTCTGGACAGACGCTGCCGTTTCTCTATCCGGCTTATGCTGCGTTGTTGTTTGTGCCCTTTGCGCTGCTGCCGTTTGGTGTGGCATATCTGCTGTTTACCCTCGTGAACATCGCAGGGCTATGTGTTGCTTGCTGTCTGCTCTGCGAACGGGTTCCTGCGCTGCGGCACTGGCCCATGTCTCTGCGGGTTGGGCTGGTTGCGGCTATGCTTCCTCTGGCAGAGGTGTTGATCCAGGGACAGATTTCTATCCTGCTGTTGCTGCTTTATGTGGGGATGGAACACCTGCTGGCCCAACGCAGAGATCTTTCGGCGGGGGTGGTGCTGGCGGTCTGCCTGGTCAAATTTCAGATTGCGATTCCTGTTGCTCTGCTGTTTCTGGTGTGGCGCTGCTATCGCGTGTTGGCGGGCTTTATGTGCGGTGCCGCGGGACTTGCGCTGGTCTCGCTGGCAATGTGCGGCGTAAGTGGTTTGCGCGCTTACGGGCGAGCCACGATTGAGGTGACCGGAGCAACTGTTATGCATCCGCTTGCGGCCAAAGCTCGTTACGGCATGTACGCGGGTGAGATGCCGAACCTGCACGGTCTTTGCTTTGATGTCACGCAAGGTAGTGCGAGCGGAACGATTCTGCTGTTCGTTGCGTCGGCGATTACGCTCGTGTGGGCTTCGCGGCAAAGACCTTCGCTGGCGGTGGCGCTTCCTGCGGCGATGCTGGTCAGCTATCACTTGCAGGTCTACGACCTGGTGCTGCTGCTGCTGCCATTGGCGCTCGCTGCCGGGGCTGTTCTTGATGGGCATGGGAGCGGGAACAATCGAGGTACGGGAGACGTAATGGCGGCGTATGTTCTGTGCGGCTCATTTGCTTGTGTTGCACTTCCTGTTGCGGGGTTGCTGTTGATGAAGGGCTGGGCGGCTGTGCTTGCGTTGCCGGTGATGGGTGTGCTGTTCGCTGCTGGCGTGCTGGTTGTGCCCTCGGCTGTGGTGTGGGATGCGGACCGCGCACGCGGAGGTGATGAATATGCCTCTGCTATCGGCGGACCTCTGAGCATTCCTGGGCTGCACTGAACAGCAGATCCTCCACTTTGATGCGGAATGACAAGCGAAAAGGGGACGATGTGAGCCTACGTTCGCGCTTGGGCGGAGTTTGCAATTGTGTACAGTGTGGCGGTCATACGGGCGAATACAGGGATCCTTCAGTACGTTCAGGATGACGGCTTTGCAGGGATGGGGACTTTGGTTCTGAAGAGAAGTTAGAGGCGGCTTAGAGAACCGGGATGCAAAAATGCAAACGCAGATTCCCTGCGGGAATGACAACCAGAGGAAGGAAAAAGCTTATCCCATTTAATGAGATTAGAGGGTGGAGGAGTTCATGTTCTTCAGCAGCATGGGCAGGTCGGGGTCGTGCTCGGCGATGACCTGGTAGCCCAGGCGTTGGAGGCAGTCGCTGCCGAGGGCGATTGAAGTTGAAGACGTTGCGCGTGCGGTGAGTAGGCGCACTTTGCTGCCGCCTGGGAGCATGCCTCGGACCATCAGGCAGCGGTCTGGGCGATACGTGCAGGACGCCAGGTCAGTGATGCTGAGCGCCTCGCTGGGCGTGAGCATGATGGTTCTGGGGGGTGCCATGCGGTCGATCATGCTCCAGATCTCGAGCTTGGACTCAAGCTCATCGGGAACGAAGTCGATTGCGACGTCGGCTTCGCGGACTGCGTCTTCGACAGTCAGGACCAGGGTCACCGAACGGCCAAGCGAGGCGAGCTCTTCTTCTGCTTTGCGTAGCCTGGCCGGCATCACGTCTTCGAGGACGACGTTCAATCCGGATTTCGCACAGGCCAGGGCGAAGCTGCGGCCGGCGACACCCGCCCCGATGATCGCAACGGTCAAGGCTGCGGGTGCCTGGGCGGGAGATGTAGGCACGTTATTTCTTTTTTTCGATGGAGGCGAGCACGGTCTCGTAGTTGGGCTCGGAGACGCGGATGTATTCGGCGATGCGCTGGCGTTCTTCTTCATCGAGCGACGGCAGCACGGTGAGGATGCGGCGCAGGGTGACGGAGATATCGTCAACGTAGTTCATGGTACGGATGGCTTCGCCGGAAAGTGGCATGCAGTTGCTCCAGATCGGGTTCGGGTAGCGGTGAGGCTTCTTGCTCAGTCTAAATGCTTGCGGGGTCTCGCATGTGAGGGCGGGGCGATGAACGACGTTGCAGCGTTGAGCGAAATACAGGGATCCTTCACTTCGTTCAGGATGACGACACTGCGGCGAGTGAAGTGAACTAATCCGGAGATGTTACGGCATTAAGGCCGACGATTGGCTCCTTGTAGCCGTCGCGGTCGGTCATCTCCATTAGCGCGGCCAACTTCGTGGCGAAGTCGGGATGAAGCGAGTCCTGCCGGTAGCGCCAGGTCCAGTTGCCGCTTCCGGCGGCGGGTGTGTTCATGCGGGCTTCGCTGCCGAGGTGCAGGATGTCCTGTAAGGGGAAGATGCAGATGTCGGCGACCGAACATGCGGCGGCGCGGATCATGGCCCAGACGACGTCGCCGGTGTGCTCGACGATTTCCAGATAGGTTTGAACGTTGGCGTGTTCGGCTGGACCGGTATCGTCCAGCCACCAGCCCAGGGTGGTGTTGTTGTCGTGGGTTCCCGTATAGGCGACGGTGTTGGGGACAAAGCGGTGAGGAAGGTAGATGTGGCTGCCGCGGTCGGAAAAGCCGAACTGGAGGATGCGCATGCCGGGCATGCCATAGTGTTCGCGCAGTTCTTCCACTTCATGCGTAATCAGGCCTAGATCTTCGGCGATGAAGGGAAGCTCGCCGAAGACTTCGCGCAGACGCTGGAAGAGATCGTGCCCGGGAGCCTTGACCCACTGCCCGTTGACGGCTGTTTCTTCATCGGCCGCAATGGACCAGAACGCTTCGAAGCCACGGAAATGGTCGAGACGGATGGTGTCGTAGAGGGTGAGGGAGCGGCGGATGCGCGCCACCCACCAGTCGAAGCCGCGTTCGCGCAGGACGTCCCAGCGGTAGAGCGGATTGCCCCAACGCTGGCCGGTGGCGGAGAAGTAATCTGGCGGAACGCCGGAGACACGCAGCGGACGCAGATCTTCGTCGAGCTCGAAGATACCGGGATTGGTCCAGACGTCGGCTGAATCATAGCTGACGAAGATGGCGACGTCGCCGAGGATGCGGACGTCGCGCTCCTGGCAGTAGGCGCGGAGTGCGCACCACTGTTCGCTGAAGAAGTACTGGATGACCTGTTCGGTGGCAATCTCGCGGCCTTTTTCGTTGAGCAGACGGGTGAGCGCGTCGCCTTTGCGCTGGGCGTACTCGGGCGGCCACTCGTGCCAGCTGGCGTAGTCAAACATCCGCCGCAGCACGGTGTAGTTGGCATAGTCGGGGAGCCAGGACAAGTTTTCGGCACAGAACTTCTGGAAGCGCAAACGCTGCTCATCGCTGGCGCGGTCGAGGAAGTTGGCTGCTGCCTCTTCTACCAGAGGTAGTTTGCGTTCGACGGCCGCGCCGAAATCAGCCGGCCCGTCGTTTCCGGGCAGACCATGGATGCGCTCCCACTCAATCCAGCCCTGCTCGGCGAGAATCTCAAGGCTGATCAGCAGGGGATTGCCCGCGAAGGCCGAGAGGGCCGAGTAAGGCGAACTCCCGTAGCCGGTGGGCGAGAGCGGGAGCACCTGCCACAAACGCTGTTTGGCGGCGGCGAGGAAATCGACAAAGGCGCGGGCTGCGGGACCGAAGTCGCCGACGCCGCCGTACGAGGGCAAGGAGGTTACGTGCAGCAATACTCCGGAACTTCGTTCGGTTAACATCCTGTGGCTGCCCCCGGTGGAGTTTTGTTGTGTGATGCGCTTTGTGTCGGGCAGGGTCGAGAAGATTGTGGCGACGGTTCACTGGTACTGCGGGTGAATTTGTTCGCAGTGGAGGAAAGGCAAACGCAGATTCGCTTCGGGAATGACAACGGAAGGAAATGCGGGAAAAGAGAAGCGGGCAGGAGCTTTCGCTCCCACCCGCCTGGTAACAGGAGAGCCGGCTGGTTTACCTCGGAAGAGGTGCGGAACCCGGTGTGGCTGGCTTGGCGGTTACACGAATGCCGCCGCCCTTCTGGTATTTATCGACCAGCGTTCCCAGGTAGACGCGAAAGATTTCTTCGCGTTTCGTGTTGAGCATCTGCTCGCGGGTCTGGTCGAGATTCTTTGCAGTGTCTTCGGCGGTGGGTTCCTGCTTGTCGGTGACTTCGAGCACACTGCCGAGCTTGCCGACTGTCAACGGACCGCTGAAGCCACCTTTGGGGAGCGAGAACGCGACGGAGGCGGGCCCGGACATCGCGCCGAGGTCAGGCACCTGGCCGTCCTTGCCTACGAGGTCGCTGGTCTGGACTGGCAGATGCATTGCTGCGGCAGCCTTACGGAGGTCGCCCATGGACTTGGCATCAGCCGCAAGCTTGGTCACCTGGGCGGTGAGCATCTGCGGAACCTGCCCGTCGCGGTAGTCCTGGAGGATGTGCGCCTTGTACTCGTCGAACGTGGGTGCGTGCGGTGCTTTGATGTCAACCACGGTGAAGACCGCGTAGCCGTCGCCAGTCGAGACGGAGGCTGGAGCAGCCCCTTTGTTCTCGGCGAACGCCTGCGTCAGCATCCCGGTGCCGTCGGAAACTCCAGCCACGACTCCATCCTTGGGCAGATAGTCGGTGGTGACGGCGCTCAGGCTGTGGGCTGCGGCAGTTTTGGCGATGCCGTCAGATTTGGCCTGCGCGACCAGTTGATTGGCATAGTTCTGTTCCGCCGCGCCAACCTGCTGCTGTTCGAGCACGGGAACGATCGAGTTGCGCACCTCGCTGAGCGGCTTCAGGTGGGCAGTATCTTTCTGCTCCACCTGGATGATGTGGTAGCCGTACTTAGTCTTGATGAGGTTGGAGATCTGGCCCGGCTGCATGGAGAAGAGCGCCTGGTCAAACTCGGGGACGGTCTGGCCGCGCTGTAGAAATCCGAGCTCGCCACCCTGCGTCTTGCTGCCCGGATCATCGGAGTTGGCAGACGCGAGTTTGGCGAAGTCCGCGCCGGCCTTGATTTGCTTCAGCAGGTCTTCGGCCTTGGCTTTGGCAGCAGCATCGGTCTTGGCATCGGCCCCGGCGGGAACGGCAATCAGAATATGGCGTGCCTTTACCTGCTCCTTGACCTGATACAGATTCTGGTGGGCGGTGTAGTACGCCTGGATTTGCGCGTCGGTCACCTGCGGCTTGCCACCGGGAAGCTGGTCGATGCCGAACGAGACATACTGGAGCTTGCGGGTTTCAGGAATGGCCGTCGCGTAGCGTGCTTGATTTTTCTGGAAGAATGCCTGCAACTCGGAATCGCTGGGATTGATCGTTTTGGCAAGTTCGTCCGAGGAAACGACCGCGTAGTCGAATTTGACCTTGGTTCCCGAGATCCGGTATTGGTCGCGGACCTGCTGGTCGGAGACGGAGACGCCGCCGGTGATCAGAGCCTGGAGGCGGCCCTGCTCCATCTCTTTCTTGATGAGCCCTTCGAAGTCGCCGCGCGTCATGTTGAGCTGGTTCTGCACGAAGTCCATGTAGGCGTCATCGCCGATATATTTGCCTTCGGGGAAGAGAACCTGCCCAAGCTGTCCCTGGTGCAGTTCGCGCCGGAGATCATCGTCAGTTACGGCGAGTCCACGGCGATCACCCTCAATCTTTAGAATCGCCTGCTGGACCAGCGCCTGTCCGGCCTGGGCTTCCATGTACGGCAGCAGGAAGGGCGGCAGCTTCTGCTGCTGCAACTGCCGCTGCGCCAGCCGCGTCACCTCCGTCTGCTTGACCGGAACGCTTTCGCCGAAGATGCGGCCAAAAAAGCCGGGCTCATGCACCGTCGCATAGTTTGCAGAGCTACCGCCCGCGCCCAGGTTGTCGAAGATTCCCGGGACCAGCGTGATGACCATCGTGATGACAGCGGCACCAATGATTACGGCAAAAAGAATTTTTACAATCTTATTATTCTGCTGCAGAATGCGAATCATGCTGGATGGACGTCTTTCATTCGAAGAGATTTTGTCTGCAGGCGTATCGCACGTGGACTCGGAGGCTTGTTGCCAAGCCCGGAGGTCCGGAGCTTTGACGGCACCAGAATCGGGCACACGGCTGCATTGCCCAACGGCAGGGCAAGCCTTGATTATATGGCACGGCGCGTGGGTGGCTGGAGCCGGCGTTAGATGGGATGTGAGGTGCAACTGGGGTTTGCAGCGCGGGTGCGGCGTGCTTCGGGTCTGCGTTAACCGTGTGCGGCTAAAACGCTGATTGCGTCCTGGAGACAACGTTGGCGACGGGCGAATACAGGGATCCTTCACTGCGTTCAGGATGACATCCCTGTAACTTGGATGGCTGGACTTAGTAGTAAGGCGGATAGCCATACGGCGGAGGATAATATCCCGGGTAAGGGCGCGGGTAATACCCCGGATAATAGCCCGGGTAGAAAGTGGGTCCCATGTAGATCTGCGGGGCTTCACGTCGACGGGGATATTGCGGGCGCAGGTTAGGGGCGAAACCGTAGGCAAGCCGCTGCATCTCCTGCTGCGAAACTGTCATGACAGAGGCTGCGTCGGCCAGGCGGAAACTGACGACGGCTTCTGCGGGCAGGTAGACCTGTCCGCGTCCTGAGGTGGCTGACGAACCAAGGCCCGCCGCTGCACCGATTCCACCGCCCACGGCAGCGCCTTCGCCGCCCCCGGCAAGGGCACCCACGACCGCACCGACGGCCCCGAATCCGGCAGTTTTGTTGACCGTTTCAATGGTCTTGTCGCCTCCGTGGTGTGCCCAGGTGCTGGTGACGAGCGGATACACCTGGCCACCAAGAGCGACCGACGTGAGTGCAAGCGAAAGGTCGCCGCGTCCTTTCAGCACTCCGGCCCTGGTCGCAGATACGACGGTGCCGCGTACCTGGGCTCCGCGCGGAATGGCAATTGCCCCATCGGCGATTATGTCGCTCATCACTACGCCATCGAAGCCGCTTCCGGCCGCGCTTCGATCGCTTGAGACGGTCTCATTGAGTCTGACGCGGAGCATGGTATCGGGCGGAATGATGACGCGCCTGCCCGCTGGCTGTCCACCCTGAAACGGTGCCTGGTTTGCCGCATATCCGGAGCGGCCGTTTTCGGCTCTGGTATCTTGCGGACCCTGATTCGGATAGCGCCTGTACTCGGGTGCACCCTCGTAATTCGGGGCTGTCTGCGAGGATTGTTCGCCATACCCGCCCGGCCGTGGCTCGGCTGATCCGGCTGCGGACGTGCTGTACGCCCGCTGGTTTTGATGCTGCTGCTGGTCCCGCTCAGGATCGTTCATGACCGCACTCGAGGCAGGTGCGGAGCCGGGCGCGGGATCAATGCCTGCGGAAGCCGAGGCCGCGCCGTGCCGGACTTCGGCCTGCTGTCCGCCAGCTCCAGCAGAACTCGTTGCTGGGATAGGCGCAGAGACCCCGGGTGGGCTGTTGGCTGCTGCTGGCGAACCGACCGCCATTTCGTCCACCACCTTCTTTACCCCAGTTGAGTTGGCGGCAAGGTTTTCCGCACGCACCTGCAATGCTTCAGAGCGAACGTTTCCCGTCAATGAAACCACGCCGTACACCGTACGCGTATGGATATCTTCGCCCGCAAGCTCGGGAGCCCCGGCGAGCGCTTTCAAGACGTTGGCCTGCACCTGTGCATCCGGAATGACTTCCTGCGCTTGAGCAGAAGGGAGCGATCCGAGCGCGAGCATGCTGCCCAGCGCACAAGCAATCAGGGAGCGAGTTGCAATTCCAAAAGGCGCGGAGGGCTGTGTGATTCGGGGACCGGATTTGGTGGCGGCGGCGTGGGTCGAATTCATCAGGACTGCCCTCCCAAAACTTCATCGTGATGATCATAAGGCCCGGTTTTGCGCCCGAAATAATCCGTCATCCGACATGAACGCCGCTTCTGGCGGAAAGTTGCTGTACTGATCGAAGTAAATAAATTTGGTCGAAGGTGGCCGTGTCGGATGGACTGCGCTGCCACTTCAAATCGAATCCGTTTCTGTACGCCGCAATCCCATACACCTCGGGCGCGCGGGCATCATGGGACGGGTTGACCGAGCACTTGTATCCACCGTATATTGGAAGTGCGGGGTGGAGCAGCCCGGTAGCTCGTTGGGCTCATAACCCAAAGGTCGTAGGTTCAAATCCTACCCCCGCAACCAATGAAATCAGTGGTTAGAATGAATCTGAAATTTCAGATTTATTCCCACTGACTCCCATTCGCAAAGCTTCCAAACTAGGCGCTCGCTTTCAGCGGCTTCAGCGCCATTTCTACTACCTCCCATTCGCTTTCCGCTTCGAGGAAGACATGGCCCGCCAGTAGACATTCATAGTCGTGGATCGAAGCGTGTCGCATGAACTCCTGCTGCACCTTCATCGGAGCTCCGGTTTCGCCCAGCCATGACCGATAGGTATGGCGGAACGAGTGTGGACTTCGCACCAGATTTAAAATGTCTTCAGGGTCGCTTGCCTCCCACTCCTAGAGGGAGCGGTTCCTACTTCGAACGAAGCCGTCAAGTGGCGAGAGATACAGATACGGCAACACAAACGCCCCACTCCTCATCTTTTACATCCTGCGGATATGCCTTCCGATTCACCCCAACCATGCTTCCATGCTGAACAATCCAAACACAACCACAAAGAATCTATATCGGTTCAAGAGCCCTAACTGGATTACAGATGGGTAGAGAACCGGAAACAGCAAAGCCCCACGCAGATTCCCTTCGGGAATGACAACCAGAAGTACTCTCCGAACGTTCAATGCTGTACACCATTACGGAATCAGCTATAAACAGGCTCTAGGACTTTGCTCCTTTTGCGGGTTTGTCGGCAATAGCCTTCATGCCGTTCAATGCCTGAATCACCGCTGTGCCGATTGGGGACCCTAAACCCGTACAGGCGTCCCAACCCGGACCGGCGTTAAAGGCTCCATTATTGCCCTGAGTTATATCGTGGAAAGCCTGCTGAGCCGCATAAAGTGCGGGATTGGCGAACCCTGCTGTGGTCTTGTTCTGCGCGTTCGCCAATGCAATCAGGCCTGCCCATAGAGGCGCGACGGCGCTGGTCCCGCCGATAACGGAGGTTTGGCCATCGACCTGGATGATGTAGCCGGTGGCGGGGTCGGCGTCACCCGAAACATCCGGCAGACCACGGCCGCCGACGTTGCCAGGCGCTGGCGGAACACCGATCCCATTCTGCCAGATGGGCAGCGAAAAGATCGTGCTCACGCCACCGCCGGTTGCGCCTTCATTGGCCGCAAGCTCGTTCCAGACGACCTCACTGGTTATTGTGGAGCCACTCCCCAACAGCTTCGTTCCGCCACACGCAAGCACGTGCGGGCTGGAAGCCGGAAAATCGACGTGGTTGCTCGAATCGGAAACGCCATCCGTCGAGCCGTTGTCTCCACAGGCAACGATGATTGTGACGCCCAGCGCGGCTGCAGCCTGACAGGCGCTATCTAAAGCCGCAGTTGCCTGCGCGGTCCAGCTGGATTCCGGTCCACCCCAGGAGATGGAGATAACGCTGGGCTTGTTCTTAGTGTCATGCACGGCAGACGAGATGGCATCGATAAAACCCTGATCCGTATTAGGGGCGAAGTAGACCGCTATGTTGGCGCCGGGTGCGATGGCTCCACAGACCTCAATGTCCAGCATCACCTCACCATCTGCGCCGTTCGCATTGCCTGGGGTGTTTTTGCCTCCGTCTACCGGGACAGCAGTTACCGAAGGCACGGGCAGGTTGAGCGATTGGAAGTACGCCTTCAGGTCGGCGGTGCGGAAGCCTCCACCGAGCTCGATAATGCCGATCGTCTGGCCAACTGCAGTTGCTCCTGCGGGGAAGTCGTACAGCTGACCTACCTGCACTGGCGTATAGCTGGTATTTGTAGCGCGTGCCAGGATGCGAAAGTGCGGCTGCGCCTGGGGCCGATTGTCCAGGCCAAGCACTGCGGTGACGTGCCCCAAAAGCTCTTGCGGTATATAGATCGATCCTTCACGAATGCGATAGGTTTGGCCGTCGCGATCGTGGGTTGAAAGCTTCACACCGAAGGCCTTCTGCATCTTCGCCACGCTTCCGGTCAACTGGATTGCCAAGCGGCCGGGCTCCGGGCCGGTGGCCTTGAGACCGTACTCGGCGGCAAAGGCCCTGACGAGCTTGATGGCTGCGGGATCCGCGCCGTTCTGGCGGGCAAACGCTGCCCGCGTCATACGCTGGCTGATGTCGATGGCAACCTTGCGGTTAACCATCACCGAGACGGTGAGAGACCCGCCCGGCACCTTCGCCCCGGAGGCCGCAACCGCCCCCTTCGCCTGGGTTTCGAAGGAAGCCTTTTCACTTCCGGGAAGGACAACCTTCTGCTGCTTGCCAAATCGATTCGCTATAGGTGTCATGAACTCTCCCTAAAGCTTGGATGCAGCCGATGGTGGTCCGCTGGCTTGGGACGTTGTCGCCGGTTAATGTAGTAGACGATGCGGTCTAGCAGTACTCTTCGCGTTTCTAATGTTTCAGCTTAGCCAAACCAAGATGTGTGTCATGCTCGCGCCCACCTTTGCTTTTGGGAATGAGGCCAAACCGTCGCTAGGCTGACCTCAATGCCAGAAGTGGTGGGTGTTCACCGCTGGCAGCTCGATCGAGTAAAGATCGCCGGAGCCTATACGGGGCTCGATGATGGGGGATCCATCGGGAGTTACGCCGCTGAAGAAGTCGTTCGCCACCAGGGGCAAGCCAAGCTTTGAAAGCTCCACCACCGGCTGCGCAACCCCGCCGAGCGTGACGCGCAGGATGGCAGGATTCGCTCCGGCGAACGCATGGAAGTACACGGATTGGCTGTCTGCACTCCAGACAGGATCGGCGGCACTTCCGGTGAAAATTGTTCTCCAGGAACTGCGCTGGACGTCGTAGAGCAGTAGCCGGGTTTGATCGAGCGAAAGCGCAACGATCCAGTGGCCATCCGGTGACCATCGCGGGCTGAAGAGCCCCTCCGAACCGGGCAGCGTCCGGGCCCGGTGGGTCGCCAAATCGAGAAGTTCAATATCGTGGGGTCCGTTTTCCTTGCCCATCAGGTCGGCTTCACGGCCAAACACGATCTGCTGGCCGTCGGGGGACCAGTCCGGGTCTGCAAGATTACGTTGATCCGCCAGCACAAGTCGGGTTTCGCCTCCCGTTGCGCTCACCTGGTAGATCTGCCAGGTCTCGCCGGGTTTGCGAGCCATCATGATTAGCTTGTGGCCTCCCGGCGACCAATGCGCCAGGAAGACCTCCAGGTCGTCGCCGGTGAGCCGCAACCGGCCGGAGCCGTCGGCACTGCGGGCGCGCCACAGACGCCCGGCCGTGTCCGTCCACGCTACCGACTTGCCGTCCTTCGAGTACGTCACGCGTATAGCCTGGGAGAGAAAAGCTGGCGCCGCGACAAACCCATGTACCTTCTGGTCGAAGAGCTGAACACTTGCCGGCTGTTCCAGGCCCACGGCGTAGAGCTTTTTCTCGGCGCGAGCCGCCAAGGGATACATGTAGCGGAGGGGACCGTTGGTGAGCTTCGTCAACTGGGCGCGTGCTCCGGTCCCGATCGCCCAGATGTTGCTCTCTCGCGCATCGCTGGCCTCGAACACATAGGTGCTCCCATCCGCGGTCCACGATCCACAACACAGGGAAAAGCCTTTAAGATCGGAAAAATTGAGTTGGTGCGGGTGCCGGGTCGCCGCGTCCAGCTCCCAAAGAGAGGACGTATGGGTCAGTGGATCGAGCAGCGTGAATCGCAGCGTACTTCCATCGGGTGACCATCTGGGCCAGAATGCGCGTCCCGTCAGCGTCGCATAAACCGTTATTATCCCTGTACCCAACTGCACGACACCAAGTTGATTGCCGGAGGCATAGAGGATGCCTTTCGCGTTGGGCATCCAGGTCGCATCATGGGCGAGAACCTCGCCCACACGCAGGGCACTGGACCCGGTGGTCGGCACAATCCAAAGAGATTGCTCGGATTCGCGGGACGACCGGCTCCGGACGATCAGCCTGGAACCGTCGGGCGAGATATCCGCGATCGACACGGAGGCCAGTTCGTCGGGCATGCTGATGGGTTGGACCTGGCTTCCGCTTAGATCGAAGGAGGCGATCTGGGGCCCTCCACCTCCCAAAACTGTTGTGTAGATCCTGGGACCATCGGTTGCGAGCGAGAGCATGTTCTCCGGATTCGGCGGACCGGAATAGATAAGGCTGGATTGCGTGAGCTGCTCAACCCGAGGAGGCCGATAAATCCCGGACCGCGCTCCCATGAAGATTGCCAGGGCGCACAAGGCAGCCAACAGCAGCGCAGCTGTCAGAAGAGCGACAAGCGTGTGAGACCGCAGGCGTGATCTTGCATTGACCAGTGGTTCAGGACCAGATCGAACGGCCAGTGAGGGTACAGAATCCGGGTGGGCCACCGGGACTGGAGCCACTGGTGCCTGCAGCACCAAATCTGCGGCGGCAGTAAATTCCGTTGGCTTGGTTGATGCGGATTCCAGGCTCTCATGGGGAAACGTCTCTACCGCGACGGGCGCGATGAAACGATAGCCCCGTTTCGCGAGCGTCTCGACATACCGCGGGTTATCGGCAGAGTCACCCAGCGCATCGCGGATTTTGTTGATCGCGCTCGCAATCCCACGTTCGAAGTCGATCGTGGTGTTCAGGCCCCAGATCTCTTCCTGTAACTCCTCGCGGGTGATGACCTCGCCCGGCCGGGAGAGCAGGGCAGCCAGGACACGGAAAGGCTGTCCTTGCAGTTTGATCCGCAAGCCCGACTTGCGGATTTCTCCGCTGTCAAGGTCGACCTCAAACGTGCCGAACGATACGACCGACCGCTTGTGAGCAGATATCATTTTCCAGCTGATCCTGTAGGGTGATGCTACGTCTACCTCGGGCAGCAGTAAAGTAGGTGTCTAAGTCGCACAAACGATAGGCTATATCCGGTGACCTGAAATGAAGGAAGAATGGGGGCTCCTGCCATTGCGCCAACCCACTCCTGCGGACGAGAGTTCACATCGCTGCCCAACAAGCCAAGCGACGCCCACGTCTGGAAACGGGTCTCCTGCCTTGGGCAGCAGAATTGCATGAGGCCAAATCATGAATACCCCCTCGACCCGCACGATGCGTTGCAAGAGAGCTCTCTTGCTTGCTTCCGCCCTTTTCATCGCAAGCCAACCCTCACGTATCTACGGCCAGGCGGAATCTGGCCGGGTTACCGGCACCGTCGCCGATTCCACCGGCGCGGCCATCCCGAACGCCAGTATCACCCTGGTGAATAATCAAACAGGCCTGAAGCTGACCGGCACGTCGAATGGCAATGGAGAACTCAATGTCCCAGCCGTTCCCGCCGGCAACTATGTAGTCACGGTTTCCGCGCCAAACTTCGGAGCGCAAAGCGAAAACGTCGTGGTGCGCGTGACCACCAGCGTGACCGTAAACTTTCGGCTGCAGCCGGGAGAGGCGACCACCACCGTCGAGGTCACTGGGGCAGTCGCCCTCGTCGACACCTCTCAACCCACCCTGGGAGAGACGATTGAGGGCAAGCAGATTACCGAACTGCCTCTCAACGGGAGAAACGCACTGAACCTCGCTCTCCTGACGCCCGGTGTCACAGGTGGCGTGGTAGGGGAGGCCAGCAACGATCCCTCGAACCGAAACGGTGAGAACGGAGGCACGGAGCTGTCGGTGAACGGGTCTCGTTCGCAGGCAAACAACTTCATTCTCGACGGCATAGACAACAACGATGGCCTGCAGAACATCATCCTGTTCTTCCCGCCGGTAGAAGCGACCCAGGAGTTCAAGGTGGATACCAGCGTTGCGCCGGCCCAGTTTGGCCGCGGCGGCGGTGGCCTCATCATCGCCTCCTACAAGTCCGGGACCAACCAGGTCCACGGCTCGGCATTCTATCAATATCGGAGCAGCAAGTTCGAGGCGAACAACAACTACCGTTTCCCTATCAGCGGTCTGGAGGCGGCCACGCCCATAGCTCCCTTCAATCGCAACCAGTACGGTGGTGCCGTTGGCTTCCCGATACTCAAGGATCACCTCTTCCTGTTCGGAGACTATGAGGGTACACGCGAGTCGCTGCCTGGCAATCGCGGTACCGCCTCGGTGCCCACGTTGAAGATGCGCATGGGCGACTTCTCGGAGCTGCTCAACCCGTCCTATACCTTTGGGCAGTTTCAGACCACCTTTCCCGTGTGCGTTCCGAACGCAGGGGTCCTGAACAGCAATGTTCCGAAGAACAGCAAAGGCCAGATCTACGATCCACAGACCTGCCAGCCGTTCGCGGGCAATATCATTCCGCTCGCCCGACTGAACCCGGCAGCGGTCAATTACCTCAACGCCTATCCTCTGCCCACCAATCCCAACTCTGCTCTGCAGAACTACTCGTTCCAGCAGCAGTCGTCCATCAAGTACAACCGCTTCGACGCGCGAACGGATTGGCACGCATCCCCTAAGGACTTGGTTTTCTTTCGTTTCTCGTATGACAACTCAGTCAACGGAAGCACGTCGAAGCTCGGTCCCAAGCTGCCGCACGATGCGGGTACGTCCTACGTCCATGCCCGTGGCTATGACCTTGGCTATACCCGCACCATCTCGGCAAATATCGTCAACGAAGCGAGGCTTGGGTATAACCGAGACAATTACGGGTATCAACCGCCAAACTTCGGCCAGAACATCTCTGCCAATCTCGGGATTGTGAATGCCAACCGCAGCATCGGTACATCAGGCGGCGCCCTGATTGGCGGCCAGAATGGTCAACTGGAGTACACCGGGGACTACGGGCTCTTTGCCGTTCCCCAGAACACCTACGAACTGACTGACACACTGAACCTGCAGCTTGGCCACCATTCACTCAAGGTGGGTGGCACCTACCTGCGCCGTGAGGTCGCCTTCTTCCGTCCCATCTCCGGAAAAGGGTTCTTCAATCTCACAGGGAAAGGTTCCGGCTTTACCGGCTGGGAAACCTCTGAGCTGCTGGTCGGCGGTGTAGGCAACTACAGCATCGGCGCACAGAACGGCTTCTTTGCCAATGAGAGCCAGGAGGACGCCGTCTTCGCGCAGGATGACTGGCGTGTCACCAAGCGGCTTACTTTGAATCTCGGATTGCGGTACGATCTGCTCACCTGGCCGTATGAAAAGCACGATCAGCAGGCCGCCTTTGATCCAAACACCGGCAATCTGCTGCTTGCAGGAAAAAACGGCATCTCCCGGCAAATCGTCAAGTCAAATAACCTTCTGTTCGCGCCGCGTGTTGGGTTCGCTTACGACGTATTCGGCGATGGGAAGACCGCATTGCATGGAGGATACGGAATCTTCTACTTCCCGGATTACGGCGGTATCAGCAATCAGCTGGGTCAGAATCCACCCTACGGCGGCACGGCCAACTACTCTGCAAGCCAGGGCTACTGCATCACGTTTACCGGTCAGACGGCGAAGGGCGCACCCTATACCTGCCCCGGATATACGACCGGCACTGCGGCCACCATCCCACTTCCGCTGCCAGGCTTTGCGAACTTCAACCCCGCCGCTCCGCCGCAGGGCCTGGGTGGTGTGGCAATCGACATCAATAACAAGCACAGCCGGGAGCAGCAGTACAATCTGCAACTGCAACAGGAGCTGGGTCCCCGTGACGTCGTCAGCATTGCGTATGTTGGCGGCCATGCGGACCATCTTTCAACTTACTATCCCATCAACAGCCCGACGTTCAACATTCCATCATTCCGGTTTGCGAACGACGCACAGTACGGGGTCACGCTCAACAAGTACAACGGGATTTCCAACTACAACTCGCTGCAGACCCATTACGAGCATCGCCAGGGCAACGCCCTGCTGACGGCTTCCTACACGTGGTCGCATGCGCTCGACGACTCCGGTGGCGCTTTCATCGGTGAGGTGGTTGCCCTGCCGAACGATCCGCTGGCCAGCTATGGTAACTCCGGCGAAGACCAGCGGCATATCTTCAGCGGCTCTGCCGTATACAACTTCCCGTTTGGCCGCGGTCAAGCGTTCGGCAATCATGTGAACCGTTTAGTCGACCTTGCGATAGGCGGCTGGCAGACCAACGTGATCGGATTCTTCGCCACGGGACAGCCGTTCGAAGTTTCGACCGGCCAAACCAACATGGGGAACTATCCGGATAAGGTTGGGCCGATCAGCTATCCCAAGCAGATCACGGGCCAATGGTTCAGCAAAGCAGCCTTCTCGAACGACATCCCGGTGGTTGTGGGTGCTAACCAGGTCACCGTCTACACACGCGAAGGTACGTTGGGCAGAGACCAGGTCTACGGGCCCGGCTTCCGTACCATCAACCTCGGATTGCAGAAGAATCTGCACTTGTCGGATCGTATCTCGCTCGAGCTTCACGGAGACGCGTTCAATGCTTTGAACACGCCGCAGTTTACCAGCCCGAACAGCAATGTCAGTGACCCCAACTTCGGCCGGGTCTCAGGCTTACGCAACAACTCTGCACGTCAAATTCAGCTTTCTTCCCGCCTTGTGTTTTAACTCCACGTCAACCCATAAACGGCAGCGGCGGGCTCCCGCCGCTGCCGTTGCACCACCCTGGTGTGCTCCTTCGTCCCAATCTTCCCGTCACACGCGCACCCGCAAAGAGCAATCCATTAAATGTCCAATCGCATTGCACCTCCGCTGCTGCGACCTTGCAGGCTTTCGCTGCGCGCATTCGCGCTTCTATTGATTCCGGTGCTGCTGGCCTGCGCTTCCTTGCAGACGCACGCACAGGCACCTCCCACGGGCACACCTGACAGCTCGCGTGGTATCGCCCGCGCGGTGCCGCCGTGGCTCAGTACAGCCATCGTCTACGAGATCTTTCCCCGGGATTTCTCCGCGGAAGGAACCCTGAATGGCGTGACCGCAAAGATGGGCGCGCTCGAACAGCTCGGGGTCAATGTACTTTGGATCATGCCCATTCAACCGATTGGCGTTGAGCGCCGGTTGGGCCCCTTAGGCAGCCCGTACTCGATTCGCGATTACTACGCGATTGATCCGGCGCTGGGGACGAAAGCCGACTTTCTGCGCCTGGTGCAGGCAGCACATCAGCACCACATGCGCGTCATCCTCGACATGGTCGCGGACCATACCTCGCGGGACAGCGTGATGATGACGCACCCACAGTTCTACCAGCATGATGCCGCTGGAAACGCTGTAGCGCCGCACGGCTGGAGCGATGTGGCTGCGTTGAACTATAGCAATCCCGAACTGCGCAAGTACATGCTCGCGATGTTTGCGTATTGGCTGAAGGATTTCGACCTGGATGGGTTCCGCTGCGATGCGGCCGGCTTCGTTCCCACGAGTTTCTGGAATCAAGTGCGCGAGGAGGTGCAGGGCATCCGGCCCGATGCTTTGCTTCTAGCCGAGGCAAGCAAGCCCGAGTTGATGCGCCATGACTTCGATCTGGACTACGCATGGCCGCTGCTGGCCACATTCGATCGCGTGATCGAGCATGGCGAACCCGCCTCCGCTATTCGGGAGGAGATCGCAAAGCAAGCAGCGAAGTTTCCCTCCGGTACGCAGCACATGCTCATCAGCGACGATCACGATGAGCAGCGCGCAACGGTGCGCTACGGAGCTGCGGGTGCGATCGCCGCCTCCGCGCTGGTCTTCACGCTACCCGGTGTGCCGATGCTCTACAACGGTATGGAGGTGGGCGACGCCACACCATCGAGCGGCCCGGCGCTGTTTGAAAAGCGGCCACTCTATTGGGGCGCGGCTCATGAACGGCCCGACTTCCCGGAGTTCTACCGGGTCATGATCCCACTGCGCAAGAGCTCGCCGGCCCTGCGCGGAGGCGACCTGGTGTGGCTCCACAATTCGGACGAAGCGCACGTGCTCACCTATCTTCGCCGTTCGCCCGAGGAGACCGAACTCGTCGCCGCCAATCTTTCGAACGCTCGCTTTCGCGGCACCGCAGAAATCCCGGGACAGGGTTGGCAGGAAGTTGCGCTGAACGCCAAAGCAAAACCGGGAGTCGTGGCACTACCCTTCTTATCACTCGATCCATTTCAGGTTCGTGTCTTTCGGCTTTTGACACCCCATGCTCAGTAGGTGCCATGATTTTGTTTAACCGCACGTTCGTACACGCCGCCGTGATGACGCTGCCGCTTCTCTCGGGTGCAACTCTCCACGCGCAGTCATTGCAGCATTTCTCGAACGGCGTCCGCATGGCCGTTGGTGGCCAGGTGATGGAGGTCACCGCCCTTCGCGACGACGTGGTTCGGGTGCGCGTCTGGAAGGCAGGCGCTGAGCCGGAGAACGTCTCGTGGGCAGTGCTGTCTTCGGCCCTGCACAGCACGGTGCCTGTGACTTCTGAAACGAACGGATTCGCCACAAGCAAGCTGCACATAGCAATCGGCACGAACCTTGCGCTTACCGTCACGGATAGCAATGGGCATGTACTACAGCAGGATGCGGAGCCGATTGCGCGGCGAAGAACTGACTTCCGCGTCTATAAAGCGCGCACGGAAGAGGACCACTTCTTTGGCCTGGGCGACAAGCCCGGTCCGCTTGATCGCTCGGGCGAGGCCTTCACGATGTGGAACACCGACCACTTTGCCTGGCAGGAGTCGTCTGACCCGCTCTACAAGAGCATCCCATTTTTCCTGAATATGCGTGAGGGACGCACTCTCGGCGTGTTCTTCAACAACACCTTCCGAAGCTTTTTCGATTTCGGACGGGAGAATGCAAACCAATACAGCTTCGGTGCCGAAGACGGCCCTCTGGATTACTTCCTTCTTTACGGGCCAGAGCCAAAGCAGGTGCTATCGACCTATGCCTGGCTGACCGGGCCTACGCCGCTGCCGCCGCTGTGGTCCCTGGGCTTTCAGCAATCCCGGTATAGCTATTCGCCGGAGTCGTACCTCCTGAGCGTGGAACAGCGCCTGCGCGCGGATCGCATTCCCGCGGATGCTCTTTGGCTCGATATCGACTTCCAGAAGAACAACATGCCGTTCACTGTCGATCCGCAGCGTTTCCCCAACTTCCCGCAGCTCGTAAAGAAGCTCGCCGCAGACCAGTTTCACCTTGTGGTGATCACGGATCCGCACATCGCGCGGCAACCAGGAATTGGTTATGCCCCGTACGACTCGGGTATCGCGGGCGACCATTTTGTGAAGCTGCCGGATGGCTCCACTTACGTGGGCGTCGTCTGGCCAGGGGCTTCGGTGTTCCCGGAGTTTACGCAGGCACAGACACGCGCCTGGTGGGGTTCGCTTTACAAGGAATTTGTCGCGGATGGCGTGGCCGGTTTCTGGAATGACATGAACGAGCCAGCCGTCTTCAACGTGCCCACGAAGACGTTCCCGGATAACGTGCAGCATCGCATCGATGAGCCCGGCTTCATCAAGCGAACGGCCAGCCATCGCGAGATTCACAACGTGTACGGCATGTTGAACACCGAGGGAACTTACGACGGCATGCTCACCTTGCGCCCGAACGAGCGGCCGTTCGTGATGACGAGAGCGAGCTTCGCCGGAGGCCAGCGCTACGCAGTCACATGGACCGGAGACAACGATGCAACCTGGAATCATCTGCGCATGACAATGCCGCAGCTGATGAATCTTGGTTTGAGCGGATTCTCGATGGCCGGAGCCGATGTAGGTGGTTTTGCGGGTTCACCCTCACCCGACTTACTTACCAAGTGGCTTGAGGTTTCAGCATTTCAGCCCATCGATCGCGATCACTCCGCCAAAGGGACGCGGCCTCACGAGGTGTGGGTCGATGGGCCAGCCCAGGAAGCCACTCGACGCCATTTCATCGAGGAACGATACCGTTTGCTGCCGTATCTCTACACTGCGGTGGAGGGAACATCGCATGATGGCGTTCCGCTGATGCGCCCATTGTTCGTGGAATTCCCACACGCGACCACCGACGGACATCCGATGGATCTGGACGATGGCGGGAGTGAATTTCTGGTCGGAAGTGACCTCCTGGTCGCACCCAATCCGTCTCCGGAGCAGATCGCACCCTACGAGGTCCATCTCCCGCCCGGAACCTGGTATGACTACTGGACCGGCGAACAGTTCGAACGCAGCAATAGAACGCAGGCTCGCGATCTCGAACAACGCGACAAGCTCAATCCAGACAAGCCCCTGATGATTCAGCCTCGTCTCGAAGTGCTTCCGGTCTATGTGCGGGGAGGCAGCATCCTTCCAATTGAGCCACTCACTCAAAGCACAGAAGAGAAGCCTGTGGGGCCACTCACCTTGCGCATCTACCCGGCAAGCGACCCCGCCACGCCATGTAGCGGCGAAGTGTACACGGACGATGGCCACACCTTCGCCTATCGCGAGGACCACTACGCACGTGTGCACTTCTCCTGCTCGCTTGCACAGAATGGCTCGCTGGCAGTGCGGATCGGACCACAGGAGGGAAGCTTTGCTCCCTGGTGGACGCAATATCGTGTGCAACTCTATGGCTGGACTCCGAAGCTGAGCAAGGCTTCCATGGGAAGGACGAGCCTACCCTTGCAACATAACCAAACTGGCTGGACCGTAACCGTTCCAGCCAACCCCCGCGGAGAAATCGTCAATCTGCAATGACACACCAGTAATTTGATCAACACGGCATGGAACATCGACCTACATACTGCAAGTGCCATCACGCTAAACAGGGGGGTCTCAGACGGTACTCGCCGCCGCACGTACGAGGAGCTAGGCAGGCAAGCTGTTGCGAAGCTCCAAGCGGAAGGGCTTGATGTGCAGTTCGTCCACATCGATCTGAAGGCGAAGCGCAAGGCGCAGTCCCGCAATCCGAAACTCGCTTCCGTTCCCGACCGTTCCCAAGGTGTTGACGGTAGCGGATGCAAGTGGTTGAATAAAAAGAGTCGGGCGCATAACTCAGCGGTAGAGTGCCACCTTCACACGGTGGAAGTCGTAGGTTCGAATCCTGCTGCGCCCACCATCCCTAAGTCAATCAAAAAAACATCTTAGCAGGGGCTGGCGACAGTCGAAATCGAAATAAATCAAGGCACTCTAAGGATTGTACGCCCACGCAGAGTGCATGATAAAGAGGCTCCCTGCTGCGTGGGAGCCTCTCTTCGTACTCGTGTCCTCTGCCGGGTTCAGGCGGTCCGGCGCTCCAAAACGAACAGGCCGTCGACATGGCCCTGGGCCGAGCGCTTCGCCTGCACATTGGCCTGCTGATACAGATCCAGCGTGGTTGAGGAATGGGCATGCCGCAACAGCTCCTGCACAACCTTGACGCTCACGCCCTTCTGTTCCAGCACGGTCGAGAGGGATCTGCGAAAGGTATGCCAGCCGATCCTCTTGTCGATTCCGGCGTTTACAGCCACCGGACGGACGTAGTTCTTGAGCGCGATATCCAACCAGATAGGCTTCCGCCCTCCGACCGTCTCAGAAGCGAACACCCAATCCGAATCCGCACGATAGAGGCTATGCTTCCGCCACTCCGCGAGGCTTGCGGCCAGCTCTTCGGAGATGGGCACGCCCCTGCGGCTTGCTTCGGTCTTGAGCTTAGTCTGGAGGTTGCGCACCCTGCCCCTGTGAAGGCTGAGCCAGAGCTTTTCGACGTCGACGTCGCTCCACTTGAGGCCACGAATCTCGGAGCGCCGCAGCCCGGTCACTGCGGCCACAAGTACGGCCGTACGAACAATCATCAAGTCGATTCCGGCCACGATCCGGCACATCTCGGCCAACGTGAGAATATCCGGTATCGCACCTTGCAGCAGCGACGGGATGGGATCACGGCTACCGCGCCCAGGCTTTCGATTTTGGCCACGATGGCAGCCGAGTCATAGCCCTTGTCGGCCAACACAGCCTCGGCTTGACGGCCTTCCCAGCAGAGGCAGGGCTTCGGGGTATTCGGCTGCCTGGCCTGCGGTCATACGGAAGGCGATGGGCTGCGGTCGAAGAAGCTCGGCACCCTCGGTTTGGGCGACATCGAAGACGTACACTGCGCGGAACCCAACCAAAACGGGCTGATTCTGCTTGGTGATGTCCTTCTCGGCTTCGGTGTCCTTTTTGCGGCGGATGCCGACCATGGGAGCGAGGATGCGGATGCCCTTCTCGCTTTGGTCACCTTGCGTCCAAGCTGGTTCCACGCATAGAGGCCTGCAACGCGGGTCGCCTCGGGCTTCTGCCGTGCAATCTCAAGGATGTTGCCAAACGAGTAGTTGTGGAATCGGCCCATCGCCGTCAGGTAAGCGGTGAGACCTTCAGAGTGTCCGGCTTCCAACTGCTCGATGAGGAGCTTCACGTTGGCTGCGATGAGGTCCTTCGAGGTCTGTGGCTTCTGGGGTGAGGGAAGGGAAGTGACGTTGTTGTTGGCTTCGTTCGTGGTGGCGTTGGTGTGCATGGGTGAGTCCTCCGGGTTTGAATGGCTGTGCTGTGTTTGCTCACAAACACGCCTTGGCTCAGGCCCACGCCTGCGGGGGCGGCAAGCGCATAGCTGTGGTAAAAGTGGGCCCGAAGGGGCCAGCCGAAGGCGGGAGGAAGCGAATACCTGGAGCTGCACGAAGCTTTTTCCATCGGCTTGCGCGCGCCAGGGGAGACCCCTCAGCAGGTCTGGTTTCCGCATCAGCGCGGAACGCGCAGATTCGCTTTAGGTGAGGCGTTGCAGGTGATCTCCGTAGCAGCGGAGCTTTACCATGAATTCTGGGGAGGACTTGCGATGTGTGGCCGATACGTTCGGAAAGGTGACAAACAGAAGCTTGCGGAGCACTTCCACGCGCAGCCGAATCCGACCGAGTTGGCCATGGCCGACGCGGACTAGAACGTAGCGCCGACCACGCACCAACCCATCATCCGGCAGAGCCGGGAGTCGGGTGAACGGGAGATGGTGCTGGCCCGTTGGGGTCTGATTCCGTTCTTCACCAAGGATTTGAGCAAGATCAGAGGGCTGTCAACGATCAATGCCCGGGCTGAGTCGATCACGAAAGCTTCTACCTGGCGTGAGCCAATGAAGAAGCGACGCTGCATCATTCCAGCAAACGCATTTTATGAGTGGGAAAAAGCCGGAAAGCCACCCAAGCAGCCCTATGCGTTCGAACTGTCAAACGGTAGTCCGATTGGTTTTGCAGGTCTTTGGGACGCCTGGAAAGACAAGGGTGGACATTGGCTGCAGTCGTTTGCCATTGTCACGACGGAAGCGAACGAACTGATGGCACCGATCCATCCTCGCATGCCCGTCATCCTGCATCCACGGGATTATGACCGCTGGCTGGACAGGGAAGAAACGGAGCGTCTGCCGATCGATCTGCTGCGCTCGTTCGACTCGGATGAAATGGAAGCGTTCCTGGCGAACCCGAGGGTTGGAAACGTGCGCAACAATGGGCCGGAGTTGATGAGAATCGCTGCCGCAGCGGCTGAAGACGGAAATCTCCCACTTTGAAACTGGCAGTTCTGTCATCGGTCGGATTGGCTGGAACTGATCTCCTATGCAGAACGAAGCTGTCCGAACGTGCCTTCGTCCGGTTGACCGCTGAAGTGCTTCTCTAAGGCTTCCCGAAACACCGGAGCCTCAAACCCAAACTTTTCGGCCACTACAGCAAACAGAGTGACTGAGGAATGGAATTTCAGATCGTCCGGATACCCAAAGATCTCCTGGACTGATTGCCCTTGGACAGAATTGACGAGAGCCGTGCACCCTTCAAGCCGGCGTCCGAGAACTGGATGCTCCAAATAGGCCGCTCCCTCGTCAAGGTTAGAGATGGCAAACCGCTGAGCGGTTGGGCTTGAGCCAAGTCCTTTGATTTGAGGGAAGATGAACCACATCCAGTGAGAACGTTTGTGTCCGGCCGCAAGCTCTGCTCGCGCGATATCGAACGTGGATTCCTGAGCGTTGAGAAAACGTTGGAGATTGTAGGTATCGGCGCCGATTTGCAAGAATTCTCCTCGTGATTCGGATGTGCGCCTCTGTCCTGTGGCAGCGCCTGGGCGAACGGCTCTGGCGAGACGGCTTCCGCTACTCTAAGTGCGGCGTGATGATTACGGAGCTGATGCCGGAAACGATGCGGCAATCAGCCCTGTGGGAGGAACTGGACCGCGAGAGAGGGAGCGGGCCTGGAAGGCAATGGACCGGCTGAATGCGATCCTTGGGCGAGACACCATCCGAATTCTCGGTGCCGGTCCCAAGACGCCGCTTGGAAGCTCAGGGCGGCGCATCGCTCGCCACGATGGACAACCCGGTGGAATGAACTGCCACGAGCGAGGGCCATCTAAGTCCCAAACGTAAAGCTTACGTTTACCTTCATCCGAAGTAACGCGCGGTAAGATTCGGTATGAATCTTTCCTCTTTCATCTGGTCCGTGGCGGACTTGCTGCGTGGTAAGTACAAGCCCCATGAGTACGGCCAAGTGATTCTGCCGTTTACAGTTCTGCGCCGGATGGATTGCGTCCTGCAACCGACGAAGCAAGCTGTCCTGAAGGAGGCTGCCAAACGCGGAGCATCCGGGGACAGCGTCAATCACTATCTGACTCGCGTGTCCGGGAATACTTTTTACAACACGTCGCCGATGGACCTCAAGGCCATCGTTGGTGACCAGGATAACGTCGCGATGAACCTTGCTGACTTTGGCAACTTGGCTTGGCCCACTTCGGCGGTTTGTTTTGGCCCACCCTTTGGGACGTTGATGTTGAGGGTGCTCGGTTCCGCTGCAGCGTAGCCCGAAGGGCGAAGCGGAAGCGGAACCGAA
>JAABUJ010001333.1_pt1 | contig 37234 bp, 33 predicted proteins | sample 5559131 | NCBI WGS metagenome assembly JAABUJ01 (sample SAMN10711875, study PRJNA513366) | rock metagenome | isolation source: Antarctica rocks | place: Antarctica: Victoria Land, Mt New Zealand nord | collected 2016-01-07 | reverse complement strand
TGCGCCACGCTGCTCATTACTCGCAACCACCGGAGACTTGTTACTCATGCCGCAACCCCGCGAATCAACGGCGACAGCGAATCGCAGAACCACACCGTTGGTCAAGCAATCGGAACCTGCTTAGCGGCCGCCGCATGGCCGGCGTCAGCAGGTCGGCCCAGCGCGCGAGGCGGCCGCTCTCGCGGCGCAGGTCGGAGCGCAGATCCGCCAGCTCGGCCTTGTAGTCGGTGGCGCCGCGCAGCCGCCGCAGCACCATCTCCGCCTCGTTCTGGCGACCGTGGCCGGCGAGCCAGCGCGGGCTCTCGGGCAGCAGCAGCATCCCCGCGAACAGCACGGCGCCCGGCACCATGCCGGCCGCCAGCATCCAGCGCCAGCCGCCGGTCACCGGGGCCAGCAGGTAGCCGACGAAATACGACACCAGGATGCCGAGGGTAATCAGGAATTGGTTGAGCGAGACCATCCTGCCGCGGCTCCTGGCCGGCGCCAGCTCCGCCAGGTACGGCGGCGTCAGCATCGACGAGACGCCGATCGCCAGGCCCACCAGCACCCGTCCCGCCAGCAGCAGCGTCAACCCGTCGGCCAGCACCGACAATGCGCTGCCGGCCACGAAGATGAGCGCCGTCACCAGGATTACCATGCGCCGGCCGAAGCGGTCGGACAGCACGCCCGCGAACGCCGCCCCGACGGTGGCGCCCAGCAGCGCGATCCCGGCGACAACGCCCTGCATCGTGGCCGAGAGATGGAACACCTCGCGGATGAACAGCAATGCTCCGGAGATCACGCCCGTGTCATAACCGAACAGCAGGCCACCCAAGGCAGCCACCGTGACGATCAAGCCGAATTGCATATCGGTTCCGCTTCCAGGAGGCCCGATATTACTGTCGGTTTCGGGTTCCGTTACTCATACCGGCAACAAACCCTAAAGTTCGATTTCCAAGTTGCCGGCGAGCGTCACGAACTCGTGATCCTCGGCGCCGCCATCGAGGAAAGTGAGCACGGCGAAGCGGGCGGGGCGGTCCAGCGCCACCAGCGGATGGTGCCAGGCATCCGGCGCATACGTCACCGCCTGCCGCCCGGTGGCGACGAACGCCATCGCGCCGGCGATGTCGGGGCCGCCGCCGTCGGCGTGCGGCGCCACCAGCAGCAGCCAGCGCGCGTCCGCCTCCGGCACGAAGCCCTGCGACGAGAAGCGGTGGCGCTCCATCACGTTGGTGGTGAGCGGCAGCCGGCTGGCCGGGGCATGGAACCAGCCGAGGCGCGCCGGCGCCGCCGGGCGCAGGTTGGCGATGCCGGGCAGCGTCACGCGCTCGTCGATGCCGGCGGCGTCCGTAACGTGGCCGAACGGCGCGAAGGCGGCGGCGGTGAGCGGGCGCGCGGTCAGCCGGCCATAGCGGGTCGTGAGAGCCATGCGCCGTGCTCGCAGATGCGGTTGCCGCAGTCCAGGCGCGATTCCGGGTTTTCTACTCCACCGCCGCGCGCAGGGCCGCCCCGGCCGCCAACGGGCAGAGCGGGACGGCGGCAGCGAGCATCGCCGCCAGGAACAGCAGCGGGCCGCGCGACGGTGCGCCGTTCGCCGCCGCGTCGGCCGCGGCGGCGCCGAAGATCAGCACCGGCACCGCCAGCGGCAGCACCAACAACGGCAGCAGCACGCCGCCGCGCCTGGCGCCCAGCACCACCGCCGCCCCGAGCGTGCCCAGGAGCGACAGCAAAGCGGTGCCGGGCAGCAATCCCAGCAGCAGCACGCCGTAACCCGCCGGCGGCAACCGCAGCATCGCCGCCAGCGGCACCGCGGCCAGCAGCAGCGGCAGGCCGGTCGCCAGCCAGTGCGACAGCGCCTTCACCGCCGCCACCGCCGCCGCCGGCTCCCCGGCCAGCAGCAGCAGGTCGAGCGAGCCATCCTCCAGCTCCGCCCCGAACAGCCGGTCCAGCGGCAGCAACGCCGCCAGCAGCGCGCACACCCAGACGATGCCGGGCGCCAACCGGCCCAGGATCGCCGGCTCCGGCCCGATCGCCAGCGGGAACAGCATCGCCGCCAGGGCAAAGAACATGACCGCCGCCAGCGTGTCGGCGCCGTGCCGCAGCGATAGCCGCAACTCGCGCGCCAGCAGGCGCCAGGCGAACCGCATCAGCCGAGCGCCAGCACGGCGGCGTCCGGCAGCGGCAGGTCGACATGCGTCGCCGCCACCACCAAGCCGCCGCCGGCCCGTTGCGCCGCGAGTTGCGCGCCGAAGCGCCGCACCGCCGCCGCGTCGAGCCCGAGCGTCGGCTCGTCGAGCAGCCAGACCGGCGCGCCGCGCAGGCCGAGCCGCGCCAGCGCCAGCCGCCGCCGCTGCCCGGCCGAGAGCATCCGCCCCGGCAACTCCGCCAGTTCCGCCAGCCCCGCGTCGGCCAACGCGCGCCCGACCGCCTCGGCATCGCCCCACAGGCGCAGGTTCTCGGCGGCGGTCAGGCCCGGCTTGATGGCGTCGAGGTGGCCGAGGTAGGCGACCCGTGCGCCATGCGCGGCCAAATCCGCCAGCGTGTCCGCGCCGTGCCACAGCAACCGCCCGCCGGCGGCGCGCACCAGCCCGGCCAGCAGCCGCAGCAGCGTGCTCTTGCCGGCCCCGTTCGGCCCGGTCAGCACCAGCGCCCCGCCGGCCGCCACGCGCAGATCCACGTCTCGCAGCACCAGCCGCTCGCCCCGAAACGCCGCCAGCCCTTCGCCCTGCAGCAATCTGCCCCCATATTACGCGACACCCTGGGCGTGTATGATCCTCAAACAGGCGCCGGTCACACCTAGCCACCGAAAGCATATCTTATGAAGACAGTTGGGCAGGACAGTCTGCAGACCCGCCGCACGCTCGATGTGCAAGGCCAGGAATACACCTATTTCTCGCTGCCCGCCGCCGCCGAGGCGCTGGGCGTGGACATCGCCCGGCTGCCGAAAAGCCTGAAGGTGCTGCTGGAGAACGTGCTGCGGTTCGAGAACGGCGGCACCTACAAGGTGGACGACGCCCGCGCCGTGGTTGGCTGGCTCGACGGCGCCACGTCGAGCAACGAGGTGCCGTTCAAGCCGGCCCGCATCCTGATGCAGGACTTCACCGGCGTCCCCGCGGTGGTGGACCTCGCCGCCATGCGCGACGGCATCACCCATCTGGGCGGCCGCCCGTCGCAGGTGAACCCGCTGGTCCCGGTGGACCTGGTGATCGACCACTCGGTCATGGTGGACTTCTCCGGCGCCGCCGACGCGCTTACCCGCAACGTCGATGTCGAGTTCGAGCGTAACGCCGAGCGCTACGCCTTCCTGCGCTGGGGCCAGACGGCGTTCGACGACTTCCGCGTGGTGCCGCCCGGCACCGGCATCTGCCACCAGGTCAACCTCGAATACCTGGCGCAGGCGGTGTGGACGGCCAAGCTGGACGGGACGACCTATGCCTACCCGGACACGCTGTACGGCACCGATAGCCACACCACGATGGTCAACGGCATGGGCGTGCTGGGCTGGGGCGTCGGCGGCATCGAGGCCGAGGCGGCCATGCTGGGCCAGCCGATCGCCATGCTGATCCCCGACGTGATCGGCTTCCGCCTGACCGGCCGGATGCCGGAGGGCGCCACCGCCACCGACCTCGTGCTGACGGTGACGCAGATGCTGCGGAAGGCAGGCGTGGTCGGGAAGTTCGTCGAGTTCTTCGGCCCCGGCCTGGACGGCATGGCGCTGGCGGACCGCGCCACCATCGCCAACATGGCCCCGGAATACGGCGCCACCTGCGGCTTCTTCCCGGTGGACGAGGTGACGCTCGGCTACATGCACCTCACCGGCCGCGACGAGGCGCGCATCGCGCTAGTCGAGGCGTATTGCAAGGCGCAGGGCCTGTGGCGCAGCTCCGCCGAGTCCGACCCGGTGTTCACCACGACGCTGGAGCTGGACATGGGCAGCGTGCTGCCCTCGCTGGCCGGACCCAAGCGCCCGCAGGACCGCGTGCTGCTGCGCGACGCCTCCGCCGCCTTCGCGGCCGAGCTGACCAAGAACCTGGGCGTCGCCGCCAACGACATCGGCGTGCGCGCCAACGTCGAGGGCAGCAACTACGCGATCGGCCATGGCGACGTGGTGATCGCCGCCATCACCAGTTGCACCAACACCTCCAACCCTTACGTGATGGTCGCCGCCGGGCTGGTGGCGCGCAAGGCCCGGGCGCTGGGCCTCACGCCGCGGCCCTGGGTGAAGACCTCGCTGGCGCCCGGCTCGCAGGTGGTGACCGAGTACCTCGACCGCTCCGGCCTGACCGAGGATCTCGACGCGCTGGGCTTCCAGACGGTCGGCTACGGCTGCACCACCTGCATCGGCAACTCCGGCCCGCTGCACGAGCCCATCGCCGAGGCCATCGAGGCCAACAACCTGGTCGCCGTCTCGGTGCTGTCGGGCAACCGCAACTTCGAGGGCCGGGTGCATCCCAACGTGCGCGCCAACTATCTGGCCAGCCCGCCGCTGGTGGTCGCCTACGCGCTGCTCGGCACCATCACCGAGGACATCACCACCGCGCCGCTCGGCACCGCGGCCGACGGCAGGCTGGTGTACCTGCGCGACATCTGGCCGACCAACCAGGAGATCGAGGCGATCGTCAGCTCCAGTGTGTCGCGGGGACAGTTTCTCAAGCGCTATGGCGAGGTGTCCAAGGGGCCGCCGCAGTGGCAGGCGATCGCCGTGGAGCCGGGCCGCCAGACCTACGATTGGATCGACGGCTCGACCTACGTGAAGAACCCGCCGTATTTCGAGGGCATCACGATGGAGCCGAGCGCGCGGGGCGACATCACCGGCGCCCGCGTGCTGGCGATGCTGGGCGACAGCATCACCACCGACCACATCAGCCCGGCCGGCAACATCCGCAAGACTTCGCCGGCCGGCGAGTTCCTGCTGCAGCACCAGATACGCCCCGACGACTTCAACAGCTACGGCGCGCGCCGCGGCAACGACGACGTGATGGTGCGCGGCACCTTCGCCAACATCCGCATCCGCAACGAGATGGTGGCCGGCGTCGAGGGCGGCGTCACCCGGCACCAGCCGGACGGCAAGGCGCTGCCGATCTACGACGCGGCGATGCTATACAAAGACGAGGGCGTGCCGCTGGTCATCATCGGCGGCAAGGAATACGGCACCGGCTCGTCGCGCGACTGGGCGGCGAAGGGCACCATGCTGCTGGGCGTGAAGGCGGTGCTGGTCGAGAGCTTCGAGCGCATCCACCGCTCCAACCTGGTCGGCATGGGCGTGCTGCCGCTGACCTTCAAGGACGGCATGGACCGCCACAGCCTGAAGCTCGACGGCAGCGAAATGCTGGACATCGAGGGCCTGGCCAGGCTGCGGCCGCGCATGGACCTGACCCTGGTGATCCACCGCGCCGACGGCAGCGAGGAGCGGGTGGCGGTGATGTGCCGGGTCGATACCGCCGACGAGGTCGAGTACTACCGCCACGGCGGCATCCTGCATTACGTGCTGCGCGGGATGGCCCGCGCCGCCTGATCCAGGACCATGCCGCGCGGCTCGCCTCCGCGTGGCCTGCCGCCGCTGCTGGCCATCGACCTGCGCGCCCACAGCCTCGCGGAAGGCGTGCGGGCCGCGCTGTCGGTCGCCGTCATCGTGGCGATCGGCGAGTGGGTGCGCGTTCCCGGCTTGATGGAGTCGGCGCTGGCGGCATTGCTGACCTGCCTGTGCGACGCCGGCGGGCCAATTCGCCGCAGGCTCCCGGCGATCTTGGCGTTCGGCCTGGTCGGCGCAGCGGTCACCGCGGGCTTCGGCCTGCTGCGGACCGAACCGCTGTGGCTGCTGGTGCCGGCGGCCAGCCTGTTCATCTTCTGCGCCGGCTACGCCCGCGCGTTCGGCCAGTCGGCGATGCAGGTCGGCAACCTGCTGATGGTGGTGCTGGTGCTGGCGGTGCGGGCGCCGATCCCGCATGTCGCCGATGCCGCGACGCTCGGCGGCATGTTCCTGGCCGGCAGCGCATGGGCGCTGCTGCTGACCATGGTGATCTGGCGGCTGCACCCATACCGCCCCGCCCGCCGCGCCGTGGCCGACGTGTATCGGGCGCTGGCGGTGCTGACCGAGGATCTGCGCCGTACGCTGGCGGAAGGCGCGGCGGACGAGGCGCGCTGGGACCACCACGCCCGCCAGCACCGCCGCCAGGTGCGGGCAGCGATCGAACAGGCCCGTGACGCGGTGCTGGCGACGGTGCGGGTGCGTGGGCCGGCCAGCGGCCGCGCGGCCCAGAGCTGGGTGCGGCTGGAGGCGGCGGACCAGCTATTCTCCGGCCTGATCGCGCTGTCCGACCTGCTCGCCGGCGATCCTGGCGCCGCGACCCCCGCTTCCGCCACCATGGACCGCGCAGAGCGGATGCTGCGGCTGCTGGAGGCGGTGCTGCTGCTGGTGGCGCGTGCGGTGGCGAGCGGCGCCGAGGCGAACCGGCCGGCGCTGGAACGGGCGGCAGCAGCCGTCGCCGCGGTTGCCCGCGCCGGTTTGTCGCCCGAACTGGCGGCCATCGCGGCGGCGATGCACGACAGGCTGCGGGTGGCGATCACGTTGTCGGGGCTGGAGGCGACGCTGCCGCAGACCGAGTTGGCGCCGCTGCGCTGGTGGAGCGTGGTACGATCCAATTTCGACATCGACTCCGAGGTGTTGCGCCACGCTTTGCGGATCGCCGCCGCCGCCGGCCCGGCGCTGGCGGCCACGCTGTACTGGCCGGGGCCGTACGAGCACTGGTTGACCATCACCCTGGTGCTCACCATGCAGCCGTATTTCGCGCTGACCTTCACCCGGGCGCTGGAGCGCATCGGCGGCACCATGCTGGGCGGCCTGCTCGCCGCTGCCCTGGCCGTCGTCTGCACCACGCCGGTGACCATGGCGACGGCGCTGTTCCCGCTGGCGGTGTGCTCGCTGGCGGTGCGCGGCGTCAGCTTCGGCCTGTTCATGGCGCTGCTGACGCCGTTGGTGGTGTTGCTGAGCGAACTGGGCCGCCCCGGCGTCAGCGAGCTGACGATTGCCTTGTCGCGCGCCTCGTTCACGCTGGCCGGCGGCTGCCTGGCGCTGTTGGCGAGCTGGCTGCTGTGGCCGATCTGGGAGCCGGGGCGGCTGGATCGCGGACTGCGCGCGGCGATGCGGGCGCATGGAAAATACGCGGCGGTCGAGATCGCCGGGCTGCTGCGCGAGGCCACGCCCGCCGAGGTGGAAGCGGCACGGCGGGCGGCCGGCATGGCCAGCAACAACCTCGAAGCCAGCCTGCAGCGCGCGATGCTGGAGCCGCGTCGCGCCATGGCGCACCGGCTGGAAGCGGCGCTGACCATCGACGCGGCATTGCGCCGCCTGGCCGGCCGGCTGTCGCTGCTGCACGTCGGCGCCCGTCCGGAGGGGCACGACCCGGCTGCCTGGCACACCTGGGGCGCCTGGATCGACACCGTCACCGAACGCCTGGCGTCGGGCAATCCAAACCTTCCGCCTCGCCCCGAGCTGCCCGCTACAGACCCGAATGCCGACTCGCTGGTGCGGATCGCCGTCCAGATGGAACTGGTGGCCGCGGCCAGCGTCCGGCTATAGCAGGCTGAGCGGAGGTCCCGGCAACCGCGCCGTACGCCTCGCGTTGGTAAAACACATCTGCTTTGAAGGCTCATCATGCGCCCCCTGCCGCCATTGTCCGCAGCCCTGCTCCTCGCCGTGCTCGCCGCGACGTCCGCCGGCGTCGCGCAGCCGGCCGTGGCGCAGACCACGGCGCCCGCAGCCGACACGGCGCAAATAAGCGAGCAGGACCGGCAGTTCCTGATGGATGACGCCCAGGGCAGCGCCTACGAGTTGGCCATCGCCAACCTCACGCTGCATCGCACCTCGCGCAAGGATGTGAAGGCGTATGCCGCCAAGGTCGTCTCGGATCACAAGACCTACAACAAGGCCCTGCAGGAGCTTGCCGCCAGCAAGGGCGTGACCCTGTCCACGGCGATGAACGCGGCCGATCAGAAGCGCTATGCCAGCCTCGACTCGCGCCTTGGCCGCACCGCCGACGACACGTTCGTCAAAGAGGCGATCCGCATCAACGCCGACGACAAGAAGACCTCCGCGCAGGAAGCCTCCAGCACCACGGACCCGGACATCAAGGCGTTCCTGAGCAAGTTCGCGGCGATGGACGCGGCGCACGAGAAGATGGCGATGGCGCTGCGCTAGGCGCACGTTTCGGTTTCTTTGTCTTCGCAACGGTCTGTGTGACACGCGCGACTCGGCGGCGTGATGGCGTCAACCGCGTAGCTCTTGTGCCAACTCGTCGGCGCGTTGCAGGCGAAGCGTTGCCGTCGGATCTGTTGCGGCCTCCAACGCGGCTACGTCCAATTCGTAGCGGATTTGGAGGTTCGCGAAGAACGCCTCTGAGACGCCGAAAGCGTGTCCCAACAGTATCGACATTGCCCCGCTGACGCCGCGTGTTCCGTTGACGATGGCGGTGATCGCGTTTGGTGGGACGCCAAGACGGGTTGCCAGCTTGTTGGCATTCAGACCGTGAGGAACCAAGAACTCCTCCTTCAGGATTTCACCGGGGTGGATCAGCAGGCGTTCGTCCATGGCAGCCTCAATCGTGGTAGTCGACGATCTCCACGGGATGCGCGTGGCCGCTTCGCCAGATGAAACAAACGCGAAACCTGTCATTAATTCTGATCGCGTGCTGCCCTGCACGGTCTCGCTTTAATGCTTCTAGCTTGTTGCCTGGTGGGGCCTTTAGGTCCTGAAGAGTAACCGCCGCATCCAGCATCACCAACTTGCGACGCGCTGTCTTCTTGAACGACTCCCAAGCTTTATGTTCATGTTCTCCACCGAATAGCGTTTCAGTATGTTTGTCCCTGAAGCTTTTGTTCACTGCGCGACCTTCGTTCTGAGACCATTCAGAAAGAACGTCTACGCAACTCTGCGACCTCAAGACACCAACGATTGCGAAGAGTAAAATCGACAATTTTACATTTTACGTCAATAGTAAAGTTGCCCGCGTTGGATCAATCCGCAGCCTCGCGCTCCAGCCGTGCCGGGGCCGCCGGATACACCCCTAAAATTCGCGTCTCCCGCGAAAAGAACCCCAGTTCCTCCAGCGCCCGCTGCAATCCCGGCTGTTCCGGGTGGCCGTCCACGTCGCACAGGAACTGCGTCGCGGTGAACTGGCCGCCGACCATGTAGCTTTCCAGCTTGGTCATGTTGACGCCGTTGGTGGCAAAGCCGCCCAACGCCTTGTACAGCGCCGCCGGCACGTTGCGCACGCGGAAGATGAACGTCGTCATCAGGTCCGGCGTGGTCGGCGGCGGCGGCACGCCACGGCGGGCGCACACGTAGAACCGGGTCGTGTTGTGCGCGGCGTCCTCGACGTTGGCGCGCAGCACCCGCAGGCCAAACAACTCGGCCGCCAGCGACGAGGCGATCGCCGCATCCTCGACACTGTTCCAACCGGCCACCTGTTCCGCGGCACCCGCCGTGTCAGCCTGCACCACCGGGGCGAGGTCGAGTTCCTTCAGCACCCGGCGCACCTGGCCCAGCGCCACGGCATGCGAATGCGCGCGGCGGATGGTGCCGAGCGTGGCCCCCGCGACCCCCAGCAGGCAGTGCTCGACGCGCTGGAAATGCTCGCCGACGATGAACAGCCCGCTCTCCGGCAGCAGCGCGTGGATGTCGGGCACCCGCCCGGCCAGGCTGTTCTCGCATGGCAGCATGGCCAGCCCGGCGGCGCCCTCGCGCACCGCCTCCATCGCCGCCTCGAAAGTGGCGCAGGGCAGGGTGCGCCAACTCGGATAGGCATTCCGGCAGGCGAGGTCGGAGTAGGCGCCTGGACGGCCCTGGAAGGCGATGACGCCGCTCATGCCGCAACCGCCGCGAGGGCGTGACGCGCCCGCTCCAGGTCGGCCGGGGTGTCGACGCCGAACACCGCCTGCTCCACGCGGGCGCAGCCGATCGCCATGCCGGCCTCCAGCGCTCGCAGTTGCTCCAGCCCCTCGCGCCGCTCCAGCGTCGTCGCCGGCAGCGTCACGAAGCGGTCGAGCGCGGCGCGGCGCCACGCGTAGACGCCGAGATGGTGCCAGCGCGGCCCTTCGCCCCACGGGATCGGCAGGCGCGAGAACCACATCGCGCGCGCCGTCGCGGAACTGCCCTCGAAGCCGCACACGGCCTTGACGACCGACGCGGCGGCCGCCTCGGCATCGTCGCGGATCGGCGTGACCAGGGTGGCGAGGTCGCATCCGGCATCGTCGAGCGGCGTCAGCACCGCGCGGAGCTGCGCCGGGTCGATGGTCGGCAGGTCGCCCTGCAGGTTCACCACCACGTCGTACCGGCGCTGCGGGTCGAACGCCGCCATGGCGGCCTGCACCCGGTCGGAGCCGGAGGGCAGCGCCGGGTCGGTCAGCAACGCCACTCCGCCGGCCCGGCGCACCGCCTCGGCGATTTCAGGCTCGGCGCAGGCGACCAGCACCGGGCCGATCGCCGCCGCCTCGGCCCGGCGCAGGACGTGGACGATCATCGGCTGGCCGGCGATGTCGGCGAGCGGCTTGTTTGGCAGCCTGGAGGAGGCGAGCCGCGCGGGGATGACGATAATGGGAGTCATGTGCAAGCGGGGGTCATGTACGGCCTGACGTCGCTGGGTTGTCGCAGGCCGGTGACTTGCCTATCGTGCCGCTCACATTAGGTAGGCGCGGATGGCGGCGCAACGGGCGCGCCTTTTCGCTTGCGTTCGGAGAGACAGAGTCAATGGATAGCATGGAGGTCAACAAGGCGTTTGCGGCGGTGCTGGTGGCCGGGATCGGCTTCATGGTCGCGACGCTCGTCGCCGACAACCTGGTCAGCCCGACCCCGCTCAAGCAAACCGCGTTGAAGATCGACACCGCGGCCTCGACCGGCGCCCCCGCTCCGGCCGAGGCGCCGCTGACGCCGATCGCGCCGCTGCTGGCCAGCGCCGTGCCGGCCGATGGCGAGGCCTACGCCAAGAAGGTCTGCGCCGCCTGCCACAGCTTCAACGAGGGCGGCGCCGCCGGGATCGGGCCGAACCTGTATGGCGTCGTGATGGGTCCGCACGCGCACATGCCGGGCTATGCCTACTCCGCCGCAATCAAGGGCAAGCAGGGGCCGTGGACGTTCGACGAGCTGAACGCCTGGCTGAAGAAGCCGAGCGCCTACGCGCCCGGCACCAAGATGGGGTTCGCCGGCATCAACAGCGACAAGACGCGCGCCGACGTCATCGACTACCTGCATACGCTGTCGCCCACCCCGGTGCCGCTGCCTCCGGTGACCGCCGCGCCCGCCGCCAGCGCAGCGCCCAACAAGCCCGCCTCGCTCAGCGCCGGGCAGGCGCCTCCGGCCGCTCCCCAGCAGTCCACAGGCACGATCAATGCCGCCGGCGCGACGACGATGCCGGCAGGGCAGGGCGGTCCGGCGCCGGCTCCCGCGTCGAAGTAGGCCGATGGCCGCTTCCCGCGTCGACGACGCGCTGATCGCCGCCGCCGAGGCCGCCGCCGACGTGGCCGGCGCGGTGATCCGGCCGCTGTTCCGCGCCGGGGTCGCCGCCGACCTGAAGCAGGACGCCAGCCCGGTCACCATCGCCGACCGTGGCGCCGAGCAGGCGATGCGGGCGTTGCTGGGCGCGCGCTGTCCCGAGTTCGGCATCCTCGGCGAGGAGTTCGGCCTGCACAACGCCGGAGCCGATTGGCGCTGGGTGCTCGATCCCATCGACGGCACCCGCGCCTTCATCACCGGACGTCCGATGTTCGGCACCCTGGTCAGCCTGCTGCACGAGGGCGTGCCGGTGCTGGGCTTGATCGACCAGCCGGTGACCGGCGAGCGCTGGGTCGGCGTCGCCGGCCGCCCCACCATCTTCCGCGGCTCGCTCGGCGGCGTCGCCGGCACCCGCGCCTGCGCCACCCTCGACCTGGCGGAACTGTCCTGCACCAGCCCAGAACTGCTGAACCCGGCCGAACAGGCGCGCTGGCGGAGGCTGGCGGATCGCGTGCGGCGGCGCACCTTCGGCGGCGACTGCTACGCCTATGGCCTGCTGGCGCTGGGGCAGATCGACGTCGTGGCGGAATCCGACCTCAAGATCTGGGACTGGGCGGCGTTGCTGCCGGTGATCGAGGGTGCCGGCGGGCGCATGACCGACTGGTCCGGCAACCCGTTGCGCGAAGGCGGCGGCGGTCAGGTGCTGGCGGTGGGCGACCCGGCGCTGCTGGCCCAGGCCGTCGCTTTGCTGGCAGAGTAGCTGTTCCGCCCCATCGGAGATCGCGATGCGCATACTAGCCCTGACGGCCGCCTTGGCGCTGGCGCTGCCCGCAGCGTCGCGCGCCGCCGATGTCGCGGTCACCAGATCCGAGGGCCTGGCGCTGATCGGCACGCCGGCGTTGCCGCCCGGGTTCAAGAACTTCCCTTGGCTCAACCCGAGCGCGCCGAAGGGCGGCGACGTGACGCTGGCCACCGTGGGTACCTTCGACGACTTCAACCCGTTCATCATCCGCGGCACGCCCGGCGCGGTGTCCGGGGTATTCGAGACCCTGACGACCGCCAACGACGACGAACCCGCCACCAACTACGGCCACCTCGCGCAGACCATCGAGGTGCCGGCCGACCATAGCTGGGTGGCGTTCGACCTGCGGCCCGAGGCGCACTTCAACGACGGCACGCCGGTTACCGCCGAGGATGTCGCCTGGACGTTCAATACCTTGCGCGACCAGGGCCGCCCGACCTACCGCCAGTATTACGCCGGCGTCGACCATGTGGAGGTCGATGGCGCGCGGCGCGTGGTGTTCCGCTTCAAGCCCGGCGACAACCGCGAGCTGCCGTTCATCCTGGGCGAGTTGCCGGTGCTGCCGGAGCATTGGTGGAAGGGCCGCGACTTCACGGCGCCGCTGACCGACCCGCCGCTCGGCTCCGGTCCGTACCACGTCGCCGCGTTCAGCTTCGGTCGCACGCTGACGCTGGAGCGGGTGCCGGACTACTGGGGGCGTGACACGCCGACCAGCAAGGGGATGTTCAACTTCGACCGCATTCGCACCGAGTATTTCCGCGACCCGACCGTCGCGTTCGAGTCGTTCAAGGCGGGGCAGGCCGACTGGCGGCGCGAGAACGCGTCGAAGGTGTGGGCGACCGGCTACGATTTTCCGGCGCTGAAACAGGGTTTGGTCACGAAAGCCGTGCTGCCGCAGCATTTGCCGACCGGAATGCAGGGGTTCGCCATGAACACCCGCCGCCCGATGTTCACCGACCGCCACGTGCGCGAGGGGCTGGCGCAGGTGTTCGACTTCCAGTGGACCAACAAGATCCTGTTCTACGGGCTTTATACCCGCACCAGCAGCTACTTCTCCGGCAGCGACTTCGCTTCCTCCGGGCTGCCGGACGCCGACGAGTTGACGCTGTTGCAGCCGTTCCGCGACAAGCTGCCACCCGATTTGTTCACCAAGCCGTTCGTGCTGCCGGTCACCGACGGCTCGGGCAACAACCGCGACGGGCTGCGGCGGGCGCTGGCCTTGTTGCAGCAGGGCGGCTGGACGCTGCGCGACCGCCGCATGGTCGATGCCCAGGGCCAGCAGATGCGCTTCGAGATCCTGCTCTCCGATCCGGCGTTCGAGCGCGTCGTGCTGCCCTATGCCGACCAGTTGCGGCGGCTCGGCATCGACGTGTCGGTTCGCACCGTCGATCCGTCGCAGTACCAGCACCGTATGGACGCGTTCGACTTCGACATGACGGTGGACGTGTTCGGCGAGAGCGACAGTCCGGGCAACGAGCAATCGGACTACTGGAGCTGTGCCGCACGCGACGCCCAGGGCAGCAGCAACGCCATGGGCGTGTGCAACCCGGCGGTGGACGCGCTGATCGGCAAGATCGTCACCGCCCAGACCAAGCCGCAGTTATTGGCGGCCACCAAGGCGCTCGATCGGGTGCTGCTGTGGAACTGGTACATGGTGCCGAACTGGCACTTGGACGACGTGTGGGTCGCCTACTGGGACCGCTTCGGCCAGCCCGGCAAGCCGGTGCGCACCGGCGTCGAGTTCAACAGTTGGTGGATCGACCCCGCCCGCGCCGCCAAGATCGACGCCATCCGGGCGCACCACGACTGATGGGCGCCTACCTGCTGCGTCGGCTGCTGCTGATCGTCCCCACGCTGTTCGGGATCATCGCTATCAACTTCGCCGTGGTGCAGCTGGCGCCGGGCGGGCCCGTCGAGCAGATGATGGCGCAGCTCAAGGGCAAAGGCGACGTCACCGCCCGCATCACCGGCGGCGGCGGCACCGAGGTCGCGGCGGCGACCCAGCCCGGCGTCTATCGCGGCCAGCGCGGGCTCGATCCGGTGCTGGTGCAGCGCATTCGGGTGATGTTCGGCTTCGACAAGCCGCCGCTGACGCGGTTCTGGATCATGCTGAAAAGTTATTTGCGCCTCGATTTCGGCCGCAGCTTCTTCCGCGACGCGCCGGTGCTGAGCCTGATCTGGCAGAAGATGCCGGTCTCGATCTCGCTCGGCCTGTGGTCCACGCTGCTGGTCTACCTGGTATCGATCCCTCTCGGCATCTCCAAGGCGGTGCGCAACGGCAGCCGCTTCGATGTCGCGAGTTCGACGGTGATCCTGGTCGGCTACGCGGTGCCGAGCTTCCTGCTGGCGATCCTGCTGATCGTGGTGCTGGCCGGCGGCAGCTACGTGCAGTGGTTCCCGTTGCGCGGCCTGACCAGCCCCGGCGCCGAGCAATGGAGCTGGCCGGCGCGCATCGCCGACTACGCCTGGCATCTCGTGCTGCCGACCATCGCCATGGTGGTGGGCGGGTTCGCCACGCTGACGCAACTGACCAAGAACAGCTTTTTGGAGGAAGTCAGGAAGCAGTATGTGCTGACCGCGCGCGCCAAGGGCGCCACCGAGCGCCGGGTGCTGTACCGCCACGTCTTCCGCAACGCCATGCTGCTTATCATCGCCGGCTTCCCGGCGGCCTTCATCGGCATCCTGTTCACCTCCTCGCTGCTGATCGAGATCGTGTTCTCGTTGCCCGGCCTGGGCCTGATGGGGTTCGAGGCGGCGATCCAGCGCGACTACCCGATCATCTTCGGCACGCTCTACATGTTCACGCTGCTAGGTCTGGTGATGCAGATCGTCGGCGACCTCATGTACACGGTGGTCGATCCGCGCATCGACTTCTCGGCGCGCGGCTGATGCGGTTGCAGGCCGCGCGGCCGCCGCGCTTCCAACTCAGCCCGATCACCCGGCGGCGCATCGCGCTGTTCCGCTCCCGCCGGCGTGCCGTATGGTCGCTGCGCGTCTTCTCCGCGCTGTTCCTGGTGTGCCTGTTCGCCGAGTTCGTGGCCAACGACCGGCCGTTGCTGATCCGCTTCGCCGGCCACTGGTATTGCCCGGTGCTGGCCGACTACAGCGAGGACGCGTTCGGCGCCGACTTCCTGCCGATCGAGGCCGACTACACCGACCCCGAACTCAAGGCGGCGATCCGTGCCAAGGGCTGGATGATCTGGCCGGCGGTGCCGTTCAGCTTCGACGCGCCGGTGAAGCAGCTTCCGGTGCCGGCCCCGGCGCCGCCGTCGTGGCGCAACCTGCTGGGCACCGACGACCAGGCGCGCGACGTGCTGGCGCGGGTGATCTACGGCTTCCGCATCTCGGTGCTGTTCGGCTTCACCCTGACCATCGTCTCGTCCGCCATCGGCATCGCCGCCGGCGCGGTGCAGGGCTTCTACGGCGGCCTCACCGACCTGCTGTTCCAGCGCTTCATCGAGATCTGGTCGGGGATGCCGCAGCTCTACATGCTCATCATCCTGGCCAGCGTCATCACGCCAAGCTTCTGGGTGCTGCTGGTGTTCCTGCTGCTGTTCAGCTGGATGTCGCTGACCGGCGTGGTGCGGGCCGAGTTCCTGCGCGGCCGCAACCTCGACTACGTGCGCGCCGCCCAGGCGCTGGGCGTGCGCGACGCGGCGGTGATGTGGCGGCACATCCTGCCCAACGCCATGGTCGCGACCATGACCTTCCTGCCGTTCACCCTGTCCGGCTCGGTGGCGATCCTGTCCAGCCTCGACTTTCTGGGCTTCGGCCTGCCGCCGGGATCGCCGTCGCTGGGCGAGCTGGTGAACCAGGCCAAGGACAATTTGCAGGCGCCATGGCTCGGCTTGACGGCGTTCTTCGTGCTGGGCGGCATCCTGTCGCTGCTGATCTTCATCGGCGAGGCGGTGCGCGACGCCTTCGACCCTCGGCAACTTTGATGGCCGCACTGGTGGAGGTGTCGGGGCTCGGCGTCGCGTTCGGCGCGCGCCGGGTGGTCGACGACGTGTCGTTCAGCCTGGCGCGCGGCGAGACGCTGGCGCTGGTGGGCGAGAGCGGGTCGGGCAAGTCGAGCGTGGCGCTGGCGCTGCTGCGGCTGCTGGCCCCCGGGGCGGCGGTCACCGGGCGCGTCGTGGTGGATGGCCAGGACGTGCTCGCGGCGCCGGAGCGGGCGATGCGGCGCTTGCGCGGCGGCGTCTCCGGCATGGTGTTCCAGGAGCCGATGACCAGCCTCAACCCCCTGACGCGCATCGGTCGGCAGATCAGCGAGGCGGTGACGCTGCATCGCCCGCTGGCCGGGTCGGCGCTGCGGGCGAGGGTGGCCGAGTTGCTGGGGCAGGCCGGGTTCGCCGACGCCGCCAGCCGCCTCGATGCGTTCGCCCACCAACTGTCCGGCGGCCAGCGGCAGCGGGTGATGATCGCCATGGCGCTGGCCAACGACCCGGCGCTGCTGATCGCCGACGAGCCGACCACCGCGCTGGACGTCACCATCCAGGCGCAGATCCTGGCTTTGCTGGCCGAACAGAAGGCGGCGCGCGGCTTGGCCATGCTGCTGATCTGCCACGACCTCGCGATCGTGCGCCGCTATGCCGACCGGGTCTGCGTGATGAAGGACGGGCGGATCGTCGAGCAGGGAGCGGTGGCGGAAGTGTTCGGCCGCCCGCGCCACCCGTACACGCAGATGCTGTTGGCCGCCGAGCCGAAGGGCTCCGCGCCCGCGCTGCCGGCCGCGGCGCCGCTGGTGCTGGAGGCGCGCGACGTGTCGGTGCATTTCGCCATCCGCCGTGGCCTGCTGCGCCGGGAGGTGGGCGCGGTGCGGGCGGTCGACGGCGTCTCGTTCGACATCCGCGCCGGCGAGACGCTGGGCCTGGTGGGCGAGAGCGGGTCCGGCAAGTCCACGCTCGGGCTGGCGGTGCTGCGGCTGCTGCCGGCCCGCGGCAGCATCCGCTTCGAGGGCACCGACCTCGCGACCCTGGATGCCGCCGCGCTGCGCCGCCGCCGGGGGCAGATGCAGATCGTGTTCCAAGACCCGTACGGCAGCCTGTCGCCCCGCCTGCCGGTGGCCGAGATCGTCGCCGAGGGCTTGTCGGTCCACGCCTGCGGCCTGTCCGCCGCCCAGCGCGCGACGCGGGTCGCGGCGGCGCTGGACGAGGTCGGGTTGCCGGCCGATGCCGGGCCGCGCTACCCGCATGAGTTCAGCGGCGGCCAGCGCCAGCGCATCGCCATCGCCCGCGCGCTGATCCTGCAGCCCAGGCTGATCGTGCTGGACGAGCCGACCAGCGCGCTCGACATGTCGGTGCAGGCGCAGATCGTCGAACTGCTGCGCGCCCTGCAACTGCGCCACGGCCTGGCCTACCTGTTCATCAGCCACGATTTGAAGGTGGTCCGCGCCTTGGCGCATCGCATCGTCGTGCTGCGCGGCGGCAAGGTGGTCGAGGAAGGTCCCGCCGCCGAGGTGGTGACGGCGCCCAAACAGGCCTACACCCGCGCCTTGATGGACGCCGCCTTCGGCCTGCGGGCGGATGCCACCGGCGTCATCGCCGCCTGAACGTCATAAGGAGAACAGCATGTTGAAGCTCTACTTCCATCCCTCGCCAAACCCATTGAAAGTGGCGCTGTTCCTGGAGGAGACCGGCCTCCCGTACGAGGTCGTTCCGGTCGATACCCGCAAGGGCGAGCAGTTTTCCCCCGAGTTCCTGGCCATCAACCCCAACGCCAAGACGCCCGCCATCGTCGACGGCGACGTGGCGGTGTTCGATTCCAACGCGATCCTGCTGTACCTGGCGGAGAAGACCGGCCAGTTGACGCCGAAGGACGCGGCGGCGCGCGGCGAGATGTTCTCCTGGCTGATGTTCGTGGCCACCGGCATCGGCCCCTATTCCGGGCAGGCCGTGCATTTCAGCCATTACGCACCCGCCGGCAGCGAATACGCCATCAACCGCTATTCCCGCGAGATCGAGCGCCACTACCGGGTGCTCGACGCGCGGCTGGCGTCGCGCGCCTACATCCTGGGCGACGACTACAGCGTGGTCGATATCTGCGCCTGGGGTTGGGTTCGCGTCGCGCCGTTCGTGCTGGGCGAGCGCGGCTTCGACGCCTACCCGAACGTGAAGCGCTGGTTCGACCTGGTGAACGCCCGCCCCGCGGTGGCGCGCGCCATGGCGATCAAGGACCGCTTCACCTTCAAGGCCGAGATGGACGACGCGGCGCGCAGCCACATGTTCCCGCAGAATGCCACGCTGGCCGCGGAGTAGGGCGCGTGCGCGACGCCGATCCGGGCCAGGCGCGCATTATCCGAAGCTGCCGCTTGTCTCCGGCCGGCCACCCAACTAACTGATGCGATCATGAGCACCGAAGAAGTTTTCCCCGAAGGCGAACCGTTGATCGCGGCCGAAAGCCCGGACGAGGTGATGGAGGCGGCCCGCGCCCGCATCGCCGAGCTGGAGGCCGAGCGCGACGACTTCCGCGAGCGCTGGATGCGCTCCGAGGCCGAGAGCGCCAACGTGCGCGCCCGCGCCAAGCGCGACGTGGACGAGACGCGGCAATACGCCGTGCAGAAGTTCGCCCGCGACGTGGCGGAGGCGGCGGACAATTTGCAGCGCGGCATCGACAGCCTGCCCGCCGCCCGCGACGACGAGCCGGAGATCGTGGCGCGGATGCGCGAGGGTTTTGCCGGAGTCGAGCGTGCCTTCGTGGCCCTGCTGGAGCGCCACGGCATCGTTCGCACCGATCCCACCGGGGCCAGCTTCGACCCCAACCTGCATCAGGCGATGGCCGAGCAGGAGAGCGCCGAGCATCCGCCCGGCACCGTGCTGCAAGCCTGGACTCCGGCCTGGACCCTCAACGGCCGGCTACTTCGCCCGGCGATGGTGGTGGTGGCGAAATCCGGCGCCGCGCCCACCACCGCCAACCCGCCGGTCGGAGACCGACTCGATACCACCGCGTAACGGGTCGTTGCACGAAATCATCTGCGGCCGGGGCTTGCCCCCTCGCTCCCGGCTTAACATATCTTTGGCTGACTTATCACCCGTGGGGGAGCGGGACGGTGCCTCGGGCCGTCCCTAGTCCGCTACAAAGGAGAATTACATGAGCAAGGTCATCGGCATCGACCTGGGCACCACCAATAGCTGCGTCGCGATCATGGAGGGCAAGGATGTCCGCGTGATCGAGAACAGCGAGGGCGCCCGCACCACGCCGAGCATCGTCGCCATCAGCGACAGCGGCGAGCGCCTCGTCGGCCAGTCGGCCAAGCGGCAGGCGGTCACCAACCCGACCAACACGCTGTATGCCGTGAAGCGCCTGATCGGCCGCCGGTTCGAGGATCCCTTGGTCGCCAAGGACAAGGGGATGGTGCCGTACGGCATCGTCAAGGGCGACAATGGCGACGCCTGGGTCGAGGCGCGCGGCGAGAAGTATGCGCCGAGCCAGATCGCGGCGTTCGTGCTCGGCAAGATGAAGGAGACCGCCGAGGCCTATCTCGGCGAGAAGGTCACGCAGGCGGTCATCACCGTCCCGGCCTACTTCAACGACAGCCAGCGCCAGGCCACCAAGGACGCCGGCCGCATCGCCGGGCTTGAGGTGTTGCGCATCATCAACGAGCCGACCGCCGCCGCCCTCGCCTACGGCATGGACAAGAAGAAGACCGGCACCGTGGCGGTCTACGACCTCGGCGGCGGCACCTTCGACATCTCGGTGCTGGAGATCGGCGACGGCGTGTTCGAGGTGAAGTCGACCAACGGCGACACCTTCCTCGGCGGCGAGGACTTCGACTTGCGCGTCATCGACTACCTGGCGGACGAGTTCAAGCGCGAGCAGGGCATCGACCTGCGCCGTGACAAGCTGGCCCTGCAGCGCCTAAAGGAAGCCGCCGAGAAGGCCAAGATCGAGCTGTCTTCCTCCAAGGAGACCGAGATTAACCTGCCGTTCATCACCGCCGACGCCTCCGGGCCGAAGCATCTCGTGATGAAGCTGACGCGGGCGAAGCTGGAGAGCCTGGTCGACGATCTGGTGACGCGCACCATGGACCCATGCCGCGCGGCGCTGAAGGATGCCGGCGTGACGGCGGCCGAGATCGACGAGGTGATCCTGGTCGGCGGTATGACGCGGATGCCCAAGGTGATCGAGGCGGTCAAGCAGTTCTTCGGCAAGGAGCCGGCCCGCAACGTCAACCCCGACGAGGTGGTGGCGATCGGCGCCGCGGTGCAGGGCGCCGTGCTCAAGGGCGACGTCAAGGACGTGCTGCTGCTCGACGTGACCCCGCTGAGCCTGGGCATCGAGACGCTGGGTGGCGTGTTCACGCGTCTGATCGAGCGCAACACCACGATCCCGACCAAGAAGAGCCAGACTTTCTCGACGGCCGATGACGGGCAGACCGCGGTCACCATCAAGGTGTTCCAGGGCGAGCGCGAGATGGCGGCCGACAACAAGACGCTCGGCCAGTTCGACCTCATGGGCATCCCGGCGGCGCCGCGTGGCGTGCCGCAGATCGAGGTGACGTTCGACATCGACGCCAACGGCATCGTCTCGGTGCAGGCCAAGGACAAGGCCACCGGCAAGGAGCAGCAGATCCGCATCCAGGCCAGCGGCGGATTATCCGACGCCGACATCCAGAAGATGGTGCAGGAGGCGGCGGCCAACGCCGAGGGCGACAAGAAGCGGCGTGAGTTCGTCGAGGCCCGCAACAGCGCCGAGGGCCTGGTGCATCAGGTCGAGAAGTCGCTGAAGGACAACGAGGGCAAGGTGGCGCCCGCGGACAAGACCGAGGCCGAGGCCGCCATCGCCGCAGCCCGCGCCGCGCTGGAAGGCGAGGACGCCGGGGCGGTGAAGCAGGCGGCCGAGCGGTTGAACGCCGTGTCGATGAAGATCGGCGAGGCGATGTACAAGGCGCAGGCCGACGCTGGCGCCAATCCGGGCGGTGGCCCGCAGGCTCCCGGCGGCGGTGCGGCTCCGGGCGGCGACGACAAGGTGGTCGACGCCGAGTTCGAGGAAGTGGACGACAAGAAGAAGTCGGCCTGACCTCAGTCGGGCGACGTTTGACGGGAGGCGCCCGTGCTGTGAAGGCGGGCGCCTTTCGCATTTTCACTCTGTGGTGGCGGCCGCATTTGGCGCCTCGCGAGGGGTCGGATGGCTAAGCAGGACTTTTACGAAACGCTTGGAGTGGCGCGTGGCGCCGGCGCAGACGACCTGAAAAAGGCGTATCGCAAGCTCGCGATGCAGTTCCACCCGGACCGCAATCCGGGGGACAAGAAAGCCGAGACGCGCTTCAAGGAAGTCAGCGAAGCTTACGATGTGCTTAAGGACGAGCAGAAGCGCAGCGCCTACGACCGCTATGGCCACGCCGCGTTCGAGGGCGGCGGCGGCGCTCCGGGCGGCTTCGACTTCGGCGGCGGCGCCGGTGGCGGCATCGGCGACATCTTCGACCAGATGTTCAGCGAGTTCTCCGGGCGGCGTGGCGGCGCCCGTGGCCCGCGCGGCGGCGCCGACTTGCAGGCCAGCGTCGAGATCGACCTCGCCGAGGCCTTTGCCGGCGCCAAGACCCAGTTGCGGGTGCCGACGCGGGTTGCTTGCGAGGCCTGTTCCGGCACCGGCTCGGAAAGCAAGGACCGTGGCAACGAGACCTGCACGACCTGCGGCGGTCAAGGCAAGGTGCGGGCGCAGCAGGGCTTTTTCCTGGTCGAGCGCGCCTGCCCGACCTGTCGCGGCACCGGGCGCGTGGTGCGCAACCCGTGCCGCATCTGCGCCGGCGCCGGCACCGTGCAGCGCGAGCGGTCGTTGTCGGTGCAGATCCCGGCGGGCGTCGAGGACGGCACCCGCATCCGGCTCAGCGGCGAGGGCGAGGCGGGCGCGGCCGGCGCGCCAGCGGGCGATCTCTATGTGCATATCGGCATCAAGCCGCACCCGATCTTTCAGCGCGACGGCGCCAACATCTTCTGCCGCGTGCCGCTGCGTATGACCCAGGCGGCGCTTGGCGGCGAGATCGAGGTGCCGGCGATCGACGGCTCGAAGTCACGGGTGAAAATCCCGCCCGGCACCCAGACCGGCGAGCAGTTCCGCCTGCGCGGCAAGGGCTTCTCCGTGCTGCGCAGCGCCCAGCGCGGCGACATGTATATCCAGGTGGCGGTGGAGACGCCGCTGCACCTGACCCGCCGCCAGCGCGAGCTGCTGGAGGAGTTCGACGCCGACGCCGAGCATCATGCCAAGGGAAGCCCGGAGTCGGCCGGCTTCTTCGCCAAGATGCGTGACTTCTTCGAGGGTCCCGCACGCTCGTGAGTGAGGCCGTGCCACTGCTGCTGGTGACCGGCGGCAGCCGTGGCATCGGCGCTGCGGTGGCTCTCCGGGCGGCGCGCGACGGGTTCGCCGTGATGGTCAACTACGTGGCCGAAGCCGAGGCCGCCGGGCGAGTCGTGGCGGCAATCACTGGGCAGGGCGGCCAGGCCTGGAGCGTGCGGGGCGACATGGGCGAGGAAGCCGATGTCCTGCGGCTGTTCGCCGCCGCCGACGCGACCGGCCTGCGCCTGGCGGGGCTGGTCAACAATGCCGGCATCACCGGCGGCTTCGCGCGCGGGTCGGAAGTCTCGGCGGCGACCCTGCGCCGGGTGCTCGCGGTCAACGTCGAAGGCGCGATCCTGGCCTCGCGCGAGGCGGTGCGGCGGATGTCCACGCGCCTAGGCGGCCAGGGCGGCGTCATCGTCAATATCTCGTCGCGCGCGGCGCAGTTGGGCGGCAGCGGCGAGTGGGTTCACTACGGCGCCAGCAAGGGCGCCATCGACACGCTGACGGTCGGCATGGCGCGCGAGGTCGCCGCCGAAGGGGTGCGCGTCAACGCCGTCTCGCCCGGCCTGATCGACACCGACATCCACGCCGCCGCCGGGGAGCCGGGCCGGGTCGCGCGCATGATGGCCACCATCCCGATGGGCCGGGCCGGCACCGCCGAGGAGGTGGCCGAGGCGGTTGCATGGCTGCTCTCGCCGGCTGCCTCCTACATCACGGGGGCCAACCTGCCGGTGAGCGGCGACCGGTGAACCACGCCGGCCGCCAGGCGTTTCGATAAGCATACATTCGCAGGAGGATGCCATGGCCGATCCGAATGAGACCGACCCGGCGCACAAGCTGATTGCCGGCGCCAAGGTCGCCGGAACCCCGGTCTACAACAACGAAGGCAAGCGGCTGGGATCGATCGAGGATGTGATGATCGACAAGCAGAGCGGCCGCATCGCCTATGCGGTGCTGAGCTTCGGCGGCATCCTCGGCTTCGGCGACCACCATCACCCGCTGCCGTGGCAGACCTTGCGCTACGACACCGCGTTGGGCGGCTACGTGGTGGCGCTCGACCCGAGCACGCTCGAAGGCGCGCCGGCGCTGGCCGACAAGAGCGGGGCGGCGTGGGAGGACCCGGTCTGGGGCGACCGCATCCACGAGTACTACGGCGTGTCGCCCTACTGGAGCATGTTGCCCTGATGTGAGACTGTGACCCGATGCAGGATCGTATCGGAATAGCCGGCATTGCCGGCCGCATGGGGCACATGCTGATCGAGGAGGCCGCGGTCGCCGGACTGACCGTGGTCGGCGGCATCGACCGCGGCGAGGCGCCGGGCCGCAAGCTGTTCGCCGACATGGCGGCACTCGCCGCCGCTTCGGACGTGGTCATCGACTTCACCAACGCCGCCGCCGCCGCCGGTCATGCGGCGGCGCTGGCGCAGTCCGGCGCGGCCTGGGTGCTCGGCACCTCCGGTCTCGACGCGGCCGACGAGGCGGCGGTGGCGCGTGCGGCGGAGCGGGTTGCCGTGGTGTATGCCGCCAACTTCTCCCCCGGCGTGAACCTCGTGCTGGCGCTGGCCGAGCGGATGGCCGCCGCGTTGCCAGCCGACGCCTACGACGCCGAGATCGTCGAGATGCACCACCGCCAGAAGGTCGATGCGCCATCCGGCACCGCGCTGGCGATCGGCCGGGCGGTGGCGCGCGGGCGCGGCGTGACGTTGGAAGAGGTGCGCGAGAGCGGGCGCGACGGCCAGACCGGCGCCCGCCGCCCGGGTGCGATCGGCTTCGCCTCGCTGCGCGGCGGCCAGGTGGTGGGCGAGCACACGCTGATCTTCGCCGCCGGCGACGAGCAGGTGACGCTGACTCACCGTGCCTTCGACCGCCGCAGCTTCGCCGCCGGCGCCATCCGGGCGGCGATTTGGGTGGCCGGGCGGCCCCCCGGCCTGTATGGCATGGCCGAGGTGCTCGGCCTGCGTTGACGCCAGCCGCGCGACACTTCCCCGCCGCTTGACCCTATGGCCCGGTTCGGTCAAACGGCCACAACAGCACGACGACAAAGGGCATTATGCGCGACAAAGGCGAGTTCCTGTTCACCTCGGAAAGCGTTTCCGAGGGGCATCCCGACAAGGTGGCCGACCGCATCAGCGACACCGTGGTCGACGCCTTCCTGGCCGCCGATCCTTACGCGCGGGTGGCCTGCGAGACGCTGGTCACCACCAACCGCATCGTGCTGGCCGGCGAGACGCGCGGGCCGGACACCGTGACCGCCGAATATCTGGCGCACCTGGCCCGCGTCGCGGTGCACGACATCGGCTACGACCAGGACGGCTTCAGTTGGCGGCGCGCCCAGATCGACGTCCATCTGCACGCGCAATCGGCCGACATCGCGCAGGGCGTGGACGCCGCCGGCAACAAGGACGAGGGCGCCGGCGACCAGGGCATCATGTTCGGCTACGCCTGCACCGAGACGCCCAGCCTGATGCCGGCGCCGATCTACTACGCCCATTTGATCCTGCGCCGCATCAGCGAGCTGCGCCGCAACCACGATCTGTCGGTCGAGGGGATGCTGCCCGACGCCAAGAGCCAGGTCACGCTGCGCTACCTCGACGGCAAGCCGGTGGGCGCCACCAGCATCGTCGTGTCGCACCAGCACGAGGAACGCATCTCGCAGGCGCGCATCAAGGAGATGCTGCTGCCGCTGATCGAGAGCAGCCTGCCGGACGGCTGGATGCCCTCGGCCGACGAGATCTACATCAACCCGACCGGCAACTTCGTGATCGGCGGCCCCGACGGCGACTGCGGCCTGACCGGGCGCAAGATCATCGTCGACACCTACGGCGGCGCGGCCCCGCACGGCGGCGGCGCGTTCAGCGGCAAGGACCCGACCAAGGTCGACCGCAGCGCCGCCTACGCCTGCCGCTATCTGGCCAAGAACGTCGTCGCCGCCGGCCTGGCCGACCGCTGCACGCTGCAGATCAGCTACGCCATCGGCGTGTCGCACCCGCTGTCGGTCTACGTCGAGCTGCACGGCAACCCGTACGGCGTCGACGAGCAGAGGCTGCAGGCCATCCTGCGCGAGCTGATGAACCTGTCGCCGCGCGGCATCCGCGAGCATCTGCACCTGAACCGGCCGATCTACGCGGTGACCTCGGCCTATGGGCATTTCGGCCGCGAGCCGGACGAGGAGCTTGGCACCTTCACCTGGGAGCGCACCGACCTGGTGCCGGCGCTGCGTTCCGCGTTCAGGCTCTGAGCGAGGCCGCCGCCGCCGATCACGCCGAGAAGCTGTACGGCCGGCGTCGAGGCCACACGCTGCGGCCCCGGCAGCAGGCGCTGATCGATCTGGCGTTGCCGCGGCTGCGCGCCGACCGGGCAGCGCCCTGGGCGGTGTTTGCCGGGCTTGCGTGCTGGCTCGAGGTCGGGTTCGGCGGTGGCGAGCACGCGCTGGCGCAGGCGGTGGCGCATCCCGAGGCCGGGATCGTCGCCTGCGAGGTGTTCGAGAACGGCATCTGCTCGATGCTCTCGCGGCTGGTGCCGGAGGGGCAGGAGGCGTCCAGCGCGCCGCCGGCCAACTTGCGGCTGTGGGACGCCGACGCGCGCGAGCTGATCCGGACCTTGCCCGACGCGTGCTGCGACCGGCTGTTCCTGCTGTTCCCCGACCCATGGCCGAAGTCGCGCCACGCCAAGCGGCGCTTCGTGGGGCCGGCGATGATGGCCGAGGCGGCGCGCATCCTGCGGCCCGATGCCGAGTGGCGCATCGCCAGCGACGATCCGACCTACCAGGCCTGGGTGACCCAGGTGCTCGCCGCGCAGCCAGCCTTCGCCGGTATCGAGCCGGTATCGAGCCGGCCGGGCGATTGGCCGCCGACGCGCTACGAGGCCAAGGCGATCCGCGCCGGACGGCAGCCGCTATACTGGACACTGCGGCGGCTTGGCCGGTGAAGCCCGAACAGGCCGATGCGACGCGCTGGGCGTTGCGCCCCGGCGTCGATGAGGCCAACTCCTACCGGATACGCTGACAGGGGCGACGATGCCGGGCCATCACGATCACGCCCACGATCATGCGGCCGGCCACGGGCATGGCGGCCACCACCATCACGCGCCGCCAACCAGCTTCGGTGGCGCGTTTGCGCTCGGCTCCGCGCTCAACGCCGCGTTCGTGGCGGCGGAGGTGGCGTTCGGCCTGACGGCGCATTCGGTGGCGCTGCTGGCGGATGCCGCGCACAACCTGGGCGACGTGCTCGGCCTGTTGCTGGCGTGGTGGGCGGCGTGGCTGGGGCGGCGTCATCCGACGCGCAGCCGCACCTACGGCTATGGCCGCAGCTCCATTCTCGCCTCGCTCACCAACGCCGTGGTGCTGCTGGTCGGCGTCGGCGGCATCACCGTGGAGGCGGCGCGGCGGCTGGTGGAAGGCGTGCCGGCGGGCGAGGTCGGCGGGCGCACGGTGATGGCCGTGGCCGGCGTGGGCATCCTGGTGAACGGCGGCACGGCTCTGCTGTTCGCCGGTGGCCGCAAGGGTGACCTGAATATCCGTGGCGCCTTCCAGCACATGACCGCCGACGCGGTGGTGTCGGCGGGCGTCGTGGCGTCGGGCCTGGTGATCCTGCTGACCGGCTGGGCGTGGCTCGATCCGGCGGTGAGCCTGTTGATCGCCGGCCTGATCCTGGTCTCCACCTGGAGCCTGCTGCGCGACAGCCTCAACCTGGCGCTCGACAAGGTGCCGGAGGGCGTGGACGAGGCGAAGGTGCTGGCCTACCTGACGGCGCTGCCTGGCGTCATCGAGGTGCATGACCTGCACATCTGGGCGCTCAGCACGACCGAGACGGCGCTGACGGTCCACCTCGTGCGGCCCGCGGCAGGCACCGACGACGGCTTCGTGCGCCACCTCTGCGAGCAACTGCGGCACGACTTCGAGATCGGCCACGCCACGTTCCAGATCGAGGACGGCGACCCCGCCCACGCCTGCCGGCTGGCGCCGGCGCACGTGGTCTGACGGTTGCGCGAACGGAGTTGTCGAGCGCAGCCTGCGAATGTAGCTGGAATCCCCCACGACCGGGTGATGGCTGAAATGGACGCGATCATCGCAGAGGCGGAGCGTGGGACGCCCAAGCAGGCGTAGTTGCGCGCGAACGAAGGCTTGTAGGGCGGAAAAGCGCAGCGCCTTCCGCCACTCCGAGCGCTCCGACGCCGGCGGAAGGCGCTGCGCTTTTCCGCCCTACATTGCGGGCAGCCGGTGTGAATGGAGTCTAATCCAACCTAAGCGCGCCGCACCGCCGCCCGCCCGAATAACCCCGCCGGCCGCGTCCACAGCACCAGCACCAGCAGCGCGAAACCCACCGCCTCCTTCATCGCCGAAGCGACGTAGGCGGCGGTAAGCACCTCGATCACGCCCAGGGCCAGTCCGGCGATCACCGCGCCGCCGATGTCGCCGAGCCCGCCGGCGATGACCACGACGAAGCCGCGCAGCATCATCGCCTCGCCCATGTAAGGCTGGATGGCGTTGAACGCGAAGCCGATCAGCACGCCCGCCGCGCCGGCCAAAGTACCCGAGATGAACGACACCAGGGCCGCCAGCCGCGCCGTGTCGATGCCCATCAGCGCCGCCGCCTCCGGCTGTTCCGCCATGGCGCGGATCGCCAGGCCAAGCCGGGTCGCGCGCAGCAGCAGCGCCAGCGCCGCCACCAGCACCGCCGTCACCGCCAGGATCGCCACCTGCGCCACGCTGACATGGAGGCCGAACAGCACGAAACCGTCGCCTTCGAGCCGTGCCGGCAAGCGGCGGATTTCGGTGCCGAGCCACGCCGACAACGCGCCATACAGCGCCAGCACCGCCCCCAAAGTCACCATCAGCGACGCCAGCTCCGGTGCGTGCGCCCGCCGCAGCCGCGTCAGCAGCAGCCAGTCGAGCGCCACCGCCATCGCCCCGGTGGCAACCGCCGCCAACGGCAGCGCCGACCAGATGTCCAGCCCGGCGTGCGCCGTCAGAGCCAGCGCGATGTAGGCGCCGGCCGAGACGTAGAAGCCGTAGGTCAGGTTGATAACCCGCAGCACGCCGAACATCAGCGTGAAGCCGAGCGCGAACAGCGCGTACACGGCGCCCTGCATCACGCCGTTGGCCAGTTGCTGCGCCAGCATCCGACGGCTATCGCGGCAGGATGTGGAACTGGCCGCCCCGCATCTGCAGCACCACCACGCCGGCGGCCGAGGCCGGGTCGCGCGCCGCGTTGAAGGTGAACGGCCCGGTTACGCCGTCATACTTGGTCTGCATCAGCGCCGCCGCGATGGCCGCCGGCTCGGCCTTGCCGGCGCGGTCGATGGCCGCCGCCAGGATGAACATGGTGTCGTAGGCCTGCGCCGCGAACTGGTCGGGCGGGTGGCCGGTCTTGGCGGTGAAGGCGGCGACGAACGCCTGGTTGGCGGCATCGGGCTTGGCCACCGCCCACGGGCTGCCGACGATCAGGCCATCCGCCGCGGCGCCGGCGATCTCGCCCAGCTTCGGGCTGTTGGCGCCGTTGCCGCCGATGAACAGCGTGCGCTTGTCGAAGCCGAGCTGGCGGGCCTGCAGCAACACGCCGGAGATCGGCTCGACCAGTGCCGAGATGCCGACCGCGTCGGGCGCCAGCGCCTTGATCTTGGTCAGTTGCGCCGAGAAATCGGTGTCGCGGCTGCCGAAGCTCTCGGTGGCGACGATGCGCAGGCCGGCCTTCTGCGCCGCCGCCTGCATCGCCTCGAAGCCGGATTTCGAGAATGCGTCGTCGTTGGCATACAGCAGCGCGATGGTCTTGACGCCGCGTGCCTTGGCCACCGCGAGCGTCACCGGCACCACGTCGGTCTCCGGCAGCGAGGTGCGGAAGATGTTCGGGCCGATGACGGTGATCCCTGCGGCGGTGGTCGAGGTGCCGATGGTCGGGATGCCGCGCCCGTTGGTCACCGGGCCGACCGCGAACATCTCGTTGGACAGCGTGGGCCCGATGATGGCAACCACGTGGTCGCGCCCGATCAGTCGGCGGGCGGCGTTGATCGCCTGGTCCTTCACGCCGGCGGAGTCCTGCACCGTCAGCACGATCTTGCGCCCGCCGAGCACGCCGGCGACGTTCACGCGATCCAGCGCCAGTTGCAGCCCGGCGGTGATCGCGGTGCCGTAGGCGGCGGCCGGGCCGCTCAGGATCTCGATCGCGCCCACCGGCACGGGCTGCGCCCAGGTAGGCGTCGTCCAGGCGGGCGTCGTCAGCAGCATGGCGCAGGCGATTGCCCAGAACCTCATCGACATCTCCTCGGTGACTTGCCGGAGGTCATCGCGCGGGCTGGTTGTGTCCGCAAGCCCTTGCACCGGCCGCGCCGGCGGGCGATGCCGGGGCATGACCCGCACGCTGCGCATCGCCACCTGGAACATCAACTCGCTGCGCCTGCGGCTGCCGCTGCTGTCGCGCCTGATCGCCGCCCTCGACCCCGACGTGATCTGCCTGCAGGAGACCAAGGTGCCCGACGAGCTGAACCCCGCCCCGGGGTTGGTCGCACTCGGCTACCCGCACGCGATATTCCGCGGCATGAAGGGCTACAACGGCGTCGCCATCTTCTCCCGCATCCCCCTCGGCGTGGCTCCCGAGGCGCCGGACTGGTGCATGAAGGGCGATTGCCGCCATGTCGCGGCGGTCGTGCAGGCGCCGTCCGGCCCGGTGACGCTGCATGATTTCTACGTCCCCGCCGGCGGCGACGTGCCGGACCGCGCGGTTAACGTGAAGTTCGCCCACAAGCTCGACTTCGTGGCCGAGGCGACGGCGTGGTTCGCGCGGCATCCGCCCACACGCGCCGTGCTGGTGGGCGACCTCAACATCGCCCCGCTGGAACACGACGTCTGGAGCCACCGGGCGCTGCTCGACGTGGTGAGCCACACGCCGCAGGAGGTGGCGCTGATGGCGGCGTGGCAGCGCGAGGGCTGGGTCGACGCGGTGCGGCACTTTGTTCCAGCGGAGCGGAAGTTGTATTCCTGGTGGTCGTACCGCAACCGCGACTGGCGCCTGTCCAACCGCGGGCGCAGGCTTGACCACATCTGGATCACCGCCGACCTGCTGCCGTCGCTGCGCAGCCACACCATCCTGACCGATGCGCGCGACTGGCCGCAGCCGTCGGACCACGTGCCGGTGTGCATCAAGCTGGAGGTTTGAGGCGATGACCCGCATTCTCTGCTATGGCGACAGCAACACCTGGGGCGCCTCGGGCGATGAGCCCTCGACCGGCGTGCGTCACCCGCGCGACGTGCGCTGGCCGTGCGTCATGGCCGACATGCTCGATGCCGAGTTGGTCGAGGAGGGCCTGAACGGCCGCACCACCGATGTCGCCGACCTCACGCATCCGGAGATCGGCGGCGCCGGGCTGGACGGCGCGGCCTACCTGCCGGCCTGCCTCGCCAGCCATCTGCCGCTCGACCTCGTGGTGGTCATGCTCGGCACCAACGACCTCAAGGCGATGTTCGCCCGCTCGCCGCTGCGCATCGCACTCGGCGCCGGACGGTTGGTGGACATCGTGCAGGGGATCGGCGGCGGCATCGGCACCGCCTACGCCAGCCCCCGCGTGCTGCTGGTCTGCCCGCCGCGCCTCGTGCCGATGCAGGGCTTTGCCGAGATGTTTGCCGGCGGCCATGCCAAGTCGGAGGCGCTGCCGGCGTTGTATGGCGCGCTCGCGGGGATGGCCGGGGCCGGGTTTCTCGACGCCAACACCGTGGTTGCGACCGATGGCGCCGACGGGCTGCATTTTACCGGAGCGACGCAGCGTGCGCTGGGGCGTGGCGTGGCCGACGCGGTGCGACGGTTCGGCGTCGGCTAACCAAGGCTCTGCCCCATGCGTCGCGCCGTCATGCGCTTGGTCGTGCCGCCTTGGGCAGCGTCAGCCCGATCAACACCGGCACGACGAGCAACACGAGCGGGAACTCCACCAGCAACCCCGAAATGATTGCGACGGCAAGCGGCTGCTGCATTCCGGAGCCAGCTCCGATGGCGAGCGCCAGCGGCATGAGCGTCAGGATGGCCGCCAGCGTGGTCATGGCAATTGGACGGAAGCGGTTTCGGCTCGCCTCCAGCAGCGCCTGGCGCGGCGCCATTTCGCGCGCCAGCTCGACGTACTCCGAGACCAGGAAGATTGCGATCTCGGTTCCGATGCCGATCACCATGGTCATGCCCATGGTCGCGGTGATGTTCAGCTCGATGCCGGTCAGCCACAACCCGGTGAACACCGCGGTTGCCGAGAGCAGCGAGGCGCCCAGCACGATAACCGGCACCCAAAGCCGTTCGTAGAGAAACAGCAGCAGCACGAACTCGGCGACGAGCGCTGCCGCGAAGACACGGGTCATCCCCGAAAATGCGATCTGCTGCTGCGCATACAGGCCGCCCAGCTCATAGCGAACGCCGGTCGGCAGCAAGCCTTTTTGGCCCAGGGCTTTTTGCACATCGGCGACGGCCGCCCCGAGCGAGCGACCCTGTATGCGGGCGGTGACCGATATAATACGTTGCAGGTTCTCGCGCACGATCTCGGCCTGACCGGGCGCGGTGGAGACGCTGGCGACGCGGCCGAGGGCGAAGACATGGCCGTCCGGCGCACGGATCGGCAGGTTCGTGAGCTGGTCGTCGTATTGGCGCATCTCGGGCGGCAGCCAGACCCGGACACCGACCTGCTTGTCTGTTTCAGGCATCTGTGTCGCGACGGTGCCGGCGAGGTAGCTGTCAAGGGCGGCGCTCACGGCTCCTGGGTCCACGCCCTCGATCCCGGCGCGTACCGGGTCCACTTTGATGTTGAGCCCGTCACCCGCGATGACGATGCCGTTAAGCACCGACACCACGCCGGGGACGTTGGCGATTGCCGCCGCAACCTTGTGCGCGGCGGGGTCGAGCTGCGCCGGGTCGTTCGCATAGAGTTTGATCTCGATTGGCTGCGGCACGGCCGTAAGGTCGCCGATCAGGTCTTCCATGAGTTGGGAGAGAGACATCTTGATGCCGGGCACGGACTGGTCGACCTTGCCTTGCACCTCGGCCATGACGGTGTCGATCGATCGACGCGGGCCGGTCTTGAGACGCACGAAGAAGTCGCCGACGTTCGGCTCGGTAAGGCCGCCGCCAAGGCCGGTGCCGACCCGGGTCGAGAAGGTGGCGACTTCGGGCGTCGCGCGCAGGATTGCCTCGACCTGGGCCAGCTCGCGGGTAGTCTCGTCGAGCGAGGTTCCGGGCTTCGAGCGGTAGTCGAGCACGAAGCCGCCCTCGTCCATCCGTGGCATGAAGCCACTGCCGACGTGGCTATAGGCGAAGTACCCAAGTATCAGGATCGGCGCCAAGCTGAGCGCGATCAGCCAGGGCCGGGCGAACAGCCGCTCCAGCAGCCAGCGGTGCGCACGGCCGACGCGGCCCTCTGGCCCGGCTCCAGGGTCCTTCCAGCGATCGAAGTTCACGATCAGCCGGGCGAGCACCGGCACGGCGAGCGCCGTCAACGCATAAGAGATGATCAGCGCCGAGGCCATGGTGAGCGACAAAGCCTTGAAGAAGGCGCCTGTCACTCCGGTGAGGAATACGAGTGGCAGGAACACAAGCAGAGTCGCCATGCTCGATCCCGTCAGCGGCCGCATGAACTCGCGGCTTGCGCGCAGCACCGCGTCCCCAGGGTCCTTGGAGCCGCTATCGGCGTTCCCCGCCCGCCGGGCGATATGCTCGATCATGGTGATCACGTCGTCGATCAGCAGGCCGATCGCGGCCGCGATGCCGCCCAGGGTCATGATGTTGAACGTGAGCCCGAGCGCGTAGAGCAGCAGCACCGTGATGGCCAGCGTCGCCGGCACGACCAGCATCGCCACCAGAGTGACCCGGAGGCTGCGCAGGAAGGCGAACAACACCACCGCCGCAAGGCCGAGGCCGATCAGGATGGCGTCGCACACGCTGTTGGTGGACTCCGTGACCAACGTGCTCTGGTCGTACCAGTTGATGAGCTTGACCCCCGGCGGCAGTTGCGGCTGGTAGGAGGTCAGCGCCTTGCGGACCGCGGCCGAGATGGCGACGCTGTTGCCGCTCGGCTGCTGGTAGACCTGGAACTGGACGGCCGGACGGCCGTCCTCCCCGACCCTGATCCACTGCGGCGTGATGCCGTCGCGCACATCGGCCAAGTCCCCGACCCGCACCACCCCACCAGGCCCGGCCTGCACGATAGTGTCGCGAACCTGCTCGATCTGGCGGATCGTGTTGTCGACAGTCAGCAGCAGCAGCTTGTCGTGGTCCTGCATTTTTCCGACCACGGTGATGACGTTGGCCTTGCCGAGCGCCGCCGTCACGTCGGACAGTGTCATGCCGCGAGCCGCGAGGCGATGCGGGTCCACCAGGACCTGGATCTCCCGCGTCTGGCCGCCGTTGACGCTCACGTGCGAGACGCCGGGGATGGCGGTCAGGAGGGGCACCAGTTGATAGAGCGCAAGATCGCGTTGCGCCACCGCGCTGACGGTGTCGGACATCATCGAGTAGGCGATGATGGGGTAGACCGTCGGGTCCATAAGCCGGACGTCGTAGCTGGCGCCCGGCGGCAAGGATTGCACCGCCCGCGCCACTGCCGCGTCCACCAGCGACGTGGCGGCGATCATGTCCGTGCCCCAGTTGAAATCGAGCGCCACCTCGACCGAGCCACGGCTCGTCGTCGAACGCATGTTGACGACGCCGAGCACGCGGCGGACCGCCTGCTCGAGCGGGATGGTGACCAGGAGCGCCGTCTGGTTGGCCGACCGCGCGCCGGCGCTGACGTCCACGACCACCCGCGGAAACTGTGTCACCGGGAACAGTCCGGTTGGCAGCAGAACGCCCGAGAATCCTCCCGCGATCGCGAGCGCCAGCACCACGGCCAGGATCGAGCGTGTGTGCCGCGTCATCCAGCCGCTTCCGGATTCTCCCGCTTCGGGCTTGCTGGTTACGGCGCCGCCGCCAAGCGCCTCGCCGCTCATGGCTGGCCCGCTCCGGCCATCGCGGCCTGTTTTTCCCGCACTGCCTCGCCACCTTTGAGCTGATAGTTGCCGCTGACGACCAAAGGCCGCTGGGGATCGAGCGAGCCGGCAACGACCGTCGTGCCGCCGACGACGCCCACCACCCGGACATCGACCCGCACCGCTTTGCCGCCGTCTACCTGGAACAGGTATGCCGTCTTGCCCTCGGTCAGCAGCGCGTTGCGCGGCACCAGCCAGCCGCGGTACTCGCCCACGTTCACGACAACGCGCACTGGCTCCCCCGGCAGCAATCCGGCATCCGGCTGGCTGGCTGCCTTGGGATCGGTTCCGGGCGGGTCCACCAGCACCGGCACGAGGTGGGTCGAGGGGTCCAGCATGGCGCCCACGGACAGCACGCTTCCGGGCATGGCACTGCCGCCGTCGAGCGGCTCGACCTGCGCCGGCTGCCCCGGTGCCACGACGCCTCGCTGCCCGGGCTCCACGCCGACTGCGGCGACGAGGCGGTTGGAGCGGTCCAGCGTGAGCAGAAGCGCCTGGGCCGGGATGCGGGCGCCCGACACCACGGAAAGACCAGAAACCACACCGTCGAAAGGAGCCGAAAGCGTCTGTTCGAGGCTGTCGCCTCCCGCGCGGACGAGGATATCGAGGCTGGTCTGCGCATCCGTGACGGCCTTGTCCGCCTGCGCGAGCTGGTCACGGGTGGCGAGGTGCTGGGCCAGCATCTGCGCCAATCGGTCGCGCTGGCCGCGCGCAAGGGCCAACGCCGCAACGGCTTGCTGATAGGCGGCGAGCGCCGCGGGTTCCGCCCTCAGGATCAGCAGCGGTTCGCCTTGGCGTACCCGCTGTCCCAATGCCACCATGATGCGCTTGACCTGCCCGGCGCGCAGCAGGCTCAGCGTCTCACTCCCACCCGGCGCCGCCTGTATCGCGCCATAGGCGGTCAGCGTGCGCGGCAGGCTGCCTTGCCGCGGAGCTTGCGTCGTGACCAGCACGCTTGTTTGCGGCGCGGCTGGCGCACTGGCTTGAGCCGATGCCGCGAGTGGCCGGGCCGCGACGAACAGGATCATCGCGACGGCGAGCGTGCGGTTCATAGCAGGTTCCCCGCTTTGGGCGGTGTCAGCCGTACCGGAGGCAGGCCGGCGGCAAGCAGGGTCGCCAGAGTGGTGCTCTCGTCAAGCACCTGCTGTTCCAGCCCGATGACCTGCCGGTCCTTTTCCAGCCGCGTGACGGCCAACTGCACGAAGCTCAGTTCGTCGATCAGGCCGGAACGGAGTGCGACCACGGCACTCGCGGCCAGCATACGCGCCTGCCCAAGCCCGGCTTGGGCGGCGGCGAGCTGTCTTTTCTGTACGGCTATATTCGCCAGCAACGCTTTGACACCGCCCGCCGCGGTGGCGAGGCGGGCCGCGTACTCCTCGCGAAGCTGCTCCCGCGTCGCGCGCTGGAGTGCCACGGCGCCCCGGTTGCCGTTGAACAGCGGCAGGGAAACCGAGAAGGAAGGTCCGGCCGACCGCACGTTGCTGGTGTCGTTGCCGTAGTTGGGGCCAAGGGTGAGCGCCGGGAACTGGCCCAGCACGGCCGCCCGGAGATTTGCCTCCTGCGACTGGTAGCCCAGCTGCAAGGCAATCAGGTCGGGCCGGCGCTGCGGCAGGCTCGCGAGCATGGCCGCCGCGGCGTCCGGAGCGATGGCGGGCACCTGCAGCCTTGCCGCCAGCAGGGGCCGCACGCTGGGATCGAGCCCGATCAGCGCGTCGAGGCTCTGCCAACGCTGCTCCTGCGCCAGGACCGCCGCATCGAGCTGCGTTTGCAGGCTGGTCAGCGCGGCCACGTCCGGGGCAAGGCTTTGCAGGGTGGCGTTGCCCTGTGCCAACGCCCGCGTCGAGATGGTGACGCGCTGCCGCAGCACGTCGAGTGCCTGCTCCAGGCTTCGCAGCAGGCGTCCTTGCTCGACCAGGTCGATGGCGAGCGTCTGGGCGCGGCCGATCGTCTGCCATTCCTGCCATATTATGTTGGCGTCCACCTGAAGCGCCGCCTTGCGCGCGGCGGTGCGGCGCGCGGATAGGGTGACAAGCGCGGAGATATCGGAAGTCAGCGTCGCCGCGAGCGCGTTGGCGACCGCCGGCCCCCCGATCAACACGTTGTAGCTGCCTGAAAGCACGGGGTCCGGCAGCAGCCCGGCCTGGATCACCTGTGCCTGTGCGACGCCTTGCTGCGCCCGGAAAGCCCGCAGGTCGGGGCTGTTCCGCACCGCCAGAAGGCCGACTTCCGCAAGCGTGAGCGGCTGGGTGGAGCCGATAGGCGGCGCGCCCGGCCGCGTGCGGTCGAGCGCGGCGACGCTCGGCAGAAGGATGGATCGCTCGGCCAACGGCCGCGCGCGGTCGCCGGCGCAGCCACCGAGCACGACGCCGAGCAACGCGACGCAAGCGAGCGGAGGGATGCTTGGCCCCGTCACGACAAGGTCATTCCGATTTCTGCCATTCTGATTTCTGGGAGAGCGGATTTGGATTGCAGACGAAAGCCGGGGCCATTCAACTTCTTTCAGACGATCTGATGGACTGCCTGGCCATTGGTGAGGATGTCGGTGGTTTGAGTTGTGTAACGCTGGAGAGCGACGGTCAGCTGAGCAAGGGTAATTGCTCACGTGGGTAGGGCGTAGGTATTCGGCGTCGCGCTGGCGACGTCAGCATAAAGGTGGTTGACGCGATCACGGTCGCTTTGATTCAACGTCTGGGTGGCATCCGGGATTGAC
>JAABUJ010001332.1_pt1 | contig 37268 bp, 36 predicted proteins | sample 5559131 | NCBI WGS metagenome assembly JAABUJ01 (sample SAMN10711875, study PRJNA513366) | rock metagenome | isolation source: Antarctica rocks | place: Antarctica: Victoria Land, Mt New Zealand nord | collected 2016-01-07 | reverse complement strand
AGCATCGCCATCGCACCGGAGAACTGCTGGCAGTAGCCGAGCTTGTCCTCGAGCAAGAAGCTCTCGAGCGGGTACCGGCTCAGCCGCGGATTCTCGTCGTACCGATAGCCGCGCGAGAGGTATCGCATGACGCTCTGGACGAACGCGTACGGGGTCGGCGCGCGCCCCTGAAGCCGACGGGCGAGGGCATAGGCGGCCCCGTACGGGGAGCTCTGCACCAGCGCGCCGACGTCGCCCGGCGTGATCTGGCCGGGCGACTGCACGCTCGGCGCGGCGCGGGAGTGAAACGGGCCGAACGTGACCGCCGGAACGAGCCCCACCTGCCGCGCGTTCCGCGGAACGCTGAGCGTGCGGTAGGCGACCAGATCGGCGTTTGGATAGGAGCGCCCGGCGGCGCGCAGCAGCGCCGCCGAGGGACTCGGTGAGTAGGTCGAGACCCGATACACGGTGCCGGGCCCCAACGTCCGGTCACTTCTCCAGGTTCCCGCGCCCGCCCCCGCCAGGACCCCGCGGGTGAGCGAGGGCTTCTCGGCGCTGCCCGCGGCGATCACGTCGTCGGTCCGCAGGCCCTCGATCGTCACCTCGATGTCCTGGGTCCACCGGGCCAGCGCCGAGCGATCGGGGGCCAGGAGCGCCGGCGCCACTGGATCGCCTCCGGTCACCCAGGCATATCCGTTGAACCGGTCCAGATCGGTCGCCTTCCAGTACTCGGCCTGCCGGGCCCGGATCGTCAGCACGACGTGTCCGGTCTTGGGCCAGCGCAGGGGTCCGTAGGTCTGATTCCAGTCAAAGGAGGCCAGGTGCTGATGTGCGACGGTCCCGGCCCAGGCGCGATAGTCCACCAGCGCCCGGTGCGGATCGATTCTCCCCGCCGCGACGGCGGAGCCCACCCCGGCCAGCACGGCGATCGTCACCGCCGCGCCGGCGGCCTCGCGCCGGAGCCGGTCGCCCCACAGAAACGCGGCCAGCAGCGCGAACAGGACCAGCCCCTGCAGGTAGGGCAGCTGCGGCCGCACGAGCGTGGCCGGGACGATCGCCAGCGCGACCACGGGCAGCGCGGCGGCGGCCCGACGCAGGTCACTCGGCGCCGTCGGAGCCGCCGGCCCAAAGGCCAGCACGATCGCACCGGCCAGCAGCAGCACCGCTGCCCCGAGCGTGGTCACCAGCACGACCGGGTCGCCGGTCCCGGTGTAGGGGACGAGAACCCCGGCCAGAGCCGACAGACCGCGGCCGATCTCCCGGGCGCTCACCGCGATGCGCTCGTGCATGACGTCATGCCACGGCACCCCGGCGATCGGGAGCGACACGAGCACCAGCGCCACGGTCAGCGCGACCCCGGCTGCTGGGTGCAGCCGCCGCAACACGGGCACGGCGCCGGCGATCGTCACCGCGACGGCGCATAGGCCGAGCAGGCGCCAGGTGGGCGCCGAGTGAAGCAGTACCGCCCAGCGGACGACGCCGAACAGGGCCAGGGCCGCGAACGCCGCCAGGCGGAGCCAGTGACCATGAGACCACGTCCGGCTCTGATCCGAGGCCTGGGGCGACGAGCGCTCAAACCGCGGCGCGACCCTCAGCGTCGGCGTGCTCGTGCTCATGCGGTGCTCACCTCGGGCCGCACGCGGGCCGACTCCCGCCTGACCCCGAGCAGGAAGCCGCGACAGTCGCAGACCTCCAGCGTCGGCTGCATCGGCAAGCGAATCCCTCGGGGGCGGTCGCCGGCCAACCCCGAGATCGGCACCACGAGCACCGTGAACCCGCGCCGGCTCCGGGCTCCGGTGACCGGCGAGCGCTCGGGGGGTGCGGCGGCCACGTAGATCATCGGACCCAGGCGGGCGCCGAGCGGGCCGAGCGCCGGCGGGCGAGAACCGGACTCACCTGCCCCACCCTGGACCAGGGCCAGCCGCGCGTGGGCGGCCGGCCAGCTGAGCAGCTCACGATCGATCGGGGTCGCCCGCTGCTCGCCGGGGAGCAGCAGGCCGCAGCCGCCACTGCGGGCGAGCTCGAGCACCAGCGAGGCAGCGGCGCGGACGGCAGCATCGAGCAGCTCGGGGGCGACGCCGCTGGGCTTCCGGGCGTCGAGCACGACCAGCGGCCGGGTGTCGCCGTCGGCCAGCAGCCGGCGCTCGATCAGGCCGCGCCCGCGGGCCAGCGCCGACCACTGGATCCGGCTGGCCGGGGTTCCGGGGCGGTAGGGGCGCAGCCCGTCGAGATCCACGGCGGCGAGCGCGTCCGCGGCCGCGTGCCCGTCCGGCAGCTCCAAGCGCCGCGCACGATCGGCGGTCAGCCATCGCACGGGCTCGGTCCGCGGCAGCACGAGCAGCTGCTGGGGCGGCGCCGCGCTGAGTGTCTGCACCCGGGCGAGATCGAGCGGATCTGAAACCAGCAGGGACGGCGGCGCGAGCGCGTGCAGGCCGCGTCGCGAGAATCGAGTCACCACCCGGACGCTGGCCTCGCGGCCGCCCTTGAGCGGCGACAACGGCCCCGAAACCTCCAGCCGGGAGCCGGTGAACGGATCGAAGACCTCGAAACCGCCCCACCCTCCCAGGCCAAGCCGGCCTCGCCGGACCTCGATCGTCGCGGCCAGCGGCTGATCCTCGATCACCCGGTCGGCGGTGAGGATCCGCCGGGCGACGGCGCCGCGCGCGCTGATCCACACCCAGCCGGGGGCCAGCAGGCCGAGCAGGCCGAAGGCGAGCGCCGGCACGAACAGCGGCGCGGCGTCGAACAAGAAGGCGATCAGCGTCAGCCCGATGCCGGCGAGCAGCAGCGCCAGCGCCCGTCTCGCCGACAACGCGCCCGTCCCGCGGTCCATCAGAGCGCCCGGACCGCCGACACGGCGTCTGAGATCACATCGCCCGCCGCTCCCCGCGGCGTCTCGGGCGCGAGCACGAGCCGGTGAGCCAGCACCGGCTCGGCGAGCTCCTGCACGTCGTCGGGCAGCGCGTGATCGCGACCGGCCAGCATCGCGTGGGCCTTGGCCGCCCGCAGCAGCATCAGCCCCGCTCGCGGGCTCGCTCCGAGGTCGACCCGGGGATCCTCGCGCGTGCGCCACAGCAGCCGCACCACATAGTCGCGCAGCGGCGCCGAGGCGCGGACGCGGGCCGCAGCGTCCTGGGCGGCCAGGACCTCAGCGGCGGTGGCGACCGGTCGCAGGGCCAGCACCTGGTCGCCGGTCTCGTGGGCGGCCAGCATCCCCGCCTCGGCCGCCCGGTCCGGGTAGCCGAGCGAGATCCGGATCATGAACCGGTCGACCTGGGCCTCGGGCAGCGGGTAGGTGCCCTCGTACTCGATCGGGTTCTGGGTGGCCAGAACGAGGAACGGACGCGCGAGCTCGTGCGTCTGCACGTCGACGGTGACCCGCCGCTCCTGCATGCACTCCAGCAGCCCGGACTGCGTCTTGGGCGAGGCGCGGTTGATCTCGTCGACCAGCACGATGTTGGCGAACACCGGGCCGGGACGGAACTCGAAGCGCTGCTCGCGCTGGTCATAGACGTTGGTCCCGACCACGTCGGCGGGCAGCAGGTCAGAGGTGCCCTGCACGCGGGCGAACTGGCAGTCGATCGAGCGGGCCAGAGCCCGCGCCAGAGCCGTCTTGCCGACCCCCGGGTAGTCCTCCACCAGCACGTGGCCCTCAGCCAGCAGCGCGACGATCAGGTGGCGCAAGGTAGCTTGGCGGACCTGTACCGCCTTGTTGACGTTGGCGGTCAGCGCTCGCCCGACGGCGGCGAAGGACTCAAACTCCTGCGGCGCTAACGGAGTCGGTTCGGACGGTTCGATCATGGCTCTCCTTTCCAGCCTGCCCGGCCTGCCCGGCCTGCCCGGCGCGCAGCTGCCAAACCTCGTCCAGCACAGCCTCGGCCACCCGGTCCTTGCCCGCGCGCGGCACGTGGCGCTGCAGGCCCTGGCGGGTAAGGATCGTGACCTCGTTCTCGGCCGCGTCAAACCCGACCCCCGGCTGAGAGATGTCGTTGACCACGATCGCGTCCAGGCCCTTGCGCTCGAGCTTCTCGGCGCCGTAGGCGTTCGCCCCGGCTCCGTGCTCGGCCGCGAAGCCGACCAGAACCTGACCCGGGCGCCGCCGTGCGGCCAGCGTGCTGAGCACGTCCTCGGTGGGTTCGAGGTCGAGGTGCGCGAGAGTGGACGGGTCGGCCTTCTTGAGCTTGCCCGGAGCCGTCTCGCGTGGGCGAAAGTCGGCCACTGCGGCGGCCATCAGAAGCACGTCGCAGGCGTCGAACGCTGCCGCGCAGGCCGCCGAGAGCTCGGCGGTGGTGGCCACCTCGATCGTCTGCGCCCCGCTCGGCGAGGCCAGCGTGACGTTGGCCATCACCAGCTTGACGTGGGCTCCACGCAGCACGGCCTGCTCGGCCAGAGCCAGCCCCATCCGACCCGACGAGCGGTTGCCGACGTAACGCACGCTGTCGATCGGTTCGCGGGTCCCACCGGCGGTGACCAGCACGTGGACGCCCTGCCACCGGCCGGCCGCGGGCGTTTCGCCGGGCACCGGCGGCGCGCCGGGCTTGGGCCCCTCATCGGCCGTGGGCCCCTCCCCGGTCGCCGGCGCGCCGCCGGCCAGCCGCGCCTCGCAGGCCGCCAGCAGCGCGGCCGGCTCGGCCATGCGGCCGACGCCGTGCTCGCCGTGGGAGGCCAGCGCGCCTTCGCCCGGGGCGACGATCGTCACCCCTCGGGCCACCAGCAGCTCGAGATTGGCCTGGGTGGCGGGGTGAGCCCACATGCGGTCGTTCATCGCGGGAGCGAGCACCACCGGACAGCTCGCCGCCAGGGCGGCCGTGCTCAACAGGCTGTCGGCGTGGCCGTGGGCGAGCTTGGCCAGCGTGTTGGCGCCGGCGGGGGCGATCAGGTACAGGTCGGCGCGCTGGGCCAGGGCCAGGTGGCTGATCGGTGCTCGGGCCGGCTCGGGCTCTCCGGGGTAGGCGCCGCGCATCGGGTCAGGCTCGAACTCGTCGGTGAGCACCGGGGCGCCGGTTATCGCCCCAAACGACGCGGCGCCCACGAAGCGCAGGCTCGCCTCGGTCTGGACCACGCGCACCGAATGCCCGGCCTGCACCGCCAGCCGCGCGGTCTCGAGCGCCTTGTAAGCCGCGATCCCGCCGCTCACGCCCAGCAGCAGTCGGGACATGGCGCCCTACCGTCCGCTGCTCGTGTTCCCGATAGTGCGCCGCACCGGTCCGGGGCTAGCGGTAGTGGTACTTGATCTTGCCCTGGGCGACTTCCTCCAGGGCGATCGTCAGATAGTTCTTGGAGCGCGTATCGACCATCGGGGGTGGAAACTCGTCAAACGTTCCTTCACCGAGATTGTGGTAGTAGGAGTTGATCTGGCGCGCGCGCTTGGCGGCGACGACAACGCTCGCGTAGTCGGAGTCGACGTGGTTGAGCAGCTTGTCGATGCGGGGTGAGATCAAGGGTGGCCCTTCTCTGGTCGGTTGAGACAGAGGTTAGCGAGCCGCGAAGTAAGCGCCCGCCGTGACTTGCGACGTCGGTGCCCCGATCCAGAGGCCAATCGGTTCATCGTGCTGCTTGACGGAGAACCGCCCACCCGGGCCGACTTTCACTGGCCGAAGCAGCGTGAGCTTTGGTTCTGCGCCCGTCCCGGATACGCTGCGCGACTGGCGGCTATGCGTCCGCGAGCGCCGCGTGCACGATCGCCTCCAGCTCGTCCGTGGCCTGCTCGAGTGAGTCGTTGACGACCACGCGGCCGAACTCCGGCTGGGCCTGCAGCTCGGCCTCGGCGGTCGCCAGCCGCTGCTCGATCTGCTCGGGAGCGTCGGTTCCGCGTCCTAGGAGGCGAGCGGCGAGCGCGTCGTCTGATGGGGGTGCGATGAACACGGCCAGCGCATCGGGCATCGCCTTTCGGACTTGGCGCGCGCCCTGGAGCTCGATCTCGAGCACGACCGGCACTCCGTCCCGCAGACGTCGGTCGAGCTCTGAGCGCAGCGTCCCGTAGCGGCTGCCCGAATAGGTGGCGTGCTCGATGAACTCGCCCGCCCGCGCCCGCCGATCGAACTCGCCGGCGCTGAGGAAGTGATAGTCGACGCCCGGACGCTCCCCGGGCCGGGGCGGGCGGGTGGTCGCCGAGACCGACAGCTCGAGCTCGGGCAGGCGTTGTTGCAACCCCCGGATCAGGGTGCCCTTGCCGACCCCGGACGGTCCGGTGATGACGAACACCCTGGCCACGATGCGGCCGCCGGAGGCTCAGCGGCGGCGCATCAGCGCCACGAGCTCGTCCCGCTGGCGCTCCGACAGGCCGCCCAGCGTCTTGCTCGGAGAGATCCGGCATTGCGACAGGATCTTGTTGGCCTTCACGCGCCCGTACTTGGGCACGGCGAGCAGCAGGTCGAACACCTTGGCGGTCAGCAGATAATCTGGTGGCCTCAGCAGCAGCTCGCCGATCGGCTGGCGGCCCGCCTTGAGGTCACGCTTGAGCTGGGCGCGGCGGCTGCGGATGTCGTTGGCCCGCTGGAGCGCCTCCATCCGCTGGACGAGCGAGCGTTCGGGTGCGGCAAGCGGCTTGGAGAACGATTCACTGACCGGCGGCATGGGCGGCGACTATACATCCTGAGGCCGGGCGATCAAGGCAAATCGACGCAATTCAGCTCGACCTGAACCTCAGGTTTAGCATTGTCGAGCCTGGTTGCGGCAATAGTGAGGTTTTGCAGGATTTTTCATGTCTCGGCCCAGATCTGGACCGGCGAAGCCCAAGCCTCATCCTCGCACGGCGTTCTCCGGTACCAGATTTCCCCCTGATGGGCTGACCCGGGCGAGCTCGGAGGCGATCCGAGCCCCCGCCGCCGGGTCCCGGAACGTCTCGGTGCCGACCGCCACCACGGTGGCCCCCACCCGGATCAGATCGCGGGCGTCGTGGCCGCTCTGCACGCCTCCGATGCCGACCACCGGAATCCTCACCGCGGAGCAGACGGAGTGGACTTGGGCGAGCGCAATCGCCCGTACCGACGGACCGGACACACCGCCGGTCTCACCGCCCAGCCACGGCTCACCCGAGCCGGGATCCAGTGCCATCCCGCGGACCGTGTTGATCAGCGACACCGCGCTTGCCCCCGCCGACTCGGCCGCAGCGGCCACCGCTGCCACGTCGGACGCATTCGGGGTCAGCTTGACGATCAGCGGCTTGTCGGTCAACGGCCGGACGGCGTCCAGCAACTGCGCCACCTCGCGCGGGTCGGCCCCCATCACCATGCCGGTCTCGACGTTCGGGCAGGACACGTTGAGCTCCAGCGCCGACACCTCATCGCGTTGCGAGAAGGCGCGCACCAGCACCGAGACCTCCTCGCGGCTGAAGCCCATCACGTTGACGATCAGCGGCACGGGCAGGGCGACGAGCTCGGGCAGGTCATGCTCGAGATAGCCCTTCAGCCCCGGGTTGGGCAGTCCGATCGAGTTGATCAGGCCCGCCGGCACCTCCCACAGCCGGGGCGGCGGGTTGCCCTGGCGAGGCTGTACGGTGACCGTCTTGGAGACGAAGGCCGAGAACGGAAACTGCTCGACCAGCCGCCGACCGAAGGCCCGGCGGGCGGCGATTGCGTCAAAGGTTCCCGACGCGTTGATGATCGGATGGGCCAGCGGCAGGCCGCAGAATTGCACGCTCAATCTCCCGCCCCGGCCACCAGCGCGGTTTCGAGCTCCGACGCCCGGATGACCGGACCGTCGACGCACACGCGGACGTAACCGCGCCGGGTCGGCACCACGCACCCGAAGCAGGCGCCGAAACCGCACGCCATTCCGGACTCCATGGCCAGCTGGGCTCCGATCTCGCGCGCAGCGCAGAGGCGGCGGATCGCTTCGAGCATCGCCGGGGGACCGCAGGCATAGACCTCGGCCGCCGGATCGCGCTCCAGCTCGGGCGCGAGCAGCTCTGTGACCAACCCTTGATGGCCGGCGCTGCCGTCGTCGGTCGCAACGCGGGCGCCGCTGAGCAGCATCGCCCCGTGTGCGTGCAGGGCATCTCGAAAGCCCAGGAGCGCGGTCGTGGACAGCCCGAGCTGGTCCTGCCAGATGGCCAGCGGGGCGATCCCCACCCCGCCTCCGACCAGGATCGGTCGCCGTCCCGGCTCGGGTGCGGCGAAGCCCACACCCAGCGGCCCAACCAGCAGCAGGTCCTCGCCCGGCCCCAGCTCGCACAGCCTTGTTGTCCCCGGCCCGACGGCCTCGAGCAGGAACTGCAGCTCGCCGCCCGAGGCCGAGGCGCGCATGACGCTGAACGCTCGGGCCAGGTACGGGCGCTCGGATTCGCCGCCGCCCCACCGCTGCCCGGCGCTCAGCATGTAGAACTGGCCGGCCTGCGGGCGCGGGCCGCCCGGATCGCTGCAGCGCAGCACGACGTAAGCGCCGCGCTGCTCGCGGGCGGCGATCCGCGCTTGCCGGCGGCCGAACGGCGCGGTCACCCGTCCGTCGGTCAATGCACCCCGCTCGGCTTCGGATCCCGCGGCCGGTCGTGGCCGTCGCCCTGGCGGTGGCGGTGGATCTCCTGCAGCGAGATCACCTTCGGCTCGCCTCGGCGCCCGGCCGCGATCGCCCGGGCCGCGGCCATCCCGCCGGCCATCGTGGTGATGCAGGGGATTCCGCGCGTCACCGCGGCCGAGCGGATCTCATAGCCGTCGGCGCGGGCGCCGGTGCCGACGGGCGTGTTGATCACCAGGTCCACTCGGCCCTGCTCGATCCAATCGACCACGTGCGGGGAGCCCTCGCCGATCTTGTTGATGTCCTGCGCCGGAATCCCCATGCGCCGAAACGCCTGTGCGGTTCCACGGGTGGCGACGATCTGAAAGCCCAGGTCGTGCAGCGAAGTCGCGATTCCGGTGGCGGCCGGCTTGTCGCCGTCCGCGACGGTTATGAACACGGTGCCCTGTCCGGGCAGCCGCGCTCCGGCGGCGGCCTGGGCCTTGGCGAACGCGGTCGGGAAGTCCACCGCGATCCCCATCACCTCTCCGGTGGAGCGCATCTCGGGGCCGAGCAGGGAGTCAGCGCCGGCGAAGCGATCGAATGGCAGCACGGCTTCCTTCACGCACACGTGTCCGTTGGTCGGGTCGGCGGGCAGGTCCAGCTCTGAGACGCGCTCGCCGAGCATGATCCGGCAGGCCAGCTTGGCCAGCGGCAGCCCGATCGCCTTGGAGACGAACGGGACGGTTCGAGAGGCCCTGGGATTGGCCTCGATCACATGCAGGCCATCCTCACGGTGGATCGCGAACTGGACGTTGAGCAGCCCGACCACTCCGAGCGCGCGAGCGATCCCGACCGTCTCCTCGCGGATGCGCTCCAGCATCGTGTCGCCCAGGGCGTGGGGCGGCAGCACGCAGGCGGAGTCGCCGGAGTGGATTCCCGCCTCCTCCACGTGCTGCATGATGCCGGCGATCCATACGTCCTCGCCGTCGCATAGAGCGTCGACGTCGACCTCGATCGAGTCCTCGAGGAAGCGGTCCAGGTAGATCTGCACACCCGCGGCGGTGCCGACCCGGTTCAGGTAATCCCGCAGTCCCTCGATGCTGTAGACGATCTCCATCGCCCGGCCGCCGAGCACGTAACTGGGGCGCACCAGCAGCGGAAAGCCGACCTCCGGTGCTCGGTCCAGCGCCTCCTGAGGACTGCTGACGGCCGCGTATGGTGGCGCCTGGTAGCCGAGCGAGTCCAGCAGCGCGCCGAAGCGGGCCCGGTCCTCGGCCAGGTCAATCGCGTCGATGCTGGTGCCGAGGATCGGGATCCCGGCCGCGTGCAATCCCGCGGCCAGCTTGAGCGGCGTCTGACCGCCGAACTGGACGATCACCCCTTCGAGCTTGCTCGTGGGCTTGCCACCCGCTCGGCTTCCGGTCTCTAGCTCGCACACCGCGGTCACGTCCTCGAGCGTCAGCGGCTCGAAGTAGAGCCGGTCTGAGGTGTCGTAGTCCGTCGACACGGTCTCGGGATTGCAGTTGATCATCACCGCGTCGCGCCCGAGCTCGCGCACCGTCTGGGCGGCGTGCACGCAGCAGTAGTCGAACTCGATCCCCTGCCCGATGCGGTTTGGTCCCGAACCGAGGATCACGACGGCAGGGCGCCGGCCGGGCCGCGCCTCGTGATTGGGGCCGTTTGGTCCGGGGCGCTCCCAGCCCGAGTAGAAGTACGGCGTGCGGGCCGCGAACTCCGCCGCGCAGGTGTCGACCGCCTTGAACGTACGCACACCCGAGAACGGCGACTCGGACCCGCGCTCCCCGGCGACCAGGTCGGCGAGCTCGTGCAGGAACCACGGGTCGATCTGGGTGCGGCGCTGCAGCTCGTCGATCGACACCCGGCGGGCCAGCGCCTCGAGCAACAGGTCGTAACGGTCGGCACTCGGGATCTCGAGCCGCGCCAGCAGCTGCTCCTCGTCGGCGGGAAGGCTCGGCTGGGTGTCCAGCTCGCGCGAGCGCAGCGCCTTGGCGAAGGCCTGCTTGAACGTCGGTCCCAGCGCCATCGCCTCCCCCACCGACTTCATGTGCGTGGTCAGACTCAACTCGGCACCGGGGAACTTCTCGAACGCGAACCGCGGCCACTTGACCACGCAGTAGTCGATCGCCGGCTCAAAGCTCGCCGGGGTGGCCCGGGTGATGTCGTTGGGGATCTCCTGCAGGGTGTAGCCGACGGCGAGTCGCGCGGCGATCTTGGCGATCGGAAATCCGGTCGCCTTGCTGGCCAGCGCGCTGGAGCGCGATACGCGGGGGTTCATCTCGATCACCACGATCTCGTCGGTCTCGCGGTTGACGGCGAACTGGACGTTGGAGCCACCGGTCTCGACGCCAACCGCTCGGATCACCGCGATCGCCTGGTCGCGCAGGGCCTGGTACTGCTTGTCGGTGAGCGTCTGCTGCGGGGCGACGCAGACGCTGTCGCCGGTGTGGACGCCCATCGGGTCGAGGTTCTCGATCGAGCAGACGATCACCACGTTGTCGGAATGGTCTCGCATCACCTCGAGCTCGAACTCGCCCCAGCCGAGCACCGACTCCTCCAACAGGACCTGGCCGATCGGCGACGCCGTCAGGCCTCCGCCGACGATCCGCTCGAGCTCGGCCTCGGTTCGCACCACCCCGCCGCCGATCCCGCCGAGGGTGAACGCGGGCCGGACGATGAACGGCAGACCGAGCGTTGTCGCGGCGGCCCGCGCGTCATCCAGGCTGTGGGCGATCGTGCTGCGCGGAACCCGCAATCCGGCGGCGGTCATCGTGTCCCGGAAGCGCTCGCGGTCCTCGGCCCGGTCGATCGCCTCGTAGTCGGCGCCGATCAGCTCGACCTCGTAGCGCGCGAGGGTGCCGTCCTCGTGCAGCGCCTTGGCCAGGTTCAGGGCCGTCTGGCCGCCCAGCGTGGGCAGCAGCGCGTCGGGCTGCTCGCGCTCGATCACCTGCGCCACCGGCCCCGGGAGCAGCGGCTCGACGTAGGTGGTGGTCGCCACCTCGGGATCGGTCATGATCGTGGCCGGGTTGGAGTTGACCAGCACGACCTCATAGCCCTCCTGCACGAGCACCCGACAGGCCTGCGTGCCGGAGTAGTCGAACTCGGCCGCCTGGCCGATCACGATCGGCCCCGAGCCGAGCAGCAGGATCTTGTGGATGTCGTCGCGGCGGGGCATCAGGATGACTTGCCGATGGGGTCGCGGCCCGGCATGGCGTCAGATCGCCGCCGCGGCGATCTCGCCGATGAAGCGGTCAAACAGGTACAGCGAGTCGTGGGGTCCGGGGCCGGCCTCGGGGTGATACTGGACCGTGGCGCCGGGCACGTCACGCAGGGTAAGCCCCTCGACCGTCCGGTCATACAGGTTGATGTGAGTCAGCTCGGCGGCGCCGAAGTCGGTCTCCCAGCGCACCGCCTCGTCGCAATCGATCGTGCGCGCCCCGCTCGGTCCCAGGACCGCAAAGCCGTGGTTCTGGCTGGTGATCTCGGTCCGTCCGGTGGTCAGGTCCTTGACCGGGTGGTTGGCGCCGTGGTGGCCAAAGGGCAGCTTGTAGGTGTCCAGGCCGACGGCACGGCACAGCAGCTGATGGCCGAGGCAGATGCCGTAGACAGGGAGCCTTCCGACCACTTGGCGGACCGTGTCGACGATGTAGTCAAGCGCCCCGGGATCGCCGGGACCGTTGGCCAGGAATACCGCATCGGGCTGTGAGACGAGCAGCTGCCCCGGGCTGGCCGTGCACGGATGCAGCTCGATGGTGGCTCCGCGGCGGCGCAGGTGGTGAACGATCGATGCCTTGACCCCAGTGTCGATCATGGCGATCCGCACGCTCGGCGCGCCCTCTTGCTCGCCCTGGGAGTCGAGCACGACGACTTCGCCGGGCGTCACCTCGCGAGCCAGATCGCGCCCGGTCATCGACGGCTCGGCGGCGATCAGCTCGCGCGCCCGGTGCTCGTCCACGCGAACGGGAAACAGCCCGCCGCGCATCGCGCCGGCGTCTCGGATGTGGCGCACCAGCGCCCGCGTGTCGAGGTCGTGAATGGCCGGGATCCCGCGATCGGTCAGCCAGCTCAGCCAGCCGGCCTGCGCGCCCGCAGCATCCTCGCGGTCCACGCCGGCCCGCATGATCGCGGCCCGCGCGTGCACCCGGTCTGACTCCATCGCCTCGGTGCTGACGCCGTAGTTGCCGATCTGCGGGTAGGTGAAGGCGATCAGCTGCCCGGCGTAGCTGGGGTCGGTCATCGCCTCCTGATAGCCGGACATCGCGGTGGTGAAGACGATCTCGCCCACCGCATACCTATCGCCCCCGCAGGCCAGCCCGTCAAAGCGGGTCCCGTCCTCGAGCAGGACGTAGGCGGTGGCCGGATGGCTCATCGGCGCGGTACCGAGCGCTCGCCATACGGGTCGCCGATCAGCATCGGTCGCCGGAAGGCGACGGCACCGGCGGCCATCGTCAGCAGCACCCGGCCGTGCAGCTTGCGCCCGTCAAAGCAGCAGTTGGCCGAGCGGCTCGCGTAGCCGTCCTCGCCGACGACGAACGCCGCGTCGAGGTCAACCAGGCACAGATTGGCCGGCTCGTCGACCGCGATCCGGGGCGCCTCGAGCTCGTACAGGGCCCCTCCGGCGGTCAGCCGCCGCACGAGCGTCGAGAGCTCGAGCTCGCCGGTCAGCACGAGCTCGGTGTACAGAGCCGCGAACGCGGTCTCCAGTCCGGTCGTCCCCATCGGCGCCTGCTCGAACGGGACCTCCTTCTCGTGGCGCGCGTGCGGCGCGTGGTCGGTGCCGATGCAGTCGATCACGCCGCTCTTGATCGCCTCCACGAGTGCCTGGCGGTCGGGCTCGCTGCGCAACGGCGGGTTCATCTTGAAGCGGCTGTCCAGACTCCGGACGAGATCGTCGGTGAGCGTCAGATGATGCGGGCAGGCCTCGCCGCTGACCCGCGCCCCCGCCTCCTTGGCCGCCGCCAGGGCCCGCACCGACTCGACGCAGGACAGGTGCTGGAAGTGCACCCGAGCGTCCTCGTAGCGCGCCACGGCGCCGTCGCGGGCGACCATCGTGGACTCGCTGATCGAAGGGATCCCCGCCAGACCGAGCCGCGCCGAGACCGCGCCCTCGTGCATCACTCCGTCGCCCGAGAGCTCGGGGTCCTCCTCGTGCAGAGCGACCACACCGCCGCACAGCCGCTGGTACTGCAGGGCCTTGCGCAGCATCCCGGCCGAGACGACCGGTCGGCCGTCGTCGGTGAACCCGAGCGCGCCGGCGTCGCGCAGCTCGGCCATCTCGGTCAGCTCGTCGCCGGCCAGCCCGAGCGTGACCGAGGCCAGAAAGCCGACCGGGACGTGCGCCTCGCCGCGTATGCGCCCGATCAGCGAGCCGAGCACGGCGGCGCCGTCGACCACGGGGCTGGTGTTGGGCATCGCGATCACGGCGCAGAAGCCGCCGGCGGCGGCCGCCGCCGTACCCGTGTCGAGATCCTCCTTGTACTCCTGTCCGGGAGTGCGCAGATGCACGTGGGGATCGACGAAGCCCGGGAACACATGGCGTCCGGCCGCCTCCACCGTGTCCCCGTTGTCCGGCGCCGCCAGCGTCCCGGGAGCTCCGAGCTCGGCGATCCGGCCGCCGCGGATCAGGATGTCGTGGGGTCCGTCGAGGTCGGCCCGGGGGTCCAGGACGTGCGCGCTGCGCAGCAGCAGCTCGGCGCCCGGGCGCTCGGGGGCGAACAGCCGATCCTGGGTCAGCGTGGCCGGGGTCATCACGCGTGCCTCCGCTCGCCCTCGGGCTTGCTGCCCGCTCGGCATCCTGCCTCGCCGAAACGGGTAGCGCCCGAGTCATCCAGCTGGCTCGCCTGATTGGAGGCCGCGTGATTCATCCGGCCGCCACCGCCGCGAGGATCGGCGAGCCGACCAGCAGCTCGTACAGGACCGCCATGCGCACCGCCACCCCCGCCTTGACCTGCTCGCCGATCAACGCCTGCGAGGAGTCGATCGTCTGGCCCGAGAGCTCCACCCCTCGGTTGACCGGCCCAGGGTGCATGACCAGCTGGCTCGGACTCAAGCGCCCTGAGTTGATCTGATACCGGGTGGCGTATTCGCGCAGGGACGGAACGAACGACTGGCGCATCCGCTCGTGCTGCATCCGCAGCACGTAGATGACCTCGGCCGCCGCCACGCCGTCCAGGCTCGAAGTGGCCCGGCAGCCCAGGGCCTCGATCTCACGCGGGATCAGGGTCGGCGGCCCGCAGACGGTGACCTGGGCGCCCATGCTGGTGAAGGCGAGGATGTTTGACCGGGCGACCCGGGAGTGCAGCACGTCGCCCACGATCCAGATGTTCGTGTTCTCCAGTGAGCCGAGCCGGCGGCGCAGGGTGAACACGTCCAGCAGCGCCTGGGTGGGATGCTCGTGCTTGCCGTCCCCGGCGTTGACCACCGCGGCCGAGGTCCAGCCGGCCACTAGCTGCGCGGCACCCACGTGGGGCGAGCGGATCACGATTGCCGCCGGGTCATAGGCCGACATGGTCTGCACGGTGTCCTTGAGCGACTCCCCCTTGTCGACGCTCGAGCCGGCCGAGCGCACGCTGACCACGTCGGCCGACAGGCGCTTGGCCGCGAGCTCGAACGACGAGCTGGTGCGCGTGCTCGCCTCGTAGAACAGGTTCACCACGGTGCGTCCGCGCAGTGCCGGGACCTTTTTTATCTCGCGCCCGGAGACCTCGGCGAAGGACTCGGCGCGGTCGAGGATCCGCTCGATCCCGGCCCGGTCAAGGTCCTCGATCGAGATCAGGTGGCGGGGCATCTCGGTACTCATGCCGCCTTGATCCTCGGCTCGCCGGCCGGGCCGATCGTCACCTCGTCGTGGCCATCGATCTCGTCGATGCAGACGTTGACGCGCTGGCGCTGAGAGGTCGGGAGGTTCTTGCCGACGTAGTCGGGCCGGATCGGCAGCTCTCGGTGGCCCCGGTCGACCAGGGTCGCGAGCTGCACCCGCGCGGGGCGCCCGTAGTCGAAGATCTCGTCGATCGCCGCGCGGACCGTGCGTCCGGTGTAGAGGACGTCGTCGACGATCACGATCGTCTGATCCTCGACCGTGAAGTCCAATTCTGTGGCGTGGACGATCGGCGCGGCCGGCCTGGTCATGAGATCGTCGCGGTAGAAGGAGATGTCCACCGTCCCGAGCGGTATCGCGGGCTCGAGCAGCTCGCTGGTCAGGACCTGCAGCCGTCTGGCCAGGTGCGCGCCGCGGCGCTGGATCCCGACGATGGCCAGCGCGCCGTCAGGGTTCTTCTCGACGATCTCATGAGCGATCCGCATCAGCGTGCGGCGCATGTGGTCGCGGTCGAGGACGACCGTGGTGGCTTCCAAAGGGCTCCTTCCTGGCCTCTCGGGACCGGGTTAAAGGGGCGGACGCTTGCGGTGCGGAGCTTAGCAGCGGCTCCGGCGCGTTCGGCGGCTTCCGCGGCTCCGGCGGCTTCCGCGGCTCCGGCGGCTCCGGGGGTTCAGCGGCTCCGGCGGCTCCGGCGGGTGCCGGGAGTGGTCGGCTTGGCTTCCACGCGAGCCTGCTTTCCCGATGGTGGTCGTTTAGGTGGAAATAGTGGCCACTTAAACGGCCATCATCGGCTGACGGTCAGTCGATGTTCGGCTCGCGGCGGTACAGGACGTGCGGGAGGCCGGCATGCCCGATCTCGCGCTCGTAGGCGAAGCCGGCCTTCCCCATCACCCGGCGCGAGGCGAGATTGTCCGAAAGGGTAAATGCGAACAGCTCGGGAAGGCCGAGCCCGTTGAGGGCCACCTCCACGGCGCTGTGAGCAAGCTCGGTGGCCAGCCCCTGACCCCACCGCTCGGGGACGATCGCCCATGCGACCTCGACCGCCGAGCTCTGTGCGACCTCGACCGCGGCGGGATCGATGGCGTCGGTGTGCTGCAGACCGCCGCGCCCCACCATCTCGCCGGTCAACCGATCCGCAGCAGCCACTGACCAAACCCGTAGCGCTCCCAATGCTCGTGCTTATCCCGCGCGTGAGCGCGCACGTCAGCAACCGTGGGTGGAACTGGTCCGGGATGCAGGGTGCGGTAGACCCGGGGATCGAGCAGCAGCGCCTCGAGCTCGTCGGCGTGCTCACGTCCGATTCGCTCGCAGCGAAGGAGCCGCGTCTCAAAGCACTCGGGGGGCCGCCGGCCTCAACCGGGGGCCTCCGCGGCGGCGGGCTGACCCTCCCCTGGGGCAGCTGACGCGGCGGGCTGACCCTCTCCGGGCTGAGCTGACGCGGCGGGCTCTCCCGAGCCGGGCCGAGCCCCGGCAGCGGCTTGAGCCTCCCAGCGAACCAGCATCGGCTCACCGCGCTCGGCGAGCGGGATCTCGATCGTGTCGAAATCGCGCGGGATCACGGTCGGCGAGAACACCGACCGGGCCTCGTCACGCAGAACGCTCAGCGGATGGCGAGTCGAGACGTGGTTGAGGGCGAGCATCCCCACCCCGGCCTCGCGGGCGAGCCTGGCGGCCTGGACGGCCGTCGAGTGACCGGTCTGCCCCGCGCGCTCGTCTTCCTCCTCGGCGAATGTCGCCTCATGGACCAGCACGTCGGCTCGGTGGGCGGCGATCCGCAGCGACTCGCAGGGCCCGGTATCTCCCGACAGGACCAGCTTTCGCCCCGGACGAGCGTCGCCGAGCACCTGTTCGGGGGTCACGCCACGAATCGTCTCGCCGCGCTGTACGCGGCCGAACTCGGGGCCCTCGGAGAGCCCGAGGCGCACCGCCTCCTGGGGATCGAACACGCCGGGTCGCTCGTCCTCGAACAACGCGTAGCCGTACGCCCGCCCCCGATGCGCGACGGCTACCGGAGCGACCCGGTAGCCGTCGCGGATCAGCACATCGCCGAGGCCGAGCTCGATCACCTCGAGCTCGAAGCCGACCCGTCCGGCCATCTGCAAAACGAGGCCGAGCAGCGCCCGCAAGCCGGGGGGACCGTGGATCGCCAGCGGCCGCTCACGGCCGCGCAGATCGAAGGTCTTGATCATCCCCGGCAATCCCAGCCAGTGGTCGGCGTGAAAGTGGGTCAGGTAGATCTCGGTCAGCTCGGTCAGCCCGATCGAGCTGACCAGCTGGCGCTGGGTTCCCTCGCCGCAGTCGAACAGGATCCGGTCGCCGCCGCGGCGCACGAGGATCGCCGGCAGCCCCCGGCGGGCGGTCGGGACCGAGCCGCCCGTACCGGCGAAGAAGATCGACAGGTCCATGGCGGCCCCGAGTGTGTCAGCCGAGCGTCACCAGCTCGAAGCTGACCCCGCCGGCTTGGAGTGAAGCCCAGCCCATGGTGTGCTGCGGGGCCCGGCGTCGCTCGGTTGGACTGCCCGGGTTGAAGATCGCAAAGCCATCGGGCGCGCGCTCGTGCGACGGGAGATGCGAGTGACCGAAGACGACCGCGTCGGAGGCCGGGAAGCGCGCCCGCAGCCGAGCCAGCCGCCCCCGGGCCGGCCCAGCGTCGTGGATCACCTCGATCCGCCGCCCGGCGGCGCTGACCGTCGCCACCGCCGGCAGCGCGGCCCGCACGGCGGGCTCATCAACGTTGCCGTGCACGGCGATCAGCTCGCCATAGGACTGCAGCTCGTGCAGCACCGAGAGCGCGGACAGGTCCCCCGCGTGCACGATCAGGTCGGCTTCCCGCAGCCGCGCCACGCAGGCCTTGGGCAACTGACGACGCCCGCGCGGAAGGTGCGTATCCGAGATGATCGCGATCTCCACGGTAAGCTGGCCCCGATCATCCCCGATTCAGAGCGCCCGTAGCTCAGGGGATAGAGCGTCCGCCTCCGGAGCGGAAGGTCGCAGGTTCAAATCCTGCCGGGCGCGTAGACAAACGTCCAGCTCAGACGGGTTTTGGCTTGACGGGTGCCCTACGCTGACCTTAGTGAGGTACCGCTGAGGTACCAATCTTGAGGCCAATCGCGCGCCCAGGCCTGTTCCGCGACGGAGCTCGAGACACGAGTCATGTCAGCCTGTTCGTAGTGCGCGTAGCTCTGCGGCCGACCAAGCGCCCCCTCAAGCGCGTCACGGCTGCGAAGCTGGTCCGCTGCCTGAGCTGCCGTCCCACCGACGATCGTCGCAAAGATCTCCAGTGCGCCGTCGAAGCTGAGATAGACGAGCTCGTCGGGCTCGTCGTGAACATCGGTCATGCGCTACGCCGGCGGGGTCCCGTCGTTGGATCATGGCCAGCGAGGATGTCCATCGCCTCGGGGTGCTCGCTGACCACGCGCGTTGCGATCTCGCGGACCCGCTCACGAACCCAGTCGGTGGGAAGAATGCGCAGCTCCCCGTCGCCCAGGTCCTCAACGAGCACCGACACTCCCGGCTTGTAGCCGCTCGCTTCGAACTCGCGCGGGATCGAGACGACGTTGCTGTTTCCAACCCGGCGGACCTTGACGACCTTCATCGTATACAAGTATATACCCGTTGTCGCGGAGCTAACTGGAGGAATCATCACGGGACCGGCCGCACATCGCAATGCGTTCTCTCCGCCTGTCTCTCGGATCGTTGGGTCACGTTTACGCTTTCGACCGCCCTGTGATCGGCTATACGATCACGTTTCTGAGTAAAACCGTGACTATTGCCGTCTTGGAGCCGGCTAACGGCGGTTCGCGGGTGAGGGGAGGCTTGAGCCTCCGACGCGGAGGGTGCTGAGGAGCATCTTGCTCTGCGTGACGGACCCGTCTTGAACGACTAGCCATGCCTGGCCGATGCGCTTGCCGACGAGCTCCGCAGATGGGTTGCTGAAGATGCCGGGCTGGTCGGTTGGTGTGAGGCCGGGCGGCCGTGCGGCGGGGCGTCGCGGGTCTTGCGCGTTGAGCAGGATCGCGGCTGAGGGCGCTTGGCTTTGGCCTTTGATGGAGAACCAGCTGCGCGCACAGCTGAAGAGCGCGTTGGGCGCTACAGCCGATCCCAGGGCCGGCGCTTTGGTGGCGACGACCTCCCATTGGGCGGTCACGCTCGGTAGATGAGCGGCGTGAATCGCGCACGGGCTTGGGGCGGTCCCACCTGGGTCATAGGCACGAGTTGCGGCTGCTGCTCCTCCGGGGGACACGCGGCTTAGAGCCGTATCTCGTTGGATGATCGGACGGCCGGCGCGATCCAGGGCGACCGGCTGAGGAAAAGTTGGGCTAACGCCGCGCACGAAGGCGACGACCGCCCTCCAGCCCGCGGGAAGCCGCGGGTCCGCACGCGATGTGACCACCTCGCCCGGTCGCAGTCGCACGGCGGCCACCTGTGAGCTGACCACCATCCAGAATAGGTTGAGCTGACCCTGGTGGGCGTTCAGTGTCCGCCCCGCCTGGCGCAGGAAATCTCGCTCATTGCTGATCGGCTCCCCGCCGCCGAGGATCACCGGCGCGCCGGCGGGCGCCGCGGGCGAGCAGGTGTCGCCGCCCGCGGCGTCGGTCACGCCGTTGCGGATCGAGAAGATCGGAGAGCTGCACCAGCCCGCGTCTCCGGGCTCGAGGTCAGGGGTGATCGGAATGTCGTAGCGCAACAGCTGCGCCGTGATTCCCGGCACCGCGCCCGTCAGGGGTGCCGAACCCGTATCCAGGATGGCTGCGATCGCGCCGGCGGCCGATCCACCGACCAACAACACCGCCACCACGATCGCGAGCGGAGACCAGCGCCGTCGTAGCCGACGCTGAGACGTTGCCGAGGCCACCTGCCAATGATCGGATCCGGCTTGCGCTGTGTGCCGACGCGCTCTGTCGCTTCGCACGGTCCGATACTCGTGGACCCCGGCATCGCGCAGCGCCTGCTCCAGGCTATCGATGTAGTCGCTCATTCGTGCTCCTTGATCAGGGTCCTGAGACGTTTGAGTCCACGGCTGACGTGCTGGCGGACGACCTGCTCAGAACACCCCAGTTCAGTGGCCAGCTCCTCGTAGCTGCGTTCCTCGAGCACCCGCAAGCGCACCGCATCCTGCTGCGCCGCGGGAAGCTGCACGAGCAGCGCCAGCGCCAGCTCCCCGGCGCCCGCGAGCTCCTCCACACGAATCAGATCCTCATCGACAAGCGACAGAGGAGGAATGCCAAGTCGCTGTCTCGCGCGCTGGTCGACGCATCCCCGCCGGACGCTCTCCCGCAGCTTGTTGTGCGCAATCCCGAGCAGCCACGCCAGCGCCGGCGCGCCACCTGGCCGATAGCGCCGGCACCCCAGCAGCGCTCCGGCGAACGTCTCGCCGGCTAGATCAGCCGCCAGCTCATAGGCCCCCGTCCGGCGCGAGAAGAACCCCAGCACCTCGCCCACGTGTCGGCGGTAGAAGACCGCAAACGCCTCGGCATCTCCGTCCGCCGTGGCCAGCAGCAGATCATCGTCCGCCCGGGGATCCTCGATCGACTCCACTACAACCAAGCTTGCGCAACCCGAGCGTTTGTGACAACCAGCGGCAAATACAATAGCTTGACTGATCGGCGATGAGGATGCGCGCAATCAGGCTTTATCACAAGACTGGTCGCTGGATTTTGCCCGCCGTGCTGGTGGCCACCCTCGTGGTGGTGGTCGATCAGCTCACCAAAGCGTGGGTGATGCGTGAGCCGGTCGGTCAGCTGTCGGTTGGCACGCAGGGGGTGATTCCAGGGGTCTTGCGGATCGCTTATTCCGAAAACGCAGGGATCGCCGATGGACTATTGGCAGGAGCTTCGCCTTCGTTGGAGGCCGGCGTCATCGTCCTGGTGCTCGTCGGCCTGTCGGCGTGGCGATCGCGGCTGGAGCCCGGCGGTGGTGGCTCTGGCTGGCTACAGGACTTGTGCTCGGAGGCACGCTGAGCAATCTCGTCGCTCGAGTTCGCTACGGCGCGGTCAGCGACTTCCTGGTTGTAGGTCTGCTCGGCCGACCAATCTTGCTGATCGCGGTCGGCGTCCTTGGACTGCTAACTCGTCGGGCGTGATTGAGACCACCGCGCCGGTTCTCGGATCTATCACGGCGATCGCCGGAGGTCCCGTGATCGAGACCACCGCGCCGGTTGTGGGGTTCACCACAGCGACGACGTGCGGGAGACCGGCGCGGTGACTTGAGCAGCTGGCCGCAGATGACGCCGACGGGCTCAGCTGAGCCAGTGCTGATGCGTCGACCGGCTCTACGCAGGGCGTCAGCGAGCAGCCACCAGACCCGGTGAAGCAGACGCCTCCTCCTGCAGACGGCATCGGCGGACCGTAGATCGTTGACCGCGCCGGGTTGGGCGCCAGGGGGTTGGTGGGGGCCAGAAAGCGCTGCATCTGCAGCTGGAGCTTGTGATCTTCCGGCACCGTTCGACCCTGCTTGCTCCAGGCCTGGGGAGTCGAGAGCGCATACCCCCCAATCAAAGCCGCAGCCACGACGACCACGAATGCACTCACCCAGCGGCTCCGCATCAGCCCACGAGACCCCAGCATCCGCATCCACCTATATACGGTCACGTCGGCTTGCCCTTGCGGGTGCTCGTGGTGGTGATCAGGCCCTCGACCGATGTTCTTACCGCTGTCGGCATCGATCGCGCGTAGCGCTGCAGGTAGCGCAGCGCGAGCTGCTTGGAGCAGAACCCGCAATATCGAATGAGCTCTTGTCCGTTGGTCAGGCAGACGGTCCAGCCGTTTTCGGTAGGGCGCATTATGAGCGAGAGTGCTGCCATCGGGTGCCTCTATTCGTGGTGCTTGATCATGGCGAGTTGGAGATCGCGGTGGTCGGAAAGTGGGTTGCTTGCGGTCGGCCCGACGATGTAATGCCCTTCAACGAGCCGCGGATGCTCGACTTCGCGGTACTGGTGGGGCGAATCGTCGCTCGGGTACGGATTGGCGACTGGACGCCCGCTCTCGGACATCGTCTCGCTTCGGTTACCAAGTGGGTCTGGTGGCGCGTAAGCCATGAAGGCGGCTTTTCGTTGTGATGTTCTGCGCTCTGGACCGTGCCGGCTCATGCGCCATCGCCCGTTGCGCGCCGTCGCCGGCCTTTCGGAGAGCGGTCTGCTGGATGGTCGCGCCGATCTGCTCATCGTCGGCGAAGGGGGCGGCCGTCCCATGGCCATGCCCATACCCATCGCGCCGCTGCGGATCATCCCGTCGAGAAACGGCTCCCAAATCGTGACACCGTCGCCTCGGCACCACGATCAGCCCAGCGGTGTGGTCGATCGCCGCCTGCGAGTCGGCCGACCCGTCATAGCAGGCCAGGATCATCGCAGCCCCACGAGGCGCCGGCGGATCCGGCCAAGGCGTTTGTTCCCGGCCCGGCCGCCTGCTCGCGTTGGGATCTCTGGGGATCTGGCGACGAGACGCTCGGAACGGATCACGCTCGGGTCGAGCCGGTGCGCGGCGTCAGCCGCCAGCAGGTGCCACTCGTGCACGATCCGCATTGCTGGATGACCCCAGGTTCGGGCTTCGAAGACCCCACTGTCCCTCGTCGGCGCCGCGTATCAGGAACAGACCGGAGAAGCGGTCAAGACGTGCGACCCCGGGGCTGTTGGGGCTGGGACCAAGCTGGACCCTCCGCGCGCTACGGCTCGGACGGTGGGCGCCGGCACGCGCCCAGCGCACACGCGAGTCGACCGGCGGCGCGCCGCCGCTGACCCGGCTGAGCTGGGCGGATGCAGTGCGTCGCCAACGTAAGACCAGCGCCGCAACGGACGCTGGAGCAGACATGGTTACTCGCCGAACCGGTGAGCGTCCAGCCGGGTTCGCCTCGGACTCCGGCCCGTTGACGTCGCGAACCGCGACGGAATCAGAAGGGAGCTGGATCATGCTCTGCTACTCATGTGCCGAACAGGGGGTCCATCAGCCGGCCGTCGCGCTGTGTCGCCATTGCACCGCCGGACTTTGTATGGACCACCTGCACGAAACCGCCGCGCACCTCGCTTCGAACAGCTTGCTGGCCGATTGTCACCACGACACCTGGGCCGTGATGGAGCTGCCCACGGTTACCGACGACAATCTTCGTGCTCAGATCGACGCTTGAGGCGCGAAGTCCGAATCGGTTGTGGGGCCCGCACCGTCGCCACGGGGTCATCCCGAGCGCGAACTGTCGCGAGGTGCCGATGCCGGGATGCGCTGGCCGGCGTCGCGGCGGACGAGCCGGTAAGTTTGGCTGGGTGGTAGGAGCCGACCCCACCGATGACGCATGGCACTGCGCGAGCACGAGGCTGACATCGCGGTACCGGACCTGTCTGAGCTCGTAGCCTCGTGATTCAGCATCCGGTTTTCTCGGTGGAGCCGTGGTCGGTGTGCGAGACCGAGCTGGATCTTGACGTCCTTGACCAGGCGGGATCGTTGTTCGCGCTCGCCAACGGCCACATCGGGCTGCGTGGCAACCTTGACGAGGGCGAGCCGCCGGGCCTGCCCGGCACCTATCTGGACGGCTTCTACGAGCAGCGCCGCCTGCCCTACGCCGAGGCCGGCTACGGATATCCCGAGGCGGGGCAGACCGTGGTGAACGTGACCAACGGCAAGATCATTCGCCTGCTCGTCGACGACGAGCCGTTCGATGTGCGCTTCGGTGAGCTAGAGAGCCACGAGCGTACGCTCGACTTTCGCGCCGGCGTGCTGCGTCGTCGCGTCGAGTGGCGCTCGCCGGCGGGTCAGCGAGTGCGAGTCGCGTCGGTGCGCCTGGTGTCGTTCGTGCAGCGTGCGGTCGCGGCGATCGCCTATGAGGTTGAGCCGCTGGACGCTCCGGCGCGACTGGTGGTGCAGTCAGAGCTGGTGGCCAACGAGCCGATGCCGGCCACCGGGGGCGATCCTCGAGCGGCGGCGGAGATTCACTCGGCGCTGAGTCCAGAGCTTCACGCAGATCACGAGGACCGTGCCGTGCTGGTCCACATCACCCGCCAGAGCGCGCTGCGAATGGCCGTCGCGATGGATCACCTGGTGGAGGGTCCGGAGGGCACCGAGACCGCGACCGAGAGCCACGAGGACCTCGCGCGGGTAACGATCACCGCCGACCTGCAACCGGGTCAGCGGCTGCGGGTGGTCAAGCTGCTGGCCTACGGGTGGTCAAGCCAGCGCTCGAGCGCGGCGCTGCGCGACCAGGTCTCCGCGGCGGTGGCCGAGGCGCGCCACACCGGCTGGGACGGGCTGCTGGGCGGCCAGCGCGACTACCTCGACGACTTCTGGGAGCGTGGCGACGTCGAGCTCGAAGGCGACGCCGAGCTTCAGCAGGCGGTGCGCTTCGCGCTCTTTCACACCCTGCAGGCGGGCGCCCGCGGCGAGCAGCGCGCGATCGCCGCCAAGGGACTGACGGGCCCGGGCTATGACGGCCACACCTTCTGGGACACCGAGACATTCGTCCTGCCGGTCCTGACCTACACCGCTCCGCACGCTGCCGGCGACGCCCTGCGCTGGCGCCATTCGACGCTGGGGTTGGCGCGCGAGCGGGCAAAGCTGCTGGGGCTGAAGGGCGCGGCGTTTCCCTGGCGCACGATCGACGGGGCGGAATGCTCGGCCTACTGGCCGGCCGGAACCGCAGCCTTTCACATCTGCGCCGACATCGCCGACGCCGTCGGGCGCTACCAGGCGGCCGCTGACGACCCATCGTTCGAGCGCGAGATTGGCCTCGAGCTGCTCGTCGAGACGGCACGGCTGTGGCGCTCGCTCGGCCACCACGACGCCACCGGCCGATTCCGGATCGACGGCGTGACGGGGCCCGACGAGTACAGCGCCGTGGCTGACAACAACGTCTACACCAACCTGATGGCGCAACGAAACCTCCGCCTGGGCGCGGATCTTGTCGAGCGTCACGCCGACCGCGCCGCTGAGCTCGGCGTGGATGACGAGGAGACCGCCGCTTGGCGCGACGCCGCCGGGGCGATGCTGATCCCCTACGACGAGCAGCTCGGCGTCCACCCCCAGGCCGAGCGCTTCACCGATCACGAGCGCTGGGACTTCGAAGCGACGACCCCCGACCAATATCCGCTGCTCCTGCATTTCCCGTACGTCGACCTGTATCGCAAGCAGGTCGTCAAGCAGGCCGACCTCGTGCTGGCCTTGCACCTGCGCGGGGACGCGTTCAGCGTGGAGGAGAAAGACCGAAACTTCGCCTACTACGACGCGCTGACGGTGCGCGATTCCTCGCTCTCGGCCTGCACCCAGGCGGTGATCGCCGCTGAGGTCGGGCACCTCGAGCTGGCCTATGACTACTTCGGCGAGGCCGCCCTGATGGACCTGAACGACCTCGAGCACAACACCCGCGACGGCCTGCACATCGCCTCGCTGGCGGGCGCCTGGGTCGTCGCCGTGGCCGGATTCGGCGGCATGCGCGACCACGATGGCACCCTCAGCTTCAAGCCCCGCCTGCCCGAGCGACTGACCCGCCTGGCCTTTGGTGTGTGCTTTCGTGAGCGGCGGCTGAAAGTCGAGGTGAAGCATGACCGTGCCGTGTACTCGCTGCTGCAGGGAGCGCCGCTGCAGATCACCCACTACGGCGAGGCGGTCACCGTTACAACCCACCAAGCGGTGAACCACCCGATCCCCAAGCGCACCGCAGCCGAGGCCATACGGCAACCTTCGGGCCGAGCCCCGGCGCGCCGACGACCCTCGGAATGAACCCAACAGCAAGTCAATCGTCGTGCGGCAGTACCGCGTCGCGATCAACGGGCGTGTCGTCATGGCCGCGCGCAAGCCCAAACGTGATTAGCCGTCACAGCTGAAGCCGCTCATGCCGAGCGCGGTCGTCGGCGAGTATCCCCGCGATCCTGGCCAGCCGGCGGGCGCGATACTGCGCGCCCTTCAACCTTGCCGCAGACAGAGGCCCCCCGGTCTCGGAAACGTCGGAGCCACCCTGTGCGTCAGATGAGAGATCAAATGCGCGCGGGCCGACGATCACCGCTCCCCAGTGATAGAGCGCGTCATAGATTGGATGCAAGACAGAGTCCGGCGCGAAATGCTCAGGATCGTCGGTGAAGACCGTTATAACCTTGTCGTAGAGCATTCCGCTGCTCCACATCGGCTCGGTGCCCTCGATGAACTCCATGAGCGCAGCGGCTGGTTGACCGTTGCCGACGGGCGTGCCGAAGGCGATCCCGTCGGCCCAGTCGAGGTCGTTGAAATTCGCGTCTCGATATGTCCCGCTGATGTCGTCGCTCTTGCCTCCTGAAACCCGGAGCAACCGGACCCGCGCAGACAGATGCTCGGCTGCTTCGCCGAAGGCCGCGGCGACCTCGCGCAGCTCCCCGTTGTAGATGACGGCGATGTTCGCGCTCACCTGCGCACCTTCCTCTCGTAACGGCTATTGGCGCGGGCCACTCCCTTCAAGGTCGAGCAACGCAGGGTTGGGATCGGGCGGTCATACGGTTTTGTGCCGGCCTGGAGCAAGCTCGTTGAGACCGCCCGGCGAGGCCGGTCCCTGCTCGCCACGCACGACCTGGACCGTGCGGTGAATCATCGCCACGAACACGGCTGCCCAGACTGCCAGGGCGACCCATACCCACGGACGCGCGAAGCTTGTGATCGCGCCCGAGTGGTCGGCGAGGCCGACGACGAAGCTGCACGCGGCATACATTCCGACGGGGAAGACGGTGGACCAGCGCCGCACGTCGTAGCTTGGCCGGGGATGCCGCGCCTCGGCGATCAGCAGCACGGGCAGCCACAGCATCGTCAGCACCCAGAGGACCAGCGCCGCCCCCTCGAGTGCTCCGCCGCCGTCTCCCAGCACCGCAAAGATCTTCGCGCCGATCGTGATGCGGGCGGCGGCAAGGGTCGAGATCGCCAGTGCACCGCCGGTGACCCAGTGGTCACCGCGCCCCACCGCGAGCTGGTGTAGGTCAAAGCGGGAGATGACGAACACGTAGAACGCGAGTCCGAGCCCGAGCGGCGCGAGTGCGGCGAGCAGCAGCCACTGGGCGTGTTCTCGAGGGGCGAGCGTGGCAGCGAGCACGGCGAGGGACTCGGTCGAGACGGTGAGCACCAGCGAGACGCCGACGGTGGGTGTCCTCCAATGGGTCAGAACCGGCACCACCAGCGCGGCCCAGAGCACGACGGCGATCACCAGTAGCGCTATGGCGGCCCAATCCCAGTGCAGCAGGGCGAACCGGGTTCCGAGCACCGCGCTGCCGGCGACCGAGGTCAGCGCCGCCGGGCCGCGAACGTCGGTCAGAAAGCGCTCCCGGTCGCGCATGGCGCGTGCCGGAAGCAGCACTGTCAGCGCGATCCAGGTGAGCGCGTCGAGGACGAGCAGGATGCGCGAGATCGTCTCGTGGCCGTCGAGCGACAGCGCGATCGAGACGATTCCGGTGCCCATCACCACCGCCCCGGACGCGGGTGGGATCGCGCCGAGGATACGTTCGATCACCCCGGCGGCTGGGTGCCAGCGGCGCATCAGCGTACGGCGGAGTAGCGCCGGCGGTAGAGGATGTAGGGACGCCCGATGTATTGCCAGGGGATGCTCCAAACGTGCACGAGGCGGCTGAACGGCCACAGCGCGAAGATCGCCCAGGCCGACAGTGCGTGCAGCTGATAGATGAGCGGCGCGGAGGCCATCAGCCGGGCGTGGTCCTGGAGCGCGAAGATGCCGCGGAACCAGATCGCCACGGTGTGGCGGTAGTTGTACCCGCTGCCTGAGCCGAGCACGTTGTGAAAGATCGTCTCGGCCAGCCCGAGGCCGATGACGAGCAACAACAGCGCGTAGACGAGCAGGTCGATGTAGGAGGTGGTGACCGCGACGCGCCGGACAGTCGCTCGGCGGTAGATGAGGATCAGCAGGCCGACCAGCGCGGCGACACCGGCGACGGTGCCGGCGATCGCCGAGATCAGGTGGTAGGCGTGCTCGTCGATCCCGACCGCGCCGGTGAAGCTCTGGGGGATCAGGATGCCGAGCACGTGGCCGCCGATCGCCGCCAGCGCGCCGTAGTGAAACAGCGGGCTGCCCCATTTGAGCAGGCGGCTCTCGAGCAGCTGGGTGGAGAGGCTGGTCCAGCCGAACTGGTCCCGGCGATAGCGCCAGATGTGACCGACGATGAACACGGTGATCGCCACGTACGGGATCACCACCCACAGGAAGATGTCGGTCGTGCTCATCGGCGAGCCCCTGCCTCCGGCATGACCTCGGGTGGCGCGAACGGCTCCAGGCCGACCAGCTCCTGCGGCGGTCCCTGGGCCACCAGCCGGTCGAGGCTCAGCCGCTCGGCCGCCGACAGCTGGCCGGCCAGCTCACAGACCGCGTCGAGCACGTCCGCGTACGGACTCTGCTGCTCGCGCAGCGAGAGGCGGACGAGCTCGAGCGAGGCGCGGTGCTCGCGCAGAACCAGGTCACCCTGCCCGGGCGCCGCGGCGGCGGCGAACTCGAGCATCGCCGGCAGGTAGTCGGGCAGCTCTGAGCCCTCGAGCGGCAGGCCGGCGGCACGGAAGAGCTTCTTCAGCCGCAGCAGCGCCAGTCCCCGCTCGCGCTTGTCGCCGAGCGAGTAGTAAGTCAAATAGAGCGACGAGCGCTTGTGCAGGTCAAAGGTCTGCACGTAGTGCTGGGCGAGCTCGAGCTCCGGCGTCTGCGCCCACCAGTCAAAGAAGCGGCCAAGCGCCTCGGCCGCCGGGGAGCGGGCCAGGTCAGCCGTCGCGGCCGCCAGCTCGGCGCGCGCGACGAGCAGCTCCTCGTCGGGGTACTGCAGCGCCAGGGAGCACAGCTTGTAGATCCTGGCGCGCTCGGCGTGGCCGCTCCCGCCGCCACGCATCAGCTCGCCGCGGCGTCCCCGCCGTCGTGACGCTCCACCGCCATCTTGACGATGTCGAGCTCGACCGGCTGCTCGGTGAGCATGAACGGCTCTGGGTCGGCAGCGGGATTGGCGAGGTCGACGGCCGGGTCGGTGATCGCGCCGCAGTTGCCGGGGCCGCCCTCGAAGTCAAGGCCGCACGCACCCACCTTCTCCATCATCCGATCGGCCAGCTCGGTGTGGGCCTGGGGGATCACGTAGCGGTCCTCGTACTTGGCGATCGCCAGCAGCCGGTACATGTCCTCGACGTCGTCGACGCTCATCCCCACTCCGGCGGCCATCGCGTCGTCGTGCTCGCCGAGCACCTCGCGCTTGCGCATGTGGCCGCGCATCGCCGCCAGACGGCGCAGCACGCCGCGGATCACCTCGGCGTCGCCGGCGCTGAGCAGGTTGGCCAGGTACTCGACCGGGATCCGCATCGCATCGATCGCCGGGAACACCTCGTCGGGGTCGGCCTCGTAGCCGTCCTGTTCCAGGCTCTTGCGGATCGGCGAGAGCGGAGGCACGTACCACACCATCGGCAGCGTCCGGTACTCGGGGTGCAGCGGCAGCGCCACCCGGTAGCGGTGCGCGAGCGCATACACGGGCGAGCGTCGCGCGGCGTCGATCCAGTCCTCGGGGATCCCGTCGCGCGCGGCCTGCTCGCGCACCTCGGGATCCTCGGGGTCGACGAACACCTCGCGCTGGGCTTCGAGCAGACCCTGCGGGTCCGGGGTAGAGGCGGCCGCCTCGACCCGATCTGAGTCATAGAGGACCAGGCCGATGTAGCGGATCCGTCCCACGCACGTCTCCGAGCAGATCGTCGGCTGACCCGTTTCGATCCGCGGGTAGCACAGCGTGCACTTCTCGGCCTTGCCGGTGCGGTGGTTGAAGTACATCTTCTTGTACGGGCAGCCCGACACGCAGAAGCGCCAGCCGCGGCACTTGGCCTGATCGACCAAGACGATCCCGTCCTCCTCGCGCTTGTAGATCGCGCCGGACGGGCACGAGGCGACGCAGGATGGGTTCAGGCAGTGCTCGCAGATCCGCGGCAGGTAGAACATGAATGCCTGCTCGTACTCGGCCTGCACCTTGGTCTGCAGGTCGTCCATCAGCGGGTCCTGGTGCATCCGCTCGGGAGCGCCGGCGAGGTTGTCGTCCCAGTTGGGGCCCCACTCGATCTTCTCCATGCTGCGCCCGGTCAGCTGCGACTGGGCCCGCGCGACCGGATCGTGCTTGGACAGCGGCGCGGTGATCAGCTTCTCGTAGTCATAGCTCCATGGCTCGTAGTAGTCATCGATCGTCGGCATGTCCGGGTTGTGAAAGATCGTCAGGAGCTTCTTCAGCCGTCCACCGGCCTTGAGCCGCAGCCGGCCCTTGCGGTCGAGCTCCCAGCCGCCGCGCCAGTGCTCGTTGTCCTCCCAGCGCTTGGGGTACCCGAGCCCCGGCTTGGTCTCGACGTCGTTGAACCACATGTACTCGGCGCCCGGGCGGTTGGTCCACACCTGCTTGCAGGTCACGCTGCACGTGTGACAGCCGATGCACTTGTCGAGGTTCATCACCATCCCGACCTGCGCCTTGATCTTCATTCGAACACCACCTCCGATTGACGTTTGCGCAGCACCGTGACCTCGTCACGCTGACTGCCGGTCGGCCCGTAGTAGTTGAAGCCGAAGCTCAGCTGCGCGTAGCCGCCGATGAAATGAGTCGGCTTCATCACGATCCGCGTCAACGAGTTGTCCGTCCCGCCCCGGTTGCCCTGCAGCTCCGTCAGCGGCACGTTGAGATGGCGGTCCTTGGCGTGGTACATCAGACACGTCCCCTGCGGGATCCGGTGTGACACGGTGGCACGGCAGGCCACCACCCCGTTGCGGTTATACGCCTCCACCCAGTCGTTGTCCTTGATCTCCAACTCCTGCGCGTCCTCGCGGCTGACCCACAGCATCCCGCCCCCGCGAAACAGGGTCAGCATGTGCAGGTTGTCCTGATACTCGGAATGGATGGACCACTTCGAATGCGGCGTCAGGTAGCGCAACGTCAGCTCGAGACGCCCCGAGTCATCCTGGGCGCCCTGATCGCCGAAGATCGCGCGATGATGGAGCGGCGGGCGAAACACCGGCAGCCCCTCGCCGAGCTCGAGCATCCACTGATGATCAAGATAGAAATGCTGACGCCCCGACAGAGTGTGCCACGGCTTCGCGCGCTCGACGTTGGTCGTGAACGGCGCATAGCGGCGGCCCTCGGCCTCGATCCCCGACCACTCCGGCGACGTAATCACCATCCGCGGCTGCACCTGCGTGTCCTGGAAGGTGATTCGATCCCCGGAGCGCGGCCCGGCCAGATCGGCCAGCTTGACGCCGGTACGCGCCTCCATCGAGCGAAACCCCTCGACCGCGAGCCGCCCGTTCGTCGTCCCAGACAGCGCCAGGATCGCCTCGCACGCCTGCTCGACGCGCTCCAGCGACGGCCGCCCGTCAGCCACGCCGCCGCGCACCACACCGTTCTTGGATCGCAGCCAATCGATCTCCTCAACCGGCTTCCAGCTCGCGCCCTTGGTCTGACTGCCCAGCTCCTCCAGCAGCGGCCCGAGCGCCGCCCACTTCTCGGCCACACGCGGGTAGTCGCGCTCGACCACGATCAGCTTGGGCATCGTGGCACCCGGCACCGGCTCACACTCCCCGGCCTTCCAGTCGCGCACCTCGCCCAAGGGCTGGGCGATCTCGTCCGGTGAGTCGTGCAACAGCGGCGCCGCGACAAGATCGCGGCGCACGCCCAGGTGCCGCTCGGCCAGGCGCGAGAACTCCTTCGCGATCCGGTGAAACGCGTCCCAGTCTGACTTCGCCTCCCACGGCGGCGGAACCGCCGGGCTGAACGAGTTCACGAACGGGTGCAAGTCCGTCGTCGAGAGGTCGTACTTCTCATACCACGTCGCCGCCGGGAGCACCACATCGGAGAACAGGCAGTTGCTCGTCATCCGAAAGTCGATCGTCGTCATCAGGTCGAGCTTGCCCTCGGGCGCCGGCTCGCGCCAGACGACATCGCGCGGGCGCAGCTCTGGCGGGGACTCGTCCGCGCGCACCGCGGTGTCGGTTGCCCCCAGCAGATGCTTGAGGAAGTACTCGTGCCCCTTGCCCGACGAGCCGAGGATGTTCGAGCGCCACACCGTCATCACCTTCGGGTGGTTCTCCGGCGCGTCAGGGTCCTCGCAGGCGAAGCGCAACCGCCCCGCGCGCAGCTCACGGACGACGTAGTCGGCGGGATCGATCCCCTCCCGCTCGGCGGCCTCCACCAGCTCGTGCGGGCTGCGATCAAAGCTCGGATACGACGGCAGCCACCCCAGCCGCGCGCCGAGCGCGTTGACGTCGAGGATGTGACGTCCCGCCAGCAACCCCCGCCCCAGTGGCGAGGCCAGATGCTCGGGCTGGATGCGCTCATAGCGCCACTGACCGGTGGCCACGTAGAAGAACGGCGTGCCGGACTGATGGCGCGGCGGGCGCACCCAATCCAGCGCGAACGCCACCGTCTGCCACCCCGTCAACGGACGCACCTTCTCCTGGCCCACGTAATGCGCCCACCCCCCGCCGTTGACCCCCTCACAACCGCACAGCATCAGCAACGCCAAAAACGTGCGATAGGTCTGATCAGAGTGATACCAGTGGTTGGTGCCCGCGCCCATCGCGATCATCGACCGCCCCTGGGTGACCTCGGCGTTACGCGCGAACTCGCGCGCCACGACCGCGGCGGCGTGCCGGTCGACCGAGGTGATCGCCTCCTGCCACGCCGGGGTACAGGGCTCCTCGGCGTCGTCGTAACCCATTGGCCAGCTCCCCGGCAGCCCGGGGCGCGCAACGCCGTACTGCGCGAGCGTGAGATCCAGCACGGTGGTCACCAGGTGACCACCGACGCGGATCGCCGGCACGCCACGGCGCACGATCCCTCCCCCCTCGCTCTCCCCGACGTCAAAGCGCGGCAGGTCCACAGCGACGCGCTCCTGCGCACGGTCCAGCAGCGTGAGCGCCGGCACGATCCCCTCCAGGCGAAGATTCCATCGCCCCTCGTCACCGGGCGCGTAGCGGTGCCCGACCGAGCCACCCGGCACCACCGGCTCGCCCGTAACCCGGTCCAACACCACCATCTTCCAATCCGCGTTCTCCTCGTCTGAGCCCAGATCGGATGCGCGCAGGAACCGGTCAGGCACGAACGCGTCGCCGCGCTCACGCAACGTCACCAACAACGGCAGATCAGTGAACCGCTGCGCGTACTGCTCAAAGTACGGAACCTGACGATCGACGTAGAACTCCTTGAGGATCACATGCCCCATCGCCATCGCCAGCGCCCCATCCGACCCCGGCTGGGCCGCCAGCCAATGATCGGCGAACTTCGTGTGCTCCGCATAGTCCGGGGAGACGACCACCACTTTCTGGCCGCGGTAGCGCGCCTCGGTCATGAAATGCGCGTCAGGGGTGCGGGTCGTCGGCAGGTTCGTGCCCCAGATCAGCAGATAGCTCGCGTTCCACCAATCACCTGACTCCGGCACGTCGGTCTGATCGCCGAACGCCTGCGGCGAGGCCGGCGGCAGATCCGCATACCAGTCATAAAACGACAGGATCACCCCGCCGATCAACGACAAAAACCGCGTACCCGCCGCATAGGACGCCATCGACATCGCCGGGATCGGCGAGAACCCCACCACCCGATCCGGGCCATAGCGCTTGATCGTGTGCACATGCGCCGCCGCGACGATCTCCGTCACCTCATCCCACGACGCCCGCACGAACCCGCCCTTGCCCCGCTGACGCTTGTAGGTACGCGCCCGCTCCGGATCGTCGACGATCTCCGCCCACGCCTCCACCGGATCCCCGAGCCGCGCCCGCGCCTCGCGAAACATCTCCAACAGACTCCCCCGCACATACGGGTGGCGCAGCCGCAGCGGCGAGTACGTGTACCACGAGAACGACGCGCCCCGGGGGCACCCCCGCGGCTCGTACTCCGGCATGTCGGGCCCCACCGAAGGGTAATCCACCGCCTGGGACTCCCAGGTGATGATCCCCTCCTTGACGTACACGTTCCACGAGCACGAGCCCGTGCAGTTCACCCCGTGCGTCGAGCGCACCATCTTGTCGTGCTGCCAACGCCCTCGATACGAGCGCTCCCACGCCCGATCCTTGGCCACCAGCTGACTCCACCCCTCCTCCGACACCGGCCCCCGCCGCAAGAACCGGTGCGCCTCCAACAGCGGACTGAGCGTCACGAGCTGATCCTGTGCTCGGCGGCGCCATCCGTGGCGTGCGCCTTGTCCTCCCGAGGCCTGGTCCCAGGATGCCCCCGCCCGGGCCAGGGGGTGAGCAGCAGCAGCAGCCTGGCCGTAGAACGGGCGAGAACCGCATGGCGCTCGCCGGGCGCGAACTCGACCATCAGTCCACAACCGCCCACCACCTTCTCCCCGCCCGTGGTGGTGATCTCAACCTCGCCGTCGATGACCGTCACCCACGCCCGCTCGTGCACCTGGTGATCCTGCATGCTCTCACCCACGGGAATCTCCAAGACGATCGCGCGAGCATCATCGGTGGTCGAGAGGATCTCCGGCGAATGCGGCCGGAGGTCGAGGCCCCTGATCTCCCAGCTGTTCATGATCTCACCTCCGGTTTGTCGGCAACGGGTTCGAGCTCCATGGGCGAAAGCTTTTCACAGACCGGCTCGCGAAAATAGTCAGTCCGCGAACCAAACCGCAGCACCGCAGCTCAGCAAGGGCCGCTCACCGCCCGCTCAAAGCCCTCGACCTCGATCAGGCAGCCGGCTCGGTCGGGGTCCTCGGGGACGAACTTGGTCAGCGTTGCCGAGGGCGCCAGCTCGTCCATCACGCCGCGGGTGAGCCCGCGGTGCAGCGTGCAGACCACCGGCTGGTTCTCGCGAACCGCCTCGCGGTAGGGACAGTTGCCCAGCCGATAGACGACCCGCCCCAGTTCCCCCGGCTCGCGTTGAGGCGCGAACCCCAGCGCGGTGAGGGTACGGCCCATCGCCACCTCGGACGGCGATCCGGTGCGGTCGGAAGGCAGCTCTCGACCGAGCTCTCTTCCGGCGCGCTCGATCTCGCGCAGGCGTCCCGGACGGGGCGGGGTGCTCCGGGCCAGCCACCGTGCGAGCTGCCGGTAGGCATCGGGCGGCTCTGCTCCCGGCCGGGCGTCGGGCGCCACCGACCAGCTGTCACGCGGCCGCCCGCGCGGCTGAGGCGCCCGCTCGCGACAGATCAACCCCGCGACCTCCAGGCGTTCGAGATGGACACGCACCCCGCTCGGGTGAAGTCCCAGCTCCGCGGCGAGCTCATCGGTGCTCGCGGGTCGGCCCAAGCTCGACAGGCGCGCGAACAACCGGGCGCGCGTCGGCTGAGCCAGGGCGTCACTGGGAGCTTCGGGTGCTACGGGAACCACGCCGCAAGTTTCTCACAGACATCCTCGGAAAAGCGCCCTGATGCTATTTTTTTACGCTAGCTCGTAATAACCGTTCGGATACCGGAGCTCTTGCTATGGCGTACGTAATCGCTGAACCGTGCATCGGGACCAAGGACAACTCGTGCGTCGAGGTCTGCCCGGTCGACTGCATCCATCCCACCCCCGACGAGCCCGGCTACGAGCAGGCCGAGCAGCTGTACATCGATCCGGAGGAGTGCATCGACTGCGATGCCTGCGTCGAGGCCTGCCCGGTGGACGCGTGCTTCGCCGAGGATCAGCTACCTGAGGAGTGGCAGAGCTTCACCGAGCTCAACGCGGTCTTTTACCGCAAGCAACCTGCCTGAGCCCGCTCCTTCGATTCGAGACGTCAACGCGCGCTCACGCGGTTCTGTCGCTTGAGGTGAGCAGTGGCGACGCGCTGGAGCACCGCAGAAGACCAATTGCTCCGTCGGCTCTACGCTGACCAGCTCTCCGTGCAGCGGATCGCTGCTCGACTCAGACGTTCCCCAGACGCTGTCGTCGCTCGCCGCCAGAAGCTGGGTCTCGCTCCGAGACGGTCAAGGCCCTGGTCGCGCCGAGAGGAGGCGCTGCTGCGGGCCGGGACAGAGGCCGGCCTGTCTGCCTCACGGATCGCCCAACGGCTCGGGCGCTCAACCGAGCAGGTCCGAACCCGCCGACGCACGCTCGTCCCCGCACGACCTCCTGCGCGCCCGTACCTGGCCCATGAGGACGACGCGATCCGCCTCTGCCTGGCCGAGCGGGGGGACTTTGTGGCGCTGGGCCGTCGTCTCGGGCGATCGGCAGACGCCGTGCGCCTGCACGCCCACCAGCTGGGCATCCATTGCCCACCACCCCGCCGCCGCTGGACGGGCTGGGAAGACGCACTGATCCGAGACGGCTACACCAGCGCCCTGGGCTGCGCGCAGATCGCCCGCCAGCTACCGCATCGCAGCACAGCGAGCGTGGCCGCCCGCGCCCGCAAGCTCGGACTGGCCACCTACGCGCGCCGCTGGAGCGCCCAGGACGACCAGCGTCTGGCCCAGCTGACCGCCCGCGGGGTCACGCTCGAGAAAGTGGCCCAGCGGCTCGGCCGCACCCCAGAGGCAATACGCAGGCGCGCCATGCGGCTCGGGACCAAGCCGCCACGGCCCGCACCCGCGCCGCACTGCGGTCACCGCTGGACAAACGAGGAAGATGGACTGCTGCGCCTGCACCATAGCCTGAACCCGGCTCAGCTCGCCGAGCTGCTCGGTCGCTCAGACGCCGCCGTGTGCCATCGGTTATGTGCGCTGGGGGTACGCGCCGGCGCCCAGCGCTCGCCACATCATCCGGTCACCCGACGAGACGGCCTGCCCACGCCGGGCGAGCTGGCAGTAATCGAGCGTCAACTCGCGCAGGGCATCCCGCCGCTGATAATCCTCCGCCGGCTCGGCTACTCCTCCGGCCGTACACGCCCCACCTCGCGGGGGACGACCACACCCTCCCGTCAGCGCCCCAATGCACGCAGGACCCAATGAGCGGCGATTCGAGTGATCTCGTTGATCTGGACCGTCAGCACCGCACGGGCCCGCTCTGGGGAGCAGCGAGGATCTCAACGCGACACTGGAGCGCGGTTGCGACGTATCTTGAGTTTCGCGGTCTCAGGCGGCGGTGAGAGCTGATGGTGAGGGGGCTGGCGTGATTTGTGGTGTGGTGGTCTGGGCGGGTGCTTGTGTCCAATATTCGTGGCGGATGAGTT
>JAABUJ010001331.1_pt1 | contig 37279 bp, 23 predicted proteins | sample 5559131 | NCBI WGS metagenome assembly JAABUJ01 (sample SAMN10711875, study PRJNA513366) | rock metagenome | isolation source: Antarctica rocks | place: Antarctica: Victoria Land, Mt New Zealand nord | collected 2016-01-07 | reverse complement strand
CGACACGACCAAGATTGGTTCTGGAACACATGGCGTGTTTTGCCCGCGTTGCTCAAGGTCGACTCGACCCGCGATTCCAGTGTGTCCCGGTTCCTTGAAACTGGCCTGCCCCGCACCACGTCCGGTGGCCATCCTGACGCCCTGGTCGGCGTGTCCCAGAGGTTGTCTCCCCACGGCGTCTCGTAACCACCGTGCGAAACTGACGGGTGGCCGATCTGGGCCTTGAGGATGGGGTCGGAGTTGAATACGGCACGTGGACCAGCCAGTTCAAGCAAAATAGCTCTGCTCAGTCGAGCACTGGTGCGCGGCCAGCGAGTTCGGCGAGGGCGCGGCCGTGCGACGGCACGTGGATCCACCCTTCTTCTGCCGCAAGGTCCGCCTGGCCGGGTGGGGGCGGGTCGGTGGCATCGTCAGCCACGGCCCGAGCCGTGAGAGCGGCGACGAGCGCGTCGAAGATGTGCTCGTTGTCGAGTTGGGCCCGCTCTGCAGGTGGCACGACCGCCAGCGGCAGCCGGCTGAGCAGCTCGGTCAGGTCCCGCACCCTGGCCAATCCCCACGCGGAACGACTGGCGGCGGGATAGACCTCACAGACCGTGCCCCCGCCCGTCCGGTCCACCGGCATGCCGCGCTCTCGCAACTCTGCCAGCAGTCGGGCCGCGCGCAGGGCCGTGACCCCCAACATGTTTGTGCTCACCGACAGCGGGGGCCGCCCGAGTCGGCGCTGCATCACGGCGATATCCGTGGCCCGAAGCCTCAGCGACTGAGTACCAAGTTCTGGCATAGGCAGCGGCCGGTGCGCCGCGTGAGCGCCAACGAAGTCCACGAACGGGCGCGGCCAGCCCAGAGGACAGTCGATGCCCACCCGTCCCCGCTGCCTGGTCACTTCTTCACACAGCGCGAGGATTTGCTCATCGGTTACCTTCCTCCACGCCCGCACCACAGTCGGTGGCTCGCTCGACCAGTCCACCAGGACCGCACCGGTCTTGGCCGGTTTGGCCGCCAGGTCGATACCCGCTGTCAGCACGCAATGAGCCTGTCACGGTGATCGAGCACCACTCCTGGACAGGTGACGAGCCGTTCCGATTGACGGTCTAGCGGGGATGCTGCAGGGGCGCTGCGGCTCGCCACAGGCGAGGGGCTGTAGCGCAGGCAGCGAGCGCGAGCATCGTGACCACTGCCTGGCCGACGCGCCCAACCGTGACCCCGGACTCAGCGTCGAGGGCGTAGTTGGCCCAGCCGTTGGCCGCGGCGTCGGAGACGAGCACCGCCACTGCCAGGACAACGCCGGCCCGGGTGCGCCGGGCCAGCAGCACGGCCGCCAGCGGGTCGAGGAAGGTCAAGGAGACGAAGTAGGTCCTCAACCAGCCGGGAACCTGCGGGTAGGGGTCGAAGCCGCTGCTGGCCAAGTGCACGAGGTGGACGGCCGTACCGTAGGTCAGAACGATCACGGCGGCCGCCGCTGCGACACGCACTGGCTGTGAGGCGCCTCGCCAGCGGCTCATCATGGCTGCCAGCGTGTCACGACCACTCGTCACCCGGGAATCAGGTTGGAGCGCCGTGATCTGCTGCACCTCCAACCCACTGGCAATCATGGTCGATCCAGCCCACCAGATGAGACGGCGTGGGAGAGACTGCGCCCCATGGTTCTGGAGCACGCGCTGCTGTCGGTCCGGTCCGGGCAGGAGGGGGAGTTCGAGACTGCGTTTGCGTATGCCCGCCCGTTGATCGAGTCGACCCCCGGGTTCCGTAGTCTGCGTATCTCGCGGTCGGTCGAGTCCCCGTCGACCTATCTGCTGTTGGTGGAGTGGGACACCATCGAGGACCACACCGAGGGTTTCCGCGGATCGGACCGCTACGGGCCCTGGCGGGAGCTGCTGCACCACTTCTATGACCCGTTCCCCGTCGTGGAGCACTTCGCATCGATCGGGTAGCGGCTATCAGCAGCGGTTTTCGTACAGTGATCGTCTTACGGTGACGACAATCGCCCGGGTGCTGCCGTTGCGGCGAGCGTGGCGGCCGCGAGGAGGGCAGCGGCGATCGCGACCGCTGCGCTGATGAGTAGGGCGTCGGAGAAGGCCGAGCCCGCTCCGTGATGTAGCGGGTTCCATGGCGATGAGGTGGCGCCGGATCGGGCGGTGAGCGACGCCGTGGACAACAGTGCCCCCAGTGCTCCGCCGACGTAGAAGGCGCTCTGGTAGATGCCCAGGCCGACCCCCATCCGGGCTGGGGGCAGTGCGCGAGCCGCGGCGTTCACCGCCGAGACCACGACGAGCGCGAAACCGAGGCCCAGAATCAACATGCCGGCGCCGACCAGGAGATGGCTGACGGCGGAGGAACGTGACGCCTGCGCACGACTCGCCACGTCGGACCTGCGGGCGAGGGCAGTTGCGGCGCGAGTCTTCACTCGGGGCATCCTGGGCCGGGCGATGCGCCAACCCCCGGGCGCGGTGCGACTCACGACCAGCCGGTACGGCAAGGCACTCGTGCGTGACGGTCCGCAGTTCAACCTCTCCCACTCCGGATCAGTTGCGGTCGTCGCCGTGCATCCGTGGCTGCCGGTGGGTATCGATGTCGAGCAGCGCGACCGCGCCGTTAGCGGCGACAGCCTCGCTTCGTGCCTGTCCCCTGCCGAGGAGGGTGTGCCGCCCTCGGACCGCGCCGGCTGGTTGCGGCTCTGGGTCCGCAAGGAAGCGGTGATCAAGGCGCTCGGACTCGGGCTCAGCAGCGACCTCACAACGTTCGACGTCGGTCATACGGCGCGGGCCGCCTACGCCTGGTGGAGCCTGCGTCGGGACGACTGGGCGCCTCTGCAGATCTGCACCGCCGAGCTGCCGACGGGTGATCCGATTGCACTGGCCGTGGTCTCGGGAACGGCGCCGGGGCCGGTCGCCGGTCCGGAGCAGTGTGACGCGGCGGAGCTGGTGCGGACCGGGACACTCTTGTCCGCAACATGAGACCGCGTGCGCCGTGTCGACGACGGCCCTAACGGTCCACGCCAGCCGTGTCGCGCAGGGGACGGGGTAAGACGACACCGATGGCCTCGGTGAGGCGACCAGTCCTGTTGCGGCCGTATCGCCACCTCGTCCTACCACCGTTGCCTGCTGTCAGCTCGGGCCGGTGAAGAACCGCCTATCGTTCCTCGATCGTCTCCGTGATCGCGATGCCGACGTGGCGGCCAGGAGACGCCAGGTGCGCCAGCACGGAGTCACCCACAGCGAGCTCAGTGATGTTTCGGGGCTTACCGTCCGCACCGAAGACGCGCACGTGCCAGTCGTCCTGCATTATGACGTTCACCCGTTCGCCCGAGTCGAATTCCGCCTCTAGCAGCCGCAGCGGACGAACCTCAGTCTTCATTCGGCCCACCGGGACAGGCCGTGCTGTGCCATCGGTATCCACCACCGAGGACTGGGAGCCTGCGGTCAGTTCCGACATGTACCGGGTACGACCGTCTGCTGTATAGACGTAACTGTGTATGCCGCCAGCGTTCACCCGGAACGGCCGTCTCTCCATATACGGCAGGTAGAACACTTCTGAGCAGCACAGGAAACCGCCCTGGGACGTCGACCCTACGACGATTCCCTCGCGTTCGTTGAACAGCGTGACGGTATCGATACAACTGCGCTGGCCCATTCCGACGGACACCGATTTAGTGATCCGGGCCGGCTGCAGCGGAAGGGAACCCGCGGACGCGGATTTCAGGCCCGCGAGGAATTCGTCCGCGACGGCGTGTGACGTCGGCGTGAACAACACTCCGTCGCTGCCAGACTCCATTACGCCCAGCGAAATGAGCGCCGCCTCAACTCCGTCGATACCGGCGATGTTCTTCACCACGATGGTGCTGGAGTCCTGAAGCTCAGCGATCACGAGTTCCATCGGGATGTTCGTGGGATCGGTGAACCGTAGCAACACGTAGCGGTGGTGGCGCGCCAGGTCGATGGCTCGATGGAGCGACGGTCCGTCGGTCACGGTCACGTCGAGGCACGTCGCTATCCCTCGCTCCTGCGCGTCGGCGAGCACGCCCAGGTCAGGGCTCAGGACGACGTACTGGGCCTGATCGGCCTCTTCGCCCCCGCTCTCGACCAGCTTCATCACCTGGTCGCTGGCATCGGGAGGCGTCCGCACCACACGCAGGAGTGATGGAGACAGCCGGGTCCGAAGCGTTTCCACATCGTCCGGGTCCAGCACGGCACCTGTGAACTGGGAATGGGCCATCCGCTCGAGGAGACCACTGTCGGCGAGTTCGCCGGCCGCGAACCACGCGTGGATCGGGATGGCGGGATCCTTGAGTTGTTTCATGCCGCACCCTGCCCAGCTGTCCCACGAACTTTGTGGTGTTCCGGCGCGCTAGGACGCTTCCGGTGTTGCGCGACGACCAGGACGATCGCCGCGAGCTCGACCAGGCTTCCGACCCAGCCCAGGCTGCGCAGGCCCCCGACCCGCGTGACGATTGCACCCAGCACCCCGCCAAGTCCCATCCCCAGGTACAGGGCAGAGGCATTGACGGACATGAGGACGGGTGCGCGGTCCGGCGCCTCGGCCAGCAGTCGGGACTGCTGCGGCGGGGTCAGCATCCACCCCGCAGCCGACCACAGGATCACGGCGACGATGACTCCCAGCTTGCTGCTGCCCCAGATCGAGGTCAGCAACAGTCCTGCGCCACCACCGGTCAGTCCGACCACGAGGGTTACGAAGGGGCCGACCCGGTCGAGGAGAATCCCGCCCAGGAGGTTGCCGACGATCGCTGCGATGCCGAAGCCGAAGAAGATCCACGGCAGTGCGCTGGGCGAGAAGCCGGCCACGTTCTCCAGCATTGGGCCCATGTAGACGTAGAGGACATATCCGCCGGTCATCCACACTGTCAGGCTGAGCAGCATCAGCGCCACCGAGGGCATGGCGACGACCGACGCACGTTCGCGCAGCGAGGCCGGCGGCGGGGAGGGCAGTTCCGCGAACTGGGTCGCGCAGCCGGCCGCCGCGAGGACGCCGAGGATGGCGACCAACCAGAAACTCCACCGCCAGCTCAGTTGGTCGGCCAGGAAGATACCGATCGGTACCCCAAGCACGATGCCCGCGGTCAAGCCGGCCGTGACGACGGCCAGCGCCTTGCCCTGGGCGCCGGGCTTCGCCGACATGGCGGCCGCCATCGGGGCCACCGCCATGAAGATGCCGACCGCCATCGCCGCGAGGACACGCGCGCCCATCAGCGTCCAGAACGACGGCGCCACGGCCGCCACGACGTTGAATAGCGCGAACACGGCCAGGCTCGACGACAGGGCGACACGTGGCCGGATCGGGCCGAGCGACGTGACCAGGATCGGGCCCAGGATCGCGATCGACAGGGCGAAGGTCGTCTCGAGCAGCCCGGCGGTCGCGACCGACACACCCAGGTCGTCCGCGATGGGGTTCAAGATCCCCGCCACCACGAAGCCGTCGACGCCTATTGCGAACATTCCAAATGCGAGTACAAAGAGTCTCATCGGACCTCATTCATCGGACTGTGGTCTGCTCTCCAGGTCCCGGCGAAGTTTCCGATTTCGGTCGCGTAGAGGCGGCACTCGTCGTAGTGATCCTCTCGCGACTTCGCAGCGAGGTGGAAGCTCTGATTGACAGAATGATCAAACTCGTAGCGTGTGTGCGTCAGCGTCGGCCGCCACGATGCGCCGGTTGATTTCGCAAGGCGCGCCGCGTCCAATATCTCCTCGACGTTTATTGGGACGTCGAATATGCAACCGCGCGCCGTCATTTCCTGTAGGGTCAGCTGGGCTAGCCGCTCCGGTACCACCACTTCGGAATTGGTGTACACGTACGGCCGCGCGAGCAGGTCGAACTCGACCATCACATCGACCGCGCGACCCACCGCGGCCGAGTCGGGACTGTCCGTGAGGAAGGTGAACAGCTCACGGTTCTCCTGCACGAAGCGACGGACGGTGTCGTCGAAGCCGGCGCGGTCCTCGTGCAGCGCGTGATAGACAAGGCTGCCCGGCCACGTGATGTTCGAGCGAGTGACCCGAAACCGCTCCCGGCCCTCCTCCCAGAGGCGGGCGAGCCCGCCCTGTCCCTCCTGGCGGTCCATGAAGTCGACGAACAGCTCGCAGACCGCCCGCACGGATGCGATCCCGGTGGCGTCCAGAAGAGTTATGGTGTTCGCCAGACCTCTCGCGTCATGCAGGAGCTGAAGGGCGGCGCCGTACATCAGCCCGTCGAGGTAGTCCTCGAACGGCACTTCCTTGGTGGACACGACGTTGCGACCGGAGCTCGCGGCGTCGTCCTCTGCCCAGGTCTCGACCTGCAGTTCCTTCTCGCGTCCCTGGAACCCGACGTTGTTCAGCCACAACAGCGGGTAGATGGCGAATGCCTGCGCGCCGCCCTGCGCCAGTCGAGCCAGCCCTTCCTTGAAGCTGTCCAGCGACTCGCCCGGAAGCGGCCAGATGATCTCGACGAACGACGCGATCCCCATCTCGTTGGTGCGTCGCTGGAGCGCCATGTACGTCTCTTGGTCGATGTTTTCGCGGTTGGCCTTCTTCAGGGCCTCGGGCGACAGTGTTTGCAGCGAGATCGGCTGACAGGTCAGTACGTCGCCCTCGGCCAGAATGCTGGCCACGCTCAGCGAGCGCTCGAGGTTGTTCTTCGCCGAGGAGTAGCGAACCCGTATGGGAAAGCCGTTTGCGCGCCGCGACTCGACGAATTTCTCCGCGTAGCCGACATCCGCCGGGAAGATCCCGAAGTTCGCGTCGCAGAGCAACACCGAGCGACACTTGTTGCGGCCGAGATACTCGATCTCGGCCTCCACCCGGTTGCGCCCGAGCCGGTGGATCTTCTGGCCGACAGCGCCGCCCCAGAAACAATACGAGCAGTGATAGGGACAGCCGCGGTTCGTTTCCATCAGCGCGATGCCGAGGTCGCGCTGGGCGAAATAGCCCTTGAGGTAGGGCGAGGGAATGTCGTCCAGCGACTTGATCCGGTCGTTGGGTTCGGTCTCGGCGATCGTGCCGTCGGGACTCACGTAGCTGATGCCTCCCACCCGTGCGACGTCGGCCTCGTCCGAACCCAGCTCCAGCAGCAGCTCCCGGAAGGTGATCTCGCCCTCGCCATTGCAGACCAAGACGTTGGTCATGTCCGGAGTCAGCAGCGTGTCGGCACGGTTCATCACCTCGACTCCGCCGAGCAGGAAGAGCGTGTCGGGCAGGCGCGCGCGAAGCCGCTCCATCGCGCCCAAGACGAGTTGGAAGTTCCAGACGTAGGTGCTGAACCCGATCACGTCCGGAAGCGGCTCGCCGGGAGGCGCGATGGCCTCAATGATCTCGTCCACTGTCTGTTCGATGGTCGTGCTGACCAGGTCGATCGACCAGCGGTCCGCGACGACGTCGGACTCGAAGGCGTAGGACTTCAGGTAGCCACCGACGAGCGGCGTGATGCCTCTCATCGCGTTGATGTGCACGAGTCGGGCCGTCATCGGGCGCTTGTCGGTGAGAACGCTGTTGTTCATGTCAACTCCTCTCTAGATCGCAGCAGTGGACGCGAGTTGCTTGCCGAAGTGGCTGCGAATTGCGTCGGCATCGCCGAAGGGGCTTACGGCCACGGTCAGGCCCGGCGTCCCGAGGACGCGGGTGATCCAGTCCTGTGCCGCGATCGGCGAGACCGGTCTGATCCCCTCGTCGGCGACCTTCTTTGCCTGCGTACCGGTGAACTGCATTCCTCCTGCCGGCCATGCGGACCAGGCGAAGCTGACGCTGCGCCCGGGCCGCCGCGCCTCGCGGGCGGTGATGAATCCCTCCATGGCGCGATTGGCCATGGCGTAGTCGGCACAGCCGACGACGCCGGAGTGCGCGACGAGGGACGAACAGGCGACGAAGACATCGGGGGCGTCGCGCGCCGTGACGTGGTCGAGGTTGGCCGCCGCGCGCAGCTTGACGTCGAGCTGGCGGGCGATGCTGCCCGGGTCCCGGCGGGCGAACAGTCCACCGGGCGTCAGCCCCGCGCAATGATAGACGGCGCGCACGGGACCGAGGTTCGCCCGCCACGACTCGAGCACCGCCGACAGCGCGGCGCGATCAGTCACGTCGACGGCCTGGTAGTGGACCCGCTCGGGCAGCGCCTGCGACGGCGTGCGCGCACGGCCGAGCGCGAGGACGGGCACACCCCGCGCCGCCAACATCCGCCCGATCTCCGCGCCGACCGAACCGGCCCCGCCGCTGATCAGTACGAAGCCATGTCCGGGCGCCGCGTCGGCTTCTGGTGCGATCGCCCGAGCCGCATCAGCAGGCTCGATGGGCCGCAGCGTAAGGGTCTGCAGGCTCGTTCCTCGGGTCCGGTACAGGCCGTGCGCCCGCGCCGCGTGCAGCCGGCCGGACGGCGCAGAGCCGTCGTCGTCAGAGCTGACCAGCACGGCGACGCGCAGGGACGGGTGTTCGAGCCCGATCGTCTCGACCAGTCCCGCCAGCCCGGACGACACCGGACCTGCCCACTCGGCGGCCTCGGGGACGAGCAACACGATCGACCGCGGCCCGATCGTGGCTGAGGACGGGAACGCGCAGACCGCCTGCAGCAACGCTGCGCAGCCGGCCAGGACGTCGCCCTGATCCCCCGAAGCATCGACGGCGACGGTCAGCCCGGGCAGCTCCGAGGTGAGCCAATCCTCGACGTGCTGCAGGCTCTGCTGCCCGTGCCATCGCAGCGTGCGGGTCTCGCACCCACCCCCAGGCTCGAGCGTGGCCGGCACCCAGGTCGGTGCGTAGCCCACGAACTTGCTCTGCGTCCGGGCCGGTGCGGCCGGCGTCTCGGGAAGGGTGTGGCCCGAGACCCCGGTGATCCGCACGCACAGTCGACCGGACTCGTCGTACAGCCATGCGTCGTGGCGGCGGCCGTCGTCGGCGAGCCTGACCCGGACGTAGCCCGCACGACCGGGATCGCGGAAAACGCTGACGGCTTCGGCACGGATGGGCACGCGGGGCCGGCGCCGGCCGTTGAGCGCCTCGAACAAGACGACGCCCTGGAACAGCCCGTCGAGCAGGGGGATCGCCAGTCCGCCGTCCGCCGATGCCTCGTCGGGGAGGCGGACATGGAGGAGTGCCTCGTCGGGGGCGTGCCAGCACGCTTGCGCAACGCGGTACAGCGGGCCGTAGTCGACGCCCAGGTCGGCGAAGACACCGGCGCAGGCATCAGCGTCGTGCTCGGTCCGGTAGCTGCGTCGGTACGATCCGAGGGGCGCGCTCTCGCCGGGACCGGCGTCCGGGCCCAGGCGCAGCGAGCAGAGCGGCGCGTCCGGGTCGTCGGCCCGGACGAAGGTCAGCTGGTCCTCGGCCCGCATGCCCAGCACGTCCGCGTTGGGTGCGCCGTCGACGACCAGCGGCGCACGGAAGGTCAAATCGCGCAGGAACAGCGTTCCCGGCCCACCGAGGGCTTGGGCGGCCGCGGCGATCCACGCTGCACCGGGGAGCATGGCCTGCCCGCCGATCACGTGATCGGCGAGGAAACCGTCGCGGGCCGTGACGCGAAAACGTGGCGCGCCGTCGCGGTTGCCCGGGTTGCGCCAGACTGCGCGCGTCGCGGCGGGGTCACGCTCAAGGCGCGGATGCCAATACGGAGCCTCGTGCAGGGGTGACAGCGGCAGCTCGGCGCGCTGCGGGCGCGGCCAGCCGGCCGGCTCGTGCCGGCTCCAGTCGGCGTCCGCGCCGTGCGTCCACTGCTCGGCTGCCGTGGCCAGTGCCCCGTTCCGCACGGCGTCCGCCAGCGCGTCCGCATCGGCGGCGTTCTGTGCCGACACTGGCTGCGCCGTCCGCAGCGCCGCGACCAAAGCCGTGCGCTCGTCGGCGACGACGGCGAAGCGCTGGCGGTCCTGCACGCGTCCGGACCGCAGCGTGAAGGCGACATCGGCGAGGGCGACACCCGCTCCAGGACCCTCGATCCAGTCGGCGAGCGAGGTGGCCTGCTGTGTGAGGTCCTCCGGTGACCGCGCGCTCAGCACGAAGAGGTCCTCGCGGTCGGTGGCGACGTCGCGCGCCCGAGCCGGCGCTTCCTCGAGAACGGCGAACGCGTTCACGCCGCCGAAGCCGAACGCGCTGACGCTCGCTCGCCGCGGCACGGCCACGCCATTGACGCTCGGTTCGGGCCAGTCCCGCATGGCGGTGTCGAAGCGCAGCAGTTCGGCGTCCTGACCGATCTCCGGGTTGCGTTCACGGAAGTGGACCAGCGGCGGTATCGCTCGCGCCTCCAGCGCCTTGACCGCCTTGATGAACCCGGCGACACCGGCCGCGGCCTCGGTGTGTCCGATGGCGGACTTGACCGAGCCCATGGAGACCGGCGTGGGCGGCTGGTGCAGGTCCTCGCGGGACAGTTGCGCGCGCAGCGCCGTCTGATAGGCCGTCACCTCGATCGGATCGCCCAGACGGGTGCCAGTCCCGTGCGACTCGTGCAGCCCCAGGCCGGCGATGCCCAATCCGGCCTCCTTGAACGTGGCGTCCAGCAGGGCGGCCTGCGCCGCGGCGTTCGGGGCGGTCAGCGCCGACGACCGCCCGCCGTGGTTGATGCGGCAGGCCCGGATGACGGCACGCACCCGGTCGCCGTCGGCCATCGCGCGGGACAGCGGCTTCAGCAGCACCAGTCCGACGCCCTCGCTGCGGACGTAGCCGTCGGCGCGCGAGTCGAAGGTCTTGCACCGCCCCTCGGGCGACAGGACGCCGACCTTGGACAGCGAAACGTGTGGACGCGGGTCGATGAGCACGGAGACCCCACCCGCGACGGCCATTGCGCAGTCGCCGCCGCGGAGGGCGGACACAGCATGGTGGATGGCGACCAGCGAGCTGGAACAGGTCGTGTCGATCACTTCGCTGGGCCCGGACCAGTTCATCGCGTAGTTGATCCGGTTGGCGATGAACGAGCGGCCGGTGCCGATGAGGGTCAGTTGGTCCTGCGCGGCTCCGCGTTCGGCGAGCAAGGCACCGTATTCGTCGCCGGTGACGCCCAGGAACAAGCCGGTGTCACTGGGAGTCCTGGTGATGGGCGCGTATCCCGCGTCCTCGAGCAGCTGCCAGGTGCCGGTCAGCGTCAGACGTTGACGCGGGTCCATCGCGGCGGCCTCGCGAGGGGAGATGTTGAACCGGGACGGGTCGAACCGGTCGACATCGCTGAGGAACCCGCCCCAGCGGGAGAGGCTCTCGTCGCGGTTCGGGTCGTTGCCGTACACGGCCTGCCAGTCCCATCGGCTCTCCGGGATCTCGGTAATGCCGTCGCGGCCTTCGGCGATGTTGCGCCAGAAGGACTCGACGTCGTCCGCATCGGGCATCCGGCAGTAGAGCCCGATCACCGCGATCGCGGCGTCGGCGTCGGCGTCGCCGTCGGTCACCGCGGGCGGCGCGTCCGGCCCATGGGTGAGCGGCAGGGTCGGGACGGCCGGCGCCGGCTCCGGTGCCCGCTGCGCGGCGTAGTCGAGGACGCTGTCCAGCGAGGGAAGCGTGAGGATATCGGCCGTCGCGACACCCTGGCCCAGCAGATCGCTCAGGCCGTTGGCGAGCAGAGCAAAGTGAAGTGAGTTGAAGCCCTGGTGCCCGAGCCCGAGCGAGAGGTCGAGACTGTCCGTCTCGCATTCCAACAGCTCGGCGACGGTGTCGAGGATGCTCTCCCGAAGCGGCACGGCCGACGAGGTCGGCTGCACCACGGCCGGCGTGGACCTCTCCTCGGCCAGCCGCAGCAGCGCCTTGTCGTCGAGCTTGCCGTTGGCCGTGGTCGGATACGCGCTGACCGCGATCAGTCGGGACATCTGCATGTGACTCGGCAGCAGCGTCGCGAGCGTCGCCGATGCCCCCTCGGGTTCCGCACCCACACAGAATCCTATGAGACTGCGCAACACGACGTTGCCCTGCCCGCCCTCGGTGGCCAGCACGACGGGCGTGGAGTAGCCGACGGTTTCCATCGCATGCTCGATCTCCCCGAGCTCGATCCGGTGCCCCCGGATCTTCACCTGCTTGTCGGAGCGTCCGAGGAACTCGATCTCCCCGCTCGGCATGAACCGTGCTTCATCACCCGTGCGGTACAGGGTGCCGCCCGGCGTGAAGGGGTCCGGGATGAACGCCCTCGCGTTGAGGTCCGGGGCGTTGATGTAGCCGTCGGCGAGGCACTCACCGCCGATGAACAGATCACCCGGCTCACCCATTGCAACCGGACTCATCGCTGCGTCGAGGATGCGGTACTGGGCGTTTTGGATCGGGCGGCCGTACGGGATAGAGCGCCACTCGGCGCGCACCTCACGGATCTCGTGCAGGTTCGACCAGATGACGGCCTCTGTGGCGCCGCCGAGCGCCACGGTCCGCATGCTCGGCAAGTGTTCGAGGCACTGTCGTGCAAGGTTCAGCGGCATCCAGTCGCCGCTGAGGAAGGCCAGGCGAAGGTCACACGTCCCCTGGAAGCGGCGCGAGAGCAGCTGGCTGATAACGGCGTGGAAGTAGACCGGGGCCGAGTTCCAGAACGTCACCGGCTCCTCGCCGATGATCCGGGCGATCCGCGGCGGGTCGAGGCGGTCGCTCTCGTTGACAATGCGAAGGCTCGCCCCCTGCGCCAGCAAGCCGAAAACGTCGAAGACCGAGAGGTCGAAGCCGATCGAGTTCACCCAGATACCGCGGTCCTGCGGGCCGAAGCCGTATCTCTTCTGCAGGTCCTCGGCAAGGTTGACGAAGGGCCGGTGCCGGACCATCACACCCTTGGGTTCGCCGGTGCTGCCCGACGTGAAGATCACGTACGCCATACCGTCTGGTACGGACGCGTCGGCCACGGTCGGCAACGCGGTCCTGTCCGTCCGGTCCAGCGCGTCGACCGTCACCGCGTCGGCCGTTAGCCCGGTGTCCGGCTCCGACACGACGACGAGGCGCGCACGGGAGCGCTGCAGCATGCGATTGTGCCGTTCGGTCGGGTCTTCCGAATTGAGCGGGACGAAGGCCGCACCCAGACGAAGAATGGCCAGTAGCAGGGCGGGCAGTCGACGCTCGCGGCGCAGTCGCACGGCCACGATGTCGCCGTCACCGATGCCGTACTCGGCCGACAGCGCATCGGCGTAACGCCCGACGGCAGCGGCGAGTTCCGCGTAGCTCCAAGAACCTTCGTCATCGACCAGAGCGACCTGATCCGGGTAGCGCGCGACGGAGCGGTCGAACAACTGCACCATCGTCGCTTGTTCGTCGTAGGGGCAGGCCGTCCGGTTTTGCTGCTCCTGGAAGGCGGCGGCGCTCGATTGGACGTCCGGGCGCAACGCGTCGGACACATCGGATCGGAACGACACAAAGGCCCTTTCCGCGGTCTCGGTATTGGCTACTGAGGTGTTCACTGACCACTCCACACAGATGTCCTGACCGGTGCTGTAGGCCAGGCAGTCGATGGCCAGTCCGGCGGTGCGAGAGGTTGTCCGCACGGCCGCGCCCGCCGGTTCGGCACAGTCGAGGTCGCTGCTGAGGGCGTCGGTGAACGCGGTCGGGAACAGCACTCGGCCCGCGCCGACGCGATCGGCGATGAGAGGGAACCAGTCGGCGCGGCGGTGCTGCCGGTCCGCGTCGAGCGAGGCCCGCACCGCGTCGGAGCCGGCGTCGGCACACCGGGGCGCGAGGAAGCCGAAGCTGCTGAAGTCACCGAGCCCGTGCCGCCAGCCGTCTCGTTCGGTGCGGTCGGGGTAGCTCACGACGATGACCGGGAGCTTCGCCAGCTCGGGGAAGGCGATGAGGCTGCGCTGGAAGGCAGCGAGGATCTTGGCCGCGACCTCGTCGGTTCCCGACGCGTCCGGTCGCGGGAAGCGGCACTGCCACATCCGGGTCCACGTGTGTTCGGGGTGCGTCGGCGGCGAGAGTGCGGGCTGGCGCAGGTCGTCGAGACGGGAACGCCAGTACGCCTGGTCGTGCTCGTCGCCGGCGTTTTCCTCCTGCCAGCGGGCGTAGTCGAAGCCGGCGTCGGTGTCTGCGCCAAAACGCTCCGCGCTCAGCACCAGCTGCGGTGCGATCAGCGTCGCCGGCGCGTCCAGCGCGTGGCAGTCGAAGGTGAAGAAGACGTACTGGCTGTTCTCGTGCCGGCCCGCGGCGAGCCGCATCGGAGACCACTGGCTGTCCGCCCGCGCCTGCGCCTCGGACTGCTCGACCTCGGCGATCCAGGTGTCGAGGTCCTGGCCCGGCTGCGGTGCATGCTCGGTGATAGTCGCCGCGGCCGAACGCGCCGAGGCTCTGACCTGCCCGCGCGGCGTCTGCACGCTGTGCAGCGCGGCGTGCTCGGTCAGCAATTGTTGCCAGCGACGGTGGATCGCCGGTAGTTCCTCGGGGTCGATGCGGTACGTGCGCATCGCGTAGGACGGTGCGGTCCTCCCGCGGGTCATCGCCTGGGTGGCCTGGTAGCTGCGCATCGCCCGGGTCAGCGGGGCGCGGTCCAGACTACTCGTCCGGTGTTGCCCGGGCGTCACGGCGGGTGCCGCGTCCGGTATCGCGGACGGCGTCGCGGCGAGTTGGCGGCAGAACTCGTCGAACAGCGTGTTCGCCGGGCTCGATGGCAGGTGGGCGAGGTCGACGTCCCACTCGAGATGGATCACGCCGCGCGGGTCTCGCGTCGCGTGCGCATGAAGCTGCACGCCGGACGTGATGCTCAGGGCGCGGACGGTGTCCAGCTGCTTGCGCATCGGACGCTGGGTCACCGACGAGAAGACGATGCGGGGCGGATCCAGCGCCAACTCGCGGAGGACGGCGGTGCCCGAGAGCGCCCGGTGGCCCAGGTCGGACTCCAGGGTGGGCGCGAGCGCGCCGCGTTGTTCGGCGGTCGTACCCGCGCTGATCGGGTGCAGCATCATCTCTGTGAAGGGGCCGACGATCTCGTCGGCGCCCTCGAGGTCGGGTGGGCGCTCGGCGACCGTCAGACCGATGAAGACCGGACGAGCGGCCCGGGTCGCGACCCACTGCCGGAATCGCTCGAACAGGCAGGTCAGGATGGGTGTGCCCGCGGCGCGGGCCTGCTGCGTCAGCGCTTCGGTGTCCTGGGTCGTCATGGCGTAGGACAGTCGTGCCCACCCGGACTCGGTGTCGCCCCGGGTCACCCCTACCGGCTGAAGGGACTCGACCGTGGCGGGGGTGTGTCCGTCCAGGCGTGCGGCCCAGTGGCTGCGTGCGGCCCGCTCGGACGCCGGCGTCGTCGTCTCGCGGCGTCGGGCCAGCACGCCGAGGAACGCGTTCGGGTGCAGGTCGCCTGCCGGCGGCTGCCCCTCGTAGGTCTGCCACAGCTCGTCGAGGAAGATCGACGTGCTGTGGGCGTCGGCCGCGAATGAGTCGACACCCACGACCAGCCGGTCGGCGGTGACGCCGCGCAGTAGGTGCAGACGGGCCATCGGCACCTCGGAGAGACCTGAAGCGTCGTTCATCATTGAGGCGATCACGCCGTCGCAGGTCGCTTCGTCGTCGCGCGACAGCGGAACGTCGGACGCTGCCGATTCCGCGATCCGCTGGCGCCCGTTGGCCGCGACGCCGACCCGGAGCATGCCGTGACGGGCGCAAACCGCCGCCCAGGCCTGCGTCAACCGGTCGTGGTCCAGCCGCTCGCCCGCGTCAAGCACGAGCACGTTCCAGGCACCCAGTCGGCCCTCGACGTCCTGCCCGGTGAGCTTGGCCGTCAGGTACACCGTCTGCAGGTCGGTCAGACGGCCGGACGCGGGGATATCGTCGGGCAGGGCCTGGCCGGTCGGGCGTGCTGCCTCCCGGGCGGGCGCCTCGGCCGGACCGGCGTCGCTGCGCAGGACACGCAGCGTGGCCAAGCTCGCCTGTTCCAGCAGGTCGAACTCGGACACGCGCAGCCCCCAGTCGTCGCGAAGCGCGTCGCGCAGGCTGATCGCCCTGATGGAGTCCAGACCGAGGTCGCGGAAGCGGGTGTCCGCGTGCCGGGTCCAGTCCTGTTCGCCCAGGGAGCGGGCGAGCAGTTCGGTCAGCCGCGTCGTCGAGCCGTCGTCGGGGGCTGTGTCGCGGGGCAGATCGACGGGGCGGGACCCGTCGGCGGCGCGGGGCGGGGCGCTCGTCATGCGCTGATCGGCGCGGGGACCGGCCACTTCGTTCGACACGGCGAGGTGGGCGAGGGTGGTGTGTTCCGGCGGCGGCGAGCCGTCGTGCTCTGCTCGTCCGGACGACCTGCCTTCGGCGACGTCGCGCAGCTGCGTCCGGAGTTCGTCGACGCCAGCGGTCGACAGCCACACGCAGTGCTCCTCGCGGGTACGGGCGTGCAGGGTCGCCGCGATGCTCGGCAGGGACGGCGCCGGCTGCTCGCCCAGCTGGTCGGCGAGCGCGGCCGCGTACGGACGCAGCGCGTCCTGCGTGGGCGCGCTCAGCGGCATGGACAGCAGGGTCCCGGCCGGTGGCGGCGCGGGTTGCTGCGCCTTCTCGGCGCTCAGCAGTACGTGCGCGTTGGTGCCACTCATCCCGAAGGCGCTCACTCCGGCCAACGGGCGGTCGTCGGGCCACGGCCGGGCGGTGGCGGGGAAATCGAAGCGGCGCAGGACCTGCTCGCTCAGCTGCGGGTTGGGCCGCTCGAAGCCGGCCAGGGGCGGAATGGTCCGGTTGTGCAGGCACAGGGCGGTCTTGATGAGGCCGAGCAGGCCGGCCGCCGCGTTGGCGTGACCGATGTTGCCCTTGACGGAACCCAGCGCGACCGGCTCGGCGGACGCGGTGTCCCAGACGCGGGATAGTGCGCCGCACTCGATCGGGTCGCCCAGTGCGGTTCCCGTTCCGTGCGTCTCGAGGTAGGCAACTCGCTCGAGGCTGCCGCAGCTCGCCGCGTAGAGATCGTCGAGCAGCGTGGACTGAGCCGCGCCGTTGGGTGAGGTCAGGGACTTCGACAACCCGTCGTGGTTGAGCCCGCTGGCCACGACCCGGGCCCAGGGGGCGCGACCCGCACGACGGGCCGCCTCGACTCCCTCGAGGAGCAGACAGCCGACACCCTCGGACGGGACGAACCCGTCGGCGCTCGCGTCGAAGGGCCGGCAGGCGCCACTCGCCGAGGTGACGCCCAGCCGTGCCGTCTTGCGCAGGAACTCGGGGTCGCACATGACGCTGACGGCGCACACGATCGCCATTTCGCACTCGCCCGCCGCGATGGCCTGGCGCGCGAGGTGCAGCGCGACGAGCCCGGAGGAGCAGGTCGTGTTGAGGGTGATCGCCGGGCCGTGCAGGTCCAGCAGGTGCGAAACCCGCGCGGCCATCATCGCTTCGTCGCCACCGAGGAAGGCCTCCGGGCTCTGCGCGGCGGCGGGGTGCACCTCCAGTGCGGCGAAGCCGGAAGGGCGGCAGCCCAGGAACACGCCGACGCGCTGTCCCGCCAGGGCGCTGCGCGAGAGTCCCGCATCCTGCAGGCAGTGCCGGACCGAACGCAGCACGAGGCGTAGCTGCGGGTCGGCGTGCCGAGACTCTGTCGGGCTCAGTCCGTGCAGGCTGGCGTCCAGACCCATAACGTCGTCGAGGAACGTGCCCCGCAGTGCCGAATCGTCCGCGTTCTCGCCAGGCCAGCGCTCCAGCGGAACGCGCGGCGCTTCGACGCTGCCGTCGCGGATCATCGGCCACAGGGCATCGAGGCTCGGGGCGCCGGGCACCATGGCCGACATCCCGGAGATCGCGGTCTCGGCGGTGGAGCTGTCCCGGCCCGCGTCGACGACTGCACCGACGGCTCGCCCGGGGTCCTGGTTCGCTAGGAAGTCCAGGAAGCGGCGCGGGGTGGGGTGGTCGAAGAGGTCGGTCGCGCTGCACCGCCGCCCGGTCGCCCGGGTGACGGCCTGCGCAAAGGCGACGGTGCTGACGGAGTCGAGGCCGCACGCGTCCCAGGTCGCGTCCATGCTGTCGGCGTCAAGCGACTGACCAGTCACCGCGACGAAGGCAGCGTGCGCGGCGCTCGCGACGTCCCTCCCCGGCGCAGCCGACGCGGCGGCGCCGTCATGGACGAGGCCCGGTAGCGCCGCCCGGTCGGGCTTACCGCTGTCGAGGCGCGGCAGGCTGGGCACCAGCACGACGCACAACGGCACCATGTGCAGTGGCAGGGCGTCGCGCAAAGCGGTGCGCAGGTTCTCAGGTGCGAGACCGTCGACGCCGGTGACCGCGGCGCAGAGCTGCGTCCATTCGCTGCCGTCGGGCTGCGTGGTGAAGGCGGCTGCGGCGTAGACGCCCGGCAGGTCGCGCAGGGCGCACTCGATGGCGACCAGGTCGACTGTCAGGCCGTTGATCTTGACCTGGTCGCGGGTGCGGCCAAGCAGCAGGAATCGACCGTCGGGGAGCAGCCGTGCCCGGTCGCCGGTACGGTACGCCCGCTCGAGACCGCCGTATCGACCGAAGCGCGCCTCGGTCTGCGCGGTGTCGCCCCAGTAGGACAGCGCGAGACCCTCGCCCGCGACGCAGAGCTCACCCTCATCCGCGCCACGCACCGGCGCGCCGTCCTCACCGGCCACGCCGATCCGCATGCCGTTGATCGGCTGGTATAGCGCAGTGCCGTCGGTGTCGCGAAGGCCGAAGCCGATGGTGTTGACCTCGGTCGCGCCGTAGTCCTCCAGCAGGCGGCATCCGGGAAGCAGTTCGTGGTGGCGCTGGACGAGACGATCCGGCAGCGGTTCCCCGCCAACGGTTAGCAGCCGCAGCGGGGGCCGGTCGTCGGCCGGCAGCTGCTGCAACTCCGTCAGGAGGACGCGCAGCAGCGAGGGCATCAGCGTCATCCGGGTGACGCTGGCCTGAGCCAGCATCCTCACCCATCGGGCCGGGTCGTTCAGCGCGTCCGCGTCGACGAGCAGGGTCGGGCGCCCGGCACACAGGCCGCCGAACAGCTCCCAGATCGAGGGCATGATCGACACCGTTGGTCGCGCGGCGCAGACCTCGTCCGCTTCCAGCGGGAACGCCTCGCTCATCCAGCGGAATCGGTTCACCGGCTGCCTGTGGGCGTGCAGCACGCCCTTCGGCTGGCCGGTCGATCCCGAGGTGAACATCAACAGGAACGGGGTGTCGGCGCCGGCCGTCGCCGCGTCGTCGGCGGGGGCTGCCTGGGCGCTCTCGGGCAGCCAGCTCAGTGCCTGTGGCGTGTCGGGCGTGTCGGTCAGCACCAGCGAGGCGCCGGCCCGCTCCAGCAGCGCGTTGCGGTAGGCCCGCGGGAAGGTCGCCGCGAGCGGCACGGCCACGGCCCCGCGGTGCATGATCGCCAACATCGCGGCGATGTGATCAGTCGTTGCCCAACCGTGCAGTGCCACGCAGTCGCCGGGTCCCACCGCATGCTCGTCGAGCAGCTGCACGTACTGACGCTTGCGCGCGCCCAGGTCGGCGAAGGTGTGGGTGCGTCCCGACTCGAGCAGGGCCGGGGAGTCCGGGTGATTGGAGGTGACGCTGTCGATGCACGCGTTTAGCGTCTGTGCAGCCGGCAACCCGCGCGCAGGACCTGCGGGCGGGTTGTCCATGGTGGCCAGCATCAGGCCGGTACTGGGCTGGCGGCGTTGGCGATCTGCACCGTCACGGGCACGTTGCCCGCCAGCGCCTGCGAGATCATGCAGTTGCGCTCGACCAGGCCGGACGTCCGTTTCGTGTCCAGGTCCGGGACGTGGGCGCTCAGGCTGATGTCGTGGGCGATTCCGACCGGCACCGGACCGGTGCGGGAGGCGCGGAACTGCGCCGTGGTGACGCACTGCAGCTGCACCGGCGCACCGGACTGCGACTCCAAGATCGCCGCGAGGGTGATGATCGCGCAGCTGGACGCCGCCGCGGCCAGCAGTTCCTCTGGGTTGGTGCCGCTGCCGCAGCCGCCCAGATCGCCGGGCACGGAATGGATGACGCGCAGACCGGATGCGCCGAGTTCGCCGCGTCCCCCGGACATCGTCCCGGACCATGTTCCGGAGACGGTGAAGTCGGTGGTGTGGCCTTGCGCCGAACGTGTCGATGAGGTGGTCATGGTGTCCTCAGGCCGCATCGGCGACGCAATAGTCGATGATCCAGTCGGCCTGGGCGGGGTCGTCCGCCACGTCGGCCAGGGCGCTGAGCAGTTCGCACTTGAGGACCTTGCCGGTGATGCCGCGTGGGATCGCGTCCGGCGACACGACCGCCACGCCGTGCATCAGCGGCATGTCCCGCGCGGCGAGGGCCTCGTTGAAGTTCTCTATCAACGGGTCGGCGATGATCTGCGCGTCCCGCTCGGACCACACGATCGCCACCGGGCGTTGCACGCCGTTGCCCGCGGGGACCGCGCTGACGACACAGTCGTCGACGATCTCGTCCAGCGTCATCAGGTACTCCTCACTGAGCAGGCTGTAGCAGGGCCCGCCCGCGGTGTTGATCACGTCGCTCGTCCTGTCGACGTGGAAGAAGCGACCCGTCGAGTCCCGGTAGGTTAGGTCGCCGGTGAGGAAGTAGCCGTCGATCTTCGAGCGGGCGGTGAGTTCGCTGTCGTTCCAGTAGCCGGGCGTGATCGACGGGGACGACACCCCGAGCCGCCCGATCGTCCCGTCGGGTGCCGGCCGGCCGGCCGCATCGAACACCCGCGCGCCGACCCACCGGTGTGGACGCCCGACGCAGCGGCCGTAGTGGCGACTGTGCATCGTGTGCTGGATCAGGAAGCTAGTGTGACCGAGCTCGGACGAGCCGAGCCCGTCGACGAAGACGGAGCCCTCGGTCGTCTGGTCGGCACGGACGGTGCAGCCCTGGGCGACCAGCCGTCGGATGTGCTTCTGGTGGGACGCGTCGCCGCTGCTGATCCAGTAGTTCACCGAGGAGAAGTCGCGCTGCCCGGCGTGCTTCAGCGCGAGATTCACATGGGTGACGGGGAACGCGGCGACGGACTGAGGTCGGAAACTCTCGATGGCGGCGGCGGCGGCGGCGCCGGACTGCGTGCTGACGAGGAGCGCCTGGCCGCCGTCCAGCACCGAGTGGATGATGAAGGCTAGCGCCGAGTTGTGCGAGGCCGGCAGCACCAGGACCCGCCGTTCGCCGGTGCGCCCGGCCTGCCGCGCGATGTTGTCGCGGATCCCGTGGAACCACTGGCCATGGGCCAGTGTGACCGGCTTCGGGCGACCGGTCGTCCCGGAGCTGTGGGTGATCATGATCGGATCGACGTCCGAGTGGCGGAAGGGCACGACGGGGTCGTGCTTGCGCAACAGCGAGACCGTCTCGATGTCCGCGCAGAACGCGAGGTCGGCACCGAAGTCGTCGTCGAGCGCCGCCTGCTGCTCGACGGAGCAGACCACGCCCTTGACGCGCAGGTGGCGGAAGTGCGCGCTCGCCACGTCTCCGGGCATAGCGCCGCTCGTGATCGCGGCGACGGCGCCCAACATCGTCAGCGCACACAAGTGCAGTATCTGGTGCAGCCCGTCGCGGGCGTAGACGCCGACCACGTCGTGCTCTCCGACGTCGTTGCTCCGGTACCAGTGCGCCCATTGCTCGGCGTGGACGGTGAGCTGGGTCAGCGACAGCGAGTCAACCTCGAGCCCCTTGGCCAGCGTCTGGCTGTCCAACGAGTGAAGGATCGGCTGCTCGGGATCGCGCGACACGGCCAGCGCCTTGAACGCGAAGTTGCCGGCACCCACGCTCGGATCGAGGTGCAGCAGGCTCAGTTCTGCTGCCGTGATAGGCACCGCGATATCGCTCTCGGGCGACTCCGTTGCCGTCATCGTGGTCTGTGTCATCGTGGTCTCCTCATGCGGGCGGCGTTGCTTGCGTGCACGGCCTCGTCCGAGTCAAGAGCTGGCCGCGAACAACTCAGCTGGGTCGTGGAGGGGCTCCGGATAGCCGTGCACCACAGTCGCGAGCTCGGAAAGGAACCGGACCGGATGCGGGTGCTGGAAGATGTTGCGTCCGATACACGCGCCGCCGGCACCCGCGTCCATACCGAGGCGGGTCCGGCCGAGGACGACCTCCGGCCGGTCCGTAGCGCCACCGGCCATGACAATGTGCACGTCGTTGCACAGTCCGTCGATCATAGGCTGCCAGTCGGTGGCCTTCGGCGGCTGTCGCAGTTTGATGATCGACGCCCCGAGCTCGATCAGGGTGCGGCTGACCGCGCGATGCGTCTTCAGCCAGGACGCGCTGTCCTGCGGGGGGTCGTTGATGCCCACCATCACCATGACCGGCATGCCGAGCTTGTCGGCGGAGTCGATGTGGGCGGAGATGGCGCTCAGGTTGGCGCCGAAGCTGCTGGTCTCGGCCGCGAACTCGAGGCTGATCGCGTCGGCCCCGAGGCGCATGGCGTCCTCGACCTCGATGAGGATCGGTTTGTCCGACGGGTTAACTGCCTGCACGGACATGCCGTTCGACTGGAGGATGATCGGCTTGCGCAGCGCCATGCTGCGACGCGTGAAGGCCTTCAGCGCCCCCTTGTGCATGACGATCGCGTCGACCTCGGGATGCTCGATCCAGGCCTGCACGCGCGAGTAGTGCTCGAAACCCGCGGGCGGGCCGCTGGTTAGCCCGTGGTCGAGGGCTACTAACAGTGATTTACCCGCCGCACCGTTCTTCAGGCGCGAGAGGCGCCTGGCTAGTCCAGTCTCCATGTTTCCTGGCTCCTTACTCCGAGGGAGGATTGTGGCGACGGCGTCGTCGATACTCGGCGTAGGTATTGGGCCCCGGCTGCTGTTTTAGCCACATCCAAGCGTCCAGGACGTCGTCGCCCGGAGTTCCGGCGTTGCGTGGGTCCGCCCGGAGATCGGTCTTGAAGTTGTTCATGCGGGCCGACGGGATCTGGGGCAGTCGACCTTTGGTCTGCCTCAGCTCGCGCAGGCGATCGGCGAGGTCGCCGTAGGTGAAGCGTGCCTCCGCCTCCTGCTTCGCCCGCCGCCAGTCGTTGAGCCAGTACCACTGGCCCGACTTGTCGCGCAGGCCCGGGGCGTCGGCGTCCACGCACTCCAGCAGGAAGCTCTTCGTCGTCTTGTCACCGACGTAGTTGGTGACCACCACGTCGCGCGCGAGTCTGTCCCGTGGCTGTCCCGCCTTTCGGGGCAGCACCGGCATGCGTGATGGCACGCGGCCCGTCGACAGGTACTCGCGGATGAGCTCCTCGAGCTCGACCTTGCGGCGGTTGCCGACCGGGATGCCGAGCTCGCGCGCGAACTGCTTGAGGTCGGCGGCGTAGTAGTAGCCGTCGTCGAGTTCCGCAACGGTCATCCCCGCACGCAGGCTCTGGTCGCTCATGGTGTCCGTTCTGCTCAACATCAGCCCGCCATCGACGGGGCCCGCTCGAGGCGGGCGACGGTTTCGGTGACCAGTGGCGTCACCACCGAGCGTGGACCGAGCTCCTGGAAAAGGACGGGTCCCTGCTCGACCATGGCCGCGATGCTGTCCATCCAGCGGACTGGCGAGGTGAGCTGCTGCACCATCAGTTCGACGATGGTCTCGCGGTCGGCCGGGAAGGGGGCCGCGGTCGCGTTGGAGTACACCGAGAAGCGGGGCGGCCGGATGTCCACCGATGCCTGCTGCAGCCACGTGCGGTAGTCCGACGCCGCGCCCGCGACGTAACGGCTGTGGAAGGCGCAACCGACGTTGAGGATGGCGGCGCGCGCGAGGTTCAGTTCCTCGATCCGCGTGCGCAGCTGCTGAGTGCGTTCCGCCGGCCCGGACACGGCGACCTGGCTCGGAGAGTTCAGGGTCGCGCGGTCGAAGTCCGGAAACTCCTGCTTCAGCAAGGCATCCAACTCGGACGGGTCCGTCAGTCCCGAGGCCGCCACCATGCCGCCGCGAACGGACTGGTCCGACGCGCTCGCCATCACCCGGCCGCGCTCGACGGCGATCCGGAGTCCGCTCTCCAGATCGAGCACCCCGGCGGCGACGAGTGCGTTCAGCTCGCCGAGCGAGTGTCCGGCGGCCATGTCGGCACGGACGCCCATTCGCTGCATCCACAGCAGATGAAGCGCGTTCACGAAGAACAGTGCGGGCTGCGTGTTCTGGGTCTCGCGGAGCGTCGCCTCGTCCTGCCCACAGAGGTCGCGGACGCTGTGTCCGAGTACCCGGTCGGCCATCTCGACCTGCTTCGGGAAATCCTCGAACAGGTGGCGACCCATTCCGGAGAATTGGGCGCCCTGGCCAGGGAAGAGAAACGCGATCATCGGGTGTCACCGTCCATCTCTGCTTCGATCGTCTGTTTGACGAGACGACACGCTTTAGACCGCGCTGTGTTCATGAAGAAGTGGCCGCCGCGCAGGAAGTGCGCGGTGAAGTCGCGGGTCGTGAGGTCGGCCCACCCGAACACCTCGCCCAACGGGGTCTCTGGGTCGTCCAGTCCGGCCACGGCGGTCGTGTTCACGTCCAGGCTCGGGAGCCGGTCGTCGGACCAGCTGTCGACGAGATGGAACTCGGCCGAGATGCTGTCCAGGTAGGGCTCGAGCAGTTCCGGCGTACGCAGCAGGGCCTCGGGCGTGCCCTGCAGCCGCTTCAGCCGGGCGAGCACCTCGTCCCGGGACAGGCGTGCGCCCGGCAGCGACGCCTGCTGGCGGATCGGGGCCCGCCGGGCCGCAACGATCAGGTGGGCCAGCGGCAGGCGGGGCCCGTGGTCGCGCGCCGTTAGGTAGGCGACCAACGCCCCCATCGAGTACCCCATGAGGAAGAGCGGGGCCTCGCCGTGGACGTGTGCCAGTTCGAGGGCCTGGTCGGCCACCTCGTCGGCGTAGGCCTCGAGGCTGGTGAGCGGCGCTTCGCGGAAGCGCGTGCTGCGGCCGGGCGGCTGCAGCACGTCGATCTCGAGCCACTCGTTGCCGCCGACCTCCCTGGTCCACGGGAAGAAGGCACTCGCACTGCCCCCGGCGAAGGGCAGGATCATCAGCCGCGCGCGCAGCTGCGCCTCGGCCGGCCGGTGCAGGCCCAGCCAGGGTGAGCGGGTGATCGCCGCGGTCGTGCTGGTCTCGCTGGCGGTCGTCTGCAGCATCATGCGCGCGCACCCCCGCCGAAACGGAAATCGGACAGGATGTCGGCCTCGAGTTCGTCCAGACCAACCGGCGCGTCCGCGAGAGTCATCCGGTTGCGGACCGGGTCGCCGCGATTCCACAGCTCGTAGATGTGCTGGCGGGCGCCGAAGTCCGTACAGATCAGGTTGCGGACCAGGTTGAAGACCGTCGCCTTCTCATCCGCGTCGACCCCGCAGCCGCTCATATAGCGTCGCACCAGCGGGGCCAGCTCCGGCGGCGTGAAGTCCTCCTCTGCGGCCTGCATGACGGCGCCCGAGCCGCTGATCTTCGTCAGGATTTCGTTGAGGCGCCCGCTGATCTGCGCGGCGAAGGTGTCCATCGCGAGGGTGGAGGCGGGTGCCCACAGTCCGTATTTCGTGGGGGCGGCCTCGGCCAGCATGGACGTCAGGGCCATCCGGGAGAGCTCGACGTACTGCGCCAGTTCGCCTAGGTCCGATTTGATCTCGCGGAAGCCGTCGACACCGATCGCCCGCGCCGCCATGCGGGCAACCGCCAGGGTGAAACGGAGGCGATGGTGGAACCGGATCTGGCCCACGTGCAGCGACCACTTGTTCAGATGCCAGAAGCCGGCCACCGCGGTCGCTGCGTCGTCCAGCAGGAAGACCCGCTCGAAGGGGATGAACACGTCGTCGAAGAAGACCATCGCGTCCTGCTCGTCGTACCGGTCTGCGAGGTCCGTCGTTCCGGTTCGACGTCCCGCCATGGACGCGCGGGACAGCACGCTGAGTCCCGGCGCGTTCATCGGGACCGAGAACCAGCAGACGTGCTGCGGCAACTCGCGTCGCGCGTAGGTCGGCGACAGGTAGACCAGCACGTCATGGCAGTAGGGTGCCAGCGTTGCGAGCTGTTTCGCTCCGCGCACGACGATCCCGTCGCTGCTGCGCTCGACCACGCGCAGCGCCATGTCCGGGTTCTCCTGGACGGTGCTCGACCGGTCCATCTGCGGGTCCCCGATGGCGTGGGTCAGCACGATGTCATTGTCGCGGCAGTACTCGTAATAGCCTTCGACGTTCTCGGCGAAGCGGGTATCGACTCGGGCCAGTTCGCCGCGGAAGTCCCACAGGCCGACCATGACGTTAGACATGAAGTCAGGCAGGCGTGGCATCAGCCCGTGCGTGGCATCCATCCAGGCGTGCGACGCCGCTGCCTTGAGCTCGAGCGCGTCCCGGTCGGTGGGCAGTGCGTAGGACAGACTCGTAGTCCGGCCGTTCGAGGTCTCGGTCACCTCATCGCGCATCGGCGCAGTGTGCTGGCGGTCCTGGAGGCCGGCGAGGTAGTTCAGCGGACCGCGGAAGTTCGGGTGCTCGGTCACCTCGACCTGCGCGCCCGCGTGCCAGACACAGCGCCCGTCACGCAGGCTCTCGGTCAGCCGGTCCCCGGTCCAGATGCCTCGCGCCTCAGGTCCGTCGAGCCGCGCCGGCCAGCTGGGGTAGGTCTGGCGGGTGACGAGCCGAGTCACTTCGCAGCTCCCGACGCAGGCTGCGACGCCGTGCCGACGTCGTCTCCGGCGAGGAAGGCCGTATAGCGGGACAGGAAGTCACTGGGGTGGGTCAGGTAGGGAAAGTGCCCGGACCCGTCGATCCGCGACGACTGGGCCGAACTCAACAGTGACGTGATCTCGCCCGAGTGCCGCGGTGAGATGATCTGGTCGGCGTCGCCGTAGAGGCACAGCGTGCGGGCCTCTATCTGCTCGAGCACCGGGATCAGCGATCCGGACATCATCTCGTTTAGGTAGCGCAGCGCCACCAGGAAGTTGACCTTCTGCGACGAGAGCAGCAGCTGTCGGCTGTCCTCGATGTGCGCCTCGGTGTCGAGGTCCTGACCGCTGGTGGCGGCCTCGGCCGCTGCGACCGCGTCGAAGTCTCGATGCAGCGTGGCGACCGCAGTCTCGGCGAGTTGCTGGAACTCGCCCGAGGTCATGGTCGACGGGTCGCCCCCGTCCAGGTCGGATGCGTCGTGGAAGGCCCCGATCAGGGCCAGTGAGGCGGTCTCGTCCGGGAAGTCGGCCGCGAAGTGCATCGCCGCCACCGAGCCGAGACAGGAGGCAAGGAGGTGGTAGGGGCCGGGCTCGCCCAGACCCCGCACGGCGTCCAGCGCGACCCGCGCCGTTTCGCGGTTGCCGCAGCCGGTGATCGCCTCGCTCAGTCCGTAGCCGGGCTGGTGGACAACGATCAGCCGATGGTCGCGGGTGAGTGCCGAGGTCATGACGTGCGTCCACACCGGCACCGTCAGCGCGACGGCGGAGAACACCACGATCGGCTCTCCTTCACCGACGGCGAAGAACTCGATGTTCGCGCCGTCCACGCCCACCATCCCATGCGTCAGCGCGCCGGCCTGTTCGCTCGGTCCCAGCGCCGGCGCGAGGGCATGGGTCAACATGTCCTCGTCGTAGAGCGAAGGATAGGCGCGCAGGAACGCATCTATCCCGTCCGCGGCAACCTGCCGCAGGATGCGCACAGCGCTCGGCTTCTCGCTCGTCGGCGACTCGTCGCCGGCACCCGCGGGGTGACCGACATCCACGGTGTCGGTAGCCGACGGCTGCGGCGGCGGTGCCGACGCGGCCGCGGTGCGGTCACCCGCACCGGCACCCGCGCCGCCGCGCAGGGCGTGCGCGACGTCCTTGTGGTCGCGTTCTACCACCTGCGCAATCTGGCGCAACGTGGAGTTCTCCAGCAGTAGCGCGGTCGGCACCGCGCCCAGCCGCTCCTCCATGGTCGCCTGGATGTTAACCACGATGAGCGAGTCGACGCCGTAGTTCAGCAGGTCTGAGTCCGGGTCCAACGCATCCGCGTCGGTCTTCAGGATCTCGGCGAACAGGGTCGTCAGCCCGTCCAGGACGTCGCTGTTCGGGACCTCGGTGGCTGGAGGTACGCCGGTCGGGAACTCGTGCGCGATCGGACGGGGTTGGGGGGAGGCGACGTCGGTCGTCGGAGTCGACTCGGCCGGGGTCGGTGTGGGCACCGCCGGCGAAGCGGTCGCTCCGGCCTGCTCCACTACGGGGCTCGGGCCGGCGGCGGCGATAGTGAAGCCCATCTTCTTCAGCGCCGCGTCCTCGGCCACCGCGACCACCGTGGGCGCGTTGGGCGTGGACAACACTGCCTGCATGGCCGCGAGCCCCTGGGCCGGCGTGATGAGCCCGATCCCCTTCTCGCCGAGGGTGGTGGCGACCGAGTCCTCGATCCCTTCCCAGAATCCCCAGCCGATGGCCTGCACCGGCTCGCCCTCGGCCTGGGCGCGGGCGGCAACCGCCATCTGGTAGCTGCAGCCGGCCGTGTAAGCGGACCAGCCGACGCTGCCCACGTGCACATCTATGGAGGAATAGAGCAGCGTGAAGTCCGCAGCCTCCTCCCGCCCGACCTGCACGACCGCTTCGGTGCCGTCCACCTTGCCGGTCAGCAGACCGGCGAAATCGACCGGTTTCAGGTCGACGATGCGCCGGATGTTGCGGGTCATCGTCATGTGCATCAGCCCGTGGATCGGGCCGAAGGCATCGCGGGCCTCGGTGCAGGCACGGCGGACGGCGTCGAGATCGGTGACGTCGGCCCGTATGTGCCGGACGTCGCCACCGAGTTCCCTGATCGCCCCGACGGCGGCGTTCGCCTCTTCGGACAGCTCGCCGCGCGAGACCCATGTCATCCGTGCCCGGTACCGTCGGGCGAGTTCCAGGCCGAGCTGGCGACCGATGGTGCCGTTACCGCCGAACAGGACGTAGTGCCCGCCCTGCCGGAAGGGAGGTATCGACGCCATCGGCAGAGCGGTCTCATTTAGCGCCTCGCGCCAGAACTGTCCGTCGCGCAGCGCGAAGGGACGGTCGTGGTCGGGCCACTCGGCGATACGCGCCACGACCGCGGCCTGCTCGACTGAGATCTCGCAGCTCGGCTCGAGGTCCAGATGGGCGATCGGCCAGGTGGCCTCCCGCGTCAGGGTGCGGACGTAGCCGCCGAGCCCGGACGGCGTAGGTGCTTCACCGGGCAGGCTGACCGCGCCGCGGGTGACGACTGCGAAGCGCAGGCCCCCGCGGCGGAAGAGGTTGCGGCGAATCGCCTCCTGCGCGAGTAGGTGCAAAGCGGTGAGTTCGCCCACGGACGTGCCCGCATGCCCTGCGCTCGCGAAGACGATGACGTCGGGGTCGTCGACAAGACGAAGACAGGCGCTCAGGGCGGCGAAGTCGTCGAGGCGGATCTCCCATCGCCCGTCACGCCGGAGGTGGCTGACCCCGGCGTGGTTCAGCAGGATCTGCTGGGTCGCGGCGGTGGCGAAGCGCGGAGCCGCGGCTATGTGATCGGCTGTTTCCTCGCTCGGCGCGACGACCAACACGCGCGCCGGTGGGGTGGCTTCGCTGGCGGGCGGCTCGTAGGGGTGCCAGGTGTCGTTGAACACGCGCAGCGGCGGCCCGTCGAGGAACTGCTCGCGATCGGACGCCGGCTGCAGGATGCGCATGCAGGTGAGAATCGGGGTGCCGCCGTCGTCAACGACCATGGCCTCGTAGTCTTCGGCGGATCGGCGCGTGATCAGGATCGAACCGGTCTTCGGCAGTGCGGCGTGGCGGATCATCTGTCCCACCAGCATGGGCTCGACCGCGTCCTGCCCGCTGGCGGTCGACACGCAGGCGAGCACGGTGCCGAGCAGGCTTGCCAGGTCGTCTTCCCGCGCGAGCGAGAAGCGAGCCGCGCTGACGTTGTCTGTCGCCGTGCCACCCGCACCACCCGCCTGGTCCAGGCTCGGCGCGAGGGGCAGGGAATGCTGGCGCAGCTCGGGCCCGATCGAGCTCACTGGCCGCAGCTGCGCGGACGAGGGCGTGATGCTGATCTGGGCGAGGGTCGTGTCGTGCGAGAGACAACGCACGACGCGGCTTCCCAGCTCGCCGGCCTCGATGGCCACTGCGTCCGGCGGAAAGCCGTCGGCGACGGCGTGGCGCAGGTCGCGTGTCGGCTCGAGCTTTGCCACGAAGGGCGTGTCGCCCTGCGGGACCGCGACCGTCACCATGTGGGCCAGCGTCGAAACCTGCGTGCTATGGCTGCCGTCGTCCTCGAGGGCCAGCGACATGTGGACCTTCTCGGTCGCCAGGCTCTGGTCGAGGTCTACGGCGAGTGCCAGCGCGGCGGGACGCTGACCGGCCCACGCCCGCTCCGGGCGGTCCTGCGGCGCCCAGCAGACGACGTGGTCGAAGGGATAGAGCGGCAGGTCGACGTGCAGGGGCGCGGGCGGAAAATTGCCCGTCCAGTCGATGTCCAGGCCCTGCGCCCAGTACTCGCCGACCCGGTCGAGGCGACGGTTGCCCAGCAGCTGGTCGATGTACTCGCCGGTCAACTCTCGTCGTAGCGTCACCGCCTCCGCCGGCGTGGCGTGACCGGTGAAGCAACCGTCCAACTCGCCGCGGACATCCCTGTCCGAGAGCAGGGTGTCGATGGTCGCGGCCAGGTCCTTGACATCGGTGGCGACGATCGCCAACCGGTGCTGCATCATGTCGCGGCCCGTCTGAGTGGCGCGGGCAAGCGACTGGAACCAGGCGCTCTCGGCGTCCGCCGTCCGCGGCAGGCAGTCGGGCACGGCGAGGTACTGCACCCACTCGATCAGCTCGGCGACGCTCGACTCGCGGTCCAGTTCGGCCGTCGAGAGGTGGACGGCGGTGGCCCGCGCGAGCTCCGCGGGCAGGGCCGCGAAGCGCTCCTCGGCGGGCAGGAGGTCGGAGAGCAGGTCGCCCTGCCTGACGTGGCGGGGCGCCAGGTCCGCGACGCGGGCCACGGCGCTGGTCACCGAGTCCGCGACGCTGATCGCCGCTTCGCTGTCCGCGCGGGTGAAAAAGCGCTCCAGCAGCTGCCGGTGCGCGTGCAGCAGTGCGTCCAGCGCGTGGGCCGTACGGGCGGAGAAGAGGAACAGCTCGCGATCCTGCGGGCCGGGCACCGGGGCAACGGACCGGTTCGGCCCGGCCTCGATCAGGACGTGGGCGTTCGTGCCGCCCGCGCCGAAACAGTTGATCATGGCAAGGTACGGCTGGACTTCCTCGGCCTGGTTGGTGCGCGGTATCCACGGCGTCGACTCGACCTGCAGGGCGAGCGGACCGGCGTCGAAGTCGATGTTCGGGTTGACCGTCTCGGCGTGGATGGAGGGCACCAGCCGGCGGTGCCGCATCTGCTCGATCACCTTCACGACGCTGGCGACCCCGGCCGCCGACTCGAGGTGGCCCACGTTGGACTTCACCGATCCGATGGGGATGTCGGTGCGGCCGACACCGTGCCGGGTGAAGGTGCTGGTCAGCGCGCGGATCTCGATCGGGTCGCCGAGCTCTGTGCCCGGCGCGTGCGCCTCGACGTAGTCGATGCTGTCGGGAGAGATGCCCGTCGCCGCGAAGGTGCCCTCGATGAGCGATGCCTGCGCCTCGACGTTGGGCATCGTCAGGTTGTTCACCAGCCCGCCGTGATTGACCGCCGAGTGCCGCAGGACGGCCAGGACCCGGTCGCCGTCGCGTGTTGCGGCGCTGAGACGTTTGAGGACAAGCGCGCCGGAGCCTTCGGAGGGCACGTAGCCGTCTGCGCCGGCGGCAAAGGGCTTGCAGCGCCCGTCCTTGGCGGCGAAGCCGGTGCGGCTGAGGACGAAGTACTTGTTGGGGTGGGTCGTCAGATTGACGCCGCCGACCACCGCCATCTCGCACTCGCGGTTGCGGATGCTCTGCGCACCCATGTGCAGGGTCGTCAGGGACCCGGAGCACATGGTGTCGATCGGGATCGACGGTCCGGTCAGGCCCAGGGCGAACGACGCCCGGTTCGCGATGGTCGCGTACGAGGCACCGGCCTCCGCGGTCATGGACCCGTAGTGCTGGTACGACCCCCACATCACGGCCACGAACAGGCCGATCTGCACCTCCGCACGCTTCGCCTTCGGGTACTGCGCGTGCTCGAGGGCGTGGTACACGGTCTCGAGGAACACCCGCTCCTGAGGGTCGATCGACTGCGCTTCCAGCCTCGAGATGCGAAAGAAGTCCGGGTCGAAGAGGCGGTGGTCCGGGATGAAGCCGCCCCACTTGGAATAAGACGTCCCCGCCACACCCGGCCGGTCGTTCCAGAACTCGCGCCAGTCCCAGATCCGCTCAGGGATGACTTCGATGTTGTCCCGCCCCTTGACCAGGTTCTGCCAGAACGTGTCGATGTCCGCCGCCTGGGGAAACTGGCCGGCCATGCCGACGATCGCGATGGCGTCGTCGTCCGGGTCGGTGTCGCGCTCCGGCACGGCGGTGGACGCAGCAGGTCTAGGCACAGCGGGCTCGGTCACGGCGAGCTCCGGCACAGCATGCTCAGGGACAACAGGCTCGGAGGCAGTTGCGAACACCGCCGGGACGATCCCTGGACTGACCGCCCCCGTTGCACCGGAGGCGGTCGGCACTGCAGGAGGTGTGGGAGCGGTCGGCGCGGTGACAGCCGGCACGGGAATAGTCTCGACGACCAGCGGTTGCGTCAGCTGGACGGCCGCAGTGTCGCCCTCGGGCGCGAGTGCTGTGTCAGTAGACAGCGATTGCAGCTGCGCCGCGAGCTCGCCCACAGTGGCGAACTCGAGCAGCAGCGCCTTGCTGAGCGGTCCGTAGTCGGCCTCCAGCCGCTCGACGACGCCGACGCTGAGCACCGATTCGATGCCGAGGTCACGCAGTCTCGTACCCGAAGTGATGTCGTCGGCGATCATGCCCGTCTCGGCTGCGATCGCTGCGGCGACTACTCGCACGGTGGCGTCGGCGCTTCGTGACACTGCTGGCGTTCCTCCTTCACCGCCCTGCGGCGCGTGCAGCGGCACCCGCACCGCAAGCGATGTCTAACGGTCGTTACATATCGTGGCTGAGGCGCGTTACCCGCTGGGGTACCGATAGTGGCCGCCAGATGAACAGGCTGCATTTCCCGCCCCGCCTCCCGGAATGACGTCGGGAAGGCGCCACCGGAAGCCGACCACCCGCAGTGGAACGCCTGCCGGCCCCGAAAATTCGTCGCAGCACACCCCGACGTTCCCCTCGTCACCGCACGGTGATGCCAGGGTGCGCTTGCCTGGCCGACCTGCGCCGCGGCCCGACCACGTCGAGCACGTCGAGCAGTGCGCGGGCGAATTCGGCGGGATGGGTGATGAGCCCGACATGCCCACCGGGCAGGTCCACGATGGTCTTGCCGATGGTCGCGGCCAGCACGGTGTTGGGCTGGTAGGTGATCTGCTTCGTGGAGTCACGTCCCCCGGCCAGGACAACCCGGTCGGAGTTGACCGAGGCCGCGGTCGGAGTTGACCGAGGCGAACAGCAGACAGCACAGGCTGAGCACGACGGTCGCGGCGGAGGCGAGGATCGGGGGCACGGCGCTGCGCAGCGCCTGCGCCATGGCGTGGCGGTGATCGTTATGGCGGCGCAGTTGTTCGCGGTAGCGCGACACCAGCAGGAACGCGTAGTCGGTCCCGACGCCGAACACGAGGACATAGAGGGTGCCCGAGGACAGGGCGGTGACCGTGAGGCCGGCCCAGCGGGCGAGCGCATACGTCGCCACCATCGCGACGACGACGGCCAGCCCGCCGGACACGAGGGGCAGCAGCCACAGGATGGGGCTGCGGTAGATGAGTAGCAGTAGCAGGGCCACGACCGCGAACTGATTGGTCGCATCGACCTTCGCCGCGCCGGGTCCGGTGACGGCCACCTTCAGATCGCCGGTGGAGGCCGTCACGTCGCGGAGGCGGCTGACCTTGTCGGGCAGCGCGTCGGCCGCACTGCTCAACGGCACGCGGAACAGCGCCGCGGCGTGGTCGGTGGACTCGACGAGGGGGCCGAGGGGGGCGGCGAGGGCGACGCCGTTGGCGAGGGCGGTCCGGGCGGCGGCGACCCGGGCGAGGTCGGGCCCGCTCAGGCTGCCCGTCCGGGCGTAGACGACGACGGCGTCGGCGGTGTTGCCGCCGGGCAGCTCGGCCAGGATCTGCTGCACCTGGGTCGACTGCGCCCCGCGGGGTAGGTAATTGATCGCGTCGTTGTTCTGGACGGAGGTGAGCTTGCCGGTCACCGGTGCCAGCAGGACCAGGGCGATCACTGAGAACGCGAGCACGATCCACGTGGCCCGTCGTCCGGTCAGCACGTGGCGATCACAGAGGTCCCCTTCTCACGCGTCGGCGGCGGGGATCGCACCGACGCTTTCGCTCGTGGGGGCCGGTGTCTCGCTGGTGCGGCGGCGATCGGCGCCGCGCTCGGGCGGGGACGGGAAGTGACGGTCGACACCGTGCGCGAGCCAGATCAGGCCGACGGTCAGCGCGACGATCGTGAGGGCGGCCAGGGTCGCCCCGGCCGGGTCGGTCACCGCGAAGGTGGGAATGCGACGCTCGGGTACCGCCACGGCGCCGATGAAGGCACCAATCAGCCCGAACCAGCTGCCGCGCATCGCGCCCCGATGGCGGGCCACGTTGCCCCGTCTGATCGCGACGACGCCGATGATCAAGCTGACCAGCGTCACCACGGAGAGAACATGTAGCAAGGACAGCTGTCCGTGCCGTAGCTCGCGGATGGCAAACGAGCTGGTGGTCACGAACCCCATGGCCGCCACCCAGACCCACCCAATGTTCCGATGGACCCGATCACCCTTGACCCGCCGCCGCAGCTGGTAGCCGCCCAGCAGCAGCCCCACCGACGCTGTACTGGCGTGCGTAGCCGTCAGCACTTCCCACCCGCTCACCGGGGCACTTCCGGCTCGACGCCGAGCGCCCCCAGCAGTTGCCGGGTGTGCCGCGCGTAGTCGGCATAGGGCACCCCGCTGCGTTTCATCAGCTCGACGAAGCGCCGCTCCAACAGCTCGCGGCACGCCCGGACGAGTTCCTTGCCGACCGGAGTCAGGCTGAGCTGTCGACGATTGCCACCTGCCGGGTCCGACCCTGCCTCGAGATAGCCGGCCTTGACCAGCACCCCGGTCATCCGGCTCACCGACGGCTCGCTCACGCCCAAGGCCTCGGCCAGTGCCCGCTGGGTGGGCATACCGAACTCACCCACCAGCAACAGGGTGAGAAACCGCCGGTACGACACCCCGTACGCCTCGCTCAGGAAACGATCGGCCGCCCGATCCATCCGCGCCGTCAGCCGGTGCAGATCCACGCTCAACCCGCTGTCCATGCGCCTAACATTAGTATGCTAACTTAGGAACACAAGCCCATCACTCAGGCGTAGACCCGCAAAGCACCAGTGCCAACTTCGCGGTAGTCGGTCTCGGTGACAACTTCGCGCCAGTTCACAACAGCTTCCCGCGGCAAGTTCGCGGGACGAAGGACGTCTAGCCGAATCGGTGACCGCTCGAAAACGAGCCTCAGAACGTGAGTTCGTCGGACGTAGCGGCGTCTGTGGCGGTCAGGAGTGTGATGCTCTGCGCCCACATTTGGTGGCCGAGTTCGGGATCTCGGGCGAGTGGGCTGGGTTTACCGGGCCGGCTCTTGGTGTAGTAGCCGCCGGTGGCCGTTGCGGTCTGGGGTGCGGTGGCGAGGTGGATGGCGGTGGCTGCTGCCTTGCGCGGAGGGCTTTGGAACGGTCGGGTCAGGGTGAGGAACAGCCGGAATGCGCCGCTGGCGTGGCGGCCGAGGTTGGTGCGGACGAATCCTGGGTCGGCGGCGTTGGCGGTGATCCCGATGCCGTGGGTACGGCGGCCCAGTTCGGCGGCGAACACCGCGGCGAGCAGCTTGGTGGTCTCGTAGGTGGCGGTGTGCTCGAAGTCGGCGCCGGTGGCCAGCGCCGTCAGGTCGACGGATTTGACGCGGGTGTGCATCGCGGAGGACGTCGTGACGACCCGGGCCGGCGCCGAAGCGGCCAGCAGGGGCCGCAGCAAGGCCGTGAGCAGGAATCCGGACAGGTAGTTCGCGGCGAACATGGCCTCGAGCCCGTCGCCGGTCAGCTCGCGGCGGGGACGGATCTCGGCGGCGTTGAGGATCAGCCCGTCGAGGCGATCCGTTCGGTCACGTACCTGTTCGGCCAGCGACCGCACCTGGGTCATTTCGGAAAGATCACCCGAGACAACGCCGATCTCGGCGTCACGAACGTAGGAGCGGACCCGGGCCGCGGCGGCGGCACCCGATTCGGTGGTGCGAGCACCGATCAACACGCGGGCGCCGGTCCCGGCGAGCTGGGCGGCGATGGCTTCGCCGACGCCGCTGCTCGCCCCGGTCACCACGAACACCGGCGTCGTAGTGTCACTCACGGCCGGCGCGCCCCGCAATCAAGCATATACATGAATCATGTATAGCATGGTTTATGATGATCGGGTGAAAGACAGTCAAAATCGGCGGCCAGGGTTCGAAACCGGGACCGGGTTCCTGCTGGCGCGCCTCGGGTCGCTGGCCGAACGCAGCTGGGTCGCCATGCTGCGCGAACGCAACCTCACCGCCCACCAGCACGGCGTGCTGCTCGCCCTGCGCGAACACGGACCACTCGCCCAGCACGGCCTGGCCCGGATGATCGCGGTCGACCCCCGCAACGTCGTGCCCATCGTCGACGGGCTGGTCGGCAAGGATCTGATCGATCGCGGAATGGATCCGACCGATCGGCGCCGACGAGTCCTGACGCTCACAGCCACCGGGACCGCGGCGGCGACCGCACTGGCGACCGCTGCGGCAGGGATCGAAGACGACTTCCTCGCCGGGCTCACCCCACCCGACCGCCACGATCTCGGCAGGATCCTGCGCGTCCTCCACGCATCACTGTCCTGATCTTCCCGCCCGCCCGACAAGCTGGACCTTCTACGGCGAGTGGTGACATTCCCTCTACCGCCCCAACCAACAGGTAGCGACCCAGTGCACTCGACTTCTGACATTGGTGCAGTCGCCTTCTGAAAGCGACACAGGGTCTGTGGGCGCGGCTGCAGGTCGGCGCGTCCCGGTGCCAGTCTCAGAAGTAGGTCTCTGATTCGGGGTACGGAGCCAACTACCGAACCGGCTGGCGGCTCTTGGGATCGTTCCGATAGACCCTGAATCGGTCACCGAATCTGCGGACGATCATCCGCCGGCTGCGGGCGCATACCCTGTCGCCATGATCGAGGTGCAGCGGCGAGTTGTTATCGCGCGTCCGGTAGACGAGGTTCTTGAGTTCGTGATGGATATTGAGCGTTACCAGCAGGTCGACACCAAGATCAAGCCAGTTGAGCACGTCACTCGCACGCCCACGCGAACGGAGTTCCACTTCCATCCGAAGCTGGGTGGCATTCGTATGCCCGGCCCCACGACTGGCTCGTCGATGCAACTCACCCCGGGAGCGCGGATCGATGTCACGTTGTCGCACAACCCGCTGCGGCGACTCTCTGGCTTCCACGCGAGCTTCGAGATCACGGCGGTCGACGACGGAACCGAAGTTCTCCGCACGCTTGTATTCACCTTTCGTCCACCGTTGAGCTGGATAGTCGAACC
>JAABUJ010001329.1_pt1 | contig 37282 bp, 37 predicted proteins | sample 5559131 | NCBI WGS metagenome assembly JAABUJ01 (sample SAMN10711875, study PRJNA513366) | rock metagenome | isolation source: Antarctica rocks | place: Antarctica: Victoria Land, Mt New Zealand nord | collected 2016-01-07 | reverse complement strand
GCCGTCCGGCACCGGTGACACTGTGGCGCCGTCCGGCACCGGTGACACTGTGGCGCCGTCCGGCACCGGTGACACTGCGGCGCCGCGACCGCTGGTCGGGGTCCTCGGTGCCGGCAAGCTGGGCGAGATCCTGGTGGCCGGCCTGCTCCGCGGCGGCTGGCCCGCCGACCGGCTGCGGGCCGGGGTCCGCCGGGCCGACCGGGGGGGCGAGCTGGCGGCGCGCCACGGCATCGGAACCGGCACCGCGGACCAGGTCGCCGCGGTCGCGGACGTCGTGGTCGTCACGGTCAAGCCGCAGGACGCAGCCGGGCTGCTGACGCAGATTGCGCCGGCACTGCCGCCCGGGCGCCTGGTCGTCTCCGTCGTCGCCGGGCTCGGCTCGGCGTTCGTCGCCGACCGGCTGCCCCCTGGCACCCGGGTCGTCCGGGTGATGACGAACACCCCGGCGCGGATAGCCCAGGGAATGTCGGCGATCTCGGCGGGAGCGAACGCCACGCAGGCGGACCTGGACACCGTGGAGCAGCTGCTGGAGCCGCTGGGCCGCACCGTGCGGGTGCCGGAGTCCCAGCAGGACGCGGTCACGGCGCTTTCCGGGTCCGGACCGGCCTACTTCTTCTACCTCGTCGAGGCGATGACCGACGCGGGCATCCTGCTCGGCCTGCCGCGCCAGCTCGCGCACGACCTCATCGTGCAGACCGCGGTCGGTTCGGCCCTGCTGCTGCGGGAGTCCGGCGAGCACCCGGTGACACTGCGCGAAGCCGTCACCTCCCCGGCGGGAACGACGATCAGCGCGATCCGCGAACTGGAGACCCACGGGGTCCGCGCGGCGATGCTGGCCGCCCTGGAAGCCGCCCGCGATCGCGCCCGGCAGATCGCCGCCGACCTCGGGTGATCCGCTGACTCGTTGACCTGTTGACCTGCGGACCTGCGGACCCGCGGACCCGCTGGTAGAACCTGGCCGCCGGCACGCGCGCATGGCACCACGGCCGTGCGGCGCCGGCCGTTTCGTCCGCCGCTAGCGTTCCACCGGTGACCTCGGACGCCGGCGACCAGCACAGCGGCGACCAGCACAGCGGCGACCAGCACAGCGCGGTCGGCGGCGGTCCCTCCGGGCTGCTGGTTGCGTGGGACCCGCAGATGGAGGGGTACGACTTCGGTCCGCTGCATCCGATGCAGCCGGTCCGCCTGCGGCTGGCCATGTCGCTCAGCCGGGCCCTGCGACTGCTCGACGGCCCGGACGTCCTCGTCGAGGCACCGCCGGTGGCGACCGACGTGGAGCTGAACACCGTGCACACGCCGGACTTCGTGGCAGCCGTCCGGGCCAGTTCGGCCGGCACCGGGCCGGTAGCCGGCGCAGCGGCCTTCGGCATCGGGAGCTCGGACAACCCCGCCTTCCCCGGCATGCACGTGGTCAGCGCCCGCGCGGTCGGCGGGTCCCTGCTGGCCGCCCGGGCGGTGGCCGACGGGCGCGCGCGGGTTGCGGTCAACCTGGCCGGGGGGCTGCACCACGCGATGCCCGGTCGCGCCGCCGGGTTCTGCGTCTACAACGACGTCGCCGTGGCGATCCGGGACCTGCTCGCCCGCGGGTTCGAGCGGGTCGCCTACGTCGACACCGACGTGCACCACGGCGACGGCGTCCAGACGGTCTTCGCCGACGACCCGCGGGTGCTCACCGTGTCGCTGCACCAGGACCCGACGACGCTCTGGCCGGGCACCGGCCGCGCCGACGACACGGGCGGCCCGGGCGGAGTCGGCACGGCGGTGAACATCCCGCTCCCACCGCGCACCGGTGACGCCGGCTGGCGCCGGGCGTTCGACGCGGTCGTCCCCCCGGTCCTGAGGGCGTACCGCCCCCAGATCCTCGTCACCCAGCACGGCTGTGACACCCACCGCGCCGACCCGCTCGGTGGCCCGCGGCTGTCTGTCGACGGGCAGCGGGCGGCCGCGCTGGACCTGGCGGCACTGGCCGACGAGCTGTGCGCGGGGCGCTGGGTCGTGACCGGCGGCGGGGGCTACGACCTGCTCGACGTCGTGCCGCGCACGTGGGCCCACGTCGTCGCCGCGGCGGGGGGACAGCCGCTCGACCCGTCGACGCCGCTGCCGGCACGGTGGCTGGCCGAGCGCGCGGCCGTCCGGTCCGGCATCAGCGACGACGACGAGCGAGTGGTGACGACGATGGGTGACGGCGCCGACGCCGGGTTCCGCCGGTTCGGCGACGGCCGCGGCCCGACCGATCCGGTGGACCGGGCGATCCGCGCCGTGCGGGCGGCCGCGTTCCCGAACTTCGGGCTGGACCCGGCCCTCGACTGACCGTCGGGCCGCGCTGAGCCCATCCCCCGGCTTCTCACGCGACGCGCTAACCTCACGCACCAGCCACGTCGAGGTCTCGACGTCGGATGGGAGCGTTCCGCGTCGGGGGGACAGCATGTCGTCGGGAGCCACAGACGCCGGCCGCCCACGCGCCCCACGGTCCGCATCGCCGGTTCCGGCTCCTGCCGCATCAGCTCCTGCCGCGTCGAGTCCGGGCGCTCGGGCGGCCGTGACCGACATCGGTCACCGCCCCCGCGAGGGCCGGGCGCTGCCGGAGGTCCGCTTCCTCACCGTGGCCGAGGTCGCCGCCACCATGCGGGTCTCGAAGATGACCGTCTACCGGCTCGTGCACGGTGGGACGTTGCCCGCGGTCCGGGTTGGCCGCAGCTTCCGGGTGCCGGCGGACTCCGTGGCGGACTACCTGCGCGATGCCTACGTCCAGGCCGGCTGAGCCTGCGTCTGCCCAGCACGGGCCCGCGTCCGGGCGGACCGATGGAGCAGTTGGCGCGGCTGTCACATCGGCCCGGCTAACCTGGGCACCGGCCACCGCTCGGTGGCCGTCCGGCGTACGCGGTCCTCGCGGGCGCCGTCAGCAGTGGATCCGTCGTGAGGTGCCCCGGGCACGGACGACCCGGGTTGCGGCCTCGGCCGCCGCACCGGTCGGCCCGCCGAGGACACCCTGGTCCGTCGAGGAGAGGGCATCCGTGGGCTCGGTCATCAAGAAGCGTCGTAAGCGCATGGCGAAGAAGAAGCACCGCAAGTTGCTCCGTAAGACGCGCGTCCAGCGCCGTCGCCTCGGGAAGTGACGCCTACCCGGCGTCCCTGATGCCGGGAGCGGTGTCCGGTGCCCGTGCCGACCCCCGGGTGGCGAGGAGGTCGACAGGTGGGCAACGAGGTCGACCGTCACCCGGAGCAGGACCCGGCGGGCTCGAACGTTGCCAGCCCCGCGCCGGCCGGCGCCGATCCCGCCGATTTCGCTGGGCGGCTGATGCAGCGGCTGGGCGACACCGCGGAATTGCTCGGTCGCCGCGTCCTGGGCGAGCCGGTGCCGCTGGACTCCTTCGGGCTCGACCGAGAGCTCACCGAGCAGGTCGTGGCTCCCGCGCTGCGTCCGCTGTACCGGTCATGGTTCAAGGTGGACGCCCAGCGGATGGACCTGGTGCCCGCGAGCGGCCCGGCCCTGCTCGTGGCCAACCACTCCGGGGTGTTGCCGTGGGACGCGCTGATGCTCGCGGTCGCCGTGCACGACGAGGCGCCCGGTCGGCGTCTGCTCCGGCTGCTGGCCGCGGACCTGGTCTTCGACGTCCCGGTGCTCGGCCGGCTCGCCCGAAGCGCCGGCGCCGTCAACGCGCGGGTCTCCGATGCCGAGGCGCTGCTGGACGCCGGCGAGCTGGTCGGGGTGTTTCCCGAGGGCTTCCGCGGGACCGGCAAGCTCTACCGGGACCGCTACCGGCTGCAGCGGTTCGGCCGCGGCGGCTTCGTGTCGGTCGCCCTCCGCACGGGTGCGCCGATCATCCCGTGCGCCGTGGTCGGCGCCGAGGAGGCGCACCCGATGCTGGCGGACGTCCCGGCACTGGCGCGGGCGCTGAAGCTGCCCTACTTCCCGATCACCCCGACCTGGCCGTTGCTCGGCCCGCTCGGGCTGGCCCCGCTGCCGGCCTCCTGGACCATCCGGCTGGCGGACCCGGTGCCAACCGCCCACCTTGGCGCGGCCGCGGCCGACGACCCGGGCCAGGTCCAGGAACTCGCCGACCGGGTCAAGTCCGAGATCGCCCGGATGCTCACCGACCTCGTCCCTGGCGTCGACCGCGCCTGAGGCGCTCGACCCGCGCCCGCGATCATCGGTCGGGGCGAGCGCTCAGCGGCCGCGGCGCACCGCCGCGGCGATCACCATTCCGGTGGACACGGTGACGACGCCGGCGGTCAGCCGCACGCAGAGCCAGGCGGCCTGCCGGCCCCGGCGGTAGTCCCGGACGGACCAGCCGCGCGAGCGGGCCAGCCGGCGCAGCGCCCGGTCCGGGTTGATCGCGTTCGGGTGCCCGACCATCGACAGCAACGGGACGTCGTGGGAGGAGTCGGAGTAGGCCGAACACCGCGCCAGGTCCAGCCCCAGCCTGTGCGCGAGCTCGCCGACGGCCGCCGCCTTCGCCTGCCCGCGCAGCACCTCCCCGATCAGGCGCCCGGTGTAGACGCCGTCGACGGACTCCGCGACCGTCCCGAGCGCCCCGGTCAGTCCCAGCCGGCCCGCCAGCGTGGTCGCCACCTCGACCGGAGCGGCCGTGACCAGCCACACCGGTTCCCCGGCCGCCACGTGGGCACGGGCGAGCTCCACGGTCCCGGGCCAGACCTTGTCCGCGGCGATGCCGCGCACCACCTCCTGGACGATGCCCTGCAGGTCGTCGACGCGATAGCCGCGGATCAAGGTGAGCAGCCGGTGGCGGGCCGTCTCGACCACTGCCGTGCTCTCAGCACCGCTGACGCGGAACCGCAGCTGGTGCCAGGCGCCGTGCAGGATCGCGCGGTGGGTGAAGTAACGGCGTCGCCAGAGCCCGACGGCCAGGTGGAACAGGGCGGCTCCGCGGACGACGGTGTTGTCCAGGTCGAAGAACGCGGCGGCAGTAGCGGGCGGCGCGTCCCGCGCGGCGGCGGCCGCGGGCGGCGCGTCCCGCGCGGCGGCAGCAACGTCGTCCACGCAGCGCAGCGTAGGGGGAGCAGCCGGCGCCCGGTGGGTCGAGGATGGCGCGGATGCCCAGTCCCACGGCGCGCGTCGCCCTGTTCACCCGGCCCGGCTGTCATCTGTGCGACGACGCCAGGCCGGTCGTCGAGGCGGTCTGCCGCCGCACGGGGGACTCGTGGACCGAGCACGATGTCGATGCCGACGAGCGTCTGCGCCGCCTCTACACAGACAAGGTGCCGGTGGTCACCGTCGACGGCACGGTCGTGGACTTCTGGCGCGTCGACGAACGGCGCCTGCAGGACCGGCTCGCCACGCGCCGGTGAGCAGTCGGAGCCTCGGCGTGACGTCTGGCACACCACTTTGTGCCTGCATTCACAAGGTCGTACGTTGACGTCCTGACCGGTTGACGCCGCGGACGCAGCGTGCGGGACACCGGCGGTTCCCCGGCTCGGGGAGCGGCGTGCGACACGGGGGGTGGCCGATGGCGCAGGAGTTCAGCGGCGGGCACCGGGTACTCGGCGAGCTGCCCGAGGCGACCGTCAACCAGCTGCCGGTCTACCTTCGGGCGCTGACCGGGCTGGTGGACAGCGGTGTCGGCACCGTCGCCAGTGACGCACTCGCCCGGGCCGCTGGGGTCACGCCGGCCAAGCTGCGCCGGGACCTTTCCTACCTCGGCTCCTACGGTGTCCGCGGCGTCGGCTACGACGTGGGGTACCTGCGCCAGGAGATCGAGTCCACGCTCGGCCTGACCCACGACTGGCCGGTCGTCATCGTCGGCATGGGGAACCTGGGGCAGGCGCTGGCGAAGTACGGCGGATTCGACTCCCGTGGCTTCCGGATCCGCGCCGCCCTCGACACCGACCCGGCCGTGGTGGGGACGCGCGCCGGTGCGCTGGTCGTCCGGCCGCTGGCGGACCTCGACGACGCGGTCCGCGGGTCGCACACGGCGATCGGCGTGATCACCACCCCCGGATCGGCCGCGCAGGACGTCTGTGACCGGCTCGTCGCGGCGGGGGTGACCAGCGTGCTGAACTTCGCCCCCGTCCTGCTACAGGTCCCACCCGAGGTCGACGTGCGCAAGGTCGATCTGGGCGTGGAGCTGCAGATCCTGGCCTTCCACGAGCAGCGCAAGGCCCTGGCTGGCCAGCTGGTCGCAGCCGACCTGGCGCCCGGCGGCCTGGTGCCCAGCGATCGGGTGCCCGGCGATCGGGTGCCCGGCGATCGGGTGCCCGGCGATCGGGTGCCCGCCGATGCCGGGGCGGCGTCCTGATGGGGCTGCTCGAGGTCGGCCTCTCCCACGCCGGCACGCCGATCCCGTTGCTGGAGCGGGTCGCCCTCGGCCCGGAAGCCGCCGACAAGCTGGCCACCGATGCCATCGCGTCCCCGCACGTCGCCGAGGCGGCCGTGGTCAGCACCTGCAACCGCCTGGAGGTGTACGCCAGCGTCGACCGGTTCCATGCCGGGGTCGAGTCGCTGACCGGACTGCTGGAGCGGCACACCGGCGTCCCCGCTGCCGAGCTGGTCCCGCACCTGGCCGTCTCCTACGAGGGCGCAGCCGTGCGGCACCTGTTCTCGGTTGCGGCCGGGCTGGAGTCGGTGGTGGTGGGCGAACCCCAGATCACCGGGCAGGTCCGCACTGCGCTGCGCCACGGACAGGACGGCGAGACCGTCGGGACCGTCCTGAACGACGTCTTCCAGCAGGCCCTGCGCGTCGGCCGGTCGGTACGGGCCCGCACCGGCATCGACCAGGCCGGCCAGTCGATGCTCGCGGTCGCGCTCGACCTCGCCGGGCCGCTGCCGTCTGCCGCCCGGGTCGTGGTACTCGGCGCGGGCTCGTTGGCCGGGTTGGCCGCCGCGACGGTGCGCCGGCGCGGCGCGGGCAGCCTCGTCATCGCCAACCGCAGCCCGGAGCGGGCGGCCGCGACGGCCCGCCTGCACGGCGGGGTGCCGCTGGCACTGGCCGACACCGGCGGCCTCGTCGACGCGCTGCGCTGGGCGGACCTGCTGGTGGCGTGCACCGGCGCGCCGCACGTCGTGCTGTCCGCCGCCGTGGTCGCAGCCGCGCGGGCGGGCTCCGGACGGCCGTTGGCCGTGCTCGACCTCGCGCTGCCGCACGATGTCGACCCGGCCGTCGCCGAGCTGCCCGGGGTCCGGGTGGTGGACCTGACCGCCGTCGCCGGGAGCGGGCTCGGGCGCCGCCGGGACGACGAGATCGGCCTCGCCCGCGACCTGGTCGACGCCGAGGCGCTGCGGTTCGCGGAACGCGACGTCGGGCGGTCGACCCAGCCGGCCGTGGTTGCGCTGCGCCGGATGGCCGCCGGCGTGGTCGACACCGAGCTGGAGCGGCTGGATGCCCGCCTGCCGCAGCTGTCCGACCCCGACCGCGCCGAGGTCGCCCGTACGGTCCGCCGCGTCGTGGACAAGCTGCTGCACCAGCCCTCGGTACGGGTCCGCGAGCTTGCGGGCGGTGCGGACGGGCTGGACTACGCCGTCGCGCTGCGCGAGCTGTTCGCGCTGGACCCAGATGCCGTGAACGCGATCACCGAGACGGTGCTCCCGGAGCGGGGCCGGACGTGAGCACCCGGGTCCTGCGGGTCGCGACGCGGGGCAGCGCGCTGGCGCTGGCCCAGGCGGGCACGGTCGCCGCCCGGCTGGCCGCCGTGACCGGCGCGTCGGTCGACCTCGTCCCGGTCCGGACCGTCGGTGACAGCGATCGGCGTGCCCTGACGGTCATCGGCGGGTCCGGAGTGTTCGTCGGCGCCGTCCGGGCTGCCGTCGTGGGTGGGCAGGCCGACGTGGCCGTCCATTCGTTCAAGGACCTGCCGACAGCGCCGCCGGACGGGTTGGTCATTGCCGCGGTGCCGCCCCGGGAGGACCCGCGCGACGCACTCGTGGCCCGGGACGGCCTGGCGCTGGACGAGCTGCCCGACGGCGCCCGCATCGGCACCGGCTCCCCGCGGCGCGCCGTCCAGCTGGCCGCGTACGCCCGGCGGCTGAGCCGGACGTGGCAGGTGGCGCCGGTGCGCGGCAACGTCGACACCCGGCTGCGCGCCGTCGGCAACGGCTTCGACGCGGTCGTCGTGGCCGCCGCCGGGCTGGCCCGGCTCGGTCGGTCGGCCGAGGCCACCCAGGTGCTGGGGGCCGCGGTGATGCTGCCCGCCCCTGCCCAGGGCGCACTTGCGGTCGAGGCCGCGCCCGTTGTCCCGGGCTGGCTCGCCGCCGGCCTGGCCGCGCTGGACGACCCCGCCGCGCACGCGGCAGCGGTCGCGGAGCGGGCGGTGCTCGCCGAGCTCGGAGCCGGGTGCTCCGCGCCGGTTGCTGCGCTGGCGATCTGCACGGGCGCGCTCGGGAACGGATCCGCGGAAGCGGGGACACGGGTGGAGCTGACCGCGTTGGTCGCGACCGCCGACGGCGGCACGGTGTGGCGGGCGTCGGCGTCCGGCCCGCAACAGGCTGCGGTCGCGGTCGGCACCGACGTGGCGCGTCAGCTGTTGGCCGGCGGCGCCGGGGCAGTGGCAGGAATCGAGCCGGGCACAGGAATCGAGCGGGGCACAGGAATCGAGCCGGGCACCGGGATCGAGCCGGGCATCGGGATCGAGCCGGACATCAGGGTGAGCGGCGCCGGGGGGAGGCTGCGATGAGCATTGCCGAGATGCACGAGGTGTACGGGCTGGACCGGGCGGACGGGGTGAGCACGGCCGACGGGCCCGGCGGGGTCAGCACGGCCGACGGGCCCGGCGGGGTCAGCACGGCCGACGGGCCCGGCGGGGTCAGCACGGCCGACGGGGCGCCCGGTCCTGCCGGCACGGTGCGGGCACCGCGGCCACAGCGCGAGACCGGGGCCGCCCAGGTCGTCTTCGTCGGGGCCGGTCCGGGTGAGCCGGACCTGCTGACGGTGCGTGCGGCGGCGCTGGTGGCCGGCGCCCAGGTGCTCGTCGTTCCGGAGGTCGCGCATGCCGGTCGCTGGGGTGCGGTGGCGGCCGGGGCGCGGCTGGTCGGCATCGACGGCGCCGGCGGCCCGGCCGAGCGGGCGCGGCTGCTCGCCGACCTCGCCACCGAGGGCCTGTCCGTCGTCCGGGTCGTCCCCGGTGACGTGCTGTCCGCGCCCGGACTGCCCGAGGAGGTCGCGGCGTGCCGGGCACTGGGCACCGCCGTGCACATCGTTCCGGGACTGGCCCCGGCGACTGCATGGACGACGTTCGCCGGGGTCCCGCTCAACCGGCCCGGCAGCTCCCCGGTCCAGGTCGTCGACCTCCGACTGCCGGGCGCGACCGAAGCCGCGGACCAGGTCGCCGCGGCCGTGGGTGCCGGGTCGACGGCGGTCGTCCTCGGCGACGGCGCGAGCGTGAGCGTCTTCGGCCGCACCGTCGCCGCCCGCGTGCCGCACGAAGCGTGCGTCGAGGCACTGCTCACCACCGCTCCCGGGACCGTCGGCCAGCGGTCGGTGCGGAGCACCTTGGACCGCTTGGCCGACGAGGGCACGCGGACCCCGACCCCGGGTGAGGCGGTGCTCGTGCTCGGCTCGGGCGCGGGGGAGGACCGGCTGGACTGGTTCGAGAGCCGGCCGCTGTTCGGCTGGCAGGTCCTCGTGCCCCGCACCCGCGAGCAGGCGGGGTCGCTGGACGCAGAGCTGCGCGGACACGGTGCCGTGCCGGTGGAGGTTCCGACGATCTGCGTCGAGCCGCCCCGCACGCCGGCGCAGATGGACAAGGCGATCCGCGGGCTCGTCGAGGGCCGGTACGAGTGGGTGGCGTTCACCAGCGTCAACGCCCTGCGGGCGGTCCGGGACAAGATCGTCGAGCTTGGCCTGGACGCCCGGTCGATGTCGGGCCTGAAGATCGCCGCCGTCGGGCAGGCCACCGCCGACGCGCTGCGGGCGTGGGGCATCGAGCCGGACCTGGTCCCCGTCGGGGAGCAGTCCGCGGCCGGTCTGGTCGCGGAGTTCCCCGAGTACGACGCCGTGCTGGACCCGATCAACCGGGTCCTGCTGCCACGGGCGGACATCGCCACCGACACGCTGCTGGCCGGCCTGGTGCGGATGGGCTGGGAGGTCGACGACGTGACCGCGTACCGGACCGTCCGTGCGGCACCGCCGCCCGCCCCGGTGCGGGATGCGATCAAGACCGGTGCGTTCGACGCGGTCCTGTTCACCAGCTCCTCGACGGTCCGCAACCTGGTCGGCATCGCCGGCAAGCCGCACGCGAACACCGTCGTGGCCTGCATCGGGCCGCAGACGGCCCGGACGGCGGTCGAGCACGGCCTGGTCGTCTCCGTCGTCGCCGAGACGCCGTCGGTGGCGGAGCTGACGCGGGCGCTGGCCGGTTTCGCCGCCGCCCGCGCCGACCGGCTCCGTGCCGCCGGCAAACCGGTGGTGCCGCCGTCCAAGGCCCGCCCGATCCGTCGGGTCACTGCCGCGAAGGCGGTCAAGCCGGACGCGGATCCGGGTACCGGACCAACCGGGGGGACGCGGTGAGCGGCTCGTTTCCGGCGGTGCGCCCGCGCCGGCTGCGGCGGACGCCGGCGCTGCGCCGGCTCGTCGCCGAGACCGCGGTCCGTCCCTCCCAGCTGGTGCTGCCGGTGTTCGTCCGGGAGGGAGCGACCGAGCCGGTGCCGATCGCCTCGATGCCCGGTGTCGTGCAGCACAGCCGGGACTCGCTGCGCAAGGAGGTCGCCCAGGCCGTCGCGGCCGGTCTGGGCGGGGTGATGTTGTTCGGTGTCCCCGAGCACAAGGACGCCGTCGGCAGCGGAGTGGAGGACCCGTCCGGCGTGCTGAACGTCGCGCTCGCCGACGTGGCCGCCGAGGTCGGGGACGAGCTGCCGGTGATGAGCGACCTGTGCCTGGACGAGTTCACCGACCACGGCCACTGCGGGGTGCTCGCCGCGGACGGCAGCGTCGACAACGACGCGACGCTGGCTGCTTACGGCCGCGCCGCGGTCGCGCAGGCCGCGGCGGGCAGCGCCGTCGTCGGCCCGAGCGGGATGATGGACGGCCAGGTCGGGGTGATCCGTGCGGCGCTGGACGCCGCCGGGTATCCCGACACGCTTGTCCTCGCCTACGCCGCGAAGTACGCGTCCGCCTTCTACGGCCCGTTCCGCGAGGCCGTCGGCTCGTCGTTACGCGGGGACCGGCGGACCTACCAGCAGGACGGCGCGAACCGCCGGGAGGCTCTGCGCGAGGTCGCCCTCGACGTCGACGAGGGTGCGGACATGGTGATGGTCAAGCCCGCGCTGGCCTATCTCGACGTGCTGTCCGACGTGCGGGCGGCCGTCGACGTGCCGGTCGCCGCCTACAACGTCAGCGGCGAGTACGCGATGGTGGCGGCCGCGGCCGCGAACGGCTGGATCGACCGGGACGCCGCGGTGCTGGAGACGCTGACCGCCATCCGCCGGGCCGGCGCGGACGTCATCCTGACCTACTGGGCGCTGGACGCGGCACGTCTGCTCACCGGGGGTCGTTGACCGCCCGTGAGGCCGTTCCCGAGCGCCGCGCCGTTCCCCTATGACGCCCCCAACTCGGCGGCGCTGTTCGACCGGGCCCGCGCCGTCATCCCCGGCGGGGTGAACTCCCCCGTCCGCGCGTTCCGGGCCGTCGGCGGGACACCGCGCTTCATGGCCACCGGGCACGGGCCCTATCTGACCGACGCCGACGGCCGGGAGTACGTGGACCTGGTCTGCTCGTGGGGGCCGCTGCTGCACGGCCACGCGCACCCGGTGGTTCTTGACGCCGTGCTGCGGGCCGCGGCGTCCGGGACCTCCTACGGCGCCCCGACCGAGGGCGAAGTGGCGCTCGCCGAGGAGCTGGTCGCCCGGGCGCCGGTGGAGCAGGTACGGCTGGTCTCCTCCGGCACCGAGGCCACGATGTCCGCGGTCCGGCTGGCCCGCGGCGTGACCGGCCGGTCGCGGGTGGTCAAGTTCGCCGGGTGCTACCACGGGCACGTGGACTCGCTGCTGGCCGCGGCAGGGTCCGGGGTGGCGACCCTTGCCCTGCCGGACAGCGCCGGGGTGACCGCGACCGAGACCGCGCAGACGATCGTCGTGCCGTACAACGACCGCGCCGCGCTGACCGCGGCGTTCGACAGGTTCGGCGACGAGATCGCGTGCGTGATCACCGAGGCGGCCGGCGGGAACATGGGCGTCGTCCCTCCCCGCGACGGGTTCAACGGCTTCCTGCGCTCGACCGCGCACGCGCACGGTGCGCTGCTCATCGTGGATGAGGTGATGACCGGGTTCCGGGTCAGCCGGTCCGGCTGGTACGGGCTGGACCCCGTCGCCGGGGACATCACCACCTTCGGCAAGGTGATGGGCGGCGGCTTCCCGGCGGCGGCGTTCGGTGCGTCGGCGCAGGTGATGGCGCACCTGGCGCCGGTAGGCCCGGTGTACCAGGCCGGCACGCTGTCCGGGAACCCGGTCGCGACCGCGGCCGGGCTGGCGACGCTGCGGCTGGCGACCGACGACGCCTACGCGCGCCTGGACGCGACGTCGGCGGCGTTGCGTGCCGAGGTGGCCGCGGCGCTGACGGCCGCGTCGGTGCCGCACGTACTCGGGGTGGCCGGGTCGATGTTCAGCGTGTTCTTCACCGACCCCGCCGTCACGCCGGCGGTCGGCGACTACGAGCAGGCGCGGACCCAGGACGCCACGGTGTACCGCGCGTTCTTCCACGCGATGCTGGCCCGGGGCGTCTACCTGCCGCCGTCCGGCTTCGAGTCCTGGTTCGTGTCCACGGTGCACGACGGCGCCGCGCTGGACCGGGTCGTCGCGGCGCTGCCGGCGGCGGCCCGCGCCGCTGCCGAGGCGCTCGAGGGGGCTCCCGCGTGACCCGTCCGCTGACCGTCCACCTGCTCCGGCACGGCGAGGTGTACAACCCCGAGCACGTGCTCTACGGCCGGCTGGCCGGATTCTCGCTGTCCGCGCGCGGGCTGGCGATGGCCGAGCGGGTCGCCGAGGTCCTCACCGCCGTCCCCGCCGGCCGGGCCCGGGTCGGGCTGGTCGCCAGCTCGCCGCTGCAGCGGGCGCGGGAGACCGCGGGTCCGACGGCTGCGGCCCTCGGTCTGCCCGTCGAGACCGACGACCGGCTGATCGAGGCCGCATCGATGCTGCAGGGCCGTCGCGTCGACCGGTCGGTGCTGCGCGACCCGGGGTTCGTGCGGTCGCTGGCCCACCCGCTGCGCCCGGGCTGGGGTGAGCCGTACCGCGAGATCGCCGACCGGATGTGGGCCGCGCTGGCCGACGCCGCGCCGCGCGCCGACGCCGCCGGCTGTGCCGCCCTGCTGGTCAGTCACCAGCTGCCGGTCTGGACCGCGCGCCGGTTCGGCGAGCGGCGACGGCTGTGGCACGACCCGCGCTCGCGGCAGTGCAGCCTCGCGTCGCTCACCACCCTGACCTTCGACGCCGAGCGGCTGCCCCCGCGCGGGCCCGCCTGGCCGACGGCGCTGCGCGACGCCCTCGTCGGGGTCGACTACAGCGAGCCGGCACACGACCTGCTGGCCGGCGCCGACGACGTGATGCAGCCCCAGGGGGCGGTCGCGTGAGGACTGCGTCATGAGTGTGGGGCGGCGGTCGGTGCTGCGTGCCGCGGGGTTCACCGCGCTCGCGGTGGGGGTGGGCGGCGGTCTGGCGGCCTGCACCGGCACCGGTGCCGCCGGGTCGACGCCGGTCAACGGCGACCCGGGCAGCAGCGCGTCGCTGCGGGTGATCCCCGTCGCCGAGCGGAAGGCGGCCCCGGTGCTGACCGGTCCGCTCGTGGACGGCGCACCGTTCGACCTCGGCGCCTGGCGCGGATCGCCCGTCGTCGTCAACGTCTGGGGCAGCTGGTGCGGACCGTGCAACGACGAGCAGCCGGACCTGGTCGCCGCGGCGAAGGCGCTCGCGCCGCGCGGGGTGAAGTTCCTCGGGCTGGACCAGGAGACCAGCCGGGCGAACGCGCAGGCGCACCAGCGCACCTACGGGGTGACCTATCCGAGTCTGGCCGACCCCGACGGGACACAGCTGCTGCGGTTCCGGGGGTTGATCCCGCCGGCGTCGGTCCCGACCACCGTCGTCCTCGACACCGAGCACCGGGTCGCCGCGTTCAAGATCGCCCGGATCACCAAGGCGACGCTGCTCGCGATGGTCGACGAGGTGACGGGGCGGTGACCGGCCGGTGACGATGGCCGGCCTGACCGCCGTGACCGCGCTGCCCGCGTCCGTCGGCGATGCCTTCGGGCAGATTGCGCTCTCCGGTTCGCTGGTGCTCGCCGTGCCGGTGGCGGTGCTGGCGGGAGCGGTGTCCTTCTTCTCGCCCTGCGTACTCCCGCTGCTGCCCGCCTACCTCAGCTACGTCACCGGCATGACCGGGGCCCAGCTGGCGTCGGCCGACGCGCCGGCCGACGCGCGCCGCACCGGCCGGACGGTGCTCGGGGTGCTGCTGTTCGTGCTCGGGTTCAGTGCCTGGTTCGTCTCCCTGGGGGCGGCGTTCGGCGGTGTCGGAGCACTGCTCCGTGAGCACCGCACCGTTCTGGACCGGGTGCTCGGCACGCTGGTCATCGTCGTCGGCCTGGTCTTTGCCGGTGCGTTCCGGGTGCTGCAGCGCGACCTCCGGGTGCACCGGGTTCCGGCGGTCGGACTGGCGGCGGCCCCACTGCTCGGGGTCTTGTTCGGTGTCGGTTGGACGCCGTGCATCGGTCCCACGCTGAGCGCCGTACTGCTGTTGACCGTCACCGACGGGGGAGCGGAACGCGGGGCACTGCTCACCGCCGTCTACTGCCTAGGGCTGGGCGTGCCGTTCCTGCTGGTGGCCGGTGCCTTCGGCCGGCTCGCCGGGACGCTGCGGTTCTTCCGCCGGCACGGCCTGGCCGTCGCCCGGTTCGGCGGGGCGATGCTGATCGTGGTCGGACTGCTGCTGGTCACCGGCATGTGGTCACTGGCCGTCGAGCAGCTGCAGGCCTGGTCCGGCACCGTGACGACACCGGTCTGAGCGGGGCGACCATGGTCGACACCACCACCACCACCACCGGCACGGGTACACGCACTCGCCCGACCGACGGCGCACGGTTCGCCGAGGACACCGGCCCGCAGCGCCCGGCCGGCCCGCCGCCGTCGCTGTCCCCGCAGGAGATGGCGCGCTGGGCGTGGCGGCAGCTGACGTCGATGCGGACCGCGCTGATCCTGTTGTTCCTGCTGGCGTTGGCCGCCGTCCCGGGCTCGCTGGTCCCGCAGCGCAATCAGGACCCGGCCGCCGTCGCCGCCTTCTACGGCCAGCACGCCGGACTGGCGGTCTGGTACGAGCGGGTCGGGCTGTTCACCGTCTACAGCAGCCCGTGGTTCGCGGCGGTGTACCTGCTGCTGTTCACCTCACTCGTCGGCTGCATCGTCCCGCGGACCGGCATCCACGCCCGCACGCTGCGGTCCCGGCCCACGATGACCCCGCGGGTGCTCGCCCGGATGCCCGCGCATTCGACCTGGACCACGGCGACGCCACCGGCCGACGTCCTGCGGGCGGCCGCGGACCGCCTCGGCGGGCGCCGGGGCTGGCGGCCCGGTCACCGGCTGGCCGCCCGCCCGGACCCGCTCGCGCCGGTCGCGGCCGAGCGCGGACACCTGCGCGAGACCGGCAACCTGCTGTTCCACGTCGCGCTGCTGGTGGTGCTGGCCGGGGTCGCCGTCGGCTCGCTGTTCGGGTACCGGGGGACGTCGATCGTGGTGGTCGGCTCGGGCTTCTCCAACCAGGCGTCCCGCTACCCGGACCTGACGACCGGTGCCCTGCGCGGGCCGGACCGACTGCCGCCGTTCACGATCCGGCTGGACAGGTTCGACGCGAGCTTCTTCCGCAGCGGCCCGCAGCTCGGCACCCCCGACGACTTCCGCGGGCAGCTGACCGTCATCGATTCCCCGGACGCGGCGCCGCGGCAGGCGACCCTGCGGCTGAACCACCCGGTCGCCGTGTCCGGTGCCCAGGTGAGCCTGCTGGGCAACGGGTACGCGCCGGTCATCACCGTCCGCGACGCGGCCGGCCGGGTCGTCTACTCCGACGCGACGGTGTTCCTGCCGTCGGATGCGGCCTACAGCTCCGACGGCGTGGTGAAGGTCCCGGACGCCAAGCCGACGGGGTTGGAGATCGTCGGGCGGTTCCTGCCCACCGGGGAGACCGGGTTCGCCGACTCGTTGTTCCCGGCGCCGGACGCACCGCAACTGCGGATGGTCGCCTACCGCGGGACGTTCTCCGCCGGTGCCGGCTCGGGGTCGGTCTACGTCCCGGACCAGGCGCTCATCGACTCCGGGACGCTGAAGTCGTTCACCACCGCGACCGGGCAGCCGCTCACCTTCAGCCTCCGGCCGGGCGGACGGTTCACCCTGCCCAACGGTGCGGGCTCGGTCACCTTCGACGGCCTGCAGCGGTGGGCCAACGTGCAGGTCGACTGCGACCCGGGAGCCGGGCTGGTCCTCGGCGGAGCGATCGCGGCTGTCGTCGGCCTGTGCGGGTCGCTGTTCCTGCGGCGCCGGCGCTGGTGGGTGCGCGCGGGCGTGGACGGGGCCGGGCGTACCGTCGTCGAAGTCGCCGGTCTGGACCGCAACGACAGCACGGACCTGTCCGAGGAGATGACCGACCTCGTCGACGTCCTGCAGCGAGTCGCTCCGCCCGACCTGGCCAGCAGCACCACCGAGGGGACACCGGCGTGACCGATCTGGGCACCTTCTCCGACGACGTCGCCAGCGCGGCTGTCGTCGTCTTCGTCCTCGCCCTGGTCGCGTTCGCCGCGGAATGGGCGTTCGGCAGCTCCGGCGGCGTCAGCCGTGCCACCGACCGCGAGCGCGACGCCTCGGCCCCGGCGGGCGCCCCCGGCCCGGACGCCGAGATGCTGCACGGCCTCGCGGGTCCGGTCGGCGCGGCTCACATCTCCGGCGGCGCCGATTCTGGCGGGTTCGTTTCCGGCGGCCCCGTTTCCGCCCGCATCGAGGGTGGTCCCGTGTCGACGGCCCTGCTCGCACGCCCGGGCGTCTCGACCCTGACCGCGGACGGCCCCGGTGGGGGGGCGTGGGGTGCGCCTGGCGGGTCCGGGCCGGGCCGGCGCGCGGCGACCGCCGGGTCGATCGGATCGATGCTGCAGCTGCTCGCGGTTCTGCTGCTGGGCGTCGGGGTGGTCACCCGCGGGATCGCCGCGGACCGGGTGCCGTGGGGCAATCTCTACGAGTTCGCGATCACCGGCAGTTTCGCGGTGACCGCAGTGCACGTCGTGCTGCGGCGCCGGCTCGGGCTGCAGTTCCTCGACGTCTGGCTCGCCGGGTTCGCGGCAACCTGCGCAGGCAGCGCGATCCTGCTGTTCCACGAGGCCGTCGGCCCGCTCCGTCCGCAACTGCGGTCCTACTGGCTGGTGATCCACGTCTCGGCGGCGGTGATCGCCACCGGGGTGTTCACCGTCGGTGCCGTGCTGGCCGCGCTGTACCTGTTCCGGGACCGTCGGGAGGCCGCCGGCCGGGTCGCCGTCGGCTACGTCACCCGCCTGCCGTCGGCGACGGCGCTGGACCGGATGAGCTACCGGGTGCACGCGTTCGCGTTCCCGATCTACACGCTGGCGTTGATCTTCGGGGCCGTCTGGGCCAAGGCCGCCTACGGCCGGTATTGGGAGTGGGACCCCAAGGAGACCTGGATGCTGATCAGCTGGGTCCTCTACGCCGCGTACCTGCACGCACGGGCGACCGCCGGCTGGAAGGGGAGGGTCGCGTCGGTGATCGCGCTCGTCGCGTTCGGGACGATCCTGTTCAACTTGCTCGGGGTGAACTTCCTCATCGCCGGCAAGCACTCCTACGCCAACTGAGGCGGCGGTGAGCTCCCCTGCGTTGCGCCCGGCACAGGCGTTCGCCGTCTACACCGGCGCCCGCGTCGCTGCCTTCGTGGTGTGCCTGGGGCTGCTGTACCTGGTCGGGTTCCGCAGGTACGCGCTCGTCCTGGGTGCGCTGGTGCTCTCCGCGGTCGCCAGCCTGCTGTTGCTGCGGCACCAGCGCGCTGTGGTGTCGACGGCAATTGCGTCCCGCCCGCGACGTCCGCGCCGGCAAGCAGTCACTCGCCCGATGCCCGGACGCGACCCCGACGACCCGCACGCCGACGACCCGTACGCAGAGGACCCATACGCAGAGGACCCGTACGCCGAGGACGACCTCGCCGCCGAGGATCCGTACGCCGACGATGACCGAGACGCCGATAGACGCGCCAGTGCCGACTCTCGGGCCCCCGACGGGCGCTAGTCGAGTTCGCTGCTCGCCGAGGTCGCCGACGGCTCGGCCGAGGCGGTGGGCTCCGGGTCGGGCGTCGACTCGACCGCGGCTGCGGACTGCACGGGCGCGGTGAGGTCGGTTGCGCCGGAATACTGCGCCGACCCCTCGACGACCCAGCGCCCGCGGACGTCGGCGCCGGTGAAGTCGGACTCCGCGTCCAGTGGGTCCACCTGACTGTCGCGCTGGGTGAATCCCGCCGCGGGCAGCCGTGCGGCGAAGAAGCGCACGAGAGCGTGGAAGTCCCCGGGATCGCGGCCGTAGGCGATCAGCCGGTCGTTGCTGCGCCCCTGTCGGTATGTCCACGGCCGGGCTGGCCGACCCGAGGTCGCTTGCGCCCGGGCTGCCCTGCGGAACCGGGCGGATCGTCCAGGTCAGGCCGTCGTCGGCCGAGACAATGACGGCGGGGTGGCCGTCGCATGGGTCAGGACGGGCCCGGGTCCGCCGGATGTGCCCGGACCAGCGCCGGGCCGGGTCGGCGGCCGTCGGGTCGGACAGTCACCTGGTGAGGGCGAGACCCACCCCGAGCAGGGCGCCGAACACCAGCTCGGCCAGCCCCGTGTCCCGCAGTACCGGGACCAGGGCCATCCCGGTCGCTCCCCGGGAAACCGCGCGAATGCCCCGAATCGCCAGGGGGAGCGAGCCGAACGCCAGCAACACCGCCGGCCCGGTCGCGGCGAGCACGAACACCAGCACGTACGGGATAGTGACCAGCGCGGCGTAGCCCATTCGCGCCCGACGCTCGCCGAGCCGGACCGCCAGCGTCCGCTTGCCGACCGCCGCGTCGCCGGACAGGTCCCGCAGGTTGTTCGCCATCAGCACCGCGCACGCGAGCAGTCCGACGGCGGCGCCGGTGACAACGGCCGGCCAGCCGATCCGGGCGCCCCCATCAGCCCCGTCAGCCTGGACGAAGGCGGTCCCGACCGTGGCGACCAGACCGAAGAAGACGAACACGCTGACCTCACCGAGCCCCCGGTACCCGTACGGGCGCCGACCGCCGGTGTAGTACCAGGCGGCACCGATGCAGGCCGCGCCCACGAACACCAGCCACCACGCCGAGCTCAGCGCGAGGACCAGCCCGAGCAGCGCAGCGACTGCGAAGCAGGCACCGGCGGCCAGTTTCACCGCCCGGGCGGGCACGGCCCCGCTGGCGACCAGTCGCGCCGGGCCGACCCGGACCGCGTCGGTCCCGCGGACGCCGTCGGAGTAGTCGTTGGCGAAGTTCACCCCGACCTGCAGGGCCAGCGCCAGCAGCAGGGCCAGCACGGCCTTCCACCAGACCACGTTCCCGGCCTGGGCGGCGGCGCCGGTCCCGGCGAGCACCGGGGCGACCGAGGCGGGCAACGTGCGTGGTCGCGTCGCCTCGAGCCACTGGGCGGGCGTGGCCATGCGGTGGTCCTCCAGTCCGATGCCGGCCCGCAGCGATGTCCGGGGCGACCCCGATCCCATCACGGCACCGGACTCGCGGCGACGCCGGTGTGGCGTAAGGCCGGGGGGTTCAGTCGGTCAGGGGCCTTCCACACGACGGTCGTGCCTGGCTCGCCATCGACGGTGTCGGCGGTCGCGCGTCACCGAGCGCTATGCGGGCCGACGGCGTCACGCGAGCAACCGCGAGGCCAGCCGGGTCGCCGCGGCGCGGTCGGGCTTGCCGATCCCGAGCAGTGGCACCGCATCGACGGCGACGACGTCCCGCGGCGCCGATGCCCGGCCCAGCCGGTCGGCGACCAGCGCCCGCAGCCGGCCGGCGTCCGGGCTCGCCCCGGACGCTCCCGTCGGCCCAGAGACCACCAGCGCGACGACCCGCTGGCCCCACTCCGAATCCGGCAGCCCGACGACCACCGCGTCGGCCACCCCGCCGGCGCCGGTGAGCACCCGCTCGACGGCTGCCGGGCTCACCAGCTCCCCGCCGGTCACCAGGACGTCGTCCGCCCGGCCGAGGACCTCCAGGCGTCCGTCGCTGTCGAGCGCGCCGAGGTCGCCGGTAGTGAACGCCCCATCGGTGAGCACTGCTCCGGTAGCCGCAGGATCGCGGCGGTAACCGGCGAAGAGCACCGATCCGGCCAGGATGATCCGTCCGTCGGGTGCAAGAGCAACGCTCACACCAGCTAGCGGGGTCCCACCGTAGACGCAGCCGCCGCACGTCTCGCTCATGCCGTAGGTCTCCACGACTGCGACACCGGCACGGCGGGCACGGGCGAGCAGCGGCTCCGGGGCGCCCGCCCCGCCGAGCAGGACCGCGTCGAATCCCTGCAGCGCGGCGCGGGCCGCGTCGTCGCCGAGCAACCGGGTGAGCTGGGTCGGGACGAGCGAGGTGTAGCGGCGCCCGGGGCCGGCCAACTGCGATGCGGCCGCCGCGAAGCCGTCGGCGTCGAATCCGGCCGAGAGGTCCTGGCAGACCGGCCCCGTCCCCGCGCTGATCGACCGGAGCAGTACCTGCAGGCCGGCGACGTGCGTGGTCGGCAGGCACAACAGCCAGCGCCCCGGCCCACCGATGCGCGAGTGCGTGGCGGCCGCCGATGCCGCGAGCGCGGACACCGTCAGCAGTACTCCGCGTGGGGTACCGGTCGAGCCGGATGTCGGGACCACGAGCGCCACCGGATCCGGCGTTCCGTCGGCCGCGACGGACTGTTCGAGCGGATCGTCGACGGCGGCCATCCGCAGCACGGCCGCCCCTGCCGCACCGTTCGGCACCGGAACGAGAGCCGGACCGGTTCCGGCCACCGAAGCGGCCAGGGCGGGCAGTAGTTCGTCCAGCACGGCCGGCCCCGACGGGCAGCCGATCGGGCGCAGCGCTGTCGATGCCACCATGCGCCCCACGCTAGGAGCCCGCCCCGCCGACGTGGCGGGGGTCTGCTCCCCAAGCGACGTTGGGTGAAGCCCGTCCGAGGGCGTGCCGACCCTGCGGTTGGCCGGCGGAAAAGGCGGTGCGCGGCCCAGCTGCCCCCCTACGGTTCCCCGAACTGGAGTCGGCCGACGTCGCAGCTTGAACGGTGCGGTTCACCGGTCCAGGCGGCGCGGACCCGAGGTGAACAGGCACCCGCCGGGGATCGGCACCATGTGGACGGTGGGGTTGTCGTAGTCCCACTCGGCGTCGTCCACGGGCTCACGGTTGATGGCGCGGCGCACCGGCTCGGGCAGCGGCGCGGCGGGTGGGGGCGGCGGGACCGGCGCGACTCGGCCGCGCACCGACGTGGCGGCGGCAGAACGCAGGGTCATGGCTGCACCGCAGGCCGTGCACGACCGGCCGCCGTGGTTGATCGTCTCGCAGACCGCGCACTGCCACACCCCGCTCATCGAGGTCGCCGGGTCTCGAGCTTGCCGATCAGCTTGCCCAGCAGGGCCCGGCCGAGCCCGCCGGCCGGCGTCTCGGCTGCCGGCGGGGGCAGGTCGGTCGCCGCCGAGGTCGCCGCGGGCGGTGCCGGGCGGGTTGCGGCGGGTGCTCGACGGACCGCGTCGGCGGCCAGCTTCAGCCCCTTGCCGCGCAGCGTGGAAGCGCGCGACGGTGTGGCGGTCGGCGCGGCGCCGGTCGGCGCAGCGTCGGACGTCGCCGCGGGGCCGGTCGGTCGAGGCGCCGCGGCCCGGGTGGGGACACCACGGGGGGTGACCGGGCCGCCGAGTCGCCGAGGTGCCCGACCGGCGCTGACGGCCCGTGTCGGCAGCGGGGCGCGACCGACCGTCGGGGCGCTGCCGCGCTGGCCCATGAGCGTGGAATGGACCTCGGCGACGGAGGGTCGGGCGGTCGGATCCAGCAGCAGCATCCGCTCGACCAGGGCGGTCACGGACGGCGGCGTGTCCGGTGCCACCACCCGCAGCGGCTCCCCGTTCAGGACCGCGATCGCCGCGCTGCTGTGGACCGGGTCGAACGCCGGGAGGGCACCGGTGAGGTACTCGGTGTAGATGAGCCCGAGCGCGAAGATGTCCGATGCCTGGTTCAGCGCAGCTGCGTCGGCACCGCCCTGGATGTAGGTGACCAGCTCAGGGGAGTAGTAGTTCATCGTGCCGACGATTTCCTCCGGCGGCGGCGGGCTGCCGACGAGGTAGGAGCTGTCGAAGTCGATGAGCTTCGTCGTGTACCCCAGCTCCGTGCGCTTGATCATGACATTGCTCGGCTTGAGGTCGCTGTGCACGATGTCCAGGTCGTGCAGGATCTTCAGGCTGTGGGCGACGGTCTTGAGCAGCACCAGCTGGGCGGGGAAGCCGAGCACCGCGACGTCGGCCGGCTCGAGACCGGCCAGGTCCACCTTCTCGGTGACCTTGTAGTACTTGGCACCCTCCCGGAAGAAGTCGAGGGTGGCGATCAGGTTCCCGCCGTAGCTGGTCAGCGGGGCCATCGCCGCCTGGATCCCCAAGTGGTGGGCTTCGAACGCCGCGCAGCGGGCCCGCTTCCTGGCCTTGGTCCGAGGGCTGCCCGGGGCCGCGTCGTCGGGGTAGGTCGGGGCCAGGAACCGCTTCATGAAGTATGCCCGGCCGCCTCGCTCGGCGAAGGTCCACTCACTGAGCCCCGCGCCGACGACCCGGAAGTCGTCGAGCAGGCGGTAGCCGTGGAGTGTGTCCCCAGCTCTCATGGCGCTCCCCGTCCGTCGGCCGTCGCGATGTACCGCTCGTAGTCCGGCTTGTACGCCGCCCACGACTGAGCCTGCTGCTGACGCTGCGCCGTCCGCAGGTCCTGAAGCTCCCGTTCGCGTCGTTGCACGTCCTCGTCGAGTGCGTCCAGCGGCGTGATCCAGCGCTGTTCGAGCTCGGCGGTGCGCGCCGCGAAGAGCGTGCGGAACTGCTCGTGGTCCGCCCCGACACCGAGCACCGACATCGCCGCGTCGTCACCGGTGACCGCGCTCGTCGCCGTCTGCACCGCGCCGGACCAGGTCTCGGTGTCGGGTGCGTCGCGCAGCGCGGCGAGCACGAGATGCTCGAAGTGCATCGGCGAGGGCAGGTACCCGAAGCACCCGTCGGTGGCCGCGACCACGAGGAAGGGCGCGGTCAGTTCGACCCGGCGGTGGTGGACGACGAAGTCGACGTCGGCGGACATCGCGTTGCTGACCACCGAGTCCTCCCGCAGGTTCGCCATCGCGTCACCGCGGTCCTTGATGTCGTCCACGGTCAGCTGCTGGGCCCCGGCGCCGGGATCGAACACGTAGGCGCGGGAGTCGCCGGCCCAGAACACGTGCCCCACCCACCTGTCGCCGCCGGCCTCTCGGCGTTGCAGCGCGACGAGCGCCATCGTGGTCGGTAGTGCCCGCAACAGCCGTGACCGCAGACCGCTCGCGGGCGCCTTCAGCTCCGTCAGGCGGGCCTGCAGCGCCTCGCGCACCGAGCGGTGCAGGTCCTGGGCGGTCGCCGGCCCGTCGAGATTCCACTCCGGGTCCAGCAGCGCCACCATCCGCTGCTCGACGACGTCGCGGGCCACCCGGGACGCGAGGTAGGCCCCGGTCCGCGGGCCGTCCGGGGTGTCGTAGACGGTGCCGCCGGCACCACCCATCCCGTCGAACACCGCGACCAGACCGAGCTCGCGGCCGTCACGCAGGATCGGGTCGGAGTCCTCCCCGTGCCCGGCGATCTTCCCCATGTTGAAGCCGAAGGACAGACCGGGCCCGGTCCGTTCCGGTTCCGGGACGTCCGCCTGCGCCTGCCCCTGCGCTCGTTCCGGCTCCTCGAGCAGGTGCGCCGGGGAGGCCGTCGCCGCGTCCGCGGTCGGCGGGGCAGGCTGGTCGCCGGCCGGCTCGGGTTCGTCGTCGACGTCGGGAAGCGAGGTGGCCGGGTCTGCCGACGGCACTGTCGGTGGGTCGACCGGTGCCGTCGCGGCCTCGTCCACCCGCTCAGGCTGCTCCGACGGCGTGCTCTCGTTCACACCGAGTTGCCGATGGAGTCCACGATCGTCCCGTAGTCCACGTCCGACAGGCCGCCACCGGCCTGGGACGGGTTGTGGACGACGTTCTCCCACACGCCGGAGATGTCGCTCCAGCCCGGGCCGTCCGGGGCGAACAGGATCAGCCGTTTGCTGCTGGCGCCCAACCGCCCCTGGTTGTCCTCCCAGAGGTCGGTCAGTGCGCTGAAGTCGGCGGGCACGCGGTCACGCAGCTCGGGCGGCAGGATCGCCGGATCCAGCGGGTGGGCGGGCTGGTCGGTCCAGACCACGACGACCTGCCGGCGCCGGTCGCCCCGGGTCGTCCAGGGCGAGTTGATGGCCAGCGCGACCGCCTCCAGGCCGGACTCGGGCGCGTCGCCGCCGCCCTCGGCGAACAGCCCGTTGACGAAATTGCTGAAGCCGGCTTGTTCGGCGGGCAGCCGGAAGAAGTCCGACTCCTGCAGGGCCGCCTCGCCGTCGGCGGCGAAGTCGCGAAACGCGACCACCCGCACCCGCAGCTCGTCGACGTTCTTGCCCTTGGCGGTGAGGTTGGTCTGCACGTCGTCGTAGAACCGCAACGCGTTCGCTTTCACCGCATCGATGATCGGGCTCATGCTCCCCGTCACGTCGATGCAGAAGACGATGTCGACGGCGTAGCTCAGCCCGCGGGGCGCCGGCGGCGGAGTGGCCAGGCTGGTCTGGGTGGTGCCGGCCGGCGACGTCGGAGCCGGAGGCGCGCTGTCCGCCGCGTCGACTTCCGCCGCATCGGCTTCGGCCGGGGGCACCGGTGGTGCCGTCTCGGCAGCGGGGGCAGCCGTGTCGGCGGGAGCCGCGTCGGGTTCCGCGCTGGCCGCGTCAGGAGCGGTCTCGTCCGGCATCGTTCCTCCAAGGTCGGATGGGGGAGAGGCGGAGCGTGCTGCCCGCCTCACGAGTGACCACCTTGCCAGCCCGCGCCGTCGCTGGCGGCCCGAGTGGCGGGGGGCCGGAGCTGGCATGAACCGCGGACAGCGGCACGCTCCGGGACCGGGTCAACTGGATGCCAGCGCTCGGGTCGGGGTGGACCGCATCAAGGGAGTCGCGTTTGCGTTCCCCGCCCGCAGTAGTCTCCCGAGGACCTTCCCGCCCGCACCCTCAGCGCCGTGGTCGACGAATGCGAGCAGCGGGTGGAACCCGAACGTCCGCTTGAACGTGGCAGCAGCGCTCTTTCTCCGAGTGGGCGACGATGACGGTGGGGTCGGTCCAGGTCCACCATCACCGGGCCCGTCTCGCGGTTCGGAATTCGCGGGGTCCGACGCCACCCGCGCGGCGACGCAAGGGCGGCCCGAAGTTCAGGATGACCCCGACCCGGGCCAGGCAAGCGATCTACCGGCACCTCGGCAGCACCGGCGCAGCTTGGGCACCTGCCGCCTCAGAGCAGGCGCCGAGGAGGAAGTAGCCGCCTACTCGTCAGCGCCGCGCTGGCGAGTACACGTTGACCAGGTTCCTGTCGGGGTCCCGGAAGAGCATGGAGCGGTTGCCCCACTGCTGATCGGTCGGCTCCATGACCCAGTCGGTGACGACGGAGCCCAGCCGCGCACGCTCAACGTCGACGTCCTCGACCTCGAACTCCAGAACGGCCGTGCGGTTCGCGGCGGCCGTCAGAGCGCCGGCGTCGGCTGCCTCGACGGACCGCTGGCTGCAGATGGCAAGAGTCGCTGCGGGGGTCTGCAACTCCATGTACTCGGCGAACCCGGCCGGCGTGACCCCCGTGAGCTGTTCGTAGAACGCGGCAAGGACCACTACATCGTCGGTGACGAGCCGGACCGATGACAGCTTCATGCTGGGCACCTCTCGCGTCGAGATCGGTGAGCCGCCTCAAGCAGCGGCCCGTCGCTACGCTACGGTACCGTAGCAGAACAACGCTACGACGCCGTACTGCTCGCGACGCTAGGAGTCCAGGACGTGCCCGACACCGCTGACCCGAGGGCCACTGACAAGCGGGTCCAGCGCTCCAAGGACGCCGTCCTCGCGCAGACCTACGCCCTGTTGTCCGAGGCGGGCATCGGCGGTGTCAGCGTCGACGAGGTGTCGCGGCGCTCGGGGGTCGCGAAGACCACGATCTACCGGCACTGGCCGTCGCGAGCCGCGCTGCTGCTCGACGCCTGCTCACGGTTGGGGACGCCCATGGCGGCACCGGCGGGCGGCAGCCCGATCGGTGACCTGCAGGCGCTGGCCAACCACCTGGCCGGTGAGCTCCAGTCCGCCCGCTGGGCGGCGGTGCTTCCGTCGATCATCGACGCCGCAGAACGGGACGATGACCTGGCCCAGCTCCACGCCGAGCTGCACGCAAACCTCGTCGCGCCCTTCCTCGCCGCCGCCACGCGAGCCCAGCAGCACGGCGACCTCGACCGGGACCAGAATGCCGCAGACTTAGTCGCCGCCATCGTCGGACCGCTGTTCTACCGACGATGGTTCTCTCGGCAAGCACTCGACCAGCAGTTCGTCGACACCGTGGTGCACACCGCCGTCGCGCCGCACTTCCCCAAGTAGCAACACCGGCCCAGCGCCTCCCTCAGCGGCGCACGACCCCGCGCCCGGTGCTATGGCCCCCGGGGCCGCCTACCACGCGGCGCACCTGGCCAGGTGCGACGTCGCGGACCGGCTGCTGAATGTGGCGTCGCTGGGCGGCACGGTGGTGCTCGCCGTGGTGCTGTGCCTGGTGCCTGTCCGCGCGCAGCGATCGACCTGATGTCACGACGAGCCGGCCGGCCTCGTCCTTGTGTTGAGACCGGCGGTCGGGCGGTGCGCGAGACGGGGGAACGCGGATGCGGGTGGCAGTAGCGGGCGGCACCGGGCTGGTGGGGCGGCACGTCGTCGCGGCCCTGACCGGCGCCGGCCACGACCCGGTGGTGCTGACCCGCTCCCGCGGCGTGGACCTGACGAGTGGGGCGGGGCTGGCCGAGTCGCTGCACGGGGTCGACGCGGTGGTCGACGTCAGCAACGTGATCACCGCCAGCCGGCGCGTGTCGGTCGCCTTCTTCACCAGCAGCACCCGGACGCTGCTGGCCGCGGGCCGGCGGGCCGGGGTCGCCCACCACGTCGCACTGTCCATCGTCGGGGTGGACCGGGTGCGGGTCGGCTACTACGCGGGGAAGGTGGCGCAGGAGGAGCTGGTGCTGGCGGGGCCGGTGCCGGCGACGGTGCTGCGGGCCACCCAGTTCCACGAGTTCACCGGGCGAGTTCTGGCACGCGTCCGCGGCCCGCTGGCAGTCGTGCCCCGGATGCGCATCCAGCCGGTCGCCGCCCGCGAGGTCGCAGACGCCCTGGCCGAGCTGGCCGTCAGCGAGTCGGCGGGTCGCGTAGCGGACCTGGCCGGCCCGGCTGAGCGCGAGCTGGTCGAGCTTGCCCGTCGGCTGCTGCAAGCGCGCCGGGCCCGACGGCGGGTACTGGCGGTGCGGCTCCCCGGCGCCGCCGGCCGGGGAATGGCGGGCGGCGCGCTGCTCCCGGCCGGGCCCGGTCCGCGGGGTCGGCAGAGCTTCGAGGAGTGGCTCGCCGACGGGCCGGACGAGGACACCGGTGGCGGCGAGCCGTGCGGTCAGCGGTGAGCAGGGACCTCGAGCTGGCTGAGGCCTACCAGCGGGCGCGACCGCGGCTGGTCCGGGTCGCTTACGCGGTCCTTGGGAGCGTCGTGGAGGCCGAGGACGTCGTTTCGGACGTCTGGCTGCGTCTGGTGCCGGCTGACGCGCGCGAGCCGGTGCAGGACCTGGACGCCTGGGCGACCGTGGCGGTCGCCCGCCGTGCCCTGGACGTGCTGCGTTCGGCGCGCGTGCAGCGGCAGGCCTACGTCGGGCCCTGGCTTCCCGAACCGCTGCTGGACCCGCCCCCCTCGTCGGCGACCGCCGACCCGGCCGACCGGGTGAGCCTGGACGACACCGTGAGCTTCGCGTTGCTGGTCGTGCTGGAGCGCCTCAGCCCTGCCGAACGCACCGCGTTTGTGCTGCACGACCTGTTCGCGGTGCCCTTCGACGAGGTCGCCGTCGTCGTGGGACGCAGCCCCGCAGCGGTCCGCCAGCTGGCCGCCCGCGCCCGCCAGCACGTTAGCGCCGGTGCTCCCCGCGTCAAGGTCGACCGCGGCCAGCACGCCGCGACGGTCGCGGCGTTCACCCAGGCCGCTGTCAGCGGTGACCTGGCCGCTCTGCTGCTGGTCCTTGATCCGGACGTGACACTGACCAGCGACGGCGGCGGGCACGTCAGCGCCGCCCGCCGCCCGGTGCACGGAGCCGACCGGGTCGCCCGGTTCCTGCTCGGCATGGCCAGCCGGAACGCGCCCGGCCAGCGGCTCGTCCCACTGTCCGTCAACAACGGGCCGGCCCTTGCACTGCTCGACGGCGACCAGGTCGTCGCTGTCGCTGTGCTGACCTTGCACGACGGACGGATACGGCGGGTGGACCTGATCCTCGCCCCTGACAAGCTGACCCGGACCCACCCCGGTGCCGACACCAAGCAGGAGCTGCCGTGAGACCACCGCGACTCCTCGCCCTGACAGGGGCGGCCGGGCTGGCCACCGCTGCGGGCCTGCACGCTGCCTGGGCGACCGGCTCCAGCTGGCCGGCAACCGACCGCACCAGGCTCGCCGACAGCGTCGCCGGCACCCCGGCCATGCCGGAGCCGTCAGCGTGCTGGGCGGTCGCGGCCACGTTGGCCGCAGCGGCCGGCGTCACCGCCGGTGCCGGCGGGCAGCACCAGCTGGCCGTCCTGGCCCGCGCCGGCGTTGCCACTGCCCTGCTCGCGCGCGCAGCCACCGGTCTGACCGGGCGCACCCACCTGCTGGTGCCGTGGACGCCGTCCCAGCACTTCGTGCACCTCGACCGCCGGGTGTACGGCCCCACCTGCGCGATACTGGGAACACTCACCGCCACCAGCCTGCTGCGCTGACGTTCCTCTACCGAACATGATCGCCCGGTCCGTGAACGATTTTGTCGAGCGCACCCAGGGCGGGCTGCCCCCCGACCTGACCGCCACATTCGTCACCCACAGCCCCACCGTCGCCGCCGCGCTCGTGGACCACCCGAGCGTCGAGGTCTACGTCCTGGGCAGCCGACTGTTCAAGCACTCCGCCGTCACCTGCGAAGCCGCCACCACCCAAGCCGCCCAGACCGTACAGGCCGACGTGTTCCTGCTCGGAGTCACCGGCGTCCACCCCCACGCTGGACTCACTCAAGGAAGTGCACGACCCTTACGCGGGTGAACCCCTGGGAGCGCAAGAGTCTGCTCGGTTACGAGCTGGTAGAGGCTGCGCCCGATCTGGTACTCCCGCACCGCCCGGGACCAGCGCTGCCCAACGTTGTGCACCAGCCTGGTGCACAACGTCCTCTCGGTCCGGCCAGGCGGCCGCGGAAGCCCGCATGTAGTGAAGTTGCGCCGTGACCAGCCCGCTGGTCCGGGAACGCCGCCCGCAGATCACCGGCCAGCCGGTCCAGGATGTCCCGGCCGACCGACCAGTACAGCCCCGACACCTCGCTGTTCACCGCCCGCGCCGCCCGGCATGCGGACCGGCGGTAGTGCCCAGGACCCTGCGACCACCGTCGCCCGGCGAAGTGCCCGCCTAGATCCCGCTCGGCGGGGCGCCCCTGGCGGCCCGCCTCGGGGGATCGCGGTGGCCGTGCTCACTGCCTCGTGGGACCTCCGCACCTGCAGCCCGCTGTGGGCAGGCGGGGTGGCATGCGGCGGTCGTGGACCTGCTGATTGCCGCTCGGGTCCGTTAGCCGCGCCCGTCCTACCGTTGTCCGACCGCTCCTGGCGAGCAACCGCACTGAGAAGGAGTTCGATGTTGTCGATCATCGTGGCGGCCCCGCCTGTCACCGGTGAGCTGCAGCCGTTGCTGCAGATCGCGGGTGGCCTGGTCGAACGCGGGCACACCGTGACCGTTCTGACAGGCAGCCGGTTCGGTTCTCAGGTTGCCGCCGGGCGCGCGTTTCGTCGGTCTGACCGGCGCCGCCGACTTCGACGACCGTCACCTCCTCGCCACCTTCCCGGAGGTGGCGACCATCGAACCCGGAGACGATCAGATCAACTGGTTCTTCAGCCTGTTCGGCGACGCCATCCCCGAGGAACACCAGGTGCTGCAAACGATGCTCGAGGGTGACCCGGACGCTGTGCTGATCACCAACTCCTGTTCTTCGGCGCCTGGCCGGTCGCGCTCGGCGCGCCTGGGCGACGGCCGCGCCGATGGTTGGCGGTCGGCTGCAACCCGCTGGCCCTTCCCAGCTCCGACACGACCGCACGGGGCCCGCTGCCACCGGGCCCCGACGGCGACGCGCACGCCGCCAACCGCGCTGCCAACGCCCGACGAACGGCCGCCCTCGAGCCTTCACGGCGGCGGATCGAGGCGGCCGTGCGGCAACTCGGGGCCACGGCGCCGGTACCCGCCACGTTCGAGGGGATCGTCACCGTGCCGGACCTGTTCGCTTCGCTGACCGTCCCCGGGCTGGAGTTCCAGCGCAGTGACGCGCCGGACTCTCTGCACCTGGTCGGAGTGTTGCCAGCTCCGACGGTCGCGGACTGGACTCCGCCGAGCTGGTGGCCGGAGTTGTCCGCCGGGCGCCCCGTCGTCGTTGTCACCCAGGGCACGTTGGCCAACGACGACCTGGGCCAGCTGGTCCGACCCACCCTCGACGCGTTGGCCGATCAGGATGTGTTCGTGGTCGCGGCGTTGGGCCGCGACGTCGACGCCCTGCCCGGTGCGGTCCCGGCCAACGCCCGGATCGAGCCGTTCGTCCCGTTCGGCGTCCTGCTCCCGCACACCGACGTGTTCGTCACCAACGGGGGCTTCGGCGCGACGCAGCAGGCACTGGCCGCGGGTGTCCCGGTCGTCGTGGCCGGGACCACCGAGGACAAGCCGGCGGTTGCCGCCCGCGTGACCGCCCGCGGGGTCGGCCGGGACCTGGGGACCGCCACCCCGAACCGGCGCAGATTCGCGGAGCCGTTCTCGACCTGCTGACGGACGCGGCGGTCCGGGCGAACGTCGACCGCCTCGCCGCCGACTACGGCCGCCACGACGCGATCGGGACGATCGAACGTCTCGTCTTCGCTGATCGAGCCAGCTGAACCGCACATCTGGTAAGTGTGCCGCGGTGAGCGGGTGGAGTGAACGGCGGCAGGGGTCGCCGCCGGCAGGATGGGGAGAGCTGACAACCCGTCCTGACCGGAGAGAGACCCTTCGAGTCCAGCCAGGCAGGGTCCGTCGACCGGGGCCGGGAAGGTCAGGGTTTTGACGAGAACCCCGTGACATCGGCGAGAACCGGAGATGCCTGACTGTTCACCGCCGGCTCGTGCGAAAGACAGCTCTCGACGTGCTGCTGCGCGACCCGGACCGAGCGCCGCATTGGTCAGAGAAGGTGCCTGAGCGCGCCCGCGATGCCTTCGGGTCGGGACAGCATGGCCAATGGCTTCCCTGCACCATGGCGGGCTCGACGCCGATCCGGGCGGCGAACCCTACGCCCGGGTCGCACGAGGAAGATGTCGTCGGCAGCCGAGCACGTACGCCACTGACAGTCAAACTCTGCCGGTGCTGCCTCGCGTAGCAGCCTCCTGGTCCGCTCGGTGCCCGGGTCCGGTTGCCGTTCTTCTCATAGCCGTAGTCGTAGGTCCTGACCACCGCCTGCGCGGAGCCCTGATCCCATGTCAGGGAGCTGGCGCCGGGAGCCGCTGGCTCACCAGGGGACGACCTGTTCTTGTGGTCCAGGAACTGCAGACCCGGCTCACCGGCGTGCCGCTCGAGGGTGTCCACCACGCCGGTCACGCTCTGGTCGGTGGTCAGCTGCGCTCCGGGGCCACCAAGGTCGGTCTTGACCCATCCCGGGTTGATGAGCAGCAGCGTGCGCGGGTCGTCGCGGTGGCGGGCGGCGTAACTGCGCATCAGCTGATTGAGGGCGGACTTGCTCGCTCGATACCCTTCGTGGCCGCCGTTGGTGTTCAGCGTGAGGCTGCCCTGGCTGGAGGACATCACCGCGATGGTCCCGCTGGGCGCCACGAGCGGCCCGAGGGTCTCCACCACTCGCATCGGGCTCAGCGCGTTGGTCACCATGACGTCGACGAAGACGTCGGTGGGTACCTCACCGACCTCCTGGTCGCCGTTGGTGATCGCTGCGTTGACGAACAGCAGGTCCAGGGACGTCTCGTTCATGCGCTGCCGTACAGCGCCGACCTGGGCTTGGTTGTTCATGTCCATCTGCTCCACCGCGAGGCGGCCCCCGGACCTCTCGGCCAGGTCGTGCAGCGGTCCCCGCCCCTGCCCGCGCACCGTGCCGATGACCTTCCACCCCTGGCGCAGCAGCTTCTCGGCCAGGGCAAGTCCGATGGTCCGAGAGGCTCCCACCACCAGTGCAGTTCCGGTCTCCGTGTTGGTCATGGCGACTCCCATCTGCGGTGTCCCGCTCCTGGAAACCCAACGCACACGTTGGTTCCCGCAACAGTAGGAACACACTCCCTGCGTTGTCAACGCGAGCGTTGGCCCCCGGGGCACTGCCGTTAGGGTCGGACGGTGCCCCGGGACGCCGAGCGGACCAGGAGGTTGCTGCGCGAGGCAGCAGCGGCAGAGTTCGCCGAGCACGGCCTGCACGGCACGACAATCGAGCGCATCGCCGCCCGCGCCGGCGTGAACAAGGAGCGTCTGTACAACTACTTCGGGGACAAGGCGGCCCTTTTCGCCGCTGTGGTCTCCGAGCAGCTCACGCGTATCGCCACCGACGTCCCGCTGGCAGCAGGCTCCGTCGCCGAGGTCGCCGAGTTCGCCGCACAGGCTTTCGACTACCAGCTCGATCACCCCGACCTCGGGCGCCTGGTGGTCTGGGAGGGCATCAGCGACAGGGGCGTGCTGCCTGACGAGGGCGTGCGCACACGCCTGTACCGCGAGAAGGTCGCGCTGCTGCAAGATGCCCAACAGGTAGGGACCATCTCCTCGGCGATCCCCGCCCCGCACCTGCTCTTCCTCCTCCTCTCGCTGGCGAGCTGGTGGGTGGCGGCACCGCAACTGGCCCGGATGATCACCGGCGCGCCGGAAGGGGACATGGACCGCTCGGCCCGCCGCGCTGCGGTCGCTGAGGCGGCGCACAGGCTGGCTCACCCATGACCACCCATTGGAGCCGGAGACTGCGACCCGGTCAGGAACGCGGTCTTGCCGGTCCCCCGGTGGTGATCGTCACCCAGTGGCGGATACCCCTACCGGGAAGGACAAGGCGTCGGCCCTGTGGTCGCTCTAGAAGGGCTGCGCGGACATCCCGACCTCGAGCTGCACAAGGGAAGGCCGAGGGGCGACGGGAGCGGGCAGCTTCACGTGCGCAGGGAGCACCGCCTGCTCGGGGCGTGCCGCTGGAGCGGATCCTGCTCGCCAGGACACCTGCTCCCGCGCGTTCGTTGCTCGCTCGGCTCCTCGCCCGGAACTTGACACGCCTGGCTGCGGCCTCGCCCGCGGGCACCCGTTTTGCCGTGCATCTGTGCGGGGGGACTAGGACCACTGGGCCTGGCCAGACCCCGCGATGTGACGCCTCTGGCGGTACTGGCCAACGAGATCGTCGCGCACTGGCCACCAGCGAACCCCCGGGTCCTGCTACACGCACCCTTCGCGGCCGCCGACCACCCCGCGAGCACCGGTCCCGCCTTCCTGACGTCGTTGGGCCACTGCGGCTACCCGCCGGCGTGGCATTCGCGGCTGGTCTCGCCCACGAGGCCAAGCCGCTGCGGGACTAGGTCCGCATACGCGACCGCGCCGAGGCCCTGCTGGGAGGGAGGTCGTCGTGGCGGCCGCCTGCGGTCTTGGTCGGCGCTCGGTCGTCCGTCCCTACCTCGCGACAGGGTCCGCGGCAGCGGCTATCGCTCTCTGCGCGTCGAACCCCGCGAATATGTCCAGCAGGCCATGAGGGGAGTCCGCTCGGAACAACATCTCCAGGCTCTGGGCCGACTCGCCGGCAGCCTCGGCCGCTCGCGGGAACATCTCGGCCTCGTAGGCGGTCAGGGCCGCTTCGGGGTCATCGGGGTGGTCGGCGATCGCGAGCGCGAGCTGGGCACCGTCGTGCAGGGCCAGGTTCGCGCCTTCCCCGGCGAAGGGGGACATGACGTGCGCGGCGTCGCCGAGGAGCGTGACGCCGGGCACGCGCGCCCAGGAGTGCCCGACCGGCAGGGCGTTGATGTGCCGCGGGGTCAGCGCGGTGTCGGCGTCGGCGATCAGGCCGCGCAGCGCGTCGTCCCAGCCGGGCAGCAGCTCCAGGATGGCCTTCTTCGCCGCGGCGGTGTCGGTGAAGTCGATGGTGTCGATCCAGTCCTCGGGAACGCGGGAGCCGAGGTAGAAGTGCAGGCTGCCGTCGGTCTCGCGGTGGCCCAGGATGCCGGTCTCGCCGCGGAAGGCGAAGAGCATGCCGGCTCCCATGGCGGCGGCCTCGGCGGGGTGCGAGGCGTCGGCGTCGAGCAGGTCCCCTTCGACGAAAGACACCCCGGTGTATGTCGGCTGCGCACTGGAGACGAGGGCGCGGACCTTGGACCACGCGCCGTCGGCGCCGATCAGGAGGTCCGTGGTGATGATCTCGCCGTCGGCGAACTCGACCTCGTGGCGGACGACGGCGCCCTCGACGGGGCTGATCGCGGTGACCTTTCGGCCCCAGTGGATGGTGCTGTCGGGCAGGGAGTCGATGAGCATGTCGCGCAGCTGGCCGCGGTCGACCTCCGGGCGGGTCAGGTCGCCTGCATCGGACTCCTCGCGCAGGACGGCGCCACTGTGGCCGAGGATCCGCATCGCCTCACCGCCGGGGTGGATCAGAGCGGTGAAGGGCTCCCACAGGGCAGCGGCGTGGATGGCCTTCTGCCCGTTGTACTCGTGGATGTCGAGCATGCCGCCCTGCACTCGGGCGTGGCGGTCGGCCTCGAGGTCGAAGACGGCGGCCTCTATGCCCCTGGTGTGCAAGACGCGCGCGGCGACGAGGCCACCAGGGCCAGCGCCGATGATTGCAATGGGGTTGTGAGTGGTCATGAGAACTCCTCGGTGCATTCGGAGACTGCTGGTATGTGCGGTGGTGCGGTCCGGTGAGCTGGCGTTGTCGTTCAGCAGCGCCACCGGTCGTGGTGCGTCGGTCAGCAAGCGCCGCTCGGCGGCAGCGGGTCCGGTGACACGCTGATCCCGGCCACCAGTGCCCGCAGGGCCCAGGTCGAGCGCTGAGCAGGCGTGCCGGCCAAGACCGCGTCGGCATAGGCGGCCAGGTGCGGGGCGGTGACCGACTCGGCGGTGCGCACGGCCCGGCTCAGGGCGTCCCACTCGGCCTGGTCGTCGGCGGGGGCGTCGATGTCGCCAGGAGTGGGTGCGCTGTGCTCGGCGGCGTTGGCGGTGACGTGCTGGATCAGCAGGTCCACTCCCCAGGCCGCCCGAGTGGACTCCACGCCGCCGTCCAGGAGCAGGCCGAGGAGCCGGTCGTACAGCCGTACCGTGTTCGGTCCGCTGGGGCGCAGCACTAGGGCCGAGCGGGCCAGGCCCGGGTGAGCGAACAGCAGCTCGCCGTAGTCCCCGAGCAGCGCCGCCAGCGTCTCCAGCCAGTCGCCGCCACGGCGGATCCGCAGCGATCCGAGCAGCTCGTCCAAGACGGCGGCATGCAGTTCAGCGGTGTTGGCGACGTAGACGTAGAGCGAGGCCGGACCGGTGTCCAGCGCCTGGGCGACTCGGCGCATCGTGGCCTTCCCCAGACCCTCGGTGCGCACGATGTTGATCGCCTCCTCGACAATCCAAGCGCGGGAGAGGGCGGCCTTGGCTGGCCGCTCACGGCGGCTGGTGGGTTGCCTGCCGTGCTGGCTCCTGGAAGATGCCGTCATGCCAGCAATGTAGCCGAACATGTTCGGCCCGTACGTGTTCTAGACGAACGCGTTCGCCCGAACGTGATGGTAGGCCTTGACGACCGAGCGGACGCAGTCACCTCCGGTCCGACTGCAGCCGATCCGCTCCTCCCGGCGGCCTCCCGCCTCGGGGGGTCGTCGAAGCCGTCCTGGACGAGCCCTTCCGAGCCGGGTGCAACGTTCGAGCCTGCACGAGCTGACTCATGGCGGCGATGGCCGGGCGTGGCCCGCAAGGCCAGCGAGCCGCCGACGTCGCCGAGGTCCTCGTCCGCAGCTCCGAACAGGTCCACCCGAGCCGCCTTACGCGAGCACCACCCAGCTCGTCGTCGAATCCGGGGGCACCTGGTCGCGTTCGCCGGGCGGGCAAACACCGCCGCGCCGGCCCAACAACAGCGGGGCCGGTGGACTGTGCCGGCCTGCGGCCGCGCTGACGGGCCTGGCTTCTTCTTTCCCTCCCGGCTGTCGAGTCTGCGGCCGCGGCCCGGACCGCGACGCCTTCTCGCTGCGTTCGAACCCTGCGGGCTTCGGGGGTTGCCTTCCGGGCCCTTCCGGCCGCGGGCGTCTCTCCTTGCCGGGAGGGGGCAACACCTTGTCAACCGTGTCCCTGGTCAGTGCGGCTGGCCACCGGGCCCAGGAGGACCTGCTGGATGGCTGGAGCCAGGGTCGCCACGATGCGTTTCGTGCCCGCGGCAACCAGCACGGGCACACCGATGACCCGCCTGCTGGTGATGACGCCGACGAGCATCGCCGAGGCCAGGCCGGCGCGCAGCATCGCGTCCTTGCCGCCGCGGTCACCGCGGCTGGTCGTGCCGCGAAGCAGCCGGGACTGGATGAAGTCACGTAGCTGCGCGCTGGCGCCCTCCTTGACGATCGCTGCCCGCAGCATCGCCATCAGCGGCTCGGACTCCTCGGCCGGCCCCTCCCACGCGGCCAGGTAGGCGCGGACCACCCGCTCGCCCAGGTGCTCATCGGGCCCTTCGAAGACGGTGTCGAAGCGCCGGATCGCTGCAGCGGGGATGGCCATGACGGCAGCGAACAGGTCGTCCTTGGAGCCGAAGAACTGCATGACCTGGGAGGCGTCCACTCCGGCGTCCGCCGCGATGCGCCGGATCGTGGCAGCGGCGAAGCCGTCGCCGGCGAAGCGGACCCGAGCCGCTTCCAGGACCGCTTGGCGGGTGCTGACGGAACCGGGCCGACGCCCGCGCCGCGCCCCAGGTGTTGCCTCCTGCGTCACCGCCACCGCCTGAACCTAGCCCGAAGGCTCTCTTCTCACCACGCGTTGATATTGGAGGCGCGCAGACCTACGCTCACGACGACGTCCGAGCCCGCCCAGGACTCGCTAGGCCGAAGGAGTCCGC
>JAABUJ010001327.1_pt1 | contig 37323 bp, 30 predicted proteins | sample 5559131 | NCBI WGS metagenome assembly JAABUJ01 (sample SAMN10711875, study PRJNA513366) | rock metagenome | isolation source: Antarctica rocks | place: Antarctica: Victoria Land, Mt New Zealand nord | collected 2016-01-07 | reverse complement strand
CAGAGATACCGGGACCAGGAATACTGGGACCAGGGATACTGGGACCATGGCCGGCCCCAGTGGTCAGGGGTCCCGTCATGGGCTCACCCGTCATGGGCTCACCCGTCATGGGCTCACCCGTCATGGGGTCGACGTCATTGGGCCGGCTGGCCCGGCACCGATCCCGCAGCCACCGGTTTACGGCCCAGCCGCACCGGGGTCAGGGTCGGGGCTGGATCAGCCAGCATGACCTCGATCTCTGCGTCGGGAGCGGCGTCGCCCACCGCCTCGCGCACTGCTTCCACCAGCGCCCCGGGCCCACATCCACCGCCCGGAGCGGTAACCATGAGCGTCACCGCGCCAGCCTCAGGATCCAGCTGGGTGACCTCGACGGTGCCTCCCGCCTTGGTGAGCACAGGAGTGACCGCCTCGACCGCCCCGGCCACCCGCTGCTCGAGGGGCTCGGGGTGCAGGTCGTGGAGAACCAAGAGACTACTGATCAGCTCATCGCGCCCAAAAGCGGTGATGAGGTCGGGCTGGCTCGCAGCCAAATCCAGCATGCGAGCCAGACCCGCCCCATACAACTCGGTGAGCAGACGGACCAACTCCTCGATTCGGGGCCACACCCGCCCCTCCGCCGACGACCGCAGCTCCTCCAAGAGGGCTTCGATGCGGTCGCCGACGGCATGCAGGTCGGGTGCGTCCACCTCAGTCGAGGCTCGGGGCTGCAGCGGGCGAGTGCATCTTCTTCAAGGTCTTGCCCTTGCCCAGGTACATGTGGACCCCACACGGCAGGCACGGATCGAAGCTTCGCACGGCCCGCATGATGTCGATGCCCTTGAAGTGCTCCAGGTCGTTCTCCTCGAAGATGGGTGTGTTCATCACCGCATCCTCATAGGGGCCGGGAGTCCCGTAGATATCGCGGGGGTTGGCGTTCCAAGGGGTGGGGGGATAGGGATGGTAGTTGGCGATCTTGCCACCCTCGATGACCAGGTGGTGGCTCAGCACACCGCGCACGGCCTCGGTGAAGCCACAGCCGATCCCCTCGTCGGGAACGGTGAACTGCTCCCAGGTCTTGGTGTGCCCGGCACGAACCTCCTCCAGGGCCTTCTCGGCGAAGTGCAGTGCACAAGCCGCCGCGTAGGCCTGGAAGTAAGTACGGGCCCGGTTGCGCTCGAGGGTATTGCTCCACTGGGGAACTTCCCACTCGAAGCTGACCTCGGGCTTGAGGGCGGTGCGGGGCAGGTTGATCTGCACGCTGTGGCCGGTGGCCTTGACGTAGCCGATGTCAACCAGGCCCGACAACGCCGTGGACCACAGGCGGGCAAGGGGGCCGCCGCCGGTGTCCAGGGCCAGATGGTCGGTGCCGTCGAACCAACGAGGCGACATGACCCAGCTGTACTTGTCGTCGAAGTCCCGCTTTTGGGGCTGGGGCAAGGTGTGCTGGTTCCAGGGGTGGTTGCGATCAACTGGATTGCCCAGAGGGTCCTTGGACACGAACATCTTCTGGTCTTCCCAGCTGTCGTAGTACGAGCTGCCGAGCAGGATGCGAATGCCCAGGTTGATGTCAACCAGGTCGTTGGTCACCAGCTCACCGTCGACCACGATGCCTGGGGTGACGTACATGGCACGGCCCCACTCGGTCATGTCCCGGTAGTCGAAGTTGCAGACATCGGGATCCTGGAAGCTGCCCCAGCAGTTGAGCAGCACCCGGCGACGGCCAACCTCTTCGTAGCCGGGAAGGGCCTCGTAGAAGAAGTCGAACAGGTCGTCGTGCAGCGGCACCACCCGCTTCATGAACTCCACGTAGCGCATCAGGCGCGTGATGTAGTCGGTGAAGAGCTGGATGGTGGCCACAGTGCCCACACCGCCGGGGTACAAGGTGGAGGGGTGCACGTGGCGACCCTCCATCAAGCAGAACATCTCCCGGGTGTAGCGACTCACCTGCAGAGCCTCCCGGTAGAACTCACCGGTGAACGGGTTGAGGGTGCGCATGATGTCGCCGATGGTCTTGTAGCCATGGTCGGCGGCATGAGGTGCGGCGGTGCGGTTGGCCATCTCCAACACGCCCGGGTTGGTCTCGGCCACCATCTTCTCGCAGTAGTCGACCCCGACCAGGTTCTCCTGGAAGATGTTGTGGTCGAACATGAACTCGGCGGCCTCGCCCAAGTTGACGATCCACTCACCGAGGGCCGGGGGCCGCACGTTATAGGCCATGTTCTGGGTGTAGCAGGAGCAGGTGGCGTGATTGTCCCCGCAGATGCCACAGATGCGACTGGTGATGAAGTGGGCGTCGCGGGGATCCTTGCCCTTCATGAAGATGCTGTAGCCGCGGAAGATCGACGAGGTGCTCTGGCACTCCACCACCCTTCCCTGGGAGAAATCGATCTTGGTGTAGATGCCCAGGCTGCCCACGATCCTGGTGATCGGGTCCCAGGCCATCTCCACCAGGTCGGCGTCGGCCTTGGGCCGAGCCTTGGTGGTGGCCGTTCTCGAAGTTACGGTCCTTGCCATGTTCTAGTTACCTCCACTCGCTCTGGTAGCCGGTAGTGAGCTTCTTGCCGGGCTTACGCCACTTCGGCTCGTCGTCCAAGGTCTTTGCCGTGATCTTGCGCAGCGGGCGGATCAAGTTGCCGTAGGCCCCGCTGGCTCTGGTCGATACGTGGGCACCCGGCGGCTCGTCCATGAAGGGCATGAACTTGTCGGGGAACCCGGGCATGGTGCAGCCGATGCAGATACCGCCCACATTGGGACAGCCGCCAATGCCCATCATCCATCCCCGCTTGGGGACGTTGCACTTGACCACTGGGCCCCAGCAGCCAAGCTTGACGATGCACTTGGGCGAGCCGTACTCGGTGGCGAAGTCACCCTGCTCGTAGTAGCCAGCTCGGTCGCAGCCCTCGTGCACGGTGGCCCCGAAGAGCCACTGTGGGCGCAATGCCTCATCCAGGGGAATCATCGGTGCCTGACCGGTGGCCTGGTAGAGGAGGTAGACGAGGGTCTCGGAAAGGTTGTCGGGCTGGATGGGACAGCCGGGCACGCACACGATGGGCAGACCCGCCTTGGACTTCCAACCCCAGCCCAGGTAGTCGGGAACTCCCATGGCACCGGTGGGGTTGCCGGCCATTGCGTGGATGCCGCCATAGGTGGCACAGGTGCCCACGGCCACGATGGCCGTGGCCTTGGGGGCCAGACGATCCAGCCACTCACTGGTGGTCATGGGCTGATCAGTGGCCGGGTTGTTGCCGAACCCACACCAGTAGCCCTCGCTCTTGATGGCCTCGTTGGGGATGGACCCCTCCACGACCAGCACGAAGGGCTCCAACTCGCCACGTTCGGCCTTGAAGAACCACTCGATGAAGTCGTCGGCGCCGCCCACCGGGCCGCACTCGAAATCAATCAGCGGCCAGTGCACCGCGATCTTGGGCAGTCCGGGCAGAGCGCCCAGGGCTATCTCTTCGACGCTTGGTTGGGTCGCGGCGGTGAGGGCGACTGAGTCGCCATCACAGCTGAGTCCCGCGTTGATCCAAAGAACGTGGATCAGTGTCTCATCTACCGCTGCTGCCACTTTGATCCCCTCCACTCGCGAATAGGCACTCGCTGAGCCTACGCCTATTCCCCGAGGGGGCGCAATGGGTGCATTTCGCACCCTTGGTCCTGAGGCCCGCTTGGTCCTGAGGCCCGTTGGACGACGCCGTCGCCCAGCCTAGGCTCGCGCTCGGGTGGAGGCCTACCGCATCAGCTCAGAAGACCGCGAGCTTTTCAAGCGGTGCCGGCGGGCCTGGGACTTCGGTGCCCGCGCCCGCCAGGGCCGCCGTCCCCGCCAAGAGTCGGGACCGCCCCGATTGGACCTGGCCCTGCGCAAGGCCCTGGATGTCTACTACTTCCCCGGCATGTGGTCCTGGGGGCGCAACATCGTGGTGCCCCTCGTGCACCGAGCTCTCGATGACGCCATGCGCTGGCCCGGGGGGTCGCCCGCCCTCGGCTTGGAAGTGGCCCTCGGCCACCGATTGATCGACGCCTACGCCGCCTGGGCGGCGCCCCTCGATCGCTTCACGCCGGTGGAGGTGGCTTCTGAGATATCTGTCAACGTCCCCGACCCGGTGCTGTGGGACCGTGATCTCACCACCATGGAGGGAGGCCCAGTGAGCTACTCCACGTGGCTGGACGCCATCGTGGTGGATGACGACAGCCGGCCGTGGCTGGTTTGTCACCGAGTGATCAGCGGTGAATTCAGTGATCCCGAGGTACTGGTCCTGGACGAGGCCGCCCTGACCGACTGCTGGGCGTGGGGGTACTACTCCCTTGGTCCGCCCATGGCCGGGGCGCTGATCACCGAGATCCGCACCTCCACCGAGATCCGCACCTCAGAAGTCACATCCTCAGAAGTCACATCCTCAGAGGTTCCCCCCTCTGTCCAGGCCCCTCGAGGCCAGGAGGAGGACCAGGAGGGGGAGATGTCCTTTCGGCGCCAGGTGGTGGAGTACTCGAGCGACGAGCTGGCCTCGGCCGGGCGTCAGCTGGCGGCCGAGGTCCTCGACATGATCGACGCCGGCCTGGTCCTTTATCCCAACCCGGCACCGGACAACTGCACCCGGTGCTCATTTCGACAGCCGTGCCGGGCGGTGCGGGCGGGGAACGATCCCGAGGAGCTGCTGGCGGTGGGCTACGAGGACCGCCCAGAGGCAGTACTGGTGGAGGGGCGCCTGGGAGGACGCACCTGGAGCATGAACCGCGGCGCCCGTCCCAATCGTTTCGGAGAGTCGCTGGCCCCCTGACCGGGGAATGGTCTTGCGATCCGAGGAATGGAGGTGGCAAACATGCTCGACTTGGCCTCGCTCACTTTTGCGCTGGAAACGGCAGGGTGCGTCGCGGCCGACGACGAAGCCGAAGAGCTCATCCAGAAAGCAGTTGGTGACGGTGAGCTCGAGCGGATGCTGGCGCGCCGCCTGACCGGCGAGCCCATCGCTTGGATCACCGGCAGCACGAGCTTCTGTGGCCTGCACGTCGCCATCGAGCCCGGTGTCTATGTTCCCCGATGGCAGTCCGAGCCACTGGCTCTCATGGCGGCCCGATTGCTACCGCCCACGGGAGTTGCCGTGGATCTGTGTACGGGAGCCGGAGCCATCGCCATGGTCATGCAGTCTGAGCATCCCGATGCCCGGATCGTAGCCACCGAGATCGACCCTCTCGCCGCCAGCTGCGCCCGCCTGAACGGGCTGGTGGTCTACGAGGGCAACCTGGATGGGCCATTGCCTGCGGAACTTGAATCCAAGGTCGATGTCATCACGGGGGTGCTGCCCTACGTCCCAAGCGACGCCATGCACTTCCTGCCCCGAGACGTGCAGCGGTTCGAGCCACCGAGAGCCCTGGATGGCGGTGTGGGCGGGGTCGAATTGATCTCGGCTGTGGTTCGCACAAGCCCCCGATGGATCAAGAGCGGTGGATGGCTGTTGCTCGAGGTTGGTGGTGACCAGGTCGCCGAGGTGACAGCGATGCTGGTTGCGTCTGGGTACAGCAATATCGCCGTGTTGGAGGACGACGACGGCGATCCCCGAGGAATATACGCACGACTGGACGCGTAGGTCGGGTCGGGCTGGCCTTTGCAGTGCCCCGGTGCGACTCCACCGCACGACCTGCGGTAACGACTCCCCCGGTTCGTCCTGCCGGCAATCGGCATCACGGAGCGAGGTCCTTCACGACACCTAGCAGGAGTGGCTGATCGAGGCAGTCCACCACGCAGCGAGCGAAGAGCCACTGCCGGAGTCGGTCGGCATCGAGGTCGAGCAGTGCTGCCATGCGCTGCATCAAGCCAGCGGGGTCGGCGACGAGGCGCTCGGGGAAGTTGAGCATGTGCTGCAGCGGGTCATACGTCGGGTCGCCCACGTAAGGCTTCGGATCTATGGCCAGCCAAGGCTGGCGCCTGGAGGCCAGAACGTTGTGCGGGCGCAAGTCGGTGCACAGCAGCACGTGTCGGTCGGCCGTGCCGGGTAGGGCGCGGAACAACTCAACCCCGGCCCTGGCAAGGCCCGGGTCCAGCCGGGGTTGAGGCGCGATGGTCGCCTGCTTCTCCTCGAACTCGTCGGCCCAGCGATCACACATGGTCTGCAGGCTGCGGAACGGATGGTCAGGTGGCGGCTCGATCCACAGCCGACGTAGCAGGTTGGCCACGACCGCGTCCTGTCCCAGGGGACGGACCCCCTGGGACAGGGGGGTGCCAGGCTCGCAGGCCTCGAGCAGTAGGGCGCTGGTCTCTCCTACCACCAGAGCATCGATGAGCCGAACGGCCCCATCGCCACCCCACGCCCGCAGGGCATCGGCCTCGTGCCAGGCCTCCTCGTGGCGCCAGCCGAGCTTCAGGACCGAGTGCTCGCCGAGGCTGTTGCGGGCAGGGGCTACCCACGATGCGATACCGCCGGGCTGAAAGGGCTGACCCCAGATCGAGAGACCACCGGCGAGCAAAGTCGTCGATCATGCCCGGCAAGCCAGCGATCCACCTTCGACGGGTCACTGCGGCCATTCCACGGCTCACCAGCGCAGCATCTCCGTCCCCGGCCGCTGCCTGCACGAGGTTCACCGGCCGCCCTTGGAGGGCGCATCGGCGGGCCGACAGGAATGAAGGGTCAGTCCATAGTGGCGGGCGGCAGCGACCATGTCGGGATTGCGAATGGGGATGCGGGCCACGTGGTCGAGCGTCAAGGTCTTCTCGTTGTCGCTCAGTCCATAGGTGGGCGCCCCACCGAAGGCCCGCAGGGCGGCGTCGAGGCAGGCGATGACGGTGGGCAGAGTCTTGTCCCGGATGGCGATGACCACCCGGAACCGGCTCCAGGACAGCCAGGCGCAGAACAACGTCGTCTTGGTCCCGCCCACCACTGGGCCGTCCCCGTAGTCCCACTGGAACCACAGGCCGGGCTCGACCACCCAAGGTCGATGGACCCGACGCCGCCCGGCCCGATAGGCGGCGCGCACCTCGGCCACGGCTCGGCGGGTGGTGCGCTCCGAGCCGGCAAAGCCCATGGCCACCAACTTGTCGTGAACGACATCGGCGCGGACCTTGCCCTTGGAGGCGTCCATCCACTCTTCGATCTTGTCCAGGTAGGACTCGATGATCCGCGAACGGGGCTGTGCGGTCGGACTGAGCATCCCGGCGTCACGCCGTGCTACCCAGTGGGCGACGGTCTTGTGATCCGCGCCGGCCAACTCTGCGCCGTCACGCAAGCTGTGGGTCAAATCGAAAGCTTCGAGTATCTGCATGATCTCCTCGGCATGCTTCATGTGGTCCCTCCTCGGGCCTGGGTGCTTGAGACACACGCAGTTAACCGAGGAGGGGCCGCTCTCGGGTGGACCCGAGAGCGTCAGCGAACAGTTGTTGGGGAGAACTGCTGGCCGCCGATGGAGAGTTTTGGAGGCCGCCAGCGGGGAGGTTCCTGTCCGCCTATGGGGAGGATCTCATGGCCGTCGACACGGGGGCGAAGCCGACCTCATCGACGATGACGAGATCAGCTCGTAGCACCGACTCGATGACCCGCCCGACTGAGTTGTCGGTCAATCCCCGGTAGAGGGTCTCGACCAGCTCGGCAGCACTGAAGAAGCACACCCGGTAGCCGGCCTCGACCGCAGCATGGCCAAGGGCGACGAGCACGTGGCTCTTTGCCGGTGCCAGCCGGAAACGATCTGATGGGCGAGAGGCGGTTAAGGGGCCGGGAGGGTCACGTGGATGGTGCCATCGACGTCGAGGGAAGCGCCGTAGGCCTCCACCGCCGCCCCGTCGTTGGCGGTCTCGGTGCCGGTCAGGAGGTCGTAGGTGAATCCGTGCAGCGGACATACCACGACGCAGTCATCGATCAACCCGTCGGCCAATGGGCCTCCACGGTGTGGGCAGGTCGCCTGTAGTGCCCGCACCGAACCGTCACGTAGGTGGAAAACCGCCAACTGCTGGCCTTTGACGGCATAGGCGCGGCCCTCTCCCGGCGGTATGTCCTCGATGTGGCCCACCTCCGTCATCGGTTCCATCGGCTCACTCGCTGCCGGCTCACCGAATGGGGACCTGGGGTAGGGCCGTAAGGGGCAGTGAAGTTCGGAACTGTCCCGGTGTCATTGGCTTCTCGGCTTCCTGCCAGGGGTCCTGGTAGGCGTCGATGGCCCTTTGCATCCCGGCATCCAGGCGTTCGGCGATTCCCTCTGCATCGTCGATGACGACGGAACGGATCTTCTCGATGCCGACGCGAGGTACCCAGGCGTAAGTGCGCTCCAGCCACTTGGCGTTCTCTCGGTAATACTGCAGGAACCGGCCGACCAGGGTGATCACCTCGTCGGGGTCGGCGAGGGTGGCGAGCAGATCGCCCTTGCGGACGTGGGACCCGGCCGCTCCGCCGACATAGACCTCCCATTTGGCGCCTTCGATGGCGACCATGCCCACGTCTTTGCACAGGGCCTCCGAGCAATTGCGCGGGCACCCCGCCACTGCCAGCTTCATCTTTCCCGGCCCCGGGATGCCTTTGAACCGTTCCTCTACGCGGATGCCCAGCGCGGTCGAGTCACCTACTCCGTAGCGGCAGTAGTCCGCGCCCACGCAGGTCTTCACCGTTCGAAAGCTCTTCCCGTAGGCATAGCCGGAGGCCATGTCCAGGTCTCGCCACACCTCGGGCAGGTCCTCCTTGCGAACGCCGAGCAGGTCGATCCGTTGACCGCCGGTGAGCTTGATCATCGGTACTTCGTACTTCTCGGCGACGTCGGCGATCTTGCGCAGTTGATCCACGCCGGTCACGCCGCCCTTCATCTGAGGGACGACCGAGAACGTCCCGTCCCGCTGGATGTTGGCGTGCACCCGGTCGTTGATGAAGCGGGCATCGCGTTCGTCGATGTACTCGGTGCCCCACATCATGTGCAGCAGCGAGGCCAGGCCCATCTTGGAAGTCGCGTCCTCCTTGCCGTCGGGCGCCAGGGCGGCAAAAACGGACGAGACGGAGTGGAGCTGCAGCTCCCGAACTCGCTCCATGAGCTGGGGTTTTTCATAGGGGAGCCCAGGCACATACCAGTTGACCGACGCGTCCACGTACACTTCGCCATCCGCCGCGCCCTCGACAACCTGCTTCACGAGGTCCTGGCATGAACCGCATCCCTTGCCGGCTCGGGTCTTCGCCATTACACCCTTGACCGTCTTCTCGCCCTCCCTGACGCACCCGACGAGCTGGCCCTTGCTGACCCCGTTGCAGTTGCACACCTGCGCGTCTTCGGCCAGCTCTGCGGCACTGACGTTCGCCGGGGGAGTGTTGATGTCGAACATCAGTGAGATGCGCTCATCCGGTAGCGGCAGGCCACCGTCGAAGGCCTGGGTCAGGAAGGCCACCTTGCTGACGTCGCCGAGCAGGGTGGCGCCGACCAGTTTGTTGTCCCGGACGATGAGGGTCTTGTAGATGCCATGTCGCGGCTCGGAGAACTGCACGAACTCGTCGTCATCGTGCTCAGGGGCCTTCAGGCCCATGGCCGCGACATCCACACCGGCCACCTTGAGCTTGGTCGCCATCTTGGAGCCGTGATAGGCGGAGGTGGTATCGGCACCGGTGAGATGGTCGGCAAGAATACTGGCCTGCTCCCACAATGGGGCAACCAGGCCGTACACCTGGCCGCGGTGTTGGGCGCACTCGCCGACCACGTAGATCTGGTCACAGTCCACGGAGCGCATGTGATCGTCCACCACGATGGCGCGCTCGACGGTGAGCCCGGCTCCCTGAGCCAGACCGACGTTGGGGCGTATGCCGGCTGCCACCACGAGCATGTCGCAGTCGAGCACGGTCCCATCGACAAACTCGATGCCCGCGACCTCGCCGTTGGGAGCCACCACCGCCTTGGTGAGCGCCTCGGTGTGCACGGTGATCCCGAGCTTCTCAACCGATCGGCGCAGGATCGACCCTGCGGCCCCGTCGAGCTGGGCATTCATCAGCGTCGGGGCAGCGTGCACGACATGGACTTGAAGGCCGTGATTCTGCAGTCCGCGCGCCGCCTCCAGGCCGAGTAGGCCGCCCCCGATGACCGCGGCGGTCTCCTTGCCCTGGACGCTGCCCAGCATCGCCTGGCAGTCATCGAGGCTGCGAAAGCCGAACACTCCGCCGGCCAGGGTCTTGTTGTCGGCCCACATCCCGTCCATCGGTGGAAAGAACGAGCGGCTCCCGGTAGCGATCACGAGACGGTCGTAGTGCATCAAGGTGCCATCGTCGGCGTATACGACCCGAGCGAACCGGTCGATGCGCACCACCCGTACTCCGACACGGAGGTCAATGTCGTTGTCACTGTACCAATCGATGGGATTGATGTATATGTCAGACATGTCGTCGGTGCCGGCCAGCACATTGGAAAGCAGGATTCGGTTGTAGTTGCCGTAGGGCTCGCCACCGAAGACGGTGATGTCGAACATGTCGGCCCCACCGCGCCGGAGAATCTCTTCCAGGGCGCGGGCCCCGGCCATACCGTTTCCAACCATGACGAGCTTGGTCTTCAGGCCCGGAGCGTGCTGAGCATCGGTGACTGTTTCATCCAGCATCGTCTCATCCAACGTTGTCATGGCGTGGCTCCAGCTCTCGCTAGGTGGCGATCAGATCTCAATGAGTCCGGTGTCGACGACGATCATCCCAACCAGGCCCTTCGGCGCCCCGACGAAGAGCTCGAGGACGGTGTCTGAGAGCAGGTCCTCGACCACTCGGAGCGAGACGTGGGTGTGGGCCTTGGCGCCGATCGGGAAGTGGCGCATGGCCTTGCCGTCCCTGATCAGGGACACATAGACCAGCTCGTCGCTGCTGTTCCCAGCCCGGAAGTAGACGGGCTGGGTCTCGGCACCCGGAGGGACCGTGTAGGTGAGGGAATCATCGAGCAGGTAGGGCGCGTCCAGCCCTTGCCCCTCAAAGGCGAAAACGCCTTGAAAGAATCGAGGGGTGCTGCTATCGGGCACGGTTGGCTCCTCGTCGTCTCGCCGTCACCATGATCGGGTCTTCTTGAAGTTCGACCCGGTCCAGGGCCACCGCGCAGGCCTTGAATTCGGGCATCCCCGAGTTGGGATCCAGGACGGGATTAGTGAGCTGGTTCACGGCGCCCATTCCTCCATAGTGAAACGAGGCGAACACGGTGTCAGGACGAATGCTGCACCCGGAACGAACACGCATCACCGCCGTGCCGCGCCGGGTACTTAGGCGGACCAGGTCGCCCGTCTCGACCCCGATCCGGTTGGCCAGGGTGTCATGCATCTCCACTACCGCCTCCGGTTCACTCTCGTTGAGGGCCTTGACACGCCGGGTCTGGGTTCCCGACTGGTAGTGGCGCAGCAGCCGCCCGGTTGACAGGTAATAGGGGTAGTCCTTGTCGGGTGTCTCGGCCGGTCCCTGTTGCTCCACCGGGTGGAATCGGGCCAGGCGGCCGGGAGTGGGGAAGTCCACCGTGAACAGCCGCGGTGTGCCGGGATGACCCTTGGACGGACACGGCCAGAAGACCCCTCCCTCTGCCTCGATGCGTTCGTAACTGATCCCGGCGTAGTCAGCCTTCCCCCCGGCACTGGCCCGGCGCAGCTCCTCGAAGATCTCATGCGGGACGTCGGACAGCGGCGGTCTACCGAGCCGAGCAGCCAGCTCGCGCATCACCCAGAGGTCGCTGCGCACACCGGACGGTGGCGGGAGTGCTGCCTTGCGGAGGATCACCCGACCCTCCAGGTTCGTCATGGTGCCGTCCTCCTCCGCCCACTGAGTGCTGGGCAGCACGACGTCAGCCAGCGCCGCCGTCTCGGAAAGGAAGAAGTCGGAGACCAACAAGAAGTCCAGAGCCTCGAGACGTCTCGTGACGTGCGTGGCCCGTGGTGCGGAGACGACCACATTGGACCCCATGACCCACAGCGCACGCACGCCGTCCGGTGTGCCAAGGGCATCGAGCAGCTCATACGCGGAGAGTCCGGTTCGGGGCAGGTCATCTGGGTTGATACCCCAGACTCTGGCCACGTGGGCGCGTGCCAACGGGTCGTCGAGTCGGCGGTAGCCGGGAAGCTGGTCCGCCTTCTGCCCGTGCTCCCGACCGCCCTGGCCGTTGCCCTGGCCAGTGATCGTCCCATAGCCACTGGCCGGGCAGCCCGGGAGTCCGAGCGCCAGGGCGAGGTTGATGTAGGACAGCGCCGTGTCGGAGCCTGAGGCGTGCTGCTCGGCACCCCTGGCGGTGAGGATCATGGCTCTCTTGGCCCCAGCGAGGATGCGTACCGTGCGGACCAGGTCGCCTTCGGGCACTCCGGTGATGCGCTCCACCCGATCGGGCCAGTACGTCCGCACGACCCGGCGTACCGCTTCGAAGCCGGTCGTGCGGTCATTGATGTACTCGGTGTTGATCAGGCCCTCGCGCACGGCCACATTCATCATGCCGTTGGCCAGCGCCAAGTCGGTACCTGGTACGGGCTGCAGGTGCAGGTGGGCCCGGCGGGCCGTGGCAGTCACGCGGGGGTCGATCACGATGTGACGGGCACCACGGGATCTTGCCGCCTCGAGGAACTGCACGGCCGGCGGCATTGTGTCGGCCAGGTTGCTGCCGACAAGCATTACGGCGTCAGCTTCGGCCAGATCGGACAGCGGGAAGGGCAAGCCCCGATCGATGCCGAACGCACGGGTTGCCGCGTTGGCCGCCGACGACATGCAAAAGCGACCGTTGTAGTCGATCATCGCCGTTCGCAGAGTGACACGGGCGAATTTCCCGAACTGATAGGCCTTCTCGTTGGTGAGGCTCCCGCCGCCGAACAGCCCGACACCATTTCGTCCGTAGCGGGACTGCGCATCCAGGAAGGCGGCGGCGATTCGGTCGAGGGCCTCATCCCACGTCGCGGGGCGCAGCTCTTCTCCTCGGTCGCGCACGAGCGGTTCGGTGAGCCGCTCCGGGTGGTGCAACAGGTCGGCGGCTGTCCACCCTTTGGCGCAGAGCCCACCACGGTTGGTGGGAAAGTCCTCCTGGGCGGCGAGGGTGACGACGGGCCGCTCCAGCAGATCCTCGTCCGCTGGGGGTTCGGCTTGCAGAGTGATGCCGCACTGCAGAGAGCAGTAGGGGCAGTGAGTCGCAACCGGTGTGAGAGTCGTCTTCATGGCCATAGGTCCTGATGGCCAGGGTACGGAGAGAAAGTTTCGAGCATGTTGACGGTGTGCTACGGCGGCAAGAACTCATTGCGGACGCCGACGTAAGACTGACAGCCGATTCCGACCTCAGCCGGCGGACCTCGCCGCCCAGCTGCTCTAGGGTCGGTTGGGATACATCCCCGCTGGTCAGGTAGTCCCGGCCCAGGAAGACCTCCCGGTCCTGGTGAAGGACACGAACCGAGCCCACTGCCTCGCTCATGCCGAAGCGGCCGGCCAGATCCCTGGCCCAGTCCGTGGCCCGCTCCAGATCAGCCTCGGCATCGGTGGATGGATGGCCTCCAACGCCATGCCGTTCTCCCGCAGCCTGGTGAAGCAGGTGTGACGTGTTCTGTGCGGTGTCGGCCTGGAGTCGATGGCGATTCGTGGCCTTCGCCGACAACGAGCGCGCAGAGGCCACCTTTGCCATGCTGGCCGCCTGCTTCGAGGCCTTGAAGCAGCGGCGACGGGGGTCGACCGCTGAGCGCCTATGGCCTCGACCAGATCGTGGAGGATGCCCGGGGACGGGCCGGGATCGACCGGCTCACCTGCCACCAGTTACGGTGGAGGCGTTGGCGTGGCCCAACCGTCCGGACACGGTCTTCACTGGGGCCCCACCCTTGCGGATGAGGTCGGCGTAGAACAGGTCGAGGTCGGCGGCCCGCAACTCCCGGACCCTTCGCTGGCCGAGCCGGGGAATGATCCGCTTGTCCAGCAGGCGGCGGTATTCGGCGAGCGTGCTCGGCGAGTGAGTCGGTGCATTCCAAGAGATTCCATTACCGAGCCTACGCTGGCGGTTGGCGCTCATAAAATGGGCTTTTGAGCTGCTCTTTTGCAGTGCCCCCGGTGCGACTCGAACGCACGACCTGCGGTTTAGGAAACCGACGCTCTATCCTCTGAGCTACGGGGGCGGGGGATGTCGAAAAGGTGGGAGAAAACCTCCTCGGGTGAGCCCCTAAGCCTCCTCTAGGTGCGATTTTAGCCGTTGCGGCCGGCTGGCCCTGCTGTCTGGGGTGATCTACGCCCCGTCCCGGCCCGTCCGGTCCATCAGTCCCAGCTCCCGAGCCCTCGGCAGACAGCGTAGGCATCATGCTGTCAGGAGCCATGATGCTATGATTCACGCGTGCGTACAACAGTCACCCTGGATGCTGATTCCGAGGCCCTGATCCGCCGGCGGATGCGCGAGCGCGGCTCGTCGTTCAAGCAGGCGCTGAACGATGCCATCAAGGCGGCCCTCGGCACCGAGTCGAATTCCAAGGGGTTCACAACCACAACGGCCAACCTCGGCCTCCCAGCCGTCAGCCTCGATCGTGCCCTTCAGGTTGCCGCGGAGTTGGAAGACGAGGAGCAGGTCCGGAAGATGCGCGTTGGAAAGTGAATCTGGTCGATGCCAACATCTTGCTGTACGCCGTCAATGAGGCCGACCGCAAGCATCAGGAGTCCCGCCAGTGGCTTGACCGCGCCCTGACGGGGAGGGAACCGGTGGGATTCTCCTGGGGAGTCCTGCTGGCATTCATCCGGCTGTCGACCAAAGTGAGCCTTTTCCCGGATCCTCTGCCTGTGCGTGAAGCCTTGCTGCGGGTTCGGGAATGGACCGAGCAGGCGCCGAGCGTGATTGCGGAGCCGACGCCCCGCCACCTCGAGTTGATGGCGGGGCTCCTGGCCGACCCGGGTACCGGCGGCAACCTGGTGAGCGACGCTCACCTCGCGGCCCTCGCCCTGGAGCACGACGCCACCGTGATCACCTACGACAGCGATTTCGGCCGGTTCCCCGGTGTCCGGTGGCAACCTCCCCGAGGGCCACTGCCGGGCTGACCGGCGGCGTGACGGGCGAGATTTGTGACGGCCCGCCTTGACGGGCTGACGGATGAGGACCGGCCCGGAAGGCCGGCGTCGATCACCATCGACCAGGTCGAGGCGGTCGTGGTCGCCACGCTGGAGGAGACCCCGAAGGACGCGACCCACTGGTCACGCACGCCGATGGCCGCCAAATCGGTGTGACTCTGTCCCGCTTCTAGCGCCTCCAGCGGAGCTGTCCCGCCAGCGGCTGATGACCTCAGGACGGGCTCAGGCCCAGTTGATGAGACCCGTCTCGGCCGGGCTGGCCAGGTCGGCGTGACTGGGCACCACTCGCACGCTGAACCCATAGCGCCCGGCCTGCTCGCACACGAAGCTCCCGGCATACCGACGCCGACGCTCACCACCGAGGGCCTCCCCGTCGGCCGGATCCGCGGGCTCCATGGTCGTCACCGAGCTCGCCATCAGCTCGTCGTTGGCTCCCACCGGCCCGTGGACGAGCTCGACGGCGACGTCACTGACTTCCAGGCTGCCAAGAGTCACTACCGCCTCCACCGTCCGCTTGGTGCCGAGGTCGGCGCTACCAGGATCGGCCTCCGCCGACTCCACCCGCACGCCCGGCCAAGCCCAGGCCACCCTGGCCTTCCAGGCGGCCAGGGCCCGGGCTCGGGCCGCCCCCGACGCCCCCAGGGCATCGGCTCGAGCGGCAACCGGCTCATAGATCGTCTCCGTGTAGTCCCTGACCATCCGGGGCGCCACCACCTGGTGACCGAGGGAGCGCAGGGATGCCTTGACCCGCGCCACCCAGCGCCTGGGGACGTTCCCTCCCAAGCGGTCGTAGAACAAGGGCACCACCTGGCGTTCCAGCAGGTCGAACAGACTCGATGCCTCGATTGCATCCCTACGCGCCTCGTCCTGCTCACCCTCAGCCGAAAAGATCGCCCAACCGTTCTCGCCGTTGTAGCTCTCGTCCCACCATCCGTCGAGCACCGAACAGTTGAGAGCCCCGTTCAAAGCAGCCTTCATGCCGCTCGTCCCACACGCCTCCAGCGGGCGCCGCGGCGTGTTGAGCCACAGATCGCAACCCTGATAGAAGGCTCGGGCCACCGCAATGTCGTAGTTCTCCACGAAGGCCATGCGGTGGCGCACGTTCAACCTCCTCGAGAACTGCACTATCTGGCGGATCATCTCCTTGCCCAGCTGATCGGCTGGGTGGGCCTTCCCGGCATAGACCAGCTGCACCGGCCGCTCGGCCGACAACAGCAGGGCCTCCAGTCGCTCCGGCTGGGAGAGCAGCAGGTTGGCCCGCTTGTAGCTGGCGAACCTGCGAGCAAAGCCAATGGTCAGGATGCCAGGATCGAGCACCTCGTCGCACCAGGCCAGGTCGTGGGCTCCAGCCCCGGCGGATTCCAGGGACGCCCGCAGCCGGGCCCGGACCAGGCCCACCAGGCGCTCCCGCCCCTGCTGGCGGGCCCGCCAGAGCTGGTCGTCGGGCACATCGTTGATGCGATCCCAGGCGCCGGGAGCGGCCTCGCTCCAGCGCGGCAGCACGCTCTTGGCCAGCAGGTCGTCCATCTCCTGGGAGACCCAGGTGGCGGCGTGGACGCCGTTGGTCACCGAGGTGATCGGCACCTCGTCGTCCTCCAGTCCAGGCCACAGAGGAGCGAACATGGCCCGGCTCACCCGGGCGTGCAGACGAGACACACCGTTGGCCACACCGGCCAGGCGCAGGCCCATCACTGCCATGTTGAACGGGGCGTCCGGCCCATCCGCCGGGAGGTGCCCGAGGGCCAACAGCTCCTCGAAGCCCACCCCACACTCCTCGGCCCACCTCGAGAAGTACCTCGCCATCAGGTCCCGCGAGAAGCGGTCTATGCCCGCCGGTACCGGGGTGTGGGTGGTGAACACCGCTCCTGCCCGCACCGCCTCCACCGCCTCGGCAAAGCTCAGCCCCTCCCCCACCACCAGACGGCGGATGCGTTCGAGGCCCAGAAAGCCGGCGTGGCCCTCGTTGGTGTGGAACACCTGGGTCTCCTGGCCCAGCGCCTCCAGGGCTCTCACGCCGCCCACGCCGAGGAGGATCTCCTGGCGCAGGCGATGCTCGGTGCCCCCTCCGTAGAGGCGGTCAGTCACCATCCGGCCGGCCTCGTCATTGTCGTCGAAGTCGCTGTCCAGCAAAAATAGCCTTACCCTGCCCACGTCGGCCTGCCACACCTGGGCCCGCAGCTCCGAGCCGGCCAGGTCGACCGTGACGCTCAGCCCCTCTAGTGGGCTCATGGCCATGGCGTGGGGATCCAGGGCCGGGTAGCGCTCCTGTTGCCAGCCGTCGGCTCCGAGCTGCTGGCTGAAGTAGCCCTGGCGGTAGAGCAGACCCATACCCACCAGGGGCAGCCCCAGGCTGTTGGCCGCCTTGAGGTGGTCACCAGCCAGCACACCGAGTCCGCCGGAGTACTGAGGGAGGGCCTCGGCAATGCCGAACTCGGGCGAGAAGTAGGCCACCGCTCGTAGCGGGCTCTCCTGCCGCCGCTGGAACCAGCGTGAGGCCTCCAGGTAGCGACGCAGATCGGCGTGGACCTCGTGGAGGAACCTCAGGAACGACGGATCGTCGGCCAGATCCGCCAGGCGCTCGGGTCGGACCAGGCTGAGCAGGGCCACGGGATCATGACCCGATCGCTCCCAGCCGTCCGGGTCCACCCAACGAAACAGATCTCTCGTACGCCCGTCCCACGACCATCTGAGGTTGGTGGCCAGCTCCTGGAGGGGCGCCAGTGGCACCGGGAGCTGGACCCGCACGGTAAAGGCGCGTAGTGCCCGCATGAGTGGCGCATCGTAGACGAGAGCCCGGTCGTCCGGGCGATGTCACGGCCCCGGGCGCCGGCGCTTGGCCGGGCGGTTGGTGGCGTGTGCCAGAGTGGAGAAGTGAAGGGGCCAGAGCAGCATCGGGAGCCGCTGATAGGCCGGATTGTCATCGACGACGTCCACCCCCGCACACCCACCGGCGATTACCCAGCCAAGGCGGTGTCCGGCGAGGCGGTGCGGGTCTCGGCCGACATCTTCAAGGACGGTCACGACATCCTGGCCGCCCGCGCCCGGTGGCGCCCGGCGTCCGACAGAAAGGCTGCGCCCCCCAACCAGGTCGGGGGCTGGTCCGACGCCGTGCTGCACGAGGTGGGCAACGACCGCTGGGAGGCAATCGCCCGGCCGGCCACGACCGGGCTGCACCACCTGGTCATCGAGGCCTGGACCGACCGATGGGCCACCTGGCGCCACGATGTGTCGGCCAAGCTGGCGGCCGGCGACGTGATCGAGGTCGAGCTGCAAGAAGGCGCCCTGCTGTTGGAGGAGCAAGCCCGGCGAGCCGATCGGGGCACCCAGGGCCTGTTGGCCGATGCCGCCCGGGCGCTTCGGGCAGGAGGGGCCCCGACCACCCGCCTCACCCGGGCCTTCGATCACCGCATCGCCACCCTGATGGGCGGCCCCGAAGGGACCCCCGACCTCACCGCCACCCGCAACCTGGTCTTTTGGGTGGATCGGCCCCGAGCCCTGTTCGGGGCCTGGTACGAGCTGTTCCCCCGGTCCGAGGGAGGCCTGGCCGGGGCGGCCCAGCGCCTGGCCGCGGTGGCCGAGATGGGCTTCGATGTGGTGTACCTGCCTCCCATCCACCCCATTGGCACGACCGCCCGCAAGGGGGCCAACGCCACCTTGGTCGCCGGCTCCGACGACCCAGGCAGCCCGTGGGCCATCGGCAGTGCCGCCGGGGACCACACCGCCATCGACCCAGACCTGGGGACCAGCGCCGACCTCGATGCCCTGGTGCGCCGGGCCACCGACCTCGGAATGGAGGTCGCCCTCGACTATGCCCTGCAGTGCTCGCCTGACCATCCGTGGGTGAGCGAGCATCCCGAATGGTTCCACCACCGAGCGGACGGGACCATCGCCTACGCTGAGAACCCCCCCAAGAAGTACCAGGACATCTATCCGATCAACTTCTGGCCGGCCAGCCACGCCGACCGGGCTGCCCTGTGGGGCGCCTGCCTCGACATCCTGGAGCACTGGATGTCGGCGGGTATACGGATCTTTCGGGTGGACAACCCGCACACCAAGCCCATGGCCTTCTGGGAGTGGCTGATATCCGCCCTGCGAGCCGAGCACCCTGACGTGATCCTGCTGGCCGAGGCCTTCACTCGTCCCAAGGTCATGGCCAAGCTGGCCGAGGTCGGCTTCTCTCAGAGCTACACCTACTTCACCTGGCGGGCCCATGCCCACGAGCTCGCCGATTACGTGAGGGAGCTGACCAGCGGCCCGACCGCGGAGTACATGCGACCCAGCTTTTGGCCCAACACGCCGGACATCCTCTCGGGACCATTGCGCAACGGACCTCCAGCCGCCTTCAAGTCCCGGCTGATACTGGCCGCCACCCTGGTGCCCACCTACGGCATCTACAGCGGCTACGAGCTGTGCGAGAACCAGCCGGCCTCCGAGGACAACGAGGAGTACCTGTACTCCGAGAAGTACGAGGTGAAGCACCGCCAATGGGACGCCCCGGGCTCCCTGGCTCCCTGGATCACCAAGGTGAACGCCTGGCGCAGGGCCCATCCCGCCCTGCACCGGTTGCGCAACATCACCTTCCACGACAGTCCCAACCCATGGATCATGACCTGGTCCAAGCACACCGAGGACCGCTCCGACGTGGTGCTGGTGGTGGTCAACCTCGATCCGTGGAGCGTCCAAGAGTCGATCCTCGGTCTGGACCTGGCCACCCTGGGACTGCCGTGGGACGAGCCGTTCGACGCGGTTGACGAGCTGTCCGGCCAGAGCTTCACCTGGGTGGGGCCGCATCCCTACGTGCGCCTGGACCCGGCCGTCGAGGTGGCCCACCTGCTCCACCTGCGACGGCGGCTGTGACGCTCTCCTCGGGGCCGCCTCCCAGGCGGCCGGCGCCCGTCAGCCCCCAGCCCACGGTCTCCTACGGGGCCGAGGATCCCCGCTGGTACCAGCGAGCCGTCTTCTACGAGGTGCTGACCCGCGGCTTCTTCGACTCCAACGACGACGGCACCGGGGACCTGACCGGGCTCACGGCCAAGCTGGATCACCTGGCCTGGCTGGGCGTGGACTGCCTGTGGTTGCTGCCCTTCTACCAGTCACCCCTGCGCGACGGCGGCTACGACATCAGTGACTTCTTCACCGTGCTTCCCGAGTACGGCGACCTGGCCGACGCGGTACGCCTGGTGGAGGAGGCCCATCGCCGGGGGATCCGCATCATCGCCGATCTGGTCATGAACCACACCAGCGACGCCCATCCCTGGTTTGTCGAGTCCCGCTCGTCTAGGACCAACCCCAGGGCCGACTGGTACGTCTGGAGCGACGATGACCAGCGCTGGTCCGACGCCCGGGTCATCTTCGTGGACACGGAGAAGTCGAATTGGGCGTGGGACCCCGAGCGCCAGCAGTACTACTGGCACCGCTTCTTCTCCCATCAGCCCGACCTCAACTACGACAATCCCGAAGTGGCTGACACCATGATCGACGTGGTGCGCTTCTGGCTGGACATCGGCCTCGACGGCTTTCGCCTCGACGCGGTGCCGTACCTGTTCACCAGGGACGGCACCAACGGGGAGAACCTGCCCGAGACCCACAGCTACCTCAAGCGGCTGCGCAAGGAGGTCGACCTCAGCCACCCCGGGAAGGTGCTCCTGGCCGAGGCCAACCAGTGGCCGGCGGACGTGGTCGACTACTTCGGCGACGGGGACGAGTGCCACATGTGCTTCCACTTCCCGCTCATGCCGCGGATGTTCATGGCCGTGCGGCGCGAGCAGCGCTTCCCGATCACCGAGGTCCTGGCCCAGACCCCTGACATCCCTGACGGCTGTCAGTGGGGGATTTTCCTCCGCAACCACGACGAGCTGACCCTGGAGATGGTCACCGACGAAGAGCGCGACTACATGTACTCCGAGTACGCCAAGGATCCCCGGATGAAGCGCAACATCGGGATCGGCCGGCGGCTGGCTCCCCTGGTGGACAACGACCGGCGGGTCGGGGAGCTGCTACACGCCATGCTGTTCTCCCTACCAGGCAGCCCAGTCCTCTATTACGGCGACGAGCTGCTGATGGGCGACAACATCTACCTGGGCGACCGCGACAGCGTGCGCACCCCCATGCAGTGGACCCCCGACCGCAACGCCGGCTTCAGCCGGTCCGACTTCGCCCAGCTCTACCTACCGCCGCTGATGGACCCGGTGTACGGCTATCAGGCGGTCAATGTGGAGGCTCAGGTTCGCAACCCCAGCTCCTTCCTGCACTGGGTGAGGCGCACACTGGAGGCTCGCCACCAGCATCCGGTATTCGGCACCGGCACCTTCGAGGTGCTGCCGGCCGAGAACCCCTCGGTCCTGGCCTACGTCCGGATAGGGATCGACGAAACCGGGAAGGACGACACCGTGCTGTGCGTGAACAACCTCTCCCGGTTCGCTCAGCCGTGTGAGCTCCAGCTGGCCCGCTGGGAGGGTCGCACTCCCATCGAGCTGCTGGGGCGCGTCCCCTTTCCCAGAGTTGGGGAGCTGCCCTACTTTGTGACCCTCGGGCCCTACGCCTACTACTGGTTCCAGCTGATCGACGCCAATGGTGACCACTGATCCAGCCGGCTGGGAAGACCTGGCCACCCTGCTCGGTCCCTACCTGGCCAGCCAGCGCTGGTTCGCGGTCAGTGGTGACCCCCCGGCTGACGGTCCTCCCGGTACTGCCCGAGTGGTGGACGCCGAGGTTCTGCGAGCGGGCAACCCCCGCCTGGTCTGGTTGGCGGTGGAGGCAAGCGGAGCCAGGTGGCAGGTGCTGATCGGTCTTCGCCCTGAGACAGAGGGGACTGGGGTCATCACTGGGCACGACGCCGCCGTGCTGGGGCTGATCGACGACCCTGAGCTGGGCCACGCGGTGGCCTACGACGCGGTGATCGACGCTGAGCTTTGCCTCGGCCTGCTCGGACTGGTGACGACCGGCCAGCAGAGCGCTTCTCGGTGCCGGCCGGTCGGGGCGGAGCAGTCCAACACCTCCCTCGTCTACGACGACCGGCTCATCCTCAAGATCTATCGCCGGCTGCGGGCCGGGCCCAACCCCGACGTGGAGGTCATCCTGGCCCTGGACGGAGTGGGGTTCAACCACGTGGCGGCGCCGGTGGCCACGTGGCGACGAGGCCAGTACGACCTGGCCCTGGCCCAGGAGTTCCTGGGGGGAGCAACCGACGGTTGGGCGCTGGCCCTCACCTCCCTGCGAGATCTCTACGGGTCGGCCTCCCACACCGGCCAGATTCCAGCGGTGCCTCCGGGCGGCCCCAGCGCCTACGCCGACTGGGACGCCAGCCGGGGAGAACCGGCCGAGGGTGGCATCGAAGGGGCCCTGGTGACGGCAGCCGGTGGGGACTTTGGCGCCGAGGCCCGGCGACTGGGGGCCATGACGGCCAAGATGCACCTGGCCCTGGCACAGGCCTTCGGAACACAAGTGGCCGTACCAGAGCAGTGGGCGGACGGCATCGCGGCCCAGATCCGCGCCCTCGACGACCAGGTCCTGGACGACCAGGCTCTGGTCCAGCTACCGGTGAGCGGCCGGGCTGCAGGGCTGCTCGATCGCCTCCGGTCCGTCGCTCACCCAGGAGCGTCCATTCGGGCCCACGGGGACTATCACCTGGGCCAGGTGATGCGGGGCGAGGTGGGATGGTACGTGCTCGACTTCGAGGGTGAGCCGGCCCGGCCACTGGCCGAGCGTCGCCGCTTCACGTCCCCCCTCAGGGATGTGGCTGGCATGCTGCGCTCTTTCCAGTACGCCACCGCGGTGGCCGCCAGCGAGCGGGGATCGGCCGAGAGCCCTGACCTGGCCGATCTGGGCGGGGCATGGGAGGAGCGCAATCGGACTGCCTTCCTCCAGGGCTACCTCTCGGCCCCAGGCCTGGATGAGCTAGTGCCGGCCGACCCGGCCGAGCTCCAGGCGGTGCTGGGCGCCTTCGAGCTGGAGAAGGCAGTCTACGAGGTGGGATACGAGCTGGCTTACCGGCCTGGCTGGGTCGCCATTCCACTCGCCGCACTGGAACGACTGGTGGGAAGCTGAGCTCATGGCCACTACTCCCCAACTACCCGCGGAGCCCGAGCTCGACCTGCTGGCGGCTGGTCACCACAGCGACCCGCATCGCCTGCTCGGCCCCCACGGCGCCACCCTCACCGCCCTGAGGCCAGGAGCCAGGGGCATGCGGCTCATCCCCGAGGCCAGCCCGGCACTGGAGATGAACCAGATCAGGGAAACCGGGATCTGGCGGGCGGACCTGGGAGAGAGCGAGTTGGGGCCCTATCAGCTGGAGGCCACCTTCCAGGACGGGAGTCGCCTGCGCTGGGCCGACCCCTATCGATGCTGGCCGACGGTGGGTGAGGTCGACCTCCACCTGATGGGCGAGGGTCGCCACCGCCGGCTCTGGGAGGTCCTCGGCGCCCACTGGCGCCGCCATGAGGGAGTCCAGGGCACCGCCTTTGCAGTATGGGCTCCCAATGCCCGGGCGGTCCGGGTGGTGGGTGACTTCAACGCCTGGGACGGGCGGGTCAATCCGATGCGCTCACTGGGGGCCAGCGGAGTCTGGGAGCTGTTCGTGCCCGGCGTCGAGCCTGGTGCCCGCTACAAGTACGAGCTGTTGACCACGTCCGGCCACCTCCTTATCAAGGCTGATCCCCTGGCTCGGCGGGCCGAGCTGCCCCCGGGCACGGCCAGTGTGGTGGCTGCCCCGCCCGAGCACCGCTGGGCCGATGAAGCGTGGCTGGAGGCCCGGGACCAGTCAAGCCTCCTGGACCAGCCCATGGCGGTCTACGAGGTGCACCTGGGATCATGGCGGCGCCGTCCCGAGCAGGACGACCGCCCGCTCACCTACTCCGAGCTGGCCGAGCAGCTGCCCGACTATGTGGCCGACCTCGGCTTCACCCACGTGCAGCTCATGCCGGTGGCGGAACACCCGTTCGGGGGCAGTTGGGGCTACCAGGTGACGTCATATTTCGCGCCCACATCACGCTACGGGGACCCGGATGGCTTCAGGGCGCTGGTCGACGCATTCCACCAGCGCAAGATAGGCGTATTGGTGGACTGGGTCCCCGCCCACTTTCCCCGGGATGACTGGGCCCTGGCCCGCTTCGACGGCACCGCCCTCTACGAGCACGAGGATCCGAGGAGGGGCTCGCACCCGGACTGGGGCACCCTGGTGTTCAACTTCGCCCGCAACGAGGTCCGCAACTTCCTCACCGCCAACGCCTTGTACTGGATGGAGGAGTTTCACGTCGACGGTCTACGGGTGGACGCAGTGGCGTCCATGCTGTACCTGGACTACTCCCGCAAGGAAGGGGAGTGGCTTCCCAATGTCTTCGGAGGGCGAGAGAACCTGGAGGCGGTCTCGTTCATGAAGGAGCTCAACCAGGTGGTCTACGCCGAGCACCCAGGCGTGGCCATGGTGGCCGAGGAGTCGACCGCCTGGCCGGGCGTGTCCCGCCCGACGTACCTGGGCGGCCTGGGCTTCGGGTTCAAGTGGAACATGGGCTGGATGCACGACACCCTCGAGTACTTCTCCAAGGACCCGATCCACCGGCGCTATCACCACCACGACCTGACCTTTGGGATGCTCTACGCCTTCAGTGAGAACTTTATCCTGCCCCTGTCACACGACGAGGTGGTGCACGGCAAGGGCTCGCTGCTGGCCAAGATGCCCGGCGACCCCTGGCAGCAGCTGGCCAACCTGCGGGCCATGCTGGCATGGATGTGGGCCCATCCCGGCAAGCAGCTGGTGTTCATGGGGGCCGAGCTGGCCCAGGAGCGCGAGTGGTCACATGACCACAGCCTGGACTGGCACCTGCTCGAGGAGCCGGGGCATCGGGGCGTCTGGGAGCTGGTACGCAACCTCAACCGGGCCTACCGGGAGCTGCCCGCGCTGTGGGAGGTGGATTTCGAGGGAGATGGCTTTCGCTGGATCGACGCCAGCGACCTGGAGAACAACGTGTTGTCCTTCATGCGCTCGGGTACCAGCGGGACAGCGCCGGTCGTGTGCGTGGCCAACCTGTCACCGGTGCCCCGCCATCCCTACCGGATCGGCCTGCCGGTGGGCGGCCGCTGGCGGGAGGTGCTCAACACTGACGCTCTGAGGTTCGGGGGAAGCGGGGTGGGCAACCTCGGCGAGGCCTGGGCCAACGACGCCAGCTGGCACGGCCTCCCGTTCTCGGCCGAGCTGGCACTGCCCCCCCTGGGAGTGCTCTGGCTGGTGGCGGAGGAGGCTTAACGCATGGGCGCGGCTATCGAGGCATACAAGTGGGAGAAAGGCGAGCCGAAGAAGAAGCTGACTCAATACCGCGTCGAGCTTCAGCGAAAGCTCGACGAATTGCTCGGGGCCACGAGAGAGGCCGAAGGCGCAGCGGTGCAGAAGTCCGCGTGCGCCTGGAAGCGCTACAAGCCGAACGAGCTGGGCCAAAAGATCTCTGAGGCCCGGAACCTGGCCGCCCATGTGGAGCGGCTTCTGGCTGCCCTCGATTGGGCACAGGAGTCCCTAACGGGGTGCCATGTGCTGTTCTGCGACCCAACGACGTCCGACGAGGCCCATGACCTGGTGATCAAGTCGGGCGCTGATCGGGTACTCGTATTCGAGGAGGCGTTCGAGATCCTCAACGTCCACAGTTGCGACTAGCGCGCCCCCGGCCAAGTCAGCCACCCCAACGACGAAGGCGTCCACGGCCAGATCGGAGCCCAGCGCCAACCCCCACCCGGAAGTCCACCGGTCGCACTTCGACCCGCTCCAGTGCAAGCCGGAGAAGACCTCGGCGTCGCCTCGTCGTCCAGGCACGACCTCAGCCAGCATCGCAGCCACGGTCGTCACCGGCAAGCCTCGTGCCCTCATCTCGACACCAACGCCCTTACCTGATCACGCCGAGCGGCCGGACCCCGAGCGAAGGCAGTAAGTGCCGCGGCATCGAGCAACAGCATCAGCCGGTCCGGCGGCCTCCGCGTCGAGGCCGGAACGGCACGATCGGCTTCCCACTCCTCGGTCATCCGGGCCGGCCACTTCAGAGTCTCGACCGGCACCGGTCCGAGGGACTGGTCCGTCTCCGCCAGCTACTCGTCCACGGTAGCTAGATTTCGGCGTCGCGCCAGATGGCTCACGATTGCCTCGTCTACCGAGGGGGACACGCTGCGGGACCCACCAGAGCCCGTAGCGCTACGAGGTTCTCGGCGTTCTGCGTGAGGGTCACCTTCCTCCTTGGCCGTAGCCCGACGTAGTGCTTTCATACCGCGCTCGCCGCCTACGACTTTGGCCGCCGCCATGGTGGGGACCGTTGGGCGCACCGCGGATGGCCCAACGATCACCGCCGGCGGGGCTAGCCGGGCGCGGTCGGCACCGACGCAGTTAGCCGCAGCTCCTCGGCGGCCTGCTCGGGGGGCACGATGTTGATGAACACGCCGGTCCCCAGCTCGAAGCCGGCCAGGGTGGTGATCTTGGGCCAGATGTGGGCGTGCCAGTGGAAGGTCCCCGACGGCCGGTACGGCGCCGAGTGGAACACCAGGTTGTAAGCCACGTCACCCAACCGCTGGCGCAGCTGGCCCACCGCCTTACGAACGGCATGTCCCACGCCGGCCAGGTCGGCCGGAGAGCTGCGGTGAAGGTGCGGGCCGTGGGCCCGCGGAATTATCAGCATCTCGAAGGGCACGCCGCTCCAGAACGGGCAGATCACCACCGTCTGGTCGTCGGAGTGCACCACCCGGTACCCGAGCTCGGCTTCGGCCTCGGCGGTGGTGCACAGCAGGCAGCCGCCGGCAAAGCGGCTGAATCCGGCCTGTTCGTCAACCAGCTCTCGGGGGACGAACGACATTCCCAGCAGCTGGCCATGGGGGTGGTCGATGGAAGCCCCGGCCTCCCGACCGGCGTTGACGATGGCCTGGCTGTAGCGCAGCCCAGGAGCGTGGGAGTGCTCCTCTATGCGGTCGCGGATGGCCGACATGACCAGGGACGTCTGGGCCTCACTCAGGTCCCCCCAGCTGGCATCGTGCTCAGGGGACAGGATCAGGACCTCGTGGATCCCGCTGGCCGGGGCCTGGATGAACACCGGGCCGCGGTTGGTCACCACCATCGGGGCATCGCCCTCGAAGGCCGGGTAGAGGCTGGGCACTACCCGGACCAGCCAGGAGCCAGTTGGCCCGTAGGTCTCCAGGGCCGGTGGGGTGGCCTCCTCCTGACCGGGACAAAAGGGGCAGGGCCGGACCGGACCGGTCTGAACGGTCAAGCTGCGGGCGGCGAAGGCCCCCGGCCGAGTCGATCGGTCGGTGTCCACCGCCACCCAGCGCCCGGTCAATGGATCGAGGCGGAGCTGGCTCATGACCCTTTGGGCACAATTCGGTCGTACGCTTCCACCGCCCGTCACAGTAGCCCCGCTCCGCCATCGGGGGGCCGAATTGCCCACGAAGTTGCCCAAGGGCATTGGTCGCCTGCCCAGCGAGCGCCGGGCTGCTAGGAATGGGCGCGGTGAAGACTCCCGACAACGCCGGCCCCTGGGGCGCCAAGCCGCCACCCGGCCCACCCATCCCGGGCCCGCCGCTGGGTCGTCCCATCACCCCTCCGTCGGCGGCCTCGGGTGAGTGGGGACCAGCACCGTCGCCTCCGCCGGGGGGGCTGGGGCAATGGGGCCCGCCCCAAGGCTGGGAGCAGCCCCAGCCCAAGGCCGGCAACGCCCGTACCGGTCCCCTGCCACTGCACCCCATGACGGTGGGTGACATCCTCGACGGCGCCTTCAAGCTGTTTCGCGCCAACCTGGGGACCCTGGCGGTGGTGATCGCTGTGCTGGTGGTCCCGTTCCAGTTGTTGGCCGCCTTCTTCACCCGCAACCTGCTGGGAGGAGGCAACTTCCTGAGAGTGTTCAGCCAGGTGGGCAAGGTGCACTCAGCCAGCCTGGGCAGCGGTAGCCTCTTCGGGGGGACCGCCACGTTGGTCGTGACAGCTGTCAACTCGGTGGTGCTGGTGCTGGTGGCCGGGGCCATAAGCCGGGTGGTGGCCTCGTCGTACCTGGGTGAGCGCCTCCCGCCCGGGCCGGCCATACGGACCGTGCTGGGGCGGCTGTGGGCCCTACTGGTGGCCTGGTTCCTGGCTCATGTCCTGATGATCACCGGCTTTGTCTTGTTCATCCTTCCCGGTCTGTTGCTCATGGCCCTGTTCGTGCCGCTGGTCCCCGCCATCGTGGTCGAGGGCCTTGGACCCTTGGCCGGCATGCGCCGCTCCTGGCGACTGGCCAAGCGCCGGATCTGGGCGGTGATGGGCATCGCCTTGCTGGTCGGCCTGATGGCCAGCGTCCTCGGCTTCTCCATCGGCCTGATCCCACAGGCCGCAGGTCTCCTGGTCGGCTCGCATTATGGGTGGATCCTCACCGGCATCGGGAGAGCCCTGGCCGACCTGATCGTGCTGCCCATCACCGGCATCGCCGCCACGCTGATCTACTTCGACCTGCGCATCCGCAGCGAGGGATTTGACCTGGCGATGGTGGCGGCGGACCTGGCCGATCGTGGCGCCAGGCCCTAGCCTGAGCAACGTCAGCCCGGAGCACGTCCATCGGCTGGCCCATGCCGTGCTGGGCCGCCCAGAGTTCCAGCCAGCGCAACCCAGCCTGCTCCAGCGGGGTCTGGCCGCCGTCGTCCGCTTCATCGCCCACCTCCTCTCCCGCCTGTCGGCGGGGGGCGTCGGTAACTACATCAGCCTGGCCGCCGCGATCTTGGTTGTGGTGGTGATCGTCGGCCTGATTGTCATGGCGGCGCGCACAGCCCGGCGCAGTGCCCGTCGGCTGCCTCGGATCGAGTCCCGCCAGGCGCGGCCGGTGACCGGCGCCGAGTGGAGGGCGCAGGCTCAGATCCACGAGGCGGTTGGCGCCTGGCGTGAGGCCCTGCGTTGCCGGTACCGGGCACTGGTGGCCGACCTGGCTCTGGCCGGCCTGGTCGAGGAAGTTCCGGGGCGGACCGCCGGTGAGTACCGTCATCAACTGGCCACGGCCATGCCGGCGGGGGCAGTGGCCTTTGGTACCGTCACCGACCTGTTCGAGTCGTCCTGGTACGGCGGGGGCTCGACCGGGCCCGACGAGACGGCCAGGGCCGCAAGCCTGTCTGACACCGTGTTGGTGGGCGCCCGCCGGGCCCACAGCAGGGAAGAACCGGAGCCCGGCAGTCCGCAGCGCCCCGATCGCCTCTCGGACGGCTCATGAGCGCCCTGGTCGACGGGGCGCGCAGGCACTCCGCCTGGACCGCGGCAGCCGTGGTGGTGTTGGTCACGGTGGCGGCGGTGGTCGTGGCCGGGGCACCGTCGAGCCAAGGCCCTCCCTTGGATCCGGGTTCCACCGGTCCTCTCGGCACCAAGGCGCTGGTCGAGCTCCTGGGTGACCTGGGCACCCATGTGACCGTGACCTCTGGCGTTCCGCAGGCGCAGGGGCAGGGGCATGCGCTGGTGCTGAAGGACAATCTCGACGCCCGGACCCGGCGCGGCCTCCTGGCATGGGCCCACTCGGGCGGGGCCCTGGTGGTGGCCGATCCGACCTCCAAGTTGACCGGCCTCCGACCGCTCGGGCAGGTCAATGGGACCAGGACCCTCAGCGGTTGCAGCCTTCCCAGCCTCCGCCAGGTCGGCCGCATCCAGCCAGTTGGCGGCGCGCTGCTCTCAGTCCCTCGGAGCGCGGTGGGTTGCTTTTACCAGGGGCACCACCCCTGGCTGGTCGCCCATCCCGAGGGTGCCGGCATGGTGACCACTCTGGGCGGCCCGGACGCCTTCACCAACGCCAACCTGGGACGGGCCGACAATGCCGTGCTGGCAGCCGCCCTGCTGCTGGGGCCTCGGCCGGGGAGCGCCGTCTACCTGCTGGCGCCTCCGGGGCCAGGCACCGGACGGACCGGCCTCCTCGGACTGGTGGGGCCGCGGGTCAGGTTGGCGTTGGTGGAGCTGGCCCTGGCCTTCGTGGTCCTCGTGTTGTGGCGGGCTCGGCGTCTGGGGCGTCCGGTTCCCGAGACGCAGCCCGTCCAGATCGAGGGCTGCGAGCTGGTCCGGGCGGTCGGCGCCCTGCTCCGTCGAGCCCACCGGCCGGAGGCCGCGGCGGCCGTGCTGCGGGCCGGGCTGCGCCAGGACCTGGCCGGGCGCCTGGGACTGGACCCCAGTGCGCCGGTGACCGCGGCCAGCGCCTTGCTGGCCAGCTCTGGTCATGACCTACCGGCGCCGGTGGTGGCCCTGGCCCTGGGTGACCAGACCGCGCAGGACCAGGCCCTGGGTGACCCGGCTGAGGGTGGCCAGGCCGTCTCCACCGACGCTCAGCTGGTCTCGGTGGCTCGGGCAATAGCGGTCGTTCGCCGGGAGCTGGCAGATGTCCGCTGAGCCGAGCGCGGCCCGCTCCGACCTCCTGGCTCTGCGGGCCGAGGTGGCCAAGGTGGTGGTGGGCCAGGACGCAGCCGTCACCGGGCTGGTGGCCGCTCTCCTGGTGGGCGGCCATGTGCTGCTCGAAGGGGTCCCGGGCGTGGCCAAGACTCTGCTGGCCAAGGCGGTGGCCGCCAGCCTGGATCTCGAATTCCGGAGGATCCAGTTCACGCCGGACCTGATGCCCTCGGACGTGCTCGGGCAGGTGGTGTACGACCGTGAGCGGGGCACAGGAGGCGACGCAGGAGGATTCCGATTTCGAGAAGGACCGGTGTTCGCCAACCTGGTTCTGGCCGACGAGGTGAACCGGACCCCACCCCGTACCCAGGCCGCCCTGCTGGAAGCCATGGAGGAACGCCAGGTGTCGGTCGAGGGGCGGGCCCGGCCCCTCCCGGAGCCGTTTTGCGTGGTGGCCACCCAGAACCCGATCGAGTACGAGGGCACCTATCCGTTGCCCGAGGCCCAACTGGACCGGTTCCTGCTCAAGTTGATCATGGACTACCCGTCGGCCGAGGAGGAGGCGGCGGTGCTGGGCCGCCACGACGAGGGCCTCGACCCACACGACCTGGCCGGCGCCGGGCTGCGGGCGGTGGCGGGTGCCGCCCAGCTACGAGCGGCCCGCCTCGAGGTGGACGCCATCCGGGTCGACCCGGCGATTCGGGCCTACGTGGTATCCCTGGCCCGGGCCACCCGTCAGTCGCCCTCAGTGAATCTGGGCGTCTCCCCCAGGGGGTCAGCCATGCTCCTGCGGGCCGCCAAGGCGTGGGCCTGGCTGTCCGGGCGGCCCTTCGTCACGCCCGACGAGGTGCAGTCGGTGGCCAAGCCCACCCTGCGACACCGCCTGGCGCTGCGTCCCGAGGTGGAGCTGGAGGGAGTGACGGCCGACCGGGTCCTGGACGGCATCCTGGCCAGCGTGCCCGTTCCCCGATGAGGCGGCTGAGCCCGCCCGTGCCCACTGGGCGCCTGGCGGTGGTGGTGGCGGTGGCGTCGGTGGCCGTGCTGGCCCTGCCGGTGACGCCGGTGGTCGCCCTGGTGGTGGTCGACCTGGTGGTGCTGGTGGTCGCCCTGGTCGACTGGGGTCGGACGGCAGCGCCCGCTCAGTTGGGCTTCGAGCGCGAGGTACCGGCCGTGGTGGCTCTGGGTGGTCAGGCTCAGGCGCGCTGGCGGGTGGGCAACGCCGGGAGGCGAGGGGTCGACGTGGTCCTGGCCGACCAGCTGGCTCCGTCCCTGCAGGCCGGGAACCGCAGGGCCAGGCTGACGGTGCCCCCGGGAGGCTGGGCCACCGCCACCACCACGCTGTGCCCCAGCCGCAGGGGACGCTTCGAGATCAGTGAGGTGACCCTGCGGGTCACCGGTCCCTGGGGACTGGCCGCCCGCCAGGGGCGACGCCAGGTGCCTTCGGTGCTTCGGGTCTACCCTCCCCTGGGCTCGGTACGCGACGCCGAGCTGCGCATCGATCGCCACCGGGTCCTGGAGATTGGGTTGCGTTCGGCCCGGGCGCTGGGCGGTGGCACTGATTTCGAGGCCTTGCGCGAGTACGGCGGGGACGACGACTCCCGCCGGATCGATTGGTCGGCAACGGCTCGGGCCGACAAGCCCATCGTGCGAACCTACCGGTCCGAGCGCAACCAGCGCGTCCTGTGCCTGCTGGACTGCGGGCGGACCATGGCCGGACGGGTGTCCGGGGTGCCCCGCCTGGAGCATGCCATGGATGGCCTGCTGGCTCTCTCGGCCGTGACCGGACGCCTGGGCGACCGCTGCGGGCTGCTGGCGTTCGACGATCAGGTACGGGCGGTGGTTCCCCCGATCCGCCAGGGGGGCATGGGCCAGGTCGCAGAGGCGGTGTACCGACTGGAGCCGGCCCTGGCCGAGAGCGACTACCGAGCGGCCTTCCTGACTGCCCTCAGCCGGTTCCGCCGCCGGGCCCTGTTGGTGGTCCTGTCCGAGCTCTCCGAGGCGGCGGTGGAGGAGTCGCTCCTCCCGGCCCTTCCCCTGGTGGTGAGGGACCATGTGGTAGTCCTGGCGGCGGTGAGGGACCCGGTGGTGGCGGCCTGGGCACAGGGCATTGCGGAGGGTGCGGGGGGTGCGGGGGAGGCCGAGGCCGCGTACCGACAGGCGGCCGCCACATCGGCAATGGCCGCCCGTCGCCGGACGGCCGCCCGCCTCCGGGGCCTCGGGGTGACGGTGGTCGACTCTGAGCCCGGACGCCTGGCCGCCGAGCTGACCGACACCTATCTCCATCTCAAGGCGACCGGTCGCCTGTAGGTCCGGCGATGGATGGCGGCGGCATCCTCTACGACCTGGTCCTGGTGAGCCACGTCCTGAGCGCGGTTGTGGCGGTGGGGGCCGTGCTGGCTACCGGCGTCTTTGCCTCCGTCGCCCGCCGGCCAGGTGGTCCGAGCGATCAGGGAGCAGTGCGGCGGTACTTTGGGCCTGGCACCAACTGGCTGCCCCGGGTGCTCTACCTGGTCCCCCTCCTGGGGGTGGCATTGGTGTTCCTGGGCCACCGGGCGGCCCGTTTCGAGCAGATCTGGCTGTGGCTCTCCACCGTGCTGTGGGTGATGGCCGCCGCCCTGGCCCAGGGAGTCCTCTGGCCGGCTGAACGCAGGTTGCAGGTCCTGCTAACCCCGGGTGCGGGGGCAGCCGGGCGTGGGGCGGGCGAGCGTGGGGCGGGGGGCGGGCCGGTCGGGCGAGTCGGCCGGCGGCTGTCCCTGGCGGCGGCCGGCATTGACCTGTGCCTATTGGTCGCCTTCGTGCTGATGGTCGGTCGCCCCGGCTCGGGTTGACAAGGTCGCAGATCGACCAAACAACTCTGGTCCGAATAATGGTCGCTATAGCAGCCATTTTTCGGACCAGAGTTACAATTACGCCGCTGCAACACTCGTCGGCGCGGGCCGAGCCATTCGCCCCTGCACATGCCCTGATGCCTGGCCGCCCGCGACTGAGCGTGAATGGCTGGAGGGTGATGCACATGGGCAGGGGCCTCGGCCTGCTACCGGACTGGCTTCGTCTCCTATGGATGGCCGCCTTGGCCGGCACAGCCGCCGTCCACCTTGCCCACGCCCGGGCCATGGGAGGCCAGCGCCACACTTGGCATACATGTCGGTGGCCATGCAAGCTGGCCACTGACGGCCATGCCACCGGGCCACCGACAGCGACTCAGCCGCCGCGGCCGGTGCGCTCCTGCAGCTGGTCGATGCGCTCGGAGGCTTCACGCTTGGTCAGATCCCCAGGCACCTCCTCACCCGCCTCCTGGGCCAGGGTGGCGAGGTAGGACTGCTGAGCTCCAGTCATGGGCTCGTCGCCCGTCTTCCAGTCCTCGGGGTTCTTGACAGGGTTCCTGTCGGCGTCGGTCATGGTTGTCCTTTCGCTGGGGGCATTGGGGGCCAGGGCAGGCGCAAGTCCACTGACCCGTTCTACCTGACTACTGCTCACCCAGGGCGCCGGTGAGGCCCCGCCGGGCCGCCGCCCGCCCGCAGACGACCAGGTAGGCGAGAAAGGCCAGCTCAACCAGTACGCCCACGCCTACCCGGACGGCGGTAGGCAGAGGGGAGCCGGTGATGAATCCCTCGATGGTGCCGGCCACGGCCAAAGACAGGATGACTCCCAGCACCAGCACCACCGTCCGGCGGCCTTCCTCGGACAGAGCGGTGCCGCGGGACCGGTCCCCGGGATCGATCACCGCCCAACCCAGCCGTAGACCGGCCGCCCCGGCAATGATCACGCTGGTCAGCTCGATGAGGCCATGCGGAAGGACCAGTCCCCAAAAGCGCGACTCCATCCCCGCCGATGCGAACAGCCCGGCCGCCACGCCCAGATTGGCTCCGTTGGCGGCGAGGAGCCCGGCGGTGAAGACGCAGCCAAAGATGCCCAGCGCAAAGGCGACAATGGCCACCTTGACGTTGTTGGTGAACACACCGCTGGCGAACTCAGCAGCCGGGGCCGAGGTGTAGTAGGCGGCGAAGTCGTGGTGGACATAGGACTGGCGCAGGGCGGCCGGTGCCGCGGCGCGTACGGCGGCTGGCGAATGGGCCAACCAGATCCCAAGGATCAGCCCCGGGATGACGGTCAGGGCGGCGCTGGCCGCCACCAATCGGCGCATGTGCCACACGGCTGCCGGGAAGGTCTCGGAGAAGAAGCGCCCGGCCGAGCGCACCAGGGTGGACCGGGTACCGTAGACCACGGCGCCGGCCCCGGCCACCAGCACACTGAGCCGGGCGGTGAGACCGGCGTCGGCGAAGGCGGTTCGGACGAATGACAGGTGGCCGGAGACCCGCTGGTACAACCCAACCAGCTCGTCCAGCTCGGCGGCTGAGAGGCGGTCGATGCTGCGGTTGGCCCGCCCAGTGAGCTCGGCCAGGCGATCCCAGGCCGGCCGGTTGATGGCGAGGAAGCTGTCGAGATCCATACACTGCTCCGCAGGGGCGACCGAAGGGGCTCTGCCCCCATCGTCACCGTAGCGTCGAGGAGCAGACCTTGAGCCGCACAGCCGGAGTGGTGACACCGGAGGCGGTGGTGGTCGACCTGGCCGAGGCCGACATCGGCTCTCGTCTGGTGGCCCGGTTGATCGACGCCGCTGCGCAGCTGCTCGGCACTGGCCTGCTGGTAGGCGGGTTCGCCGCCCTGAGCGCGACGGTCCCCATGCCCAAGTGGGCGGCCATCAGCGCCGCCATCTTCGTCATCTTCGCCGGACTGTTCGGTTACCCGGTGGCGATGGAGACGCTGTGGCGGGGCCGGTCACTGGGCAAAGCTGCCTTTGGGCTCCGGGTGGTCACCGTCGAAGGAGGGCCCACTCGGTTCCGCCACGCCACCATCCGAGCCGCCCTCGGCGTGGTCGAGCTGTACGCCACCTTCGGCTCGTTGGCAGTGGCCAGCGCCATGGTGTCTCGGCGCCATCAGCGACTGGGGGACCTGGTGGCCGGCACGGTGGTTCGCCGAGAGCGGACCGGGGCGGCCATGCCCGAGGCGGTCAGCTTTGGCGTACCTGCGGAGCTGGAGTCCTACGCCGCCACCATCGACGCCTCGGGTCTCAGCGTCACCGAGTACGCAGCGGTGAGGAACTTCCTCCTGCGCGCCGCCACCCTCGATCCCAAAGCGCGCATCGATCTGGCCAGCCGGCTGGCCGGGCCCCTGGCCGCCCGCGTCGCCCACACCATTCCGGCCGGCGTGTGGCCGGAGACCTTCCTGCTCTGTCTGGCCACCACGTGGCAGCGCCGCCACCAGGTTGGTGAGGGGCCGGCGACCAAGGTGGAAAGCGGGAAGGCAGCCGATGCGCCAGCCCCTGCAACCGTCCCGCCCGAGCAGCCGATTGCCGATTCGACAGATGGGACCGGCTTCGCCCCTCTGGGATGACTGGCGGTCGAGAGACATCATCCCAAGTCCCTAGGTGTGGTGGCCTCCCAGTAGCCGGCCATAGCTTTGACCCTGGCCCTGGCCCAGGTCCTGGCCCGCCAGGGGCCGACGAGGTGGCCAGGTACCTGTCCCAGGTGGCGGTCACCCGCCTCGGCCCCCGGGGGCCCCGACCGAGGTGGGCAACCCCTCCATCCAAACCGCCCGGGTCACCCACCTCACCAGCCGGGAGGGGGACGGCCAGTTCCACATCCACCTGATGGCCATGTCCAAGCGGGCCGCCCAGGTGGCCACCAACCGGGACCGGACCGAGGCCGCCTGGCGGGGCCAAGTACCCAGACAGACAGCCCTCCCGGAGGACCATCACCGGCTGGGACCAGGCCGCCTGGGCCCAGGATCGCCGGGCCAAGCCGGACCATCCCGAGAGCCCTGAGGAGGTAGCCGAGCGGGTACGCACCGAGCTGGCCACCGCCGGCTGGGACTTCACCCCCGGCACTCGCCAGCCCATCGCCTGGCAAGCCCCCTCGGTGGCCCAGGTGGACCGGGAGGCGCTGTCGGCCGAGGTCGTGGCGGTGCTCTCAGCGCGAAAAAGTGCCTGGTCCCAGGCCGAGCTCTTTGCCCAGGTGCACGGCCGGCACCACCGAATACAAGTCCGGTTTGCCTGGCTGGGCAGTCAGGATGTGTATGTAAATCTCAAGTCAATTCGACGGTACAATTTGTGTGCCGAGCAGTTGGCAGTGGCCAAATGTATACGATGTCGCAGACATTGAGCCCACCTCTGAAATCGTGCTTTCGTTGCGGCCAGGGCCTCGTACCATAGTCTTCCGGATCAGTTGGTGCCAGAGTCCGGAAGTCATTGTCGACTTGATAGCCGGCGAGCAGCGGGTTCTCGTGGTCAGCTGTAATGGTGGCGGCCCATTAACGCTTTACTACGTCACCTTTGGCCGCCGCCGATACCTTTCTGTGAGCGAGCTGCCAGCGTGAATCGGGCATCTCCAAATGAGCGACCCGATAGCGTGGCGATGGCAGGTACGTGCCCGTAAGCCGAACGCGACTGCAATACCTCGGGGACTGCCTCCGGCGAGAGAGTTCCCAGGTCGGCTCGTCCCGTAAGACCCGTCCGGTAGTGCGTCCCACTGGCGGGTGGTGTCTTGTCACGCAGTGCAGGAGTAATCCAGGTCCGCGCGTGACGACCGATGCAGACACCAACCACCGGGACCTGGCGGTGCGGCGGGAGCCGTGACCGGTCACCCAGCCATGGCGCCGCGGCTGATGGCTGGCGGCGATCCTGACGGAGCGCATCTTCTTGTCACACCGTGTCTCTACACTATGTTCCATGATTCCTGGTGACCTGTCCAGTGCTACCACCGCCGAGGCGGTGGATGCCATGGACCAGCTCCAGGCGGCCCAGATGGCCACCCAGGCCCAGCTGTTGTTCCTGGTGGGCGACTACGACCGGCGAGGGGCGTGGAAAGAAGACGGTGCCACCTCCATGGCTGACTGGCTGGTGGCCCGCCACGGCCTGGCCTGGAGCACCGCCACCGAGTGGGTGCGGGTGGCCCATGTGCTGGAGGCCTGTCCCACCCTGGCCGCCCGGCTGAGCGAGGGACGCCTGTCCTGGGACCAACTCTGCCCCCTGGC
>JAABUJ010001326.1_pt1 | contig 37328 bp, 34 predicted proteins | sample 5559131 | NCBI WGS metagenome assembly JAABUJ01 (sample SAMN10711875, study PRJNA513366) | rock metagenome | isolation source: Antarctica rocks | place: Antarctica: Victoria Land, Mt New Zealand nord | collected 2016-01-07 | reverse complement strand
CCACCACCGAGGCCCAGGCTGAGACCAAGTACGACGACGACATCGCCAAGGCGGATGCCCAGTGGACCACTACCGAGGCGCAGGCGTCGGCCAAGTACGACGACGACATCGCCAAGGCGGACGCCCAGTGGACCACCACCGAGGCGCAGGCGTCGGCCAAGTACGACGACGACATCGCCAAGGCGGACGCCCAGTGGACCACCACCGAGGCCCAGGCTGAGACCAAGTACAACTCGGACATGGCTCAGGCGGACGCCCAGTGGACCACCACCGAGGCGCAGGCTGAGACCAAGTACAACTCGGACATGGCTCAGGCGGACGCCCAGTGGACCACTACCGAGGCGCAGGCTGAGACCAAGTACAACTCGGACAAGGCTCAGGCGGACGCCCAGTGGACCACTACCGAGGCGCAGGCTGAGACCAAGTACAACTCGGACATGGCCGACGCCGATGCCGCGTGGCATGCGACCGAGCAGAGCGCCTGGGACGCGTACCAGAGCGCGTATTCTACCTCGACCGGGACCGTCTCCGCGAACGCCGCCGGCGCCGCGCGTGGCGCCGGCTCGGGGGGCTCGCCCGAGGGGTCTCGCGAAGGGTTCTCCTCGTTCTTCGACGGGGCGATCAAGGGCGACTTCAGCGAGAACGATTCATGGAGCACGTTCGCCGGGCAGGTGATCGGCGGCCTCAACCCCGTCGGGGACGCGCGCGACGTTGCGGCCAACGCGAAGAATGTCTGGCAGGGGAAGGAAGGGGGCTGGTTCGGCCTCTTTATCGCCGGGGTCGGCGTGATCCCCCTCGGCGGCGACGCGGCCAAGGTGGCGCTCAAGGGCACCCGGAAGGGGCTCACGGGGGCCGCTGGGGGGCTGGCCCAGCAAGCCGCCAAGCATGCCAACGACGCCGGGGATCTGGCCAAGAGTGCCAAAGCAAGTGTTCAGAGTCCACGGGCGGCTCGACGGGCGGCGACGCGAGAAGCGGGTATTCCCACCAGTCAGCAGCCGATTTCGCAGAAAAGCGTTCGAACCCCCCAAAGGCAGCCAGCAGGCCGACAATATACCTACGAAACGCCAAAACCTGGAGGAGGCACAAGGACTAACTCAGTTCAGCACTCACTCACAGATCAGGTAGAGGGTCATGGTCCACACTGGGAGGCCGGCCCGGTTAAGCCAGGCGGTCAGATGGATTCTCTGGGACGGCCCCGCATCCAAGGTGGAAAAGTTAAGGTCAACGAATGAAAGAAAATTTGCGTTTGATTTCAGCGATGCGTCGAAATCGCCAGTCGCGTGGCTTGGGGAATTTTCTGACAGACTTCAATCAAGCTACAGGGTTGACTCTGACTGGTTCCAATATTGTAGATCCGGATCTTTCTGTGCGAATCGAGCGTTCGCTCGCTTCCGTCATCCAGCAAAAGTTGACCGACGGTTCGTTGGTTCGGTCAACCGAACTGGACTGGGAGGATGTCCAGAACCGAATCAACAGTCATACCGCCATCGATCACAAGGACCGCATTTTTTTGTCACTTTGTCATTTTGAGGATTTTATGTTATCTCTCCATTTATTTGAGTTCACAGAACACGTCAAGGCGATTATACAATTCGACAGCGACACGGTTTATGCGTTGATCGAAAATCTCGAACATGGAATTGGATTGGATGTTTATATTAGCGAAATTACTGGCGAACGACGTTATACGGTTGACCTCTGGTGAGGAGGCGAAAGGGGTCAGGAGTCGATCCTGTGATTTAAGTAAGACCTGGAGTTTTGCAAACCGCTGGGCGACGGCGATAAAATAGACATTTAGTGTGCAAATTAACATGGCGAAGGAAAAGAAGTCCGTCAAAATTGGGCAATTCGACCTTGCCCGAAGCTCGGCTCAGCTCAGCTCAGGAACGCCCCGCGCGCGACCCGGTTCATCGCCAGGGCGGTGACCAGGGTGGTCACGGCGACAATCGCGGTCGCCTCGCGGTCGACGGGATACACCTGCCCGAGCCGGTCGGCCCGCTCGGCCAGGTGGTGGATCAGTGGCCGGGTCCGCTCCGGAAAGCACCCGGTCCAGCGGAAGACGTCGGCGGACAGCTCGCGCTCGATCCTCCGGATCAGGCCGGAGGCCGGGGCCCTCGGCGTCTCGGCGGGCAGCGACTCCGGCCGGCCCAGGTCTTCGAAGATCGACCGGATCGCCCCGTCCAGGTCGGGCGACGGCTCGCCCGGGTCGGCCGACAAATTCCGGTAATGGTCGTCGACCGAGTAATCCAGCTCGCCGACGTCCTCGTCCAGGTCGTCGGCGGTGACGGCCGGCTCCTGGTCGGCGAGGGCGGCCATCGACCGATCGCAGTAATGGAGCTTGGCCAGGGCGACCGGCCAGTCGGCGTACTCGGACCGCCAATCCAGGCCCGGGGTCAGCCAGACGGCGAAGGTCTCGGCCCAGTCCTCGTCCGGGTGCTTCTGGGCGTACCAGCCCGGGAGGTGCCGGACGAACCGCCGGCTGAACGGCTCGGGCTGATATTCCTCGCGATAGGGCTCCGACATCCGGCCGAACGCCTGGGACCACTCCGGCGCCTCGTGGAGCCGGTAGGCGTAGTTGATGACGTGCCCCATCTCGTGGCGGAGGTAGCGGAGGATGTCGAACCGCCCCGACCCCTCGACGTACCCGAGCCGCTCGGTCTGGAGGGCGACCAGGTCCGGCCGGGCCAGGTAGAACGGGATCGCGATCGCGACCGTCCCGTCCGGCACGCCCCACTCCGTCGAAAGGTAGAACCGGGGGACGACCCGGACGATCCCGGCCCGCCGGAGTTCTTCGCGGAACTCCGCCAGGATCGGCTCCAGCGCCGAACCCTCGATCCCCAGCTTGAGGTCGCGGATCGGCGTGGCCCAGGGGGCGGATTCGTGGAACTTCGGTTCGTCGGTCGTCATGCACACCAGGCAGGGCAATCCTCGTGCCGCCGGGCCCGAAGCTCGCCGTCAGAAGAGATCCACCATCGCATTCTCCATGGCACCCTCGCGGACAGGACGCGGAGGATTGGGTCGGACAGGACACCCCATCGTACCAGCGACTCACCGGCGGGCATCGCCTTGGCACCGGGGTTGCGGGAGTCCGAGCCTCACGACCCCCGCTGCGGCTTCCGAGGGATTCATGAAGATCACGCTCATCACTTATCTCGAAAAAGAAGACGCCAAGGAATACGACGTCGTCGTCGACCAGGTGGCCGAGGCGCTGAAGGCCCGGAAGCACAAGCCGTCGATCCTGGGCGTCCACGGCGACGTCCGGAAGCTGATCTCGGGGCTCTCCCGCCGGAAGCCCGACCTGGTCTTCAACCTGATGGAGATGTTCGGCACCAACGTCCGGGCCGACGTCCCGATCGTGGGACTCCTGGACCTCCTCGGCTACCGCTACACCGGTGGCGGGCCAAGCGAGCTGGCGCTCCGACAGGACAAGGGACTGGCCAAGCGGGCCCTGGCGTTCGAGAAGATCCTGTACCCCGACTTCGCCGTCTTCTCGCGCGACGACCTGGAGACCGGCGGGAACCTCCGGATGCCCCTGTTCGTCAAGCCGCTCCGGGCCGACGCCTCGATCGGGATCGGAACCGACGCCCTGGTCCGCGACGCCACCTCGCTGATGAAGCGGGTCGTCGCCATCCACGAGAAATTCAACGACTCGGCTCTGGCCGAGGAATATATCGAGGGCCGCGAGTTCTACATCGGCGTGCTCGGCAACCGCGACCCGGTCGCCTTCCCGCCTGCCGAGATGGACTTCTCGGGCCTGGCCAAGGGGGCCCCGCACGTCCTCGACTCCAAGGCGAAGTGGGCCAAGGACAGCGCCGAGTACAAGGGCACGAAGTCGATCATGCCCGACCTCCCGGATGAGTTGAGGGCCAAGCTCCAGAAGGTGTCGCTGGAGGCTTATCGGGCCCTCCGGGTCCGCGACTACGGCCGGGTCGACCTCCGCTACACCGAGACGGGCGACATCTATGTGATCGAGGTCAACGCCAACTGCTACCTGGAGAAGTCCGGCGAGTTCGCCGTCGCCGCCGAGGCCGCCGGGATCGGCTACGAAGAACTGGTCAACAGGATCGTCGACCTGGCCGTGGAGCGGGCCGAGAAGGACCGCTGAAACCGGCCGGGAATCCGCGTCGCCGAGGATCGCAAACCCGCGGACGGGGAGTTATCCTGGAATGACGGGCGAGGGAACGGGTCCGGGCGATTTGAGGGGTCCGGCGATGATCGAACGAGGCGGCGGCAACCGCGGCGAGAATCGGCCCCCCGCCAAGGGCCGGGGCGGTCGACCGCCGGCCCCCGGGCGGAAGCCCGGCGCAGGCGGCGCCAAGGGCGGGGCGTCGAGGCGCGGCGGCCTGGGGCTGAAGCGGCTGGGCGGCGACGACTTCGTCCTGGTCCACCCGAAGTGCGTCCGCGAGATGGAACTCGATTTCGAGGAAGGAATCGAGCTCCGGAAGGCCGGCGACCCCGAGGCCGCCCGCGACGCCCTCCGGTTCGCGTTGCAGGGCTGCGGCGATAATCTCTGGGTCCACGTCGCCCTGGGCCGGATCGCCCTGGACGACTTCCGCGACCCCTCGCTGGCCCGCGGCCACTTCGGCTACGCCTTCGAGCTGGCCGAGCGAGCCCTGCCCGGCGGCTTCGACGGCCGGATCCCCCGCGAGCATCCCTCGAACCGCCCGCTCCACGACGCCGTCGACGGCCTGATCGCCTGCCACGAGGCCCTCGGCGCGGCCGACCTGGCCGACGAGTTGAAGAAGCGGCGCGATCGTTGGTCGAGGCCGGTCGGGCCCCGTCGGCCGGGCTGATTTTGCATTTTCGACAACAAGCCGTCGTGGTTCCTCGGGAGATTCCGACTTGAGGACTTTTCGGCTTGCGAGGATTTGGCGATCGGGATAATGTCCTCCGCACAGGGCACGGAGCGAATGGATTCGCCCCCCGGCCCGGCCCCGATCGCGGGCGTCGGGCCGCGTCACTCAGGACGAGATGATGGGTTTCCGGTGCGACACCATTTCGCCGACTCCCCGCTCCTGGAACCGCCCGGCCTCGGGCATCAACCGGACCCCGGACCGATGATCGTCCGCTCGATCGCCGGCGGCGTCGAGGCCCTCGCCCCGGCGAAGCTGAACCTGTTCCTGGAAGTCCACGGCCGACGCGAGGACGGTTACCACGAGATCGAGTCGCTGATGGTCGCCACCGATCTCTTCGACACGCTGAGATTCATCGACGACCCCTCGGGACGGATCGAGCTGAGCTGCGACGACCCGGGCCTGAGCACCGGGCCGGAGAACCTGGTGGTCATGGCCGCCGAGCGGCTCAAGGCCGCCACCGGCTGCCGCCGGGGTGCCCGGATCGACCTCCGCAAGGCGATCCCCGCGCAGGCCGGGCTGGCCGGCGGCTCGTCCGACGCGGCGGCGACGCTGGCGGGGCTGGACCGGCTCTGGGACCTGGGGACTTCGCCGGGGCAGCTCGACGACCTGGCGGCCTCGATCGGGAGCGATGTGGCCTTCTTCCGCCAAGGCCCCTGCGCCGTCTGCCGGGGCCGGGGCGAGGTCGTGGAACCGTTTCCCCTGCCCGGATCACTGCATTTCGTGCTGGTCTGCCCGCCGTCGGGCGTCTCGACGGCGGCGGTGTATCGGAAGCTGACGCCCCCCGAGCGGCCCCGGCCGATCGGGGCGATCCTGGAGGCCCTGGCCGCCGGCGACCTCGCGGCGGTGGGGCGGGACCTGTTCAACCGGCTCCAGCCGGTCGCGGAGTCCCTGGAGCCGACCCTCGGGGCGGTCCGGGACGCCCTGGCCGGGCTCGGCCCGTCGCTCGACGGGCATTTGATGAGTGGGAGCGGCTCGGCCTACTTCGGCCTGGCCCGCGACCCCGACGCGGCGGAGGACGCCGCGAGTCGCCTCGGATCGCTCGGACTGGGTCGGGTCCGGGTCGTGTCCTGCGGACCTTGAGCCATCAGAGAACGCCACGTAAAGGAGTACTGGCTGTGGAAATCACCGAAGTTCGCATCAAGCTCATGGAAGACAACTCGGGCAGCAACGAGCGGCTGCAGGCGTTCTGCAGCATCACGTTCGACGACATGTTCGTCATCCGTGACCTGAAGATCATCGAGGGGGCCAAGGGCTTCTTCGTCGCCATGCCCTCCCGCAAGCTGACCGACCGGTGCGGCTGCTGCGGGACCAAGAATCACCTCCGGAGCCGCTTCTGCAACCAGTGCGGCAGCCGGCTCGACGAGAATCGGGCCATCCGCGACGCCGACGGCCGGGCCAAGCTCCACGCCGACATCGCCCACCCGATCAACTCGATGTGCCGCGAGAAGATCCAGGGCGCCGTACTCGCCTCCTACGCCGACGAACTCGAGCGGTCCAAGCTCCCCGGCTACGTGTCCCGGTACGACGACCTCGACGGCGGCGAATTCGACGTCGCCCTGGGCGCCCAGGCCGCCGATCCGGCCGCCGCCGGCGGCGAGCCCCCGGTCCGACGGGGACCACTCCGCGGTCACACCCAGCACAACCGGGGCGGCCTCCGCGGCCCGCACGTCTCCCCCCGCAAGGATGCCCCCGCCGAGGGCGTCGGCTCCGACCACCGCGGCGAGACCTCGCAGGGCTTCGGCGGCGGGCTCTGAGCCCACCACCAGAACCGACCATCAACGGCCACGGCGCCCGGACTCGGCGCCGTGGCCGTCCCCCTATTCGAAGACCGGGCCGTTGGCTCGAAGTTTGCTGCTGGATCACGCCCGGGCCGGCGTCGGACCCCTCCGAATCGGGGGATCCGCCGGGATCGATCGAGGCGAGGATCGGGCGATGAACGACCTTTGGCGGGGGGCCCTCGGCGGCCTCGCCGGAACCCTCGGGATGTCGGCGGCGATGGCCCTTTCGCGGCGGACCCGGGCGATGGGCGGGCAGGTCCCCCCGCGCAAGATCACCCGGAATGTTGAGAAATTGGCGGGAATCCGCGAGCACCTCTCGGGGCCCGCCTTCGAGGCGAGCTGGGTTGCGCAACACCTCGCGTACGGAACGGCGGCCGGGGTCGCCTCTGCTCTGGCCGAGGATCGGCTCGGACTCCCCCCGCCGGTCGTCGCCGGCCCCCTCTTCGGGGCCTCGCTCTGGGCCTTCAGCTATGCGGGATGGCTCCCCGCCGCCGGCCTCTACCCGCCCCCATCCCGGGACAGGCCCAGCCGGGTGGCCAACATGATCGTCCACCACCTGATCGACGGGACCACCACGGCGCTCGTAACGCGGGTGCTCCGCCCCCGCTTGGTCGCCGAGCCGAGCTAAAGGATGAACGAAGTGTCGCAATCACGAGACAGCATCGCGGACGTCTGGGGGGAGCGGACCCCGTACCATGGCGATTGGCCAGAGCGGGTCGATCAGCGGACGACCGAGGAGCCCGACCGCTGGGTCCAGTCGTGCTGCGTCCTCTGCTCGAACGGCTGCGCTTGCGACATCGGGGTCAAGGACGGCCGGATCGTCGGCGTCCGGGGGCGGGCCGATGACCGGGTCAACAGGGGGCGGCTCGGCCCCAAGGGGCTCCACGCCTGGGAGGCCAACCAGAGCCCCGACCGGCTGACCAAACCCCTGATCCGCCACGGCGGCAAGCTCCTCCAGGCGACCTGGGACGAGGCGATGGGGCTGATCGTGGAGCGCTCGGGCGAGATCCTCCGGAAGTACACCGGCAACGCCATCGGGATCTACAGCACGGGCCAGCTCTTCATCGAGGAATATTATACGCTGGCCATCCTCGGCAAGGCGGGGCTGGGGACGCCGCACATGGACGGGAACACCCGGCTCTGCACGGCGACGGCCGCCCGCGCCATGATCGAGTCGTTCGGGACCGACGGCCAGCCCGGTTCCTACACCGACCTCGACCACGCCGACGCGATCCTGCTGGCCGGACACAACATGGCCTCGCAGCAGACCGTCCTCTGGATGCGGATCCTCGACCGGCTGGCCGGGCCGAACCCGCCCAAGCTCGTCGTCATCGACCCCCGGACGACCGAGACGGCCCGGCATGCCACGGTCCACCTGGCCCCCCGGGTCGGGACCAACGTCGCGGTCCTCAACGGGTTGCTCAACCTCATCATCGAGGCCGGCCAGATCGACCAAGCCTTCATCGAGGCCCACACCCGAGGGTTCGCCAAGCTCAAGGCGACCGTCGCGAAGTACCCGCCGGATCGGGTCGAGCAGATCACGCAGGTCCCCGCCGCCAGGCTCCGCGAGGCCGCCCACGTCCTGGGGACCGCCCTCCGGCTGATGTCGACGGTCCTCCAGGGGTTCTACCAGTCCAACCAGGCCAGCGCGGCGTCGGTCCAGGTCAACAACCTGCAACTGATCCGGGGGATGATCGGCAAGCCCGGCTGCACCGTGCTCCAGATGAACGGCCAGCCCACCGCCGAGAACAACCGCGAGTGCGGCTGCGATGGCGAGATGCCCGCCTTCCGGAACTGGGACAACTTCGAGCACATCCAGGAGATCGCCCGGCTCTGGAACGTCGAGCCCGACCGGATCCCCCACTGGGCCACGCCGACCCACGCCTTGCAGATCTTCCGTTACGCCGAGGCCAGCTCGATCAAGTTCCTCTGGATCATCGCCACCAACCCGGCCGTCTCGATGCCCGACCTCAACCGGGTCCGCAAGATCCTGGCCAAGGACGACCTGTTCCTCGTGGTCCAGGACGCCTTCCCGACCGAGACCACCGCGTTCGCCGACGTCGTCCTGCCCGCCGCGCTCTGGGGCGAGCGGACCGGGACCTTCACCAACGTCGACCGGACCGTCCACCTGACCCGCAAGGCCATCGAGCCCCCCGGCGAGGCGAGGTCCGACCTCGACATCTTCCTCGATTACGCCCGCCGGATGGACTTCCGCGACAAGGACGGCGCCCCGCTGGTCAAGTGGTCCGACCCCGAGGGGGCCTTCGGAGCCTGGCGCGAGTGCTCCAAGGGCCGCCCCTGCGACTACAGCGGGATGACCTACGCCAAGCTCTCCGGCCCGGGGATCCAGTGGCCCTGCAACGAGGACTTCCCCGACGGCAAGGAACGCCTCTATACCGATGGCAAGTTCAACACCCGATCCGACTACTGCTCCGACTACGGCCACGACCTCGACACCGGCGCCGCGATCGACCAGGCCAGCCACAAGGCCGACGACCCGATCGACCGGGCGATCTTGAAGTCGGTCGACTACTCGCCGCCCTTCGAGGAGCCCGACGACGACTACCCCTTCTGGGTCACCACCGGCCGGGTGGTCTACCATTTCCACACCCGGACCAAGACCGGCCGGTCCCCCGAGCTCAACGCCGCCGCGCCCGACGCCTTCGTCCAGATTGCGGACCAGGACGCCGCCCGGCTCGGGATTTCCGAGGGGGACATGCTCGAAGTCGAGTCACGCCGGGGCCACCTCCGGGCGCCTGCCCGAGTCGGCCAGATCATCCCCGGTCACCTCTTCGTCCCGTTCCATTACGGCGACTGGGACGAGCCCGGCCGCCCCCGGGCCGCCAACGAGCTGACCCTTTACGACTGGGATCCCGTGAGCAAGCAGCCCGTCTTCAAGTACGCGGCCGTCCGGGTCCGGAAGGCCGGGTTGGTCGATAAGGCGACCGAGCTGGCCGGAGCCCTCGCCGGCCAGATCGCCGGGGCCGCCAAGGCGGTCCAGGAGGCCGTCACCCCCTCGCCCAAGCCGGGCCCGGCGCACCTCCCGGACTACCTCGCGCTGGTGGCCGGGAGCGAGCGCGAGCTGGCCGGAGCCCTCGACCGGATGGCCGAGCGGCACAAGACCGAGCCTGACATGACGCCGATCCTCCGGCTCCTCGGCTCCTGGTCGCAGGAGAACATCAAGGCCCTGAGTCCGGTCCTGGCTCGCCACAAGTTGCCGGATCGCCCCGAGCCGTCGCTGCTGGCCGGAGCGTTGTTCCACGGCAAGCGGTCCGGCGGGTTCGGCCTGCTCCGCGACCTGCACGACCTCTGGCTCCTGGCCAGCGAGTCCCACATCAGTTGGGAAGTCCTCCACCAGGCCGCCAAGGCCCTCCGCGACGAGGAGTTGGCGGCGATCTGCCAGGCCGGGCGGACCTTCAACAACCGCCAGGTCGCCTGGCTCCGGACCCGGATCGACGCCGCCGCCCCCCAGACGCTGGTGGTCCCGACCTGAAAGGCTATCCGGTATCAAAGATGGTTGATGGCTAATGAGTGATGGTCGATCAGCGGGGCCAGATGCAATGCCGGCTCCGGGGATATCGTCCTGGATTTCTCGTCCATCAACCATCGTCCACTCGTCGTCAATCGTTGCCAGGTCAAGGAGATGTTTCGGGATAGCCTCGGAAAGGCCGGCGGGTCTCAGTCGGCGAGTTCCCGGAGCCGGCGGATCAGCTCGACCGCCCGCTCGGGCGAGAGCCCGACGGGATCGACCCGGCGGAGTTCGTCCAGGATCGGGTCGGGAAGGGCGGCGAAGAGGCTGTTCTGCAAGGCCCGGCCGGTTTTGACCTTGGGGAGGGGACCGGGGGCGGCCTCGGGGACGTGCTGTTTCTCCAGGAAGGCGAGGATCTCACGCGACCGGGCCAGGACCGGGGCGGGAACCCCGGCCAGGCGGGCGACGTGGATTCCGTAGCTCTGGTCGGCCCCGCCGGGGACGATCCGGTGGAGGAAGACGATCTCGCCCTCGTGCTCGCGGACCGCGACGTTGGCGTTCCGGAGCCTCGGCTTGGTCTTCTCCAGTTCGACCAGCTCGTGGTAGTGGGTGGCGAAGAGGGTCCGGGCCCCGACGTGGTCGTGGATGTGCTCGGCGATCGCCCAGGCGAGCGAGACGCCGTCGAAGGTGCTGGTCCCCCGGCCGATCTCGTCGAGGATCACCAGGCTCCGGGGCGTGGCGTTGTTGAGGATGTTGGCCGTCTCGGTCATCTCGACCATGAACGTGCTCTGCCCGCGTCCCAGCTCGTCGGTGGCCCCGACCCGGGCGAAGAGGCGGTCGACGATCCCGAGGGTGGCCCGACGGGCGGGGACGAACCCCCCCATCTGGGCCAGGACCGCCGTCAGGGCGACCTGGCGGATGTACGTGCTCTTGCCCGCCATGTTGGGCCCGGTGATCAGGAGGATCTGGCCGCCCTCGGGGCCGAGCTTGAGGTCGTTGGGGACGAAGGCCCCCGGGGGCATCAGGACGTCCAGGACCGGATGCCGACCGGCCTCGATCTCCAGGACCGGTTCCTCGGACATCTCGGGGCGGCAATAGCCCTGCTTCGCCGCCAGCTCGGCCATCCCGCAGAGGACGTCGATCTGCGCCAGGACGGCCCCGGCCTGGACCAGGCGGGGGGCGTCGGCGGCCACCCGGTCGCGAAGAGTGGTGAATAGCTCGTATTCGAGGGCGTTGGCGCGATCCTCGGCGTTCCGGACCTTGTCCTCGTATTCCTTGAGTTCGGGCGTGATGTAGCGCTCGGCGTTCTTGACGGTCTGCTTCCGGATGTAGTCGCCGGGGATCTTGGCGCCGTTGCCGGACTGGGCGTGGGTGACCTCGATGTAGTAGCCGAAGACCTTGTTGAAACCGACCTTCAGGCCGTGGATCCCGGTCCGGCGGACCTGCTCGGCCTGGTAGCGGGCGATCCAGGATTTGCCGCCCCGGGCCAGGTCGCGCTGCTCGTCCAGGTCGGCGTGGTAGCCATCGCGGATCAGGCCGCCTTCCTTGATGGCGAGCGGCGGGTCGTCGACGAGGGCCGACTCGATCGCCGAGCGGACCTCGGGGCAGAGCTCGATCCCGGCTTCGAGTTCGGCCAGGCGCTTCGAGGCCCGGGCGGTCAGGCGGGCCTTGACCTTGGGCAGGAGCCCGAGCGTCCGGGCCAGGGCGACGAGGTCGCGGGGCGAGGCCCGGCCGGTCCCGATCCGAGCGGCCAGGCGTTCGAGGTCGTTCGAGCCGCCCAGCGCCTCGCGGAGGTCGGCCCTCAGTCCGGGGTCGCGGACCAGCTCGGCGACGGCGTCGTGCCGCTCGATGATCGCGGCCAGCACCGTCAGCGGCGAGGTCAGCCAGTCCGCCAGGAGCCGGGCGCCCATCGGGGTGCAGGTCCGGTCGATCGCGTGCAGGAGCGAGCCCTCGCGGCGAGCGTCGCGGAGGGTCCGGGTCAGCTCCAGGCTCCGGCGGGTCATCTCGTCGAGGGCGAGGACGTCCTTCCGGTGGTAGGGGGTCAGCCGGGCGATGTGGCCGATCGCCGTCTTCTGGGTGTCGCGGAGGTAGGCAATCAGGGCCCCGGCGGCCTGGACCTCGGGGCAGTCGTCGTCGATCCCGAAGCCGGCCAGGGTGGTCGTGCCGAACTGCTCGTTGAGAACCTTCCGGGCCTGATCGGCGACGAAGTCCCACGACGGCCGCGAGGTGACTACCAGCGGCGAGCCGACCCGGAGCGCCCGGACCCACGGGGCTTCCAGCGAGGTCTCCGAGATCAGGACCTCGGACGGGCTGAGCCGGGCCATCTCGTCGACCAGCTCGGTCCGCGAGACGCAGGTCAGCGAGAACCGCCCGGTCGACAGCTCGACCCAGGCCAGGCCGAGCTTGCCCCGGACCTCGACGATCGCCGCCAGGTAGTTCGCCGACCGGGGGTCGAGGAAAGCGTCCTCGGTGAGCGTCCCGGGCGTGACCACCCGGACGATCTCGCGCTTGACGATCCCCTTGGCGAACCGGGGGTCCTCGACCTGCTCGCAGACCGCGACGCGGACGCCGGCCTGGACCAGCCGGGCCAGGTACGATTCGAGCGCCGGATGGGGGAACCCCGCCATCTTGGTGGCGTTGGGCCCCTTGTCCTTGTCGCGGGTGGCGACGGCCAGGCCGAGGAGATCGCTGGCCCGCTCGGCGTCGTCGCCGAACATCTCGTAGAAGTCGCCCATCCGGAAGAGCAGCAGCGCGTCGGGGTCGCGGGCCTTGAGCTCGCGATACTGCTGCATCATCGGGGTCGTGGGGAGGTCGCTGCTCATGGCGGGCGGGGCGGGGGCGGCCTGAACTGGCTCGGTGTCGGGACGCGCCGCCCCGGCTTTGCTGGCGAATCCCGGCTCAGAACTTGTCGAGCGCGGCCTGTTCTTCGGAGTGGATCTCGAAGACCTGGTCGAGCCGGGTGATCCGGAAGACCTCCAGGAGGTCGGGGTGGATGCAGCAGAGCTTCAGCTTGCCCTTGACCACGCCAACCTTCTTCTTGAGGTTGATCAGCTTGCCCAGGGCGGCGGAGGACAGGTACTGGACGTTGCCAAAGTTGAGCAGGAGCTGCCTGTGGCCTTCGTCCTCGACCAGGCTATAGAGCTGGTCGCCGACTTCCTGGATGTTCTCGTCGGTCACGATCTTCGTGTCCACGAAGCTGACGACGGTGACCCCATCCACGTTCTCGAGGCGGAGATGACGGCGTGGGGCTTGCGACATCGAGGCGAACTCCTGTCACTGGGGCGGACACCGGCGGATCGCGGACCGGGCATGGAACCCCGGCGGGGCCGGCCACGCGGATGAGCCCCCGGCTCGGCACCGGACCGCTCGACGCTCCGGACCAATCCACGATTGTCCCTCTAAAGTTACCAGATTGCGCCGGGGAATCAAGGGCCGACCGGCCGCCGCACCCGCCGCATCCCCCAGATTGACAGCCGCCGGGCCGGTGCCCTAGACTCGCGACCATGAGCACCATCGACCGGAGCCATCGCGACGCGGGGGGCGAGGTGATGACCTTGAGCTTCACGCTCTCCGACCCTCAACGTCAATTTCTCGAAGCCGAGGTCGCCAGGGGCGGCCACGTCGACGCCTCGGAATATCTCCTCTCGCTGATCGAAAAGAATCGCGAGCGGGCCGATATCCACGAATTCCACGAGTCGCTCCGCCAAGCCATCGAAGGCCCCGGCACGGTGATGACCCACGAGGAATGGGACGAGATCGAACGCGAAGCCCATCGGCAGCGCGCCGAGAACGAGCGACCGTGAACGGCATCGTGGAGCTGAGCGACCGGGCCCGGCGCGATCTCATCCGGATCTTGATCGTCGCCGGCCAATCCAAGCGAAGCGCCGTCCGCCGACTCCGGGCCGCGGCGGAGACGACGTTCGGTCAGCTCGCCTCCATGCCCGGCGTGGGCGAACCGTTCGACCCGGAAATCCCGGGCCTGGCTCCCATCCGCTGCTGCCTGATCACGGGTTACAAGAATGACCTCGTTTATTCCACGCCGATCGAAGGCGGGATCCGGGTCCTCCGGGTCGTCCACGCCGCCCGCGAGCCGGAAGACCTCGTCGAGCCCGACGACTTCGATTGACACGGCCATTGGCTCCGCCCCGCTTCGATTCCCGGGAGTTCCCCGCATCATGATTCGCCCGCTCGCGCTCTCGATCGGCCTGGCCGCCTGCCTGGCCGCGACGTCCCCCGTGCTCGCCGAGGACAAGGCCGAGGCCAAACCCGCGCCGGTCCCGATCGTCGTCGACCTAACCCTCAAGGGCGGGCTGACCGAGGGGCCCGCGGCGGTCGGCCTGGACGGCTCGCCGATCAAGGACAACCTGAAGGGGTTGATCGACCGGATCGCCAAGGCCAAGGCCGACCCCAACGTGAAGGGGCTGGTCCTCCGGATCCACGGGCTCTCGCTCGGGCTGGCCAAGGGGCACGAGCTCCGCCAATCGATCGGCAAGTTCCGCGAGTCGGGCAAGAAGGTGTATGCGTTCCTGGAGAGCGGCGAGAACGCCGACTATCTGGTGGCCACCGCCGCCGACGAGATCGTCATGCCCGAGAGCGGCTGGCTGATGATCAAGGGGCTGGCCGCCGAGGTCACGTTCTACAAGAGCCTCTTCGACAAGCTCGGCGTGACGGCCGACTGGATGCAGGTCGGCGAGTTCAAGTCGTACGGCGAGCCGTTCACCCGGACCAAGATGAGCCCCGCCTTCCGCGAGGAGATCGCCTCGCTCCTGGGCGACTCCTACGACCTGATCGCCGAGTCGATCGCCCGGCGGCAGGGGATCGCCCAGGCCGACGCCCGGGCTCTGATCGACGGTGGGCCGTATAGCCCTCCGGCGGCGAAGGCGGCCGGGCTGATCAACCGGATCGGCTACGCCGACTCGATCGAGGACGCGGTGGCCAAGTCGATCGGCGTGGCCTCGATCAAACTCGACCCGAAGTACGGCAAGAAGAACGAGGCCGTGGACCTCAGCGGGTTCGCCGGCTTCATGAAGATGGTCCAGATGCTTTCGGGCGAGGGGCCGAAGAAGCCCGAGTCGTCGGCCAGCAAGATCGCCCTGATCTATGCCTCGGGGGCGATCGAGACCGGCAAGTCGACCTCGACGATCCTGGGCGAGGCCACCATCGGCTCGGAGTCGCTGGTCAAGCACCTCCGCGAGGCCGAGAAGGACAAGACCGTCAAGGCGATCGTTCTCCGGGTCGACTCCCCTGGCGGGAGCGCCCTGGCCAGCGACCTGATCTGGCGCGAGGTCGTCCGGATCGAGAAGCCGATCGTCGCCAGCATGTCCGACGTGGCGGCCTCGGGCGGCTACTACATCAGCATGGGGGCCGAGAAAATTTTCGCCGAGCCCGGCACCCTGACCGGCTCGATCGGCGTGACCGGCGGCAAGTTCGTCCTCTCGGGCCTGATGGACAAGCTCGGCGTGGCGACCGACACCGTCACCGTGGGCAAGAACGGGACGATCTTCTCGATCAACCAGCCGTTCACCGACACCGAGCGGGCCGCCATGAAGCGGCTGATGGACGACACCTACCGCCAGTTCGTCGCCAAGGCCGCCCAGGGGCGGAAGATGCCGTTCGAGGCCCTGGAGAAGCTCGCCGGCGGGCGGGTCTACACCGGCCGACAGGCCCAGAAGCTCGGGCTGGTCGACGAGGTCGGCACCCTCGACGACGCCATCGCCGCCGCCAAGGAACTGGCCCGGATCCCGAGCGACCAGGCGACCGAATTGCTCGTGCTCCCCAAGGCCCAGGGGTTCCTGGAAGCCCTCGTCGGCCCCTTGGAGGATCGCGACGTCTACGCCCCGGCGATCCGGGCCGCCATCCCCGAGCCGCTCCGGCCCGTCCTGGGACGGCTCGAAGCCTTCCGGCGGATCTTCGCCCGCGAGCCGGTCGCGGTGATCCTGCCGTTCGACTTGAAGGTCCATTGATCCGACGTCCCCGGGGCGCGAACCTGACTCGCCCCCCGGGCGTCCTCCCTTCATGCTTATCGAACTGGCCATCGGCGACGCCTACGGCGCGGGCTTCGAGTATGCCCCCGAGAGTCTGATCCGCCAACACAACCGGGCGACCCACTACGTCCAGCACCCGAGGCATCGGCTCCGCCCGGGCTGCTATACCGATGACACCCAGATGAGCCTCGCCGTCGCCGAGGCTCTCCTCTCCGGCTCTCGGTGGTCGCCCGAGTTGCTCGCCCGCCACTTCGTCGAGGCGTATCGCCGCGATCCCCGCGAAGGATACGCCCGGGGCTTCCAGGCGTTCCTGAACGAGGTCCAGGACGGCGAGGATTTCCTTGCCAGGATTCGACCCGACAGCGACAAGAGCGGCGCCGCGATGCGCGCCGCGCCGCTGGGATTACTGCCGACCATCGGCCAGGTTGTCGACCGCTGCCGGGTCCAGGCCAGGCTCACGCACGACACGCCCGATGGGGTGAACGCGGCCGTCGCGGCGGCGCTCATGGTCCATTATTGTTGGTATGACCTCGGGCCCAGAAAGGACCTCGGTCGGTTCCTCGAAGGACAGGTCGAAGGCCCATGGTCCGCGCCCTGGACGGGGAAGGTCGGCCCCAAGGGGTGGATGAGCGTCCGGGCGGCGATCACGGCGGTCGCCCGCAACGAGTCGCTGGAAGCGTTACTGATCGACTGCGTCTCCTTCACCGGGGACGTCGACACGGTGGCCTCGATCGCGATGGCCGCCGCGTCGTGCAGCCCGGAATACGCCCGGGATCTGCCCGAGAATCTGCTCTTGATGCTCGAAAATGGCCCGTTCGGGCGTGACTACATCGTCGCCCTCGATGCTCGACTCCTCGCTTTCCGAGGCTAGGGTGGTCCCATGTCCCCGGCCCCGTTAGGCTACCGGCTGGAAACCTCGCCACGCCCCGGAGCCTCGCCGATGCCGACGCCGCTGTCCCCCGACCAGCTCGAAGCCCTCAGGAAGTACAACACGCCGACGATCGCCAACGCGATCGAGGTCTTCAACCTCCGGGGGCGGCACCTCGGCTTCCTCCCGCATCGAATCCGTTGCCTGCTGCCCGACCTCGGGCCGATCGTGGGCTACGCGGTGACCTCGGCCACTTGCGCCGAGCCGCCGACCGGCAACGGGCCCGACCTCAACGCCGACTACCTCCGCTATGTCGCCGCCCAGCCGGGTCCGAAGATCGCCATCGGGCAGGATCTCGACGACCCGCCCGGCCTGGGCGCGCAGTTCGGCGAGGTCAACGCGACAATCCACCAGAAGCTCGGCTGCGTCGGCCACATCACCGACGGCTGCCCGCGCGACGTCGACGAGGTCGCCGCGCTGGGCTTCCAGCTCTTCGGTCTCAACCCGTGCGTCAGCCACGCCTACGTCCGGCTGGTCGACTTTGGCAAGCCGGTCAAGCTGGCCGGGATCGAGGTGATCCCGGGCGAGTTGATCCACGCCGACAAGCACGGCGTCTGCCTGATCCCGCCGGACTGCGCCCACAAGCTCTTCGACGCCTGCGTCGAGGTCGAGGCGATGGAACGCCCGCTCCTGGAGCACTGCCGGTCGGACGCCTTCGACCTGGAGGAATACATCCAGCTCCGGTCCGCGATGAAGGCCAGGATCCGCGAGTGACCGGCCTTCGGTCAGGCCCGGCGCGGGGGGACGACCGGCTCGAACCGGCCGTGGCGGACCAGGGCCTCGACCGGCCGGGTGGCGTCGAGGCTCTTGCCGTCGGCGATCCATCGCCCCCTGCGATATTCGAACAGGGCGGTGGCGTGCCGGCGGTGGGGCACGTCGGGGGGGCCGGACTCGAAGTGGACCTCGACCAGGGCCAGGAAGCGCCGGGTCTGATTGTCGCGGGCCCAGAGAACCTCGTCGTGCCAGTGGGCGTCCTCCCAGCGGAGCCGCTCGATCGGGTCGAGCCCGCCCATGGTCGTGAGGAACCGGGCCTCCAGCCACTCGCGCTGCTGGCGGAACAGGGCGCGGGCCTGATCGACGTGCAGCTCCTCGACGACCTGGCGGAGCGGCCCGCGGACGATCAGCCAGGCGGCGACCCCGCAAGACGGCAGGACGACGCCCCAGATGATCCAACCCATGGTCGATCCCTCGTCGATCCGCGTTCCGCCCTCCCGCGATTCCGACTATTATAGGACCACGTCAACCGGGCGGGCAAGCGCCCGGACCGGCGGTTTCGGCGGCGGCTGGCTCGAAGGATCGGGGCCGATGCGAGCGAAATTCGGGTCCCACATGTCGATGGCCGGCGGGCACGACCGGGCGGTCCGCTCGGCGCACGCGGTCGGCTTCTCGACCGTCCAGGTCTTCACCAAGAGCAACAACCAGTGGCGGGCCGCCGAGCTGACCGACGCCCACGTCGCCGCGTTCCGCTCGGCCCTGGCCGAGACCGGCGTGTCCGAGCCGGTGGCGCATGCCTCCTACCTGATCAACCTGGGAAGTCCTGACGACGCGCTCTGGGAGAAGTCGATCGCCTCGCTGGCCGTCGAGGTCGCCCGGGGCGAGGCCCTGGGGATCGGCGACCTGGTGATCCACCCCGGGGCGCACGTGGGGCAGGGGGAGGAGGCCGGCCTGGCCCGGATCGCCGGGGGCATCGACGAGGTCCACCGCCGGACCCGGGGCGTCGCCCTCAAGATCGCCCTGGAAACCACCGCCGGGCAGGGGACCTGCCTGGGGCATCGCTTCGAGCACCTCGGGCGGATCCTTGACCGGGTCGCCGAGCCCGAACGGCTCGGGGTCTGCGTCGACACCTGCCATATTTTCGCGGCGGGGTATCCCCTGGGAACGCCCGCGGAGTATCATGATACGATGGCGGCGCTGGAGCGGTCCGTCGGGGCTGGCCGGGTCCGGCTCTGGCACCTCAATGACAGCCTCAAGCCGCTGGGGAGCCGGGTCGACCGCCACGCCGGGATCGGCCGGGGCCACCTCGGCATCGAACCGTTTCGCCACGTCGTCAACGACCCCCGGTTCCGGGGCCTCCCCATGATCCTGGAGACGCCCAAGGGGGATGATACGGGCGAAGGCCTCGACGCGGTCAACCTAAGAATCTTGAAGGGGCTGATGGGTGAGAGGTGAGGAGAGCCGGGCTTGGATGACGAGGCAGCGGACATCCGTGGCATCGAGCTTGCCTCGCCGGAACTAGTCGAGAAGATGAGACGAAAAGGGCGAGTGATCGAGTTCGCCGAAGCGGGATCGGAAGCGCTTCGCTACCTCGATACCATGAAAGCCAACGCCAATGTTGGCGGCGAACTTTTGACCAACATTTTGATTCGTGGAGATGTCAGAACGATCGAGATCTGGGAGGAATTCCTGCACGGAACCCAAAAAAAGTGTGGACTGATCGATGATTCCGTGGCGACCACGTCCGCCGAAATCCACGTCAAGCGATTCATGATACAGCACCGACGCATGATCGGGATATCTGAAGAAGATTCATCCTTACTTGAGCGAATGGCAGTTGCAATCGAATCGACAGGACAATAATACTTTATGGGTAATTCCTATGCCATGACGCTCAGGGATGTCTTTCAATTTCGCGACGGCCGGACGGTCCTGGTCGGCGAAGTGGAAGGACACGACGGGTATATACCCAGGGGCCGCTTCGAAGTTCGCCTGCATGACGATCTTTGCGGCTTATTGGATGTGGAAGGGGAGATGATTTCTCACCGCTTGGTCGTCCAGGGCGGAACGCGATTACGCTCGCTGTCAAATACAACGACTTTCGCCCTGAATCGAGAATTCCTAATCAAAGGGCCACTCATCCTGAAATCGACAGAGAAGCTCGGAGGGCGGGAGTCTCAAATGCACCGGCACTTACTCGGCGTCGATTCGCCGCCGTCAGACTTACTGGCTGATCCGATGACCCAAGGGCCCGTGCTCCCGGAGGGCTGGGACGGGGACGCTTGGGAGAGGCCCGGAGGTGGAGATTACTTCCTCCGGGCTTGGAACAAGGAATGCGGTCTGGTCTCCTACGGGCGGGGCTCGACTTACGAAGAAGCGAGACGATGCCTGTTGGATAACCTCCGCGACGGGTCGCGGCGAGTCGAGATATCCACTTCCTAAGCCACGACTGTGACTCTAGGCGGCCCGCCCGGTGTTGTAGGTCTGACTGACGACACACGCGAAACGGCGTGGGTCCGGAGGGGCGGTCCTGGCATGGATGAGTCATCGAAAAGGGGCGTGGCGGGCTCGGCGACGGCCCCGCCCCCGGTGGAGGCCGACCCCAGCCTGTTCATCAATCGCGAGCTGAGCTGGCTCGACTTCGACGCTCGCGTCCTGGAGGAGGCTCGCGACGATTCCAACCCGCTCCTGGAGCAGCTCCGGTTCCTGGCGATCTCGGCCTCCAACCTCGACGAGTTCTTCGAGGTCCGGGTCGCCGGGCTCCAGGCCCAGCTCTACGACAACCTGGAGCCCCAGGACACCCCGCCGGAGGCGATGAGCCCGCTGGCCCAGGTGACCGAGATCTCGCGGCGGGCTCACGACTTCGTCGGGGCCCAGTACGAGACCTGGAGCGACCTGCTCCGGCCCCAGCTCGCCAAGCACGGGATCCTGGTCTGCGAGCCCGGCGACCTCAGCGAGGCCCAGGTCGCCTACCTCGACGACTACTTCGACAGCCAGGTCTACCCCGTCCTCACCCCCCTGGCGATCGACCAGGCGCACCCGTTCCCGCACCTGCACAACAAGAGCCTCAACCTGATCCTCCGGATCGACACCCTGGGCCAGGACCCGCCCCGGCAGCTCTACGCCGTGCTCCAGGTCCCCTCGGTCCTGAACCGGCTGGTCGCCCTGCCCGACGTGGGGGACGGCCGGCACCGGTTCGTCCTCCTCGAATCGGTGATCGCGCCACGGCTGGACGCCCTCTTCGGGGGGTTCAAGGTGGCGGCCTGCGTGCCGTTCCGCGTCACCCGGAACAGCGACCTGACGATCCAGGAGACCGAGGTCAAGATCAGCCTGCTGTCGACGGTCCAGGAGACGCTCCGGATGCGGAAGTGGGGCGCCGCGGTCCGGCTGGAGATCGACGGCCGGGCCGACGAGGGGTTCCTCGCCCAGCTCCAGATGGCCTCGGCGCTCGACCTGGAGGACCGCGACGTCTACAAGGTGCCCGGGCCGGTCGACCTGACGGTCCTGGCGGGCCTCTGGAAGATCGAGGGGTTCCGCGAGCTCAAGGAGCCGCCCTACGAGCCCCAGATGCCCGCGGCGCTGGCCAACGGCGCCAACATCTTCGCGGCGATCCGCGAGCAGGACCTCCTGGTCCACCACCCCTACGAGTCGTTCGAGTCGGTCATCCAGTTCATCGAGCAGGCGGCCGAGGACCCCAACGTCCTGGCGATCAAGCAGACGCTCTACCGGACCGCCGAGGCCAACCCGATCATCACCGCGCTGGCCCGCGCCGCCGAGAACGGCAAGCAGGTCACCGCCCTGGTCGAATTGCAGGCCCGGCTCGACGAGGAGAACAACATCGTCAAAGCCCAGGCCCTGCAAAAGGCCGGGGTCCACGTCGTCTACGGGATGGTCGGGCTGAAGACCCACTGCAAGGCCGCGTTGGTGGTCCGCCGCGACAAGGACGGGATCCGCCGGTACGTCCACCTCGGGACCGGAAACTACAACCCGACCACCGCCAAGATCTACACCGACCTGAGCTTCTTCACCTGCCGACCCGAGTTCGGCGAGGACGCCAGCGCCCTGTTCAACCTGCTCACCGGCTACTCGCAGGGGCACGGCTGGAAGAAGCTCACCGTCGCCCCGAGGGACCTGGCCGACCGCCTGGTCGGCCTGATCGACCGCGAGCGGCGGAATGCCGAGGCTGGCCGGCCCGCCCGGATCATCGCCAAGATGAACTCGCTGGTCGACCCCCACGCCATCGTCGCCCTCTCCGCCGCCAGCCGGGCGGGGGTCCGGATCGACCTGATCGTCCGGGGGATCTGCTGCCTCCGCCCCGGCCTGCCCGGGGTCTCCGAGAACATCCGGGTCATCAGCATCGTCGACAAGTTCCTGGAGCACTCGCGGATCTCGTACTTCCAGAACGACGACCAGCCCGAGGTCTTCCTGTCCTCGGCCGACTGGATGCCGCGCAACTTCCGGCGGCGGGTCGAGATCCTCTTCCCGATCGAGGAACCCCGACTCCGGAACCGGATCGTCGACGGGCTCCTTGGCGTCTCCCTGATGGACAACGTGAAGGCCCGGATCCTCCAGCCCGACGGGACCTACATCCGGGTCACGCCCGACGCCGGCGACCCCGCGATCCGGTCGCAGATCGAGTTCCAGAACATGGCCCGCGAGCTCTGCGTCGCCGACCCGATCCGCCCCAGCCGGGTCAACTCCGACGCCAATCACCTGTTCCGGGCCTTCGAAGGCTGAGAGGCTATCCGGGATCGAAAATGGCTAATGGCTGATGGTTAAGGACGAACAATCGCAGATGCATCCAAAACCTCTTTGACTGATTTCCCGGACTTCCTTCACCCATCGTCCATTTTCCATAACCCATTGCCGCGACTCGGAAGAATTGCCGGATAGCCTCTGATCGAAACCCCGGCGGACCTTCCCACCCCAAGGCCGGCGCGTCCCCGGCCCCGGCCCCGAAACCTCCCGGGGATCCTTTCGATTCCGGGCGGTCCCTCACGTCAGGCCCGGAACAGCCGGGGCCGGGCGATCCAGTCGAGTTGGTAGGGCCCGCCCGGCTCCCCCCGGAGCCCGGCGATCCCGGCCTTGCGGAGCTCGGAGATCGACTCCCCCTCGCGCCCGGTGACGAGCAGGCCGAGAAGGTCGGAGAGGGCCGGGTTGTGGCCGACGAGCATCAGCCGCGACTCCTCCCGGGTGGCGAGCCAGTCGCGAATCGAGGCGGCGTCGCGGCCGGGTCGGAGACCCTCGACGACTTCGATCAGGTCGGCCCCGCCCAGGCAATCGGCGACGATCTCGGCCGTCCTCAGGGCCCGGGGCAGGGGGCTGGTGGCGATCCGGACCAGCTTGAGCTTGAGCCGCTTCAGGCCCCGCCCGACCTGGCGGACCCGCCGCTCGCCGTCGGGCGTGAGCGGGCGGTCGTCGTCCTCGAAGCCGGGCGTCCCGTACGGGACCGCGAGGCCGTGGCGGAGCAGGTAGAGTTCTCGTGTCGACATGGGTTCCCGGACGGATAGAGATCGGAGAGGGTGGGATCAGCTCGGGCGGCCGGGCCTCGTCGTTCCGGCCCGCGCTCAGGGGCGATCCGGTCATTGTACTGAATCGTGGCGATGGGTCATGGTAAATGGACGATGGTTGATGGGTAAAGGATGCCCCGGAAAAGCAGCCGGAGTGGCTTCGGATGCAGGAACGCTTGTCCGACGCTCTCCATCAGCCCTGAGTCATTTCCGATTCCGGATCGCCTCTCAGCCGGTCGCGCCCAGGGTCGGCGGGGCGGGGACGGGCTGGCGTCTCCAGGAGGCGGCCTCCTCGCCGTCGAGGCGGAGGGTCAGGCACTTGGCGCTCCCGCCGGCCTTGATGAACTCGGTCAGCCGGAGCGGCCGGGCCTCGAAGCCGAGGTTTTCCAGGGCCCGGGCGAGCTTCGGGGCGCCGTCGTTGAGGACCACGGCCTTGCCAACCACGACCGCGTTGCAACTGAACGAGACGGCCTCCTCGGCCGAGACCTCGACCAGGGTGGCGACCTGCCCGGCCAGGACCGACCGGCCGTAGTCGTCGAAGGCCCCGGGATAATAGATGGCGGCGTCCTCGGCCAGGGGACAGAAGCAGGTGTCGAGGTGGTAGAACCGAGGGTCGACCAGCTCCAGCGGGAGGACCGGAACCCCCAGCCGCTCGCCGATCCAGTGGTGGCTCCGGGCGTCGCTCCGGAACCGGTAGCCGGCGAAGAGGGTCGGGCCGCAGAACAGGGCGTCGCCGGCTCCCTCGAAGTTGTGCCCCGGCGGGAGCGTCTCGACCGCGAACCCGTGGGTTCGGGCCCATCGGTCGAAGTGCGGCGTCTCCCCCTGCCGGACCCCGTGGCGAAACCGCGAGCTGAGGAAGAGGCCGCCGTAAATGAGCCCCGCGTTGGCCGTGAAGACCAGGTCGGGCAGGCCCGGCTCCGGCTCCATCAATTCGACCTCGGCGCCGAGGTCCACCAGGGTCTCCCGGAGGGCCTCCCACTGGCGGGCCGCCTCGTCCGGGTCGCTGGCGACGGACCGGTCCATCCAGGGGTTGATCTCGTACTCGATCCGGTAATGATCGGGCGGGCACATCAGGATCCGGGGCTTGGCGACCATGGTCCTCGGACTCCTCTTCAAGGGACGCCCAGGGCGCCCGCCAGGCTCCGGAGGAAGGGCTCGACGTCGGTGACCAGGCCCACCGTCTGGAAGGTCCCGCGGTCGCTCAGCTTGGTCACGGTGGCCGGGTTGATGTCCACGGAGACGACCTTGACCCACGCCGGGAGCAAATTCCCGGTGGCGATCGAGTGCAACGCGGTTGCGATCATCAGGGCAAAGCCGACGTCGCGGACCGAGGCCCTCATCCTCGACTGGGCCAGGACCGAGTCGGTGATGACCTCGGGCAGCGGCCCGTCGTCGCGGACCGAGCCGGCCAGGACCACGTCCACCCCGTGCTTGACGCATTCGTACATGATTCCGGATTGGATCAGGCCCGACTCGACGGCCGCCTCGATCCCGCCCGCCCGGCGGATCGTGTTGATGGTCCGGAGGTGGTGCTCGTGGCCGTGCTCGATCGCCTCGCCGCGGTCGATCGAGACGCCCAGGCTGGTCCCGTAGAGCGCCTGCTCGATGTCGTGGGTGGCCAGGGCATTGCCGGCGAAGAGGGTCTGGATCCACCCGTCGCGGATCAACTGGGCGACGTGCGGGGCCGAACCGGTGTGGACGATCGCCGGGCCGCCGACCAGGAGAACCTTCTTGCCCGATGCCCGGGTGGCCCGGATCGAGTCGGCCACGGCCCGGAGACTGACAGCCTTGGGCTTCTCGCTGGAGACGCCCGAGCCCATGAAGCCGAAGAGGCTGGCCTCGCGGGGCCGCTCCGAAGGGACGACCCGGAGCCCACCATGGCCGACCACGATCGGCAGGCCGACCGGGACGTCGACCATCGGGATGCACCGGGCGGCGTTGGCCGATGCGTCGACCGCGATCCCGCAGTCCATCTCCTGGTCGGCCACGTCGATCCAGCGGCCGGCCAGGCGGACCTGGGTCCGCTGGTTGGTCGTGCTGTAGAAGCCGTCGGGGAAGGCCCCGGCGATGTCGGCCGGCTCGACCTTCGCGTCCTCGGGGCTGACCGGCGAGGCGCCATGCTCGACGAGGTCGCCGAGGATCTCGTCGAGGGCCGGGCCGGTCGCCGCCTTGATGGCGATCCGGGCGTAGCTGGGGTCGACCCGCCGAGCCCCGATCCGGCACTCGCGGATCTCGAAGGTCCCGCCCATCTGCAAGATCCGGTCGAGAATCTTGGGAAGCAGGAGCGAGTCGACGATGTGCCCCCGGACCTCCACCTCCTCGATCACGCCCGGGTCCACTGCCGGAGCGTTCGGGTTCCGCCGATCGTCGGGGTCCATGGCATCGGCATCCTTCCGGTGGGCGGGTGGCCTGCGGTCTCCTCCATCCATTCTAACCGGATCGGGGAATCCCACAAACCGAGATCCGGGCGGCGGGGCGAGTCCGGCCGCCCGCCGGAGCCGCCGGACTCGGTGGATCAGGGCTCGACGTGGAGCGATGCCGAGACGTCCAGCGGTGGCTCGCCAGGCAGGTCGGTCACGATCCGGAAGGTCCTGACCAGGTCGCCCCGGCTGGTCCCCCGGGCCGGGTTGTAGGTCAAGGTCAGGACGTGGAGCGGCTTCCGGGTCGCGTCGGCCGGCTTGAGCTCGAACCCCTCGCCGCTCCCCTCGATCCGGGTGATCGCGAACGGCCGGGAACCCCGGACGATGTACCGGCCCTGGACCCCGGCGGCCGAGGCGACGTTGCCCAGCGGCAGGAGGCTCGGCGTGGCCGACAGGTCGCCCTGGATCATCGCGGTCACCAGGACCGGGATCCCGGGCGTCTCGGGATCGTTGGTGACCAGCCGGATCTCGTCGCGAACGACTCCGCCGGGGGCCTCGCCCTTCAGCGAGACGTCCAGGCGATACCCGACCTGGCCGTTGATCCGCCTGGTCTCCTGGAGCGAGGCGTTGATCGCCTTGCTGGCCGAGACCATCTTGACGATCTTCCAGTCCGGCTTGCCGATCCGTTCGATCGTCAGGGCCATCGCCGGCGCCTGGCCTCGCGCGACCGTCCCGAAGTCGACCGCCCCCGGGTTGAGCACCACGTCGCTCAGAATCAGGGTTGACACGCCCAGCCCGATCTCCGACTGCGCGCCGCCGGCCATCACCGAGACGAACAGGGTCGTCACCTTTCGGCCCACGAAGTTCCGCGTGTCCATCTGGGCCTCGATGATCGCCGTCTTCCCCGGCGGAATCATCGTGACGCTGGCCGTCCCGCTGGTGCATCCGCACGAGACCCGGAGGCCGAGGACCTGGATCGGCACGGTCAGCCGGTTCGACAGGACGAACGGGTGCCGGACGATCCCGCCCCGGGGGACCGGCCCGAAGTCGTGCGATCGCTCGGCGAACAGCGTGTCGGGCCAGTTCTCCGCCCGGGCTATCCCGCCCATCCCGCCGATCGCCACCACGCCCGCGAACATGATCGAGAGCAACCGACGCATCACCCGCCTCCGTGCGAGGGTCCTGGGTCCATCCCGAACGCTCGATGGACTCACAGCAGGTTGTATCGACCGGATCTCCCCCGGCGCTCAATTAACCCAGGTCTAGCCGATGATCCAGCCTGCACAAATTACCCATCTTGCGTCAATCACCACCCTCGGCCCTGCCGAAGATCCGCCGGGGGTTCTCCAGGAGGAGCATCCGGGCCAGCCCGAGGGCCCGGTCGGGCTTCCAGCCCCGGCCCCGGATGGCGTCCTCGGCGAGGACTTCGGCCAGGATCTTGCGGTACATGTTGAACTTGGGCAGGACAAATTCGAGCTTGTAGGCGTCAGAGTAGTAACCGATCGGCTTCCCCTTGGGGACCGCCTGGAGCCGGGCCTTGAGGTCATTGGCGATGAAGGCGGGGACGTTCGAGTACCACCAGTGGCCGTTGGGGATCACGTTGGGGAAGATCCACGAGTAGGCCACCAGCTCGGCCCCGGCGTCGGGCGAGAGCGTGGAGACGGGGAACGTCACCCCGGCGAAGTGGTTGAACAGGTCGCGGTACTCGTGGAGGCTGACCCGGCGGTCGAACAGGTCGCGACCCCCGGCGACCCCGGCGGGGTAGCTGTTCCGGACCGGGCCGATCATCAGGTCGAAGGGGAGCTGGAACTCGGCGCAGAACTCGGCGATCGTCCAGAAGACGATCTGGCGGACCTCGTCGTGCTCGTCGGGCCGGAAGTCCATCTGGTGCAAGGCCCGCCGGATCGGCGTGACGGCCCGGCGGGGGGTCGAGGGGCGAGGGGCGAAGTCGGGCGGGAGGCTGATGGCGCAGGCCCGGGCCCCCTTGGTCACGAACCGATCGAAGATCGCCCCGATCGCCTGGCGGAGCGTGGCATAATCGACCACGTCGACGCCGGTCGACTCGCGGAGCCTCCGGAGGGTGGAAGGTTCGTGGAGCTTGAGGACGAGGTCGTCGGTCCGGAGGCAGGGGACATACTTCCGGGTGTCCCAGCCTTCCAGCGGGTCGTCGAAGTCGTTGGTCAGGAAGACGGCTTCGAGCTGGGTCCGGCCCCAGACCTCTTGGTCCCAGGCCGGGCCGTCGGCCTCGTGGTCGGCCCGGTCGTAGAGGGCGTCGACGGTCTCCCGCGTGATCCGGTCGTGGTCGAAGCCGTGGAAGGTCTGGGCGATCTCCAGGAGCCAGCCGTACTGGACCGTGTTGTCGATCCGGTCCAGGTAGGTCGCCAGGTTCCGCGCCCGCTCCCTCGGGGCGAGTCCGGCGGCGACGAGCTGGGCCGGCATCCCCGCCGAGTGGGCCAGTTCGGTATAGTAGTGGTAGCCGAGGATCTCGTCGAGGTTCCGGGCGGCGGGCCTCCGGGCGTCGATGTGCGAGTGGGGGTCGAAGATCGGCCAGCGGGCCATTTCCTCGAACAGCTCGCGGGCGGCCGGGTCGGAGGGTAATGAGGTCGCCATCATGGGGTGGCCGCCGGGAGTCCGAGGAGACGTTGGGGATGATCCGGCCGGGATTTCGGTCGATTCTCGAAGGCTATCGGCGGCCGAGGCGGGACGCAAGGGCATGGCGATGAACGTGGTGGTCACCGCGGGCGGGACGACGGCCCCGATCGACGACGTCCGGCAGATCGCCAACGCCTCCACCGGCCGGTTCGGAGCCATGATCGCCGAGGCGGCCCTGAGGCGGGGGGCCTCGGTCTGGCACGTCCACGCCCGGGGGGCCCTCCGTCCCTTCGACCGCCTGGCCCGGTTCGACCTCGACACCCCCGAGCCCGACGCCGAGTTCCGCCGCCTGGCCCGGCTCCGCGCTGAGTGGTCCGAGGTCCGCGACCGCTGCCACGCCGTCCCCCTGATCGAGGGGACCGTCCCCGAGTACGCCGCCCGACTCGAAGAAATCCTCCGGGCCCGGCCCATCGACGTCGCCTTCCTCGCCATGGCCGCCTCCGACTTCGCCCCCGAGCCCGCCTCCGGCAAGCTCTCCTCGGAGCTCGAGTCGCTGACCCTCCGCTGCCGGCGCCTCCCCAAGGTGATCCGATCGGTCCGCGACTGGTCCCCCTCGGTCTACCTCGTCGGCTTCAAGCTGCTCTCCGGGGCCCCCGAATCCGACCTGATCCGCCAGGCCGAGGCCGGCTGCCTGGAAAACCGGGCGGATCTGACCGTGGCCAACGACCTCCGGACGGTCCGGGCCGGCCGCCACGTCATCCACCTGGTCCGGCTCGGCCACCCGACCGAGACCTTCGGGCCAGACGAACCCATCGCCGACCGCCTGGTGGATCGCGCCTTCGGGCTGGCCTCGGCCCGGGGCCGGACCGCCCGGATCTGATCCGGAATCACCCCAGCTTCTCGACCCGGGCGGCCAGGGGAAGGGCCAGATCGACGAACCGGCGGGCCTCCTCGGCCGAGGGGACCAGGTCGTCATGGTCGGCCACCCGGTCGCGGAGCCTCCGGAGGCTCTCCACGAGCTGCGCCTCGGGGCCGGCGAGCCATCCCCGGTCGGCCAGGAACCGGGCGGCGTCCTCGGCGCGGGTCGGTGCCGGGGCCCTCCGGTCGCCCAGCGTCGCGGCGGCCTTGAGCAGCGCCTTGCCGACCGCGGACCACGCCTCCAGGACGGCGTCGCGTGGCGACCGCGCGGCCAGGCGGTCGAGCCCTTCGGGCCTCGGGACCGGCGCGAGGCCGCCGATGATCGCGCCGCCGAAGTCCGGCCCCGGACCCCCCGGCTCGACCTCCAGGACCAACCGACCCTGCGCCGGGACCGACCGGGCCAGCACCTCGGCCTGGCGGAGGTCGTCGCGGAACGTCACCTCGACGTCGCGATACTTCACCCGACCGACCCGGGCGAGCATCGCCTTCAGGTCGTGGCGGAACATCAGCACGATCCCCAGCGTCGCCATCGGCCACGCCAGGGCACCGGTTAGCAAGACGAACCCATTCAACGCAGTCCCCCCTTCGATGATCCGACCCCGAAATCCGGTCCTCCGATCGATCTCCAGGATCGTCGCCGGGCCTCGACGTCCGATCGGCCGCCGCGAAGTGCGGCCCTCTCCCCGATATCATCGTGATTTCGGGGCCCGGCTTAGCACACGACCCGATCCGCGCCGTCGGAATCACCCGGATCGTCGAACCGAGAGGCGATCCAGAAACATTTCCTTGAACTCGCAATGAGTGATGACTAATGGGCGATGGTTGATGGGCGAGAAATTCAGGAAGATGACCCCGGCACCGGCATCGAATGTCGATTCATTGATCGACCATCGCTCATTGGCCAATAACCATTTTCGATCTCGGATAGCCTCCGAGTCCAAACGATCGAGCCTGGCCGGAGCCGCGTGCCGCCCGCCGCGTGCCCCGACCGGCCGCCGCTGCTATGATGGGCGGGCCGCCGAACCACCCCGGGCCGATCAGAGGACATGATGAGACGACCGATCCCCCTCGCCGGGTTGCTCCTGGCCTCGCTCCTCCCGGCCGGAGCCCCCGGGGCCGAGTCGCCCCCGATCGACCGCAAGTCCGACGTGATTTACGGCCGGAAGTTCGGCACGGCGCTGACGATGGACGTCTTCACCCCGGCCAAGGCCAACGGGGGGGCGGTGGTGATGGTGGTCAGCGGCGGGTTCTTCTCGTCGCACGAGGCGATCAACCCGGGCTCCTTCGGGCCGCTTCTGGACCGGGGCTACACCGTTTTCGCGGTCGTTCACGGGAGCCAGCCCAAGTTCACGGTCCCCGAGATCGTCGCCGACGTGAACCGGGCCGTCCGGTTCATCCGCCACCATGCCCGGGACTACGCGATCGATCCGGAGCGGATCGGCGTGACCGGGGCCTCGGCGGGCGGGCACCTCGCGCTGATGCTGGGAACCGCCGGGACGCCGGGCGACCCCGAGGCCCTGGACCCAGTCGAGCACGAATCCAGCCGGGTCCGCGCCGTGGCCTGCTTCTTCCCGCCGACCGACCTGCTCAATTACGGGGCTCCGGGCGTCGAGAAGATCCACCCCAGGGACTTCGACCGCCCGTTCCGCCCGGCCTTCGACTACCACGAACTGGACCAGGCCAGCAATCTCTGGGTTCCGGTCGTCGACGACGGCAAGCTCCGCGAGGCCGCCCGGAAGGTCTCGCCGATCGCCCACGTCACGCCCGACGACGCTCCGACCCTGATCGTCCACGGCGAGGCCGACAAGCTCGTCCCGGTCCAGCAGTCCCAGGTGATCGTGGAGAAGTTCCGGGCCGCCGGGGTCGAGGCCAGGCTCGTCGTCAAGCCGGGCGCCGGCCACGGCTGGCGCGGGATGAGCCAGGACCTCGGTGCGTTCGCCGACTGGTTCGACCAGCACATGAAGCCGTCGAAGTGAGGGGCGGGCACGCCGAGCGCGATTCCGACTGGAGCCGGGCCGTCGGATCGGCCGATACGAACCCATCGACGCGCCCCGCACGCCCGACGAAAGGACGACCGCGATGGACCACGGACCCGACGACGCCTCGACCGATTTGATCCGCTGGACTTTCAGGACCGACCCGACCTTCGCCACGGAGATCGAGGACCACCTCGACGGCCTCGGGGCCGACGTCCTGGTCCGCGACCGGACCCATTTCCAGGTGACCTGGGAGGAGCCGATGCACTCGCTGGACGACGCGATCGAGGCGATCTGGTCGATCAACGGGGTTCCGTTCGACGTCACGCAGGAGGAGTTCCACCGGCTCGGCCTGCACCACCTCCAGCACGCCGAGGACGAAGGGGCCCGCGACGCGGCCTGAGAGGCTATCCGGAATTATTTCCGTGACCTGGCAATGAGTTATGGCTAATGGGAGATGGGATAGCCTCCGAGATCGCCCCGGGCCGTCCTACGGGGCGGTCCGCTCCAGCTCGCCGAGCATCGTCGCCACGTTCATCAGGGCTCGGCCCGTGTGGTAGTTCGCCTTCCACTGGGTCGCCTTCCGGCCGTCGCCGAGGAGCTTCCCCTCGCGGGTCGTTTCGCCGAACCAGCCGCCGAACTCCGGGTCGAGCAGATGGGCTTCGATGAAGGCCCACTGCTTCCGGAACGCCCGGGCGTAGCGGTCGGTCTCGCGGCCGAACCTCCGGTGCATCACCAGGAGGGCGTTGAGCCCCTCGGCCTGGGTCCACCAGACCTTGGTGGTGTCGTACGCCTTGCCGGCGAAGACGTCCCCCTTGTCGTAGAAGCCGCCGTGCTGGTCGTCCCAGCCCCAGTCGAGGGCGTGGTCGAGCAGGCCCCGGGCGACCCGCCAGGTCTTCGGGTCGTCCGGGATCCCCAGCGCCCCGGCGGCCTCGACGAGCAAATAGGCCGTCTCGACATCGTGACCGAACGAGTCGTGCGCCGGGGCCGGCCGCCAGTCGCGGGACAGGTAGAGATTGAGCGCCCCGGGCTCGGCGGCGACCTTGTCGCGGACGACGGCGAGCAGCTCCTCCAACCGCCGGCGGACCTCGGGGGTCGGCTCGACCCGATAGAATTCGGCGACCGCCTCCAGCAGGTGGATGTGCGCGTTCATCGACTTGAAACCGTAGTAGACGCCCAGCCGGTCGGCCCGTTCCGAGGGCGGGACCGGGCCCTCGGGGGCGAGGATCGGCTGGCCTCCGCGAGTGATCGCCTCGAAGTAGCCGCCATGCTCGGCGTCGTGGGCGTGGCGTTCGAGCCATCCGAAGGCGTCGCGGGCGACCTTCAGCGAGGTCTCGTCGTGCGCCACCTCATGCACGAGCGAGGCGGCGTAGAGGGCGAAGGCGGTCCCGTAGACGTGCTTCTCGGACCCGAGCGCGGGGTCGAACCTGCCTCCGGGGCCGACCACCCAGTGGAACCCACCCGAGGGCCCGTCGCGCATCGATCGGTCGAGGAAGTCGACGCCCCGGCGGGCGTAGCCCAGGAAAGCATCGCGGTGGGCCGGGGAGTGGCGGGCAAAGGCGGCGGCGGTCCAGGTCATCCGGGCCTGGTAGACCAGGAAGCGGTTCTCGTCGGGCAGGGGGGACCAGTCGCGGGCGTAGGTCTGGTGGAAGCCGCCGTCGGGGTCCAGCGACCGGGGATACCAGAGCCGGGTCAACTCGTCGCCGAGGTTCGCCTCGATCGTGCGGCGGAGGTCGCGCGCCTCGGCCGCCCCGATCCCCTGCGCCAGGGCCGGGGCGGGGGCGAGCAGGGCGACAGCCAGGGCCGACCGGAGCAGGGTCTTCATGGGTCCATCCCTCATCAATGATTCGGTCCATGCCGACCGGATTTCCGTGAATGATCCTGGTCAATCCCCACGCGACTCCCTCACCTTATCCGAACTCTGCCAGAACGCTCGCCCTGCCTCCGTCTCCGACTCGGCCATCAGCCAGAGGACCCGCGCGATGGCGGCGTTCGAGATCATGTCCTCGGGCGGCTTCGCCTTCCAGCGCTCGTAATACGCGTCCACGTTCTTCCTCGCCCGCTCCCGCAAATACTCCTCCTTCGTGGTCCGGTAGAGTTCCAGGTCGGCCTCGACCATGAAATGGGCGTACCGGACCGCGTCGCGATAGATGCCTGTCTTCGCGTCCAGGAACCAGTCTCCGGCCTTCCCGATCCGCCGGGCCTGCTCGAGATACTCCTGCTCGCCGGTGGCCCGATACAGGCCCAGCAGGGCGCGGAGCATCAGCGCGGAGTTGTACGTCAGCTTGCCGCGCTTGACCTCGCCGCTGGCGACGACCTTGCGGTCCTCGAACAGGCCGTCCTCCGCCTGCAACGCAACTGCCGTCCACTGGACGATCTTACGTGCCTGATCGACCAGCGCCGCCGCCTCTTTCGCGCGGAACTTCGCCAGCCGGAGGCAGCCCACCGCCGATGGCCCGTTGGAGCAGGCGTTCTTGGTGCCGTCCTTGTGCCCCTGATGCCACCAGATCCCGCCGCCGATCTCATCGTCCCAGCCGCTCAGCACGAATTTCAGCGTATCATCGGCCCGGGTGAGATATCGCGGGTCGCGGTTCGTCTCGTAGGCCTCGAGGAAGGCGATCACCATCCAGGCATTGTCGTCATAGTATTTGTCGCTGCCGTTGCCTCGGGTGGGCGCGGCCTCATAGCCGGGAATCTTGACCTTGTCATCCCAGTAGGCATTGAGCGCCGTGAAGTACTGATCCAGGAGCGGGCCGTAGGTGGCCGGATCGGACCGAGCCGCCGCGACGAGGTTGGAGAGCATCACGCTCTGGAGCCAGACGTAATCCGGCTTCCGGACCGTCATCGACTTGAGGTACACGCCGCTCTGGGGATCGTAGAACGCCTTCTGGATGTGCTCCGTCACCTCGCGCGCCCGCTGAGCATCCGGGCTCGGCCCTGCGGCCCGCGTTGTGGCGGCAACGGACAGGACCAACACGGCTGCCGAGAGTCTCTTGTTCATTGCCTTGTTCCCCCATTGACTCGACCGGGCCGTGATGTCGGCGCGGCTTCACCCGGACCAACCATCGCATCAGTAACTTTCGTTCCTACTTCACACTTATGGACTCTCAGGCCTGCCGTTTTCCAGGGGTTTGTCTCCCGTCGGGAGGTCACGTTGATCCGAAGTCACAGCCATTCCCGATTTCAGGACTGCAAAACCTGACATGTTCATACGTATTGATATTGGAACACCTCAATATGAAATCGCCCGCTGGCGCCGGGTTCGGCGATCAGGAAGCTCGGAGGACGTCGAGCATCGCCCGGTCGAGCTTGTGGCCGCGCCAGTCCTCGTAGGAAACGTCGGTTCGGTTGCTGTCCAGGATGCCGAAGCTCCCCCGGAGGTTCCAGAGGGCCCAGCCCCAGCCGGCCTGGCGCCAGGCGTCCAGAGAGTCGCGCATCCAGGGGATCACGACCGAATGCGGCGTCCGGTTGTGGCAACCGAACTCGCCGACCATCACCCCCACGCCCTGCCGCTCCAGGGCTTTCCAGGGCTCGATGTTCTCCCGGATCAGGTTCGACTTGTCCCAGGTCTTGCCGTCCTCCTTGAGCGGATAGGTCGGGACCGGCCAGCGGTCCGAGCCCTCGACCCAGCTCGCCCGGTAGTGGGTCAGGTGGAACGGGGCGTAGCCGCGCGTCGATGTGGCCACGCCGAGACCGACGAGCTCGGTCGGGGGCTTGGTGCCGTAGTCCCGGCCGTCGCAGACGATCAGGCGGGCCGGATCGTGGCGGTGGATCGCCTCAACCATCCGGGCGACGACCTTCTTGTGGGGCTCGGGGCCGACCTTGGCCGGCTCGTTGAACAGGTCGAAGCTCAGCTCGCGATTCGGGATTCCCCGGAACCGCCGGGCGAACGTCTCCCAGTGGAGGGCGCAGACGTCCTGCGCCTCGGGGTCGGTCCAGAGCGACTTCGGCTCGGGGGGGCTGGCCACGGTGTAGCCCGGGGCCCGGTGGAAGTTGAGCTGGACGTGGATCCCGTGCTTCCGACCGAAGGCGACCGCGTCGTCGACCCACCCGAGCCGGTCCTCGCGGAACTTGGTCCAGTCCTTGGGGTCGGTCCAGGCCCGGTAGTCCATCGGGAGGCGGGCGAAGTCGAAGCCGAGCTCGGCGATCGCGGCGAAGTCGCTCTCGGGGAACGCCTTGGCTGCGTCGGCCATGAACATTTCCAGGAGATTGAATCCCCGCCATCGGGGGAGCTTGCTCGGGGTCGGCTCCGGGAGGGTCCGGGGCCCGTCGGCCCCCTCCACGCCGACGACCGCCCCGGCCGCGACCAGCCCCAGACCCGCCAACATCGCCCGTCGATTCATGGTCGCCCCCCGGACTCGGACCTCAATGCTCCCGGACCCGGCACCGAGCATAACACGCGGGCCCGGAACGACCCATCGTCCCGTCCCGGACGTCAAGGCGGAGACCCGGGCCGGTTCAGGGGAGCTCGCGGATCCGGATCCCCTCGAATTCGATCGGCGAGCCCTCCGACTCCAGGCAGAGGTGCCCCCGGCGCGGCTCGGAGTCGGACCCGCCGGAGACTTCCTCGCCATTGACCCAGAGCCGGACCTCGCCGTTGATCGCCCGGACGTAGTAGTGGTTCCACTCCCCGGCGCCCTTGCTCAGCCGCTTCGAGGGGAAGCTCCGCGAGCCGTTGGGCGAGGTCGGCGGGAACGGCTTCAGCTTCGACGTCCCGACCGGGAAGACGTCGCCGTGGGTCGTGAACCAGTCGGCCTTCTTGCCGTTCTGCTTCTCGAACTCCTCGGCGTAGCCGTGGTCGAGGATCTGAACCTCGATCCCCCCCCGGGGGAGCTCGCCCGGCTTGAGATTCTCCAACGCCCCCGGCGGCGTCCAGACGAAGAAGCCCGAGTTCCCGGCCGACTTCAGGTGCCGCCAGCGGGCCACCAGCTCGAAGTTGCCGTACTCCTTCCTCGACTTGAGCACGCCGACCGGCTCCCCCGTGCAGAGGACCCCGCCCCCCTTCCAGACGAACGTCTCGGGGTCGCAGTTGGCCCGGGCGAAGTCCGCCTCGCCGACCGCCCGCCAGCCCGGCCCCGAGCCGTCGAGGAACGCCCTCGGCGGGGCGGGCGGGGCAGGGGAGTCGTCGGCGCTCGCCTGCGCCGCCATCAAGCCGATCAGGATCCCGAGGTTCGCCGCGCATTTCATCGGTGAGGCCCTGCCCGTCGTGGAGAGGAAAGTCCGAGGTCCGAGCCCGCCATCCTACATCCTCGTGGCCAACCAAAGGAAAACTGCAACTCGCTAACCGTTCCAAAACTGCCAAAACGGTCGCACTCGGACCCCGCAAAATTCGGTTGGTGGTCCACTCGTCCGCTCCCATCCCCGGCCGAAGCGTCCCGCCCCCGGTCCGCCCGGACTCCGCTTCCAGGAGCGCCCGCTTCCGGTCGACCCCCCACCGGAAGCCGCCCAGGCCGCCGTCGACCCGGACGACCCGGTGGCAGGGGATCGCCACGGCCAGCCCGTTCGAGGCGCAGGCCCCGGCGACCGCCCGGGCCGCCGAGGGGCGGCCGATCGACCGGGCGACCTCGGCGTAGGTCGCCGTCGAGCCGGCCGGGATCGCCCGGAGGGCCTCCCAGACCCGGCGCTGGAAGGCCGTCCCCCGGACGTCCAGCGGCAAGTCGTGGCCCGACCCCGGCTCCCCGACCAGCGCGACCACTCGCCGGACTCGGTCGGCGAACTCCGGGTCGTCGCCGGCCAGCTCGGCCCCCGGGAACCGCTCGCGGAGCCGGGCCTCCAGCGCCTCCGCCGCATCCCCCAGCTCGATCGAGCAGAAGCCCAGCTCCGTCGAGGCCGCCAGGACCCATCCCAGCGGGGTCTCGGCCGTCGCGAACCGGATCGGCCGCCCTCCCACCCTGGCCAGGCCGTCGTGGATCCTCTGTGCCTTCTCAGCCATCGGATGCTCCTCGGGCGTCATGCCGACGATCGCCCGGGACGTCCCCGGATCCACCATCGGCCCGGCGGAGCCCCGTCCGCCCCCGGGCCACCTCCATTATGGCCCCCCCGGGCGGGAGTCTTCCCGGAGCTTGCCCGTGAATTCGGATCGGCCACGGCCGGGCCTCGCCCCTGGCCGGCCAAGCTCGGCGGGGCTAAGGGGACGTCCAAGAACAAATCCGTCTTCCCTGCATTTTGCTACACTCTTCTCCTCAGGACTGATCATGGGTGGAGGGAGCCGAGGAAATGCTGGAGCCGACCGTCTATCACTGC
>JAABUJ010001324.1_pt1 | contig 37401 bp, 37 predicted proteins | sample 5559131 | NCBI WGS metagenome assembly JAABUJ01 (sample SAMN10711875, study PRJNA513366) | rock metagenome | isolation source: Antarctica rocks | place: Antarctica: Victoria Land, Mt New Zealand nord | collected 2016-01-07 | reverse complement strand
CGCAAGCGATCTTGCCGTGGTCGTGTGCCTACAGCTTTCCGGCTCCCGCGGCTATCAAACCCCCGATTTGCAGGGCAAACGGTGACCCCGACCGCTCAATGTGCCTACGAGCTGCGGAACTCCGGCAGTTGAGGGTGAGCGAGCGCGGTGCCCGGTGCAGGGAGCGCCGGGCCGCGGCAGACGCGGGGACGGCCAGGGCGGCAGGGCCGCCGATGGCGGCGACGGCCATGGCGAGCACGCGGGACGAGTGGGCGAGCCGCAGCGGCATGGATCCCGCCGCCCTCAGCGGCCCGAGTCAAGGACGGCGCGCACGCGGCGCTATCGGCGCTGCTGGCGCATCGCGCGCAGCTCGCGGTTGGCGAGCTCGAGCGCTTCGTCGGCGTCCGGGCTCTCGCCGGCCTCGCGCGCTTGGCGCTCCAGTGCGGCGGCGACGCGTCCGCGACCACCCGCCAGCTGCAGGTAGCGCTCGTAGGACAGCACGACGGCCTCGGGGCGACGGCGAGCGCCGATGACGACCGGCTCGGCGTCGGCGCCGTCCCGTCTGAAGCGCTCCAGCAACGCGGAGAGCTGGGCGCGGGCCTCGCGCGTGGCTAGGACGTGGTGAGGTTTGCGTACCATTGCCCTGAGTCGTACAAACGTGTGCACATCAGTGACCGCGGTGACGGTCCGTCGTCGCCCGGGATCGCGATGCGCCCAGACCTCAAAGCGGGTCGCTGTGGAGGCCGTGCTCATGCATCGGGGCGTCCCTGGTTGACCCAGGCGGCCAGCAGCGGGTCGGTGACCCGGTAACCGGTTGACCTGGCGGCGTCGCCCATGATCTCCCCACGGTCCTCGAGCACGCGCGCGGCGGTGCTGATGGCGCCCCCGCGTGAGCCTCCGTGGCGACGCTCGGAGGCATACAGGCGGCCGGTGTTCTCAGCGATGGCCGCGAGCACCCGCCTTTGGCTGGGCTTCAGCGAGATCCAGATCGACCGGAACTCGTCGCGCACCTCGCGCATCACTGAGTCGGCGGCGGCCGCCCAGGTCTCCTCGGTGGCCGCCTCTCCAGTGGGAGTGCACTCCCAGACGGCGTGGGCGAGCAGCATCGTGCGTTGCGGGTGCCCCTGGGCGAGCTCGAGCAGCGGCTCGAGCACCATGTCGATCGAGCGCCCGGTGCGCTCGAAGCGCTCCGCGAGATAGTCGGCAACCGCATCGGCGGCCAGCGGCGGAAGCTCGACCGCGCCGGCCTGCCCGTAGAAGGCGCGGCGTCGGTCGGAGAACAGCTCGCGCATCATTCCCAGGTGCGAGCCCGCGAACACGTAGCTGGCGGCAGCGCCGTGGTGCTGGATCTCTGAGCGGATGATCGCGTCAACGCGATCCTGGGCGGCGAGCACGTCCTGGAACTCGTCAAAGACCACGAGCGTGCGCAGGGCGTGGCGCTCGTGCAGGCGTCGTGGCAGCGCGAGGCGGTCAAGCAGCGGCGGCTCGGCCTGCGGGTCGACCGTGACTTCCACCGCTCCGGGCACGGGGCCGCCGCCGGCGCGCAGGGTGGGGCGCAGCATCCGCCGCACGCCCGAGAACCAGGAGGCCAGGCGCCCGGCAAGCTGCTCACCGTAGGCGCGCTCGATCCGCTCGGCGATGTCCCTGAGCGTGAGCACACCGAAGAAGTCGACATAGACAGTGGCCCAGCCCTCGTTCTGCGCGTCGTGGAGCACCCGGCGCAGCAGCGAGGTCTTGCCAAAGCGCCGCGGCGCGACCAGGCGGCTGTTGTTGCCGTCGCGCGCGTGGGCGAGCAGCAACGCGGCCTCGCCGTCTCGGCCGATCAGCTCCTCGCCGGACACCGGCTCGCTGTAGCGGAACGGACTCCTGGGCTGCTCGACATCGAGGGGCATACCTGCTCGTAAGCGTAGAGCATGACGCGGCGACGGCACGCTGGCCCCGAATGACGCCTATGAAGCCGACCACTACTTCGAGGTCCGGTAAACGTGGCGGTGGGGGACTTCAACGGCGACGGGCACCCCGACCTCACCGCCGCCGACTCCACCGGTGTGTCGGTGCTCCCGGGCAACGGCGACGGCACCTTCGCCCCCAGGACCGAGTACGCGGACGCTAACGCGAGGTCGGTGGCGGTGGGGGACTTCAACGAGGACGGGCGCCCCGATCTCGCGACGGCGAACAACGCCGCGACGAACGACAACAGGCCCAATGGGATGGTGTCGGTGCTGTTGAACACGACGCCGGCGCGCGCGCCGCAGGGCGGCTCGACACCGCCGACCCCGCCGGCCGCCCCGCCGCCGCCGGCGGCGGGGCTTGTGCCGGGGTTGGGTGCTGTGCGCGATACCTCGGCTCCGGGAGTGTCGAATTACGGGATCACGAACAACCCGTTTGTCGTCGGCGGCGGGTCCACTTCGACCTTCGGCCTTGCCGCGAGGGCGAAGAAGCACAACAAGGGCCTTTGACCCGATGCGCCCCGAGAACGCGACGCGGTTGGCACCCTGGTGGCTGGTGCGCGTCAGCGTCCCCCGCGTGCTCAGACGCACGCACGTGCGGGCCTTGCGCAGCCTGCGTGTCGGCGCCACGCAGTGCCGCCCGCGCCGCCGGCCCGACGCGGCCCACCGCCCGGGGGTTCGCCGGACCGTGGGAGCTACTCCGCGTATATGGCCGGTAGGGGGGTATCTATCTAACTCAGGTTGGCCCCGTTCGGCCGCGCGATTTCTGGTCAAGCGAGAAGCCACGAGCGGCTCCAGGAGCGGCTATCCGACCGTCAGATGCGTTCTCTGGCCCTCTTCCCTACGGCGGCCCCAGGGCGGCCCCTACGCGAACTCGTTGGGGCGCTGCCTGAGTTAGATGGATACCCCAGTTGGCCGGTTACACCCCACGGTCCCGGACCGACCCGGGCCGTGGGAAGCTATCGGGGTTCCGGGGGCGCGTTTCGAGCTTGCGGGGGACCCGCACCCGTCGGATGCTCCGCGGCTCCCCGCCGCCCCTACGCCGGCGCGACCGGCGTCACCGTCGCCCCGTCGCCCGCCACGGGATCACCGACGTCGGGCATCACCGCGCCGCCCACCCCGCCCACCTCGACTGGCGGCTGCGCGCGCTCGGCCGCGGCGAGCACCGCGACCGAACCACCCACGCCGGCACCGAGGGCGAGCAGGGCCCAGAGCGGACCCTTGTGCACCTTGCCGCGGGCGTGGTCGAGCGAGAGCCGGCCGGGGCCCGCGTCGACCAGGGCGAACAGGGCACCGATCAGGACCAGGTTGTACTCATAGCCCCCGTCGGTGACCCAGGGGCCGTTGGGGCCGTGGACCTTGCGGACGGCCGTCGCCATCGTGCCGATGAGCGCCGCCGAGGCAACCGGAGTGGCCAACCCGGCGGCGAGCAGGGCACCACCCCCGGCCTCGCTCACGCCGGCGGCCAGAGCGTTGCGCCGCCCCGGGTGCAGGCCAAGCGAACCGAAGAACTGGCCGGTCCCCTGGAGGCCGTGGCCCCCGAACCAGCCGAAGAGCTTCTGCGTGCCGTGTCCAACGAACAGCGCGCCGATGATCGCGCGCACAAGCGAAAGTCCAAGCGTCATGGGTCACCTCGTGGGTCGAAGGGCTCTGCCTCGGGGGATGCCCATCCGGACCGGAGTCCAACCACGGCGGGCATTCCGCTCGACGGGGCCGCTACTCTCCGCGGCGGGCGAACTCGACGAACCAGTCGAGCGCCTCCGGGTTGGCGAGCGACTCCCGGCTGGCCGCCTGGGCCGGCTCCTGGCCCGTGAGGATGCGCTTGACCGGGACCTCGAGCAGCTTGCCCGACAGGGTCCGGGGCACTTCGGCCACGGCGTGGACGGCGTCGGGCACGTGGCGCGGCGAGCAGTCCTCCCGGATGCCCCGCGCGAGGGCCCGGGTCAGCTCCTCGTCAAGCTCGGCCTCGTCGCGCAGCACGACGAACAGCGCCATCCAGCCACTGGTCCCCTCGCGTGGGATGTCGACCACCAGCGCGTCGACCACCTCGTCGCGGGCGAGCACCGCGCGGTAGATCTCGCTGGTGCCCATGCGCACGCCGCCCCGGTTGATCGTCGAGTCCGAGCGGCCGGTGATGACCGCTGTGCCCCGCTCGGTGATCTCGACCCAGTCGCCGTGGCGCCAGACCCCGGGGTAGACGTCGAAGTAGCTCTCCCGGTAGCGCTCGCCGTCGGGGTCGTCCCAGAGGAAGACGGGCATCGAGGGCATGGGCTGGGGGATCACCAGCTCGCCGACCGCGCCGACGAGCTCGCGGCCGTCGGGGTCCCACGCCTGCACGTCGCAGCCCAGGGCACGGCACTGCAGCCCGCCCTGGTACACGGGCAGCGTGGGCACGCCGCCGACGAAGGCGGTGCACACATCGGTGCCCCCGCTGGTGGAGAACAGCCACGTCTCCCTGTCGAGCTGCTCGTAGACCCAGCGAAAGCCCTCGGGTGCCAGCGGCGAGCCCGTCGAGCCCACCGCCGTCAGTCGCGCCAGGTCACGGCCCCGCCGCGGCTGGACACCCTCCTTCATGCAGCTGGATATGAACGCCGCGCTGGTCCCGAAGGTCGTGATCGACGCCCGCTCGGCCAACTCCCACAGCGTGTCGAGGTCGGGGTGGGCCGGGTTGCCGTCGAAGAGCACGATCGAGGCGTCGGTGAGCAGCACCCCGACGAGGAAGTTCCACATCATCCAGCCCGTCGTGGTGAACCAGAACACGCGATCGCCGGCCTGGGCGTCGAGGTGGAGGTGCATCTTCTTGAAATGCTCGAGCAGGATGCCGCCCTGGCCGTGGACGATCGCCTTGGGCAGACCGGTGGTGCCCGAGCTGAACAGCACCCAGAGCGGGTGATCGAAGGCAACCGGCGCGAAGTCCAGGGGGGCGGGCTCGCCGTCGGCCGCGATGAAGTCCTCGGGCCAGCCGCTGCCGTCGAGATAGCCCAGGGTGACCACCCGCTGTAGCGAGGGGATGCCCTCGGCGATGCTGCGCACCGCGTCGCCTCGGTCGAAGTCGCGTCCGCCGTAGCGGTAGCCGTCGATGGCCAGCAGGACCTTGGGCTCGATCTGGGCGAAGCGGTCGACCACCGAGCGCACGCCGAACTCCGGGGCGGCCGAGGACCACACGGCGCCAATGCTGGCGCAGGCCAGGAACGCCGCCACCGTCTCGGGCACGTTGGGCAGATAGGCGGCCACCCGGTCGCCCTCCCCCACCCCCAGGGTGCGCAGCCCGGCGGCGATCCGTGCCGTCTGGGCCCGCAGCTCGCCCCAGCTGACCTCCGCCAGCTCGCGCAGCTCCGAGGCGTGGCGGATGGCCACGGTGGCGTCGTCGCGTCCCCGGAAGACGTGCTCGGGGTAGCTCAGCCGCGCCCCGGCAAACCATTGCGCCCCCGGCATCTCGCGCCGCGCGAGCACGCGCTCGGCCGGCGTGTCGAAGCGCACGTCGAAGAACGTGGCCACGGCCGACCAGAAGCGCTCGAGATCCTCCACCGACCAGCGCCAGAGGGCGTCGTAGGACCCCTCGACGCCCTGGGCGGCGGCGAAGCGCGTGATGGTGGCGCGCTCGGTGCGCGCGGCCGAGGGGGTCCAGAGCAGCTCGGGGCCCGACGTGCTCACGCGCTCCAACCTACCGCCCGGCTCCGCCCCTGCGCGCCTTGGGCCCGCGCATCAATCGGAACCTGGCCGCTCGCGGGGCCGGGCCCGGCGAGCCCGACCGGCGCGCGGCGACCGTGGCCGCAATCTTTGCCAGCGGCGTCTACGGCGGCTACTTCGGGGCGGCCCAGGGCATTCTCCTGCTCGCCATCCTCGGGCTCGGCCGCCCCGACGATCCCCAGCGCACCAACGCGCTGAAGGTCGTGCTGGCCGGCCTGGTCAGCCTGGTGGCCGGCCTCGTGTTCGCGCTGATCGCCCCGGTCGCCTGGGCGCCCGCGGGCCTGCTCGCCGTGGGCTCGATGGCCGGCGGCCTGCTCGGCGTCCGCGTGGGCCGGCGGCTCTCCCCGACGCCCTGCGCGCGGTGATCGTCGTCGTCGGCGTCGCCGCCATCGTCAGGCTGCTGGCCTGATCGATCGACCGTCTGCCCGAGTCCCCTCCGCGTTGGTCAGGGCCCGGCGCTCAACCGGACGCCGACCCGCCCGACGACGTCGCGCGCCTCGGCTCCCCACCTGGCCACCAGCTCGGCGGCCGGAGCCTCCTCGGCCAGAGCATGGGCCTGGCCCGCCCACAGGTTGATGCCGTCGACGTCCCCGGCCGCCCGGGCCGCCGCGCGCAGGGGAGCGGTCAGATGGTGAACCTCCGGATAGGCCCGCGGCGCCACCGCCGCGTGCTCGCGCTGGAAGCGGTTGGCCAGCCCCCGCGCGCGCCGGCCGCTGAAGGCCCGGGTCAGCTCAGTCGTCCCGGGCTCGGCCAACGCCCGGCGGTGGACGGGCGACGTCGCCGCCTCGGGCGTGCGCATGAGCGCGGTCCCGAGCTGGGCGGCCGCCGCACCGGCACACAGCACCGCGGCGACGCCCGCGCCATCGGCGATCCCGCCCGACGCGACAAGGGGCCGATCGGTGGCACGGGCGACAAGGCGCAGCAGGGCGAGCAGGCCGATGAGCCCGGCGCCATCGTCGTCCCCGAACGAGCCCCGGTGCCCACCCGCCTCCACGCCCTGCACAACGAGGGCGTCGGCGCCCGCCGCCTCGGCCATCCTCGCCTCCTCCTCGTCGGTGACCGTGACCCAGGCCGACGCGCCCGAGGCGCGAACGCGATCCAGGGTCCTGGCCGCCGGGCAGCCGAAGGTGAACGAGACGACGGCGACGCGGGCGGCGCCGACCAGGGCCAGCTTCTCCTCCCAGCCGTCGTCGTCGTAGCGCGGCTCGCCGGGGTCGACCCCGTAGCGGTCGGCCTCGGCGGCCATCCGCGCGGCGTAGGCCGTGACCGCATCAGGATCGCCCGACCGCGACGGGGGCACGAACAGGTTCACCCCGAACGGCCGGTCGGTGGCTCGCCGCAGGGCGGCGATCTCCTCGACAACGGCCCCCGGCGGCCGGTAGCCCGCAGCGAGGAACCCGAGACCCCCAGCCTGGCAGACGGCGATCGCCAGCTCCGGCGTCGAGGGACCACCCGCCATGGGCGCCTGCACGATGGGGATGGGCAGGGTGTCGAGGTCCACCAGGGCGAGGAAAGCGGTCGGCCAGCCGCCGGCCAGTATCGAGGACGTCCGTGCCGCAACACCACGGCCTCCGCGGGGAGTCCGCGTGTGCATGGTCAGGGCACTACCTGCTGTGCCGGGCGACACCAAGTTTCGCTCCGAGCGCGCCCGCCAGCATGGAGATGTTCATCGCCGAGCAGCAGATGGTGGCCGCCGCCGACGGCCTCCAGGTGCCCAACTGGGTGCCCTGAGTCGGCGCGAGGCGAGGCCAGCGTCAGTCGAGCGGGTCCCGCGCGCCGAGCTCGGTGTAGCCCGGCGGCTCGTAGGGCTGGCCGGGAACCCCGCCGATGGCGAGCATGCGCAGCCCGTCGGGGCCCGGGCGAAAGACCCGTCGGGCCTCGGGCCCGACCCGCAGCATCGTCTCGGCGTCGAGGGCGATCGGCTCACCGTCGTCGACGACAAGCTCGCCTGATCCACGCAGCACGACGTAGACCTCCTCCTGGCCACCGGGGTGGTCGTGATCGGGATAGTCGGTGAAGCCCGGGGGCATCTCGACCACCGCCAGGCCGAAGGAGCGAGCGCCCACCGCCGCGCGGGCGCGCAGGAAGAGGCCGTGATAGAAGCCCTCGAGATCGTCGATCCTGGTCACGGTCACGTCGGCCATGCTGGGTCACCTCTCACTCGGATCACCCCCGCGCGGGGCATCCTAGACTGCTGCACCCGAGCCCACCGGCTCCGCGTGATCCAAGGAGGAACAGGTTTGCAGCACCAGGACGGGAGCGACATCGAGGACAGCGCTCGCACGCGCGGCAGCCGAGCGGGACCCGTGCTCTCAGCCGAGCAGATCGCCCGCGTCGGCGACATCGAGCTGACCTACCAGACCATGGGAGACCCGGCCTCACCGACCGTCCTGCTCGTCATGGGCCTGGGCATGCAGTTGGTGCACTGGAACTCCGACCTCTGCCGGATGATCGCCGGGCGCGGCCTGCATGTCGTGCGCTTCGACAATCGCGACACCGGCACGTCGACCAAGACCCAGGGAGCCCCGCCGAACCTGCTCGCCGCCCTGCTGCGCCGACCCGGCGCGGCTACCTACGCCATCGACGACATGGCCGACGACGCCGCTGGGCTGCTCGACCACCTCGGGGGCGACGCGGCCCACGTGGTCGGCGCGTCCATGGGCGGAATGATCGCCCAGGCCCTGGCCATCCGTCACCCCGAGCGCGTGCTGACCCTGAGCTCGATCATGTCGCACCCGGGCGAGCGCGGTGGCGGCCGGCCGCGGACGCGGGCACTGAGCGCCCTGCTGCGACCCGGCGCCCACGATCGCGAGGCCTACGTCGAGCAGGTGGTGCGCACCTTCCGGGTCATCGGCTCACCGGGCTTTCCGCTCGCCGAGGAGGAGCTGCGCAGCGCCGCCGCCGCCGCCTACGACCGGTCCTACCACCCCGTCGGCGTGGCGCGCCAGCTCGCGGCCATCCTCACCGCCACCGACCGCACCCCCGGGCTGCGGCGCCTGCGCGTACCCACCCTGGTCCTCCACGGCCAGGCCGATCCGCTGATCCCCGTCGCCGGTGGCGTGGCCACGGCCCGCGCCGTGCCCGGCGCCCGGCTCGTCGTGGTGCCCGGAATGGCCCACGACCTACCTCGGGCGGTCTGGCCCCGGCTGGTCGATGAGCTTGAGCGGCTCACGGCACGGGCTTCGGTGCCGACGCGGGCCAGGGCGCGCGCCGCGGCCTGATCAGGGCGCGGGTCGGCAGGTCGCGATCGCCGCGGCCAGGGACCTCAGCTCGGCACGCCCCGAGTGCTGACGGACTGTCTAGTTCTCATAAAATGGTTCCCGGCAGGTCGGTTCTCGCCGTCTCTGGACCGGCGGCAGGGCCGGCCTGTCGCGCCGCTCCTGAGACCCGGCCCCCCGAACAAACCCACACAACGGATGTCGCCTTGGTCAGGCCACGCGCCGCTCGACGAGCAGGGCCTGGACGCCGCGGCCGATGCGCCCGCCGAAGTCGTAGAGCACGCTCTCGCTCAGGCCCGCCCCGGCCGGGCCGACCCGGGTCACCGCGTCCACCCCGACCCACTCGCCCTCGGGCTCGCGCTCGAGGTGGACGACGAGGTCGGCGTTGATGAACGCGTGCGTCCCCCAGTCCAACACCGAGCTGATCCCGTTGGCGAAGTCGGCGGCGGCCACGACCCGTTGCACGGGCGTGGTCTCCGCGCCGGCCGCGACGGGCACCCGCAGGCGAAACCAGGCGGTCGCCGGCCCGGGTTCGCTGTGGGAGCCGTTGACGGCGACGATCTCCATTGCGTCCCCGGCGAAGGTCGTAGTCCGGCACTCCCCGTTGGGTGACCCCAGCTGCTGCGTCCCGGGCGGTGGCGGGGGCTCCACCGGCGTGGCCAGCCGTGCCGCGGCGGGCAGACGGCGGACACAGAGCGCCTCGGCGCGACAGACCTCGCGGCCGCCGGCCAGCAGCGACGCGCCCAGGCGCACGACGCGACGGCCGGCGCGGAGCACCCGACGCTCGAGCGTCAGCGGAGCGAGGGGCACGGGCGCCAGGAACTCATAGCCCAGGCGGACGATGGCCATCCCACGGCTCTCGTCCATCGCCTCGAGCGCCCCCGCCACCAGCGCCGCCGGAGCACCGCCGTGCTGGGCGTGCGGATCCCACGGTCCGCGGGTCAGCGCGGAGGGCTGCCACGTTGCCCCATCGCGGGCGTAGAGCGGGTCGGAGGTGCACCGGCGCGGTGCCGAGGCGCGCTCCATCGTGGCGATCCTAGCTTCGCGGTCTCGCGGCGCCACCCAATCACGACGCCGTCGGCGGTAGAGTCCGGGCAGCGAGCGCGGTTGCCAGTCATGGTCCAGGGGGAGGGCATGGTCGTCGACGACGGGCAGGCGATGGAGGCCGAGCTCCAGCGGCTGCGTCGGGAGCTGGACAGGGCGCGCGGCGAGCTGTCGGCTCGGACCGCAGAGGTCGGAGAGAAGGACCGCCAGCTGGAGCGCTACGCAGCCGAGTTGTCGGAGAGCATCCGCGCCGAGCGGGCGCGCACCCACGAGCTGGCGCGCTCCTACGCGGCCACGGTCCGCGCGCTGGCCAACGCCGTCGAGGCGCGCAACGCCTACACCGGCAAGCACGCCGAGCGGGTGGCCGCATACGGGCTGGAGATCGCCGGCGCCCTCGGCCTCAAGACCGGTGAGCAGCCCGAGATCGAGTTTGGCTTCCTCCTGCACGATGTCGGGAAGGTCGCCGTTCCCGACGCGATCCTCTTCAAGCCCGGCCCGCTGGCGCCCCAGGAGCGCGAGGTTGTCGAGTCCCACCCCGTGCGCGGCGCGGAGATCCTGCACGAGATCACCTTCCTGGGTGCGGGCCGGGACGTCGTGCGCCACCACCACGAGCGCTGGGACGGTGCCGGCTACCCAGACGGCCTGGCCGGAAAGGCGATTCCGCTGGCCGCCCGCGTGTTCGCGGTGGCCGACGTGATCGACGCGCTGACCAGCGACCGCCCCTATCGCCACGCCGGAACCTTCGCCCAGGCTCGAGCGACGATCATCGCCGAGGCCGGTGGCCAGTTCGACCCCGGGGTCGTCGCGGCCTACGCGAAGGTCTCGGACGAGGCGCTGGCGGCGATCCGCGACCGCCTCGGGTGAGCGGAAGCCCCCGGGGCGCTGAGCTCAGGGCTCGGAGACGGCCTCCTGCGGCGGCGGCTCGGAACGCTCGCGCGACTCCCAGCCCCCACAGCGCACCACCGGCACGCGCGGGTAGCGAGGGTAGGCCGGGTCGCTGCGCGAGCGCTCGCACAGGGAGAACACCGACCCTCGCGTCGTCCGCACCACGCGCTGGTGGCGGCAGCTGTCGCATAGGCCAATGGACGGGTCGGGCACCCCTCGAGTATCGCGTCAGGCGTCGCCAACGTCGTTGTGGGGTCAACTAAGCTGGGGCGATGCCCACGTTCTGGCGGCTGATGAGCTTCCTGCGGCCCTATCGCCGCGGCGTGATCGCGTCGTTGGCGCTCGCCGCCCTGGCCATGGGCGCGACGGTGGTGATCCCCTACCTGACCGGACGGGCGGTCGACGACATCCGCCGCGGGCAGCGCCACGGCCTCGTGGTCCTGGGGGTATGGATCGGCATCGCCGTCGTGTTGCGTCTCGGGCTGACCGTGTTCCGCCGGCTGATCGCCGGACGGGTGTCCCTCGGGGTCGAGCACGACCTGCGCAACCGGCTCTACGGTCACCTCCAGAGCCTGGAGCTCGGCTTCTTCGAGGGCCAGCAGACCGGTCAGCTGATGTCGCGGGCCACCGTCGACCTCCAGTCGGTGCGCTTCTTCCTGGGCTACGGGCTGATCTTCATCAGCCAGTCGGGGTTGCAGCTGCTGCTGGGCGGGATCGCCATGATCAGCGTGCAGCCCGCGCTCGGGGCGCTGGCCCTGATCCACGTCCCCTTCGTGGTCCTCGTGGCCCAGCGCTACGGCCGTCGCTCCCGCCCGGCGCTGCAGGAGGTCCAGCAGCGCATCGCCGAGCTGACGGCCGACGTCGAGGAGAACATCTCGGGGATCCGCGTCGTCAAGTCCTTCGCCGCGGAGCCCAGGCAGCTCGCGCGCTTCGAGCACAGCGCGGAGCGGGTGTTTGACCAGTCCATGCTCTCCACCCGGCTGCAGTCCTTCTACACACCGCTGATCGGCTTTCTGCCCAACCTCGGGCTCGCGGTGATCCTCTTCCTGGGCGGCCGCGAAGTCGTCCACCACGGGCTGACCGTGGGGCAGTTCACCGCGTTCTACTTCTACCTGCAGCTGCTCATCTCGCCGATGCGCACGCTCGGTGTGGCCCTGGGCATGGCCCAGCGGGCAACGGCGTCGGGGCGACGGCTGTTCGAGATCCTCGACCGTGAGCCGCAGATCACGGCACCGCCAAGGCCGCGCCCGCTGCCGGCCGGCCGGGGGCGCGTGGAGCTGTCGGGGGTGACCTTCACCTATCCGGGCGGCCGGAGCCCGGCCCTGCGCGACGTCGATCTCGAGGTCGCCGGCGGAGCGACGGTCGCCCTGGTAGGCGCCACGGCATCGGGCAAGACCACGCTCGTCTCGCTGCTCTCTAGGCTGTACGACCCCGATCGCGGCAGCGTGCGCCTCGAGGGGGTCGACGTCCTGGAACTGGACCCGACCGAGCTGCGGCGGTCGATTGCCATCGTCTCCGACGATCCGTTCCTGTTCTCGACCACCGTTGCCGAGAACATCGCCTACGCCCGACCCGAGGCGACCCGGGAGGAGGTCGAGCAGGCCAGCCGGCGCGCGCGGGCCCACGACTTCGTCTGCGAGCTACCCGATGGCTACGACACACGGGTGGGCGAGCGCGGGCTCACGCTGTCCGGCGGCCAGCGCCAGCGGCTGGCCATCGCGCGAGCGCTGGTGGCCGATCCGCGCGTGCTCGTGCTCGACGACGCCACCTCGTCGGTGGACGCCTCCACCGAGCAGGCCATCAGAGACGGCCTGCGCGAGGTGATGGCCGAGCGTACGACCTTTGTCATCGCCCACCGCCTGTCGACCATCTCCCTGGCCGACGAGATCGTCGTCCTCGAGCGCGGCCAGATCATCGCCCGCGGTCCTCATGAGGAGCTCGTCGAGTCCTCCCCGCTGTACCGGGAGATCGTCGAGAAGGGGCTGCCCGACCAGGTGTTTCTCACCCGCAAGCCGCTCGAGCCGGAGGTGGCCGGGCTGTGAGGCGCGGTGGCGACCAGACCGCCGATGCGTCCGCCCGGTCCCGGGCGGACGTGATCCGGCGGCTGCGGGCGACCCGCGGAGGGCGCCTGCGCAAGCTGCGGGGGCTGCTCGAGCTGCTGCGCCCCTACCGCCGACGGGTCGGGCTGATGTTCCTCTCCCTGCTGGCCGCCACCGGCTCGACGCTGGCGCCGGCTCCCCTGGCCAAGGTCGCCATTGACGATGGCATCCGCCGCGGTGACATCGGAACGCTCAATCTCATCGTCGTCGCGTTCCTGTTCGCCGCCCTGCTGGCGTGGGCAGCAACCGCCCTGCAGACCTACCTCACCGGCTGGGTCGGCCAGCGGGCGCTGCAGGATCTGCGCATCCGCCTGTTCGAGCACCTACAGCGGCTGTCGATCGGCTTCTACTCCACCCGGCCCGCCGGCGTGCTGGTCTCGCGCATGACCAACGACGTGCAGGCCCTCGACCAGCTGGTCTCCGAGGGAATCGTCACCCTGTTCCAGTCATCGCTGACCCTTCTGGGGACCGTGGTCATCCTCGTGGTCCTCGACCTCAAGCTGGCGCTGCTGGTGTTTGCCATCTTCCCGGTGCTGGGGGCCGGGAGCGTGGCCTTTCGCATCATCGCGGCCGGGGCGTACCGGCAGACGCGGGAGACGATCGGCGCCATCACCGGCTACCTGCAGGAGTCGCTGTCGGGGATCCGGCTGGTGCGCAGCTCCGGTCGCGAGTCCGGACACCTCCGGCGCTTCGCCGCGCTCAACGACGAGAACCGGCAGGCGAACATGACGACGGTCAACCTCAACGCCGCCTACTTCCCCGGGGTCGAGCTGCTCTCGGGCCTGATGACCGTGGCCATCCTGCTCTACGGCGGCGGCCAGGCGCTCGGCGGACACCTGCAGGTGGGCACCGTCGTCGCCTTCGTCCTGGCCCTGAACAACTTCTTCGACCCGATCGGCCAGCTCAGCCAGCTCTACACGACCTACCAGAGCGGCATGGCGGCCCTGGACAAGATCTTCGAGCTGCTCGACGAGCAGCCCGAGCTGGTCGACCGCCCGGGCGCGATCGAGCTCGGTCGCCTCCACGGCCGGGTGACCTTCGATGGCGTGCGCTTCTCCTACGGCGGCGCACCCGGCGCGGCCGAGGCCCTAAGCGGCATCGACCTCGACATCCCACCCGGTCAGACGGTGGCCCTGGTCGGGGCGACGGGCGCTGGCAAGTCGACGCTGGCCAAGCTCGTGGCGCGCTTCTACGACCCCGACGCGGGCCGGGTGATGATCGACGGCCAGGACCTGCGCGACGTCACCGCCGACTCGTTGCGCCGCCAGCTGGGCATCGTCCCCCAGGAGGCCTATCTGTTCTCCGGCTCGGTGGCCGAGAACATCGCCTTCGGCCGTCCCGACGCGACCGAGGCCGAGGTGGCGGCGGCGGCCCGGGCGGTGGGCGCCGATCTGGTGGTTGCCGCCCTGCCCGAGGGCTATGCCACCCAGGTCGGTGAGCGCGGGACCCAGCTCTCAGCCGGGCAGCGCCAGCTGATCGCCTTCGCGCGGGCACTGGTGGCCGATCCCCGGATCCTCGTGCTCGATGAGGCGACCTCCAACGTAGACATCCACACCGAGTCGCGGATCGAGACGGGCCTGCGCCGGCTGCTGGCCGGGCGAACGGCCATCGTCATCGCCCACCGCCTCTCCACCATCCGCCACGCCGGCCGGATCGTCGTGCTCGAGCACGGCCAGATCGTCGAACAGGGCACCCACGACGAGCTGCTCGATGCGCAGGGGCGCTACTGGGAGCTCTACCGGGACTGGGCCGAGCAGGCGGCGGCGTGAGGCGCGCAGGGGCGAGCGGGCCGTCTGGACGGGTCAGGCCGAACCGTGCCGGGCGGTAATGGCGATGCTCGTGATTGACCGAGTTGGTGTGGCACCCGTCGCTATCCTCCGCCGCGGCTGTTGCGGGGTCGTCTAACGGCAAGACTCCGGCTTCTGGTGCCGGCTATCGGGGTTCGAATCCCTGCCCCGCAGTCCCGTCGCGGCCCGCCTATTTAGCGAACGTACGTTCTTAAGCGCAGAGGACGGAGCCATTCGCGCCCCGGAAACTATTGGCGGGTCGCGGTCTCAACGAGCTTCTTGGGCGCCTTGTGCTCCCAGGCGTCGGCGAGCAGCTCGCCCAGCGCGTTCGCGTCTATGCGACTGAGGTCGACATGCACCGCCCTGAGCCGCTTGCCCCACCAGAGCTCGGCGCACGCGGCCGGCGTGTCTGTGCGGGTGTGGATCCCCGACTCGTCGAGCATAACGTTCATGTGGTTTTCGTCCCACAGCGTGGCGAAGATCTTGCCCGCGACGCGAAAGGAGGCCGTCCATGGGGGTCGCGCTCAGCCGCCTCGGGTAGAGCGAGCGCGAGCCGGCGTGCCTGGTCGGGGGAGGCCATCATGTTGATGATCAGGCGCTCAGAGCCGCCGAACCCGCGGACCGATGTGGCATCGCCGGTCTCGTCCTGCATCCGCCACGCGAAGCCTGGCGCCTGGTCGGCTCGAGCATTGACTGGGGCGAGGGCGGCCATGAATTCGGCGAGCAGCGGAGCGTCAAGCGGCTCGCGGGCCAACGCGACGTTGACTTGTGCGAGGTGGTAGGCGCGAGACATGTCTCCCAGCGTCGCAGACCGGCCGCTGGGCCGGCTCCGCGACGCTACGCTCCCCGCCGAGCCCGCGAACCGAAGGACAACGAAGATGGCCGAGATCCCGACACTGTTCGTCTGCCACGGCGATGAAGGCGGCCCGCGAATTCATCCCTGTCGCCGCGTGCAGGAGGCGCTCCACGCCGCAGGGATCAAGTACGACAAGGTGATCGCCGCGCCCGGCAGTCCGATCCCTTTCCTGCGCAAGGGCTCGCGTGACGAGCTGCGCGATGCGACCGGAGCGACGAAGCTGCCGGCGCTCAAGCTGGCCGACGGGACGGTCATCACCCACTCCCGCGCCAACCTCCTGGATCGGCCAGCAGACGTGATCCCCAGGCGCGGGCGATTCGCGCCGGCGAGCTCGCTCGCGTTCGCGTGAAGCGCAAGCGCGGCGTGCTTCTCATGGCTTTGATCAGACCGTTCCAGCGACGAGAGGAAGGAAGCCGTATAACGTGCGCTGAACAGGCGGCAGCGCGCCGCCTGCATCCTGAGACCATACGAAAAGCTCACTGAGAGGGGAGAAGCCATGCCACGACCGGTCATCCTTGGCATCGTAGGCGACTCGGCGGCGGGTAAGACGACCATCTCGCGTGGGCTCGTCGACATCCTCGGCAAGGAGCAGGTGACCCACGTCGGGACCGACGACTACCACAAGTACGACCGCGAGCAGCGCAAGGAGCGCAATATCACGCCGCTGCACCCCGACTGCAACTACATGGACATCATCGCTCAACACCTCTCACTTCTGCGGGAGGGCGAGCCGATCCTAAAGCCGGTCTACAAGCACGCGGACGGCACCTTCGGTCCGCCCGAGTACATCGCGCCGCGCCCCTTCGCCGTCGTTGAGGGACTGCTTGGCTACCACACCGAGGGGCTGCGCGACTCCTACGACGTGCGCGTCTACCTCGCGCCGCCCGAGGAGCTGCGCCGCACGTGGAAGGTGACGCGCGACACTTCGGGCCGGGGATATACCGAAGACGAGGTGCTGAAGGACCTCGACAAGCGCGAGCCGGACTCCGCGCAGTTCATCCGCCCGCAGGAGCGCCACGCCGACCTCGTCATCAAGTTCATTGAGAGCGGAAATGGGGACCCCAACAGACTCGATGCCCGGATAGTCCTGCGCGAGAGCCTGCGCCACCCCGACCTAGCCCCCTTCCTCGATGACGACGACGCGGGGATCACGCTGATCAAGGAGGGTCCGGAGGACTGCATCCTGGTCCCGGGTGACATCGACCACGACCACGCCGAGGAGATCGAGAAGGCGATCTGGGAGAAGCTGCACTTCGCGGGCCACCTGCGCTCCGAGAAGCTCGGGGAGGTCACCCAGGGCAGCGAGGTCCAGCGCTCTGACTCACTGGCGCTCGTGCAGCTCCTCGTCCTCTACCACATGGTGACCGCCAAGGCGGCGGTCGCAGTCGGTGGCGAAGGCGCCCGCTCTGAGGACGAGCTCGCGGACGAGCAATAGAGGCCATTACTCGTCGTCGCCTTCGCCCGCCCGCAATCCCGCTCCAAGCTGCTGCATCAGGTCCGCTCCATGCGACTGGTCCCGCCCTCTCGACCGCTCCTGACGGCGCTCTTACCCGCCCGGCAAACACCCCCGGTCCGACTCCCGCTCGCAGCCCCGACCACCTCGCGCATGGCATCAAGGCTCGGGAGGGATGAGCAGATCCTCCTGGCTCCATCCGGGCTCCACTTCATGGAGAGCCCTGGCGATGCGCGGATACTCCGCCGGCAGCATCACGTAACCACCCTTGATCTCGGGCGTCGCGATGCCAAGACGTTCCGCGAGACGGCTCACCAAATCTTTGACCTTCTCCCGATCTGCCCCGGGAGAGATCGTCCAAGCCGCCGGCACCTCGTCCATGCCGGTCATCCTAACCGAGCACCAAGGCGCCCGGGCCAAACGCTCCCCGCCCGTAGCTCGCTCCGGCAACACCGGGTCGTTTTCTCCCGACACCGCTGGTTCTTCACGGCCGGCTCGAGGGCCACCCCAGCTCACGCCCCTAACCGAGCGACACTCCCTGGCTGCTCGCGCATGCGGTGGCCGGGCCCAAAGCATCGGCCTCGCGTTAGGGACGTCACCGGAGTGCCCGCGCCCGTCGCCCTCTGAAACCTGACGAACACCGCAGACCTGCGCCCTCGGATGAGCTCAGCGGAGCTGGGCGTATCGGAGCTGGGCGTATGCTTCACGCGGGCGGAACGCAGACCATCTGGGGGGTAGATAGCATGAGAAACTGGGTCCTGGCCGGCGTGACGGCCGGAGCCCTTGCGCAGTTGGATGCGGGAGTTCGAAGCCGCCATCGAAGCCGCAAGGGAGCATCGCCGACTATGTCCGCCAGCACGATTGCGCCGGCGCGCAACCGAGTTTCTGCGATTGCACGATCTCCAAACTCGAGCGTCAATACTCGACCGTCTCCGCGCAGCAATTCTTGCAGCCACTTCAACGGGCGACGTGGGCGCGCAGATGGCGCTCGGCGGCGCTGTCGGCCCATGCTTTGGGGCTTCGATCGCTAGTGCGGCCGGGCCCGCGCCCCGGTAGGGCCGTTGCTATCGCCTAGCCTCACGCCATCCCCGAGGGCGACACCATCCGCCACGCCGCGCTCCGGATGCGACCCATCCTCGAGAATCGGGTGCCCGACGAGGTACGCACTCCCCATCCCCGTCACCGCCTCGATCGCTGGCCCGAGCGGCTAGCCGGCCGCGCCGTGCGGGCCGTCGACACCCACGGCAAGCACCTCTTCCTGCGCTTCGAGGGCGGACTGACGCTCCATTCGCACCTGCGCATGACCGGCACCTGGGCGGTGTACAGCGAGGGACAGCACTGGGAACGCGCGTCGCGGCGGGCCTGGCTCGCGCTCCGCACCGGCGATCACCAGGTAGTGCAGTTCGACGGGCCAGTGCTCGAGCTGATGACCGACGCGCGGGCGCGCTCGGATCGGCGGCTGGCGACCCTTGGTCCCGACATTCTCGCCCCCGGCTTCAATCCGGCCACGGCCCTGGCCCGGCTGCGGGCCGACGACCCCAAGCGCTTCATCGGCGACGCGCTGCTTGATCAGCGCGTTCTGGCCGGGATCGGTAACGCATGGAAGGTGGAGGCCTGCTTCGCCCAGGGCCTTGACCCGTGGCGGCCGGCCGGCGAGGTGCCCGACGGGACGATCCTCGACCTACTGGCGTGGACGCGCGAAGGGATGCGGCGCAGCTCGGAGCTCGGTGCCGACCGCCGGCCCCGGCTCATCTACGCCACGGCCGGTCGCCCGTGCCCACGCTGCGCCACCCGCATCCGGCAGCGTCCGCAGTCAGACGACGGGCGCCTGACCTACTGGTGCCCCGGCTGCCAGCACTGACCGACCGGAACCGCGGCGGCCCGAGGCTGGGCTGCAGAACCTCGCCACGCCCAGGCCGACTCCCAGGGTGGCGAGGGGATGCATCGCAGAGCTGCAGAACCTCGCCAGGCCCCGGCCGACGCCGAGGGTGGCGAGGGGATACAGCACCGGCCGACACGCGGCTACGCACAGCACCGAGTCGCCCCCCGCAAGCCCCCCCGGCCGCCCCCGGCTCCCGCGCCGGCTGGGCGGGGAGCCCAGCCGGCGCCTGGACCGTGGCAGACAGCGGTCGGGGTCAGGCGATGCGGCGACGGCCGCCGCGGCTGTGGCCCATGAAGGCCAGCACGGCGAGGACGGCGAGCAACAGCAGCAGCGGGTGAACGGCGATACCGCCGACGATGGCGAGGATGAGCAGGATGACGGCGAGAGTGAGCAGCATGTGGGATCTCCTTTCCTCGGCCGGCGAGGTACCCGAGCCCAAACGCGCCAAAACGCCGCTAGGCCGCTGATGGACGCCCGTTGGAGGCTTGCCGGCGCCGCGTGCTCGTCCGCCTCGACGGGGCACCGCCGGGGCGCCACCTGCTTTCCTCTCGGACGGTCATGGACAGCCCCTCGGCTTTCTCGGGCCCGCCGGTGCGCGTCCCCAGCATGGCCCCCTGGATGTGGCGGCGGTTCGTCCTGGCCGCCGGCATCGTCGTGCTCTGCACCGCCGGCACCGTGCTCACCGTTGCGGCGGTCGAGCTCAAGCGCTTCCAGGACGCGCTGGGCCTGAGCCCACAGCTGCAGCTGGGCTCGGACATCACACCAGCCACGGCCGGGGCGCCCCAGACCCTGCTGCTCATCGGCTCGGACAAGCGGGGCAAGGGGGCGGGCCTCGACGCCCTGTCGCCGCCGCACTCCGACACCATGCTGCTCCTGCGCCTGGATCCCAACCGGCCCACGGCGATGATGTCGGTGCCCCGCGATCTCAGGGTCACCATCCTCCCGCCCGGTCGCCGGCCCACCGTGCAGAAGATCAACGCCGCCTACGCCATCGGGGGCGCCAAGCTGGCCACCGAGACCGTCACGCGCACCCTGCACATCCCGATCAACCACGTGGTCGACACCACCTTCGGCGGGTTCCGGCACGCCGTCGACTCCATCGGTTGCGTCTACGTCGACGTCGACCGCCACTACTTCAACGACGTCAGCGGGGCCGGCGGCTACGCGACGATCAACATCCAACCCGGTTATCAGCGCCTCTGCGGCGCGGACGCCCTTGACTACGTCCGCTTCCGCCACACCGACACCGATCTCGTGCGCAACGCCCGCCAGCAGGACTTCCTGCGCGAGGCGCGCGACCAGATCGGCATTCAGGGCCTGCTGGGCGAGCGCGACCGGTTGGAGCGGATCTTCGGCCAGTACACCGAGACCGACATCCGCTCGGCCAGCGACATCCTCCATCTCTTCGACCTCATGGCCATCTCCGCCGGGCGACCGATCCGCCAGGTGCACTTCCGCGCCACCGTCGGCCTCTCCTACGTCACCGCCACCCGGGCCCAGATCAACGAGAACGTCGGTGAGCTGCTCCACGGGGCGGACACAACTCCGGCCACGCCAGCCCCGGCGCCGGCGCCCGCCCACCGTCGCGGCAGCGGCAGTGCCAGCTCGACCTCACTGGTGGCGGCCAGCCCGGACGAGCTCGCCTCGGCGCACAGCGCGGCGGCCCAGCTCCCCTTCCCCCTGCTCTACCCGACCCGGCGCGACGGATCCTCGTCAACCGCCGACCTGCTCCGGGTCTACTCGCTGCCCGATCACGACAACCACGTCCACGCCGCCTATCGAGTCGTCGTCTCCAAGGGCGACATCGGGCAGTACTACGGGGTCGAAGGGACGGACTGGATGCATCCGCCGATCCTCTCCGAGCCCGCGGAGACGCGGACGATCGCCGGCCGCACCTACCGGCTCTACTGGGAGGGACAGCGCCTGCGCCTGGTGGCCTGGCAGGGCCGGCGCGCCGTCTACTGGCTGGAGAACACCCTCGAGCACGACCTCAGCCCCCGCCAGATGCTGGCCATCGCCCGGGCGACGGCCCCCGTCTCCTGATCCGCGCGTCGCGGACCTCGGCGACCACGCCTCGGTCCCCGGGGCGGGTCGAGAGCTCGCGTCCACGGCCCCCGGGCGACCGCGCGCCGGGCGCAGATCACCCGGCGGCGTCGACCGATGGCCCGTCGGGGTCGGCGAGGGCATCGGCGTCGACCCGCTCGCCCGAGACGATCATCCGGCGGGCGGCATCGAGCTCGCGCCCGCGCCCGACGCTCAGCGCGGCACCCAGACGCTCGCCCTCGAGGTACCACACCGAGAAGCCACCGGGGTCGCCGGGCGTGCCGTGGAAGATCTCTCGATCCCAGCGCGCGGCTGGCCCGACCGACTCCATGGTCGCCCAGTCGGCGAGGTCACACCAGAAGTAGGGCACCTCCGCGAAGGGCTCGGACCCGCCCAGCATCGCCCCGGCCACGTGGCGCCCCTGGGCGGCTGCCGCCTCCCAGTGCTCCACCCGCAGCGGCCGGCCGTGGATCACCGAGTCGTACTCGCAGACGTCGCCGGCAGCCCAGATGTCGCCGGCCGAGCTGCGCAGAGCGCGGTCACAGAGGATCCCGCCCGTCTCCCCCAGCTGCAGGCCGGCCGCCCGGGCCAGCATGACGTCGGGGACCACACCCGCCCCGACCACCACCGCGTCGGCCTCCAGCTCGCGGCCAGAGGTGCAGCGGACGGATTGCACGCGGCCGTCATCCCCGCCGTAGGAGTGCAGGGCGTCGTCGCCCACCACCTCGACGCCGTGACCTTCGAGCAGCTCGCGGACCCACCCACCGACCCGTGGGCCGAAGCCGCGCTGCATGGGCTCGGACTCCTGCATGAGCACGGTGCACCCCTTGCCCATGGCCGTCAGCGAGGCCGCCACCTCACAGCCGATGTAGGAGCCGCCGACCAGCACGATCCGCTCGCGGCCCTCGACGTCGGCCCGGATGGCCTCGGCGTTCCCCGGCGCGCGGAGGTAGTGGATGCCGTCGAGCTCTGAGCCGTCGACGGTGATCCGCCGAACCATCGCGCCGGTGGCCAGCAGGGCCTGGCCGAAGCCCACCGTCTCGCGACTGGAGAGCGTCGCCGTCCGCCCCCCCGGGTCGAGCTTCGTCGCGCTGGTCCGGGTGAGCAGCTGCACCCCCTGCTCCTCCCACCAGGACTCGGGATGCAGGTGGATATCGCCGCGCGCCAGCTCGCCGCGCAGCAGGCCCTTGGAGGCCGGCGGACGCTCGTAAGGCGGATCCAGCTCACGGCCCACTAGCAGGATGGACCCATGAAACCCTCGCTCGCGCAGGGCCGCGGCGCACGACGCCCCCGCCACCCCGCCGCCGACGATGAGGACGTCTGAGTCGCGGTCAGCCACGGGCGCGAGCGCCGACGGCCACGAACTGCTCGGTGATCGAGGTCTCCAGACCAGGGTCGAGCACGAGGAGCACCTCGTCGCCTGCCTCCAGCACGGTCTCGGCTGTGGGCACGAAGCCGCCGTCGGGGCGCAGCACCGAGATGATGAGGCTGCCCTCGGGCAGCTCGACGTCGGCCACCCGGCGCCCGGCCGCCGGGGCGCCCTCGGCCACCTCGATCTCGATGATCTCCAGGCGCTCCTCCTGGAGGTCCAGCAGCTGCACCCTGCCGTAGCTGGGCACCTCGTGCTCGATCAGGCGCAGGATCAGGTCGGTGGCCGACACCACGGGCTGGATGCCCAGCAGCTTGAAGTGGCCGAGGTTCCGCGGGTTGTTGACCCGGGCGATGATCCGCTCGCAGTGGTACTTCTCCTTGGCCACCTGGCAGATGAGCATGTTGTCCTCGTCGTCGCCGGTGACCGCGATGACCAGATCGGCGCGGCCGATTCCGGCCCGCTCGAGGATCCAGAGCTCGGTGGCGTCTCCGTACTGGACGGCATGCTCGAGCTCCTGCTCCACGGCCAGATAGCGGCGGCGGTAGTTCTCGATGAGGGTGACCTCGTGCTCGCGCTCGATCAGCTCGCGGGCGAGGTTCCATCCGACCTTCCCGGCGCCGGCGATGATCACGTACACGGCGTCACCCTCCCGCTGCGCCGGGAAGGGCGCGTCGCTCACGTGGCCCAATTCCCAGCGCACGGTCGAAGAGCTCGATCGCGTGGCGGGTCGGGGAGATCGTCTCCAGGCCCTGCTCGGCGTACCAGGCCGCCCGAGCCGGATCGAGCACGCGGGCGATGACCCGGTCGACGTTGAACTGCCGCTGGGCGATCTGGGCGATGATCAGGTTGGTGTTGTCGCCGTTGGTGGAGGCGATGAACACGTCGGCCCGCTCGATCCCCGCCTCGATCAGGGCATCGATCTCCAGCGCCGTGCCGATGGTGAAGCGCCCGCCAGAGTCCTCCCAGGAGCCCTCCAGCACGCGGTCCAGCCGCTCGTGGGAGAGTGGGTCCTCGTCCAATACGGAGACGTCATGCCCGGCGGACGAGGCCCGCTGGGCGACGGCCGAGCCGACGCGTCCAGCTCCGACGATGACGATGAGCATCCGCGGCACTCTAACCGCCGGCGGGGGCGGACCCGACCGGAGCCGCGCCGGTCCCGGACCCGTCGGTCTCGGCGTTGGCCGGCGCCGGCGGCGCGGTGAGGATCACCCGGCAGGGCGCCTTGGCCACCACGTACTTGGTCACGTCACCCACTACGGTGTCCAGCGCGCCGCCAAGACCACCGAGCAGAGCACCTCCGCCGATGCGCGACGGCTCCTCAGCGGCCAGGACGATAGCCTCCACCCCGCGGCGGCGAGCCTCGTCCACGACCGCCTGCCCGACGCGCCGGGCGCGGATGGTGGCCGTCGCCACCTCGACGCCCTCGAACTCCTCGCCGACGGCCTTGGCCCGGCGCAGGGCGGCCTTCGCATCGCGCAGCCGGGCCTCGGGCAGCCTCGCGTCGATGGGCAGGGACAGGGGGATCTCGAAGACCCACAGCGCCTCGATCACGGCGCCCGGGTGGTCGTCGCCCGGGTCGGAGTCCTCGGAGGCCAGCCGGCCGGCGGTCTGGACGATGTCGTCGTCGAGGGGGCGGCCGAAGACGGGCACGAGGATCGACCCGTACTCGGTGTCGCGCGCATCGGGCCGGCGCAGGGTGGCCTCGGGCACGTGGATGCGCTGGGTCAGCGACTTGCCCTGGGTCTTGCGGTAGGCGACGTAGAGGACGAGGCCGGCGGCCATCCAGCTCAGGCCGACGTACCGGGCACCGGCGTGGAGCACGAGCACGCTCACCCAGCCCGCTCCGGCCAGCAGCGCGCCGAGCACGGCGGGGATGGGGAGCTCCGCTCCGCGGTAGCGGATCGAGCCGGGCATCCGATAGGGCCGGCGGCGCTCGGGCTCGCGGTAGCGCAGCACGCAGACCGACACGTGGGCGATGAGGAAGGCGAGCATGGCGCCGAACGCGTAGATGCCGACCAGCAGGTCGATGTCCTCGGGCAGGACCAGGGCGCCGGCCACCGTCGCGGCGGTGACGATGAGCACGATGGGCGTCGAGCGCGTGCGGTGCAGGCGGCCGAGGGCGGAGGGGATCTGGCGGTTGGTGGCCAGGCTGAAGCCCAGCCGCGAGAGCCCGAGCATCGCCGCGTTCGCCGCCGAGATGAGGACGAGGGTGCCGCTGGCGCCGACGAGATAGCCCAGGAGGTCGCCCAGGCCGCCGGGATGGATGGCCCGGGCCACCCCGAGGACCGGAGCGTTCATGTAGACGTCGCCCAGGGCGGTCCGTCCGCCGCGGACGGGCAGAGCGGTCAGCGCGACCAGCGCCAGCCCGACATAGAGCAAGAACACGGTCACCGTCCCCGCGCCGACCAGCCGCTTGAGCCCGCGGCGGCCCACGGCGACCTCGCCGGCCAGCCCCGAGGCCGACTCCAGGCCGGTGAAGGCCACCGATGTGATGGTCAGCGCGAAGACCAGCTCCTTCCAGCCCGGGGACGATCCGAGGTGGATCGGGTCGATCAGCCGGGCCGGGTCGAAGACCAGCGCCAGTCCGGCGACGACCACCACCATCTGGACGCCGAGGTCGGCGAGCACGATCGCCGTGCGCCGGCGCATCCGGCGCTGGGTGAGCGAGCCGCGGAGATTGCCCGCCGCGGTGACGGCGATGATCGCCAGCGGGATGAGCAGCGCCGGCGCTCCCCGACCCAAGGGGGCCCAGAAGGCGGCGACGTAGTGGTCGGCGGCCAGCGAGGCGACGGCGATCAGGATCGCGTAGTCGAGCATGATCGCCCAGCCGGCGATGAAGCTCCACAGCTCGTTGAACGCGTAGCGGGCGAAGACGAAGGAGCCCCCCCGCTCCTGGTGCAGGGAGGCTCCCTCCACATAGGTGAACATGCACAGGACGAAGAACAGGCTCCCGATGCCGTACACCACCGGGGTGAGCCCGAGCGCGTGATTGGCGGTGACGCCAAGGGTGAAGTAGATGGCCCCGGCCGCCGCCGCGTAGACGATCCCGAACAGGGGTGGAGAGCCCACCCAGCGCCGGGTCGCCTCGTAGGAATGGTCTGCCCCACGCCGTGTGGCGGTGCGCGATCCGGCCAGCGCGCGCCGAGAGACGTCGGCCGTCCCCCGCAGGCGGTGGTGCCCGGTCCCGTCGTGACCGTCGGCGTCGCTCATCGCGGCCGGGCCAGCAGGTAGAGCCGTCCGAGGCCGACGGCGACGAAGAGCACCCCCAGGATCAGCCCGACGGCCAGTGGACCGCCGCCGGCGACGACCGTGCGCACGATCATGGCCAGGCCGAGGCCGATGGTGAGCGTGGCCAGGAGACGGGTGGCACCGCCAGAGCCCTGGCGCGGCGGGGTGGACACGCCGACAGCTTAGGCCGCGCCCGACCGGACTCCGACCGACCGGCGGCCCGGCTCAGACCAGGGGGGCCGCGCCGGCCGACACGGGCGCTCCCTCGTGCTCGTCGTGGGCCGCCTCGGTCTCGGTCTCGACGACGATGCGGCACGGTCGGCGGGTGAGCAGGTAGCTGGCCGTCGGGCCCAGCGCCCGCTCGGACGGTGGGGCGTGATGCGTGGCCAGGTAAACGGCGTCGGAGTGGCGCAGGCCGACCTCCTCGACCAGCGCGGCGCCCGGATTGCGCGTGCGGATGATGCCGGTGCGGACCTTCAGCCCCGACCGCCGGGCCGACACACGCGCCGCCTCCAGGACATTGCGGGCCATCTCCTCCTCCTCCTCCAGGCCGGCGTCGAGGGAGAGCTGGGCCGGGACCCGGATGACGTAGACGGCGTCCACCGTTGCTCCCGCGCCGGCCAGCTTGGCTGCCGCCCGGATGGAGGCGCCGTCGACGTCGCGCCCGAAGATGGGCACCAGGACCGACGAGTAGGCCAGCTCGCGGAAGTCGGCAAGCCGGGTGGGCCGGCCGATGCGGTGCTGGCTGCGCAGATCCAGGCCGCTGCGGCGCCGGTAGACGACGTAGCCGATCGTCCCCAGCACCATCCAGCCGATGCCCACGTAGCGGGCCTCGGGTTTGAGCACCACCACCGAGACAAAGGCTGCCGTGGTCCCCAGGGCGCCGATCACCGCCGTCATGGGAATGGCGGCACCGCGCCAGCGCACGTTCCAGGGGGCGCGGTAGGGGCGCTCGCGGTCGGGTTCCTTCACCCGCAGGGCGATCACCGCGAGATGGGCGGTGGTGAACGACAGCATCGCGCCGAACGAATAGAGGTCACCGAGGAAGTTGGTCTGCCCCGGGATGATGAGCACGGCGGCGATCGCCGAGTAGAGGATGATGGTGAAGTACGGGGTGCGGTACTTCGGGTGCAGGCGTGAGAACACCTCGGGGATCTGGCGGTGCTCGGCCAGCGACCACGACAGCCGGGAGATCCCGATCAGCCCCGCGTTGGTGGCGATGAACAGGATGGTGGCGGCCAGCACGCCCACGTAGCCCTTGAGCACGGTGAGCAGGCCACCGTGGATCCCCAGCGAGGAGATGATGCCAAGCACGGGGTCGTTCTCGAACTCGGTTCCCAGCCGGGTGGAGAAGTGACCCGCCGCGTCGTGAACCACGGGGAGGGCCGAGAGGGCAACAACCGAGATGCCGGCGTAGACGCCGAGCACGGCGATGAGCACGAGGTTGACCGCCTTGGGCACGTCCTCACCGGGATTCTTCGCCTCCTCGGCCATGTTGGACACCGTCTCGATGCCCGTGTAGGCGAGCATGGCCGCCGACAGGGCAAAGACGGTCTGCGACCAGCTCGGCACGCTTCCCAGGTGGACCTGGTTGATCAGCAGCGAGGGGTTCAAGACCAGGACGGCGCCGATGATCACCAGCAGGACCTGGGTGGCGAGGTCGGCCAGGGCGAGGAAGAAGTTCACCTTCGCCGACTCGCCGAGACCACGGATGTTCAGCGCGGCCAGGACCACCACGGTGATGATCCCGCCGATGATGTCGCCCGGGTTGTGGGTCAGCGACGGGAAGAACGCACCCAGGTAGTGAGGCACGAAGAACGCCGAGATGGCGATGGTGAGGATGTAGTCGAGCGACAGCGCCCACCCCGCGAAGAAGGAGGCGAGCTCGTTGAACGCGTGGCGGGCGAAGCTGGAGCTCCCCCCCGCCTCGGGGAACATCGACGCGCCCTCGGCGTAGGTCTTCGCGGTGAGAGCAAAGAGCACGCCGGCGACCATGAAGACCACCGGGGTGAGGCCCAGGGCATGCAGCGCGACCAGGCCCAGGGCGTAGTAGATCGAGGACCCGACATTGCCGTAGGCGGTGGCGAACAGGCCACCGACCCCGACGGTGCGCCGCAGGCCCGACTCGTGCAGGCGGGCCATCGCCTACCTCCCTGCTGTCAGGTGATCAGCGGGATGATCAGGATGGCGACGATGTTGGCCACCTTGATCATCGGGTTGATGGCCGGCCCGGCGGTGTCCTTGTAGGGGTCGCCGACGGTGTCACCGGTGATCGAGGCGGCGTGGGCCTCGGACCCCTTGCCGCCGAAGGCCCCGTCCTCGATGAGCTTCTTGGCGTTGTCCCAGGCGCCTCCACCCGCGGTCATCGAGATGGCCATGAACAGGCCGACGACGATGACGCCGATGAGCAGGCCGCCCAGGGCGTTGGTGGAGAGCACCCCGACGATCAGGGTGATGACGATCGGGATCAGTGAGGGCAGGATCATCTCGCGCTGGGCAGAACGGGTGACGATGTCCACGCAGGTCGCGTAGTCGGGCTTGTCGGTGCCCTCCATGATCCCCGGCTTCTCCCGGAACTGGCGCCGCACCTCCTCGACCACCGCGCCGCCAGCTCGGCCCACCGCCTCCATGGAGAGCGCGACGAACAGGTAGACCATCATCCCGCCAACCAGCAGCCCGATCAGCACCTCGGGGTTGGCGATCGAGAACGCGAACGTCTTGCCTCCCGACTTCTCGCTCAACTCCCGCTGGAAGGCGGCGAACAGCACCAGCGCGGCCAGCGCGGCCGAGCCGATGGCGTAGCCCTTGGTCACCGCCTTGGTTGTGTTGCCCACCGCATCGAGCGGATCGGTGACGTTGCGCACCTCCTCGGGCAGCTCGGCCATCTCGGCAATGCCGCCCGCGTTGTCGGTCACCGGGCCGAAGGCGTCAAGCGCGACGATGAACCCGGTGAGCGAGAGCTGAGCCATCACGGCCACGCCGATGCCGTAGATGCCCTTGGCCGGATCGGCCGAGGTGCCACCGGCGAGCTTCCAGGAGGCCAGGATGCCAAGCGCGATGACGATGGCGGGCAGCGCGGTGGCCTGAAAGCCCTGGGCCAGGCCCTGGATGATGTTGGTGGCGTGACCGGTCTCCGAGGCCCGCGCTGTCTTCTTGACCGGGTCAAAGCGCGTCGAGGTGTAGTAGTCGGTGATCACGAACAGCAGTGCGGTGATGCCCACGCCGATCAGCGAGCAGAGGTAGAGATCGCTGACCGAGGGGCCGGCCGCGCCGTCCTTGTAGGTGATGCCGTCCATCAGCCACTTGGTGATCGGATAGAACGCGACGGCAGCCAGCAACCCGGAGACGATCAGCCCCTGGTAGAGGGCTCGCTCCACCTTGCCGGCGGCCGAGCGCACCGCGTAGGTGCCGATGATCGACGCGATGATCGAAACGCCGCCCAGCACGAGCGGGTAGAGCGCCACGGGGGTTGACTGGTTGAACGTGAGAACGCCGAGGAGCATCACCGCCACGGCAGTGACCGCGTAGGTCTCGAACAGATCGGCAGCCATGCCGGCGCAGTCGCCGACGTTGTCGCCCACGTTGTCGGCGATCACCGCCGGGTTGCGCGGGTCATCCTCGGGGATGCCGGCCTCGATCTTGCCCACCAGGTCGGCGCCCACGTCGGCGCCCTTGGTGAAGATCCCGCCACCGAGGCGCGCGAAGACCGAGATGAGCGAGCCGCCGAAGCCGAGACCGACGAGCGCATCCACCGCCGTACGCTGCGAGTCGTTGAACAGCGCGGTGAGCGCTCCGTAGTAGCCGGCCACACCGAGCAGGGCGAGCCCGACGACGAGCAGGCCGGTGACCGCGCCCGAGCGGAAGGCCACCGCCAGCGCGGGCCCGAGGCCCCCGCGGGCGGACTCCGCCACCCGGGCGTTGGCACGGACCGAGACGTTCATCCCGACGTAGCCGGCCGACGCCGAGAGCAGGCCGCCGATGACAAAGCCGGCGGCCACCTCGATGTTCTGGACGAAGATCAGGGCGATGGCGAGGACCACGCCGACGGCGCCGATCGTCGTGTACTGACGGTTGAGGTAGGCGCGGGCGCCCTCCTGGACAGCGAGCGAGATGGACCGCATCTGCTCGTTGCCGGGTGAGAGGGCAAGCAGCGCGCGGGCGGTCACCGCCCCGTAGAGCACCGCGGCCGCGGCGCACACCAGCGCCACGACCACGCCGTGGTGCACAAAGAAGTCACTCAAGGCTGGTCAGTCCTCCGAAGATGGGGGTGAGGGGCGAGCCGCGAGCCCTCTGGCTGCGGCGGCGCCGATGCGCCGCACCCGCCGAGGGGGCGAGTGGGCCCTGGAAAGCGGGCGGAGTCTAGCCGCTCGCCCGGCCGGCGGCCGGGCGAGCCTCCGGTGCTGACCCGGAAGGGCTCAGCTTCCAGGCACCCAGAGCCGGCCGCTGCGCTGGGCCGGCCCGGTCTCGCCGGGCTTGGAGGGATCATCCTTCGCCGCCCCGGGCGCCGGCGGCGTTGCCTGCTCCGGCGGGGGGGACGGAGCGCCCCCGCCTTCGGCGGCGGGTGGCGGCCCGGCCTCGGGCTGGGGCGCGGCCGCCGAGCCCTGGAGGCGGACGAAGGCGAGCTGCAGCTGGCTCAACGCATCGCGCAACGCCGAGACGGCCTGCTCCGGAGCGACGCGCTCCAGCACCGGCATCAGGGCCGACACGGCGTCGATCCCGACCCGGACCTGGTCGGGGTCCCGCTCGCCCTCGGTGCCCGGGGCCAGGCCGGTGCGGCGAAAGGCGAGGTTGACCATCGTCACGGCGTTCTCGACGACGACGTCCTCGAGGCGCAGCCGGCTCAGCTCGGCCTCCAGGGCCCGCAGCTCCTCCTCGTTGGGTCCCGGCGGCGTGCTCACCGGGCTCCCGCCCCCGACGGCGAGTCGCCGCCCGTCGGATCGGGCGGCACGGGAGCCGGGCCCTCGGCCCCCGTCCGCGGGGCCGGGCCCGCAGCCCGGTAGCTCTCATGCGTCTCGCGCACGGTGGCAGCGTAGACCTCTCGCAGCCCGACGCCGGCGTCGAGCGCCCGGCGCTGGCGCTGAGCGCCGTTGAGCGATTGGGGCCAGCCCTCACCGAGCCCGTGCTCGAAGCGCACCGGCGCGGTCCACAGCGCCAGGCGGTGCAGGGCGTCAACGGCCGGGTACTCCTGCACCCGGGCCAGGTCGATGAGGCGCCCGTCGAGGCCGTGGCGGATCGCGCGCCACATGTTCTCCTCGATCAGCCGGCCCGGTACGTCGGGCGCCGGCCGACCCTCGTCCTCGTCGCGGGCGGCCTGGAGCACACAGGCGACGATGAGCGTGGCCAGGGCGTCGGACTCAGCCGCCGTCGCCTGCGCGTCGCAGATGCGCACCTCGACGGTCCCAAAGCCCAGGTGCGGGCGCACCGACCACCAGACCTGGGTGTACTCGACGACCGAGCCGGTGGCCATCAGGAAGCGCAGGTAGTCGGCGTAGGCCTCCCAGCCACCGTAGGCGTCGGGGACCCCACAGCGCGGGAAGGTCTTGGTGAAGCTCTGCGTGCGCGCCGAATGCAGACCGGTGTCGCAGCCGTCCAGACCCGGGGAGTTGGCCGAGACGGCAAGCAGCTCGGGCAGCACGGGGCGCAGCCGGTCGCAGACGCGGACGGCACGGTTGGCGTCGCGCACGCCGACGTGGACGTGCAGCGAGAAGGTGTTGTTGCGCCGGGCTACCCAGGCCAGCTCCTGGCGCAGGCGCCGGTAGTGCTCGGTCTCGATGATCTGCTGGCGGCGGTAGTCGGAGAACGGGTGCGTGCCAGTGGCGCCCAGCTCGAGGCCGCGAGCGCCAGCCAGGGCAAAGAGGCGGCTTCGGGCATCGCGTTGGGCCGCCAGGGCCTCGGCCAGATTTTCACCACGGCCCGAGCGAATCTCGATCTCGGCCGAGATCAGCTCGCCGGAGACCGCCTGGGCCAGTACCGGATCGGCGGCGGCCGCCCGATGCATCTCCTCGAAGCGCCCGACCAGCTCCAGGCTGACGGGGTCGAGGATCGCGAACTCCTCCTCCAATCCGACGGTGGCGTCGGTGGAGGTGGCGAAGACGTCCTGGGCGGCGTCGAGGTCGATGGGCACGCGAGGGGGTCCGGCGAGGAGCCGGGGATCGGGTCAGCTCAGGTAGAAGTACAGCGCGTGGAGGAGGTCGACGGCCGGACTGGAAGTGTGGACGACAACCTCGGGCGGCACCGACAGCAGCGCCTCGGAGTAGTTGAAGATGATCCGTACGCCGGCGTCGACGAGCTCGTCGGCCAAGGACTGGGCGGCGCGGCCGGGGACGGCCAGCACAGCGACAACGATCTCCTCGCCGATGACCGCTTCACGCAACTGGTCTGGGTGGCGGACCTCGACGGCACCGACGCGCGAGCCCACCTTGGCCGGATCTGAGTCAAAGACGGCCACCACCCGGAAGCCGTGGTCGGCGAAGACGTCGGAGGAGGCGATGGCCTGACCGAGGTGGCCCGCGCCGAACAGGGCGATGTTGTGCTGACCGGCGGTACGCAGGATGCGCCGGATCTCCTCGGTCAAGGCGGCGACGTTGTAGCCGACACCGCGCTTGCCGAAGCGGCCCAAGCCCGACAGATCGCGCCGGATCTGGGTGGAGTTCACGTGGGTGTGGTCGGAGAGCTGCTGGGAGGAGATGGTCTCCCGGCCCATCTTTCGCGTCTGGGTGAGCACCTGCAGGTAACGCGACAGCCGGGCGGCCATGCCGAGTCCGAGCCGCTCCCCGGGAGCGAGCCCGCTCACGCCAGCGCCCGGCGCAGCGCCGCCTCGTCGAGCTCGAGCTCGCAGACCTCCTGCTCCCCGACGCAGACGACCGGGATCCGCTCGAGATAGGCCCGGTGCAGCTCATCATCGGCCGTGATGTCCCGCTCGCGGATGGTGAAGCCCAGCTCGCTGGCCAGTGGCCGCAGGCGGGCCAGCGCCTCGTCGCACAGGCAGCACTCCGCCCGGCCGTAGAGCGTCACCACGGGCGATAGCCCATCCGCCGGGCTCACGGCCTCCGCTCCCCGCTGGCGTACACGTCGAGACGGAGGTACTCGGGATAGGGCAGGACGGCAGCGTGGCGAGCTGCGCCAGCGATCATCGCCGCGTTGTCGGTGCACAGCTCTCGGGGCAGCTCCTTGAGCTCGCCGGCGACCCGGCCCACCCGCCGGCGCAGGACACCGTTGGCGGCCACCCCACCGCCCAGGGCCACGCGGCTGAGCCCCGTGGCGTCCATCGCCCGCTCCACGCGCACGGCCAGGGCCTCGACCACGGCGCGCTGGTAGCTGGCAGCAAGGTCGGCCCGACACCGCTGGGCTCGGGCCTCGCCCAGATCACGGACGCGGTAGAGCAGCGCCGTCTTGAGGCCGGCAAAGGAGAAGTTCAGGCCTGCCACCCCGGCGGCGGTGGGAAAGGCGAAGGCGTCGGCATCCCCCTCGGCGGCGAGGCGCTCCAGCACCGGTCCCCCGGGAAAGCCAAGCCCCAGCAGCCGGGCTCCCTTGTCGATCGCCTCGCCGGCGGCGTCGTCGAGCGTCTGACCGAGCAGCTCCCAGTGCCCCGGCTCCTCGACGCGGGCCAGGAGGGTGTGACCGCCGCTGGCCAGCAGGCACAGGAACGGGGGCGCGAACGGGTCGGGCTCGAGCAGGTTGGCGGCCACGTGGCCATCGAGGTGGTCGACCGGCGCCAGCGGCAGGCGCCGGGCGGCGGCCAGCGCCTTGGCCGTGACCAGACCGACCAGCAACGCACCCACCAGCCCCGGCCCCTGGGTGACGGCGACGAGGGTCACGTCGTCAACGGTCGCCTCCGCTCGCCTCAGGGCATCGTCGATGACGGCGTTGACGAGCTCGGTGTGGTGACGGGAGGCGATCTCGGGCACAACGCCGCCGTAGCGGTCATGGACGCCCTGGGATGAGATGACGTTGGACCGGATGTTGCCGGCCGGGTCGACGACGGCGGCGCAGGTGTCGTCGCAGCTGGTCTCCAGGGCCAGAATCACCGGCCGCGCCCGCGTGGCGACGGGTGGTTCACCCGCGGGCCACCTCGGCGCGAGCCTCGGGGGCTTGCGCTCCCGCGGTGGTCGGCGTCCGCCACATGATCAGCGCGTCCTCGCCGTTGTCCTGGTAGTAGCGCCGCCGCAGCCCGGCCGAGCGGAAGCCGTAGCGCTCATAGAGGGCGATGGCGGGTGCGTTGGAGCAGCGCACCTCCAGGGTGAACTGCGCGTCGGGATGACCGACACACTGCACGAGGGCGCCGAGCAGGGCGGACGCCGTTCCCCGGCGCCACCGCTGGGGCTCGACGGCGATGTTCATCACGTGCCAGACGGTGTCGTAGCGCGAGCAGATGAGATAGCCGCAGAGCCGCCCGTCGTGCAGCGCGGCCAGGCAGGTGCCCGACGGCTTGGAGAGCTCCAGGACAAACATGGCCAGCGACCACGGCGTCGGGAACGCCCGGCGCTCGATGGCGATTACCGCCGGCAGGTCCGAGTAGGTCAGGCGACGGATCTCGAGCTTGTCGTTCATCGGGGGGGCCCGGCCCCCCGCGGCCGGGCGTCGGGCGCACGCCCATAGTGAGGCGTGAGCCTGTCGCGTTCGACCGGTGCCGCCACCGCGGTCAGGCGGCAGAGCTGCTCGGCGTCGACGCGGTGCAGCCCCGACGCATCCGCGGGCACAGCGACCCCGGCCGCTTCCAGGGATTCCCTGCACTGTACCGCCCCCTGGCCCACCGCCCGCAGGCCGGCGGGCAGGTCGGAGAGCGATGCGACAACGCCGTCGACGGGCAGGGCGACCGGGTCCAGCAGCGTCACCGGCCGTCTGGCACCGGCGCCGCTGGGACCACCGGGTACGGGCCCGGGCCCCCAGGCACCGGCGAAGAGCTCGCGACGGCCGGCCTCGGTGAGCACGAGCACCGGGCCCGGAGCGGCATTGAAGGCAGCGGCAGCCAGCACCTCGAGGGTGCCGACGCCGGCGATGGTTAGGCTCCGGACCTGGGCCAGGGCCCGCGCCGACGACACGCCGATGCGCAGCCCGGTGAAGCTCCCTGGCCCCAGTCCGACGCCAACCCGGGTCAGCTCGGGCCAGCCCACCCGCGCCTGCATCAGGACCGCCTCGATGAGCCCGAGCAGCTCGATGGCGTGGCCCGGGCGCTCGCCTGGCCCCGGCTCATGCCACGCTGCGCCACGGCGCCCGTCCCCCGCGAGCACGGCAACGGCCGTCGCCGGGGTGGCGGTGTCCAGGCCGAGCACCACTCCCCGCGCGGGTACCGCGGGCACGAAGGGGCTCACTGCAGCTCGATGATCCGGCGGTCGCCATCAGCGTGGCTCAGCCGGACGCGCAGCACTGGGTGCTCGGTGACCGAGGGTGGGACCCGCTCCGGCCATTCGATGAAGCAGACGCCGTCCGGATCGAGGTAGTCGAGCACGAGGCCCTCGTCGAGGTCATCGACGGCCGCAAGCCGGTAGAGGTCGAGATGGCTGACAGGCAGGCGCCCGGTGTAGCGCTGGGCGAGAGTGAAGGTGGGGCTGGTGACCACGCCCGCCACCCCCAGCGCTCGGCACGCGCCGCGGACCCAGGTCGTCTTACCGGCGCCCAGCTCGCCAGAGATCAACACAACGTCTCCGGGCTTCAGCGTCCGGGCGAGCGCGGCAGCGTGGGCCTCGGTCTCACCGGGACCGCCGGTCTCCTCACGCGCCGACGGCCGGCGGACCGCGTCAGGCACCCCGAAGCGTGGTCCGATGCCGCCTCGGCGTGGACGCCGCGCGCAGGGTGACGCCGGTCAGCAGGAGCACGAGACCGGTCAGGGCGACGAAGATGGGCTCGCCGCCGGTGGCCGGCAGCTCTGGCGGGGCCGGCCGGGTGGGGACGCGGGGGGCTGGCGATGATGCAGTCCGTGGCGTGTCCGCCGGCGGACGGCGAGTGGGCAGCGCGACCGGAGGCTGGGCCGTGAGCGCCGGCGGCGGTGCACCCTCGTCTCCGGCCGCGGCCGCGGCGATCGCCGTTGCAGAGCCCGGAGCGGCGGAGACCACAAGGGCGACGAGGGCAACCCCACGGGCCAGGGGCGATCGGAACGACAGGCGCACGGAGCGCAGAGCGTAGAGAAGGAGACGGTCGTCAGCCCCGGCGTGGGCTTGAGCCCGTCGCTGGCGCCGGGACGCTCGGGTGCGCTGGGACGGATGGCGGGTAGCGTTGCCCACGCCGATGGGCCCCTCCGACCTGCGCTCCCCCGTTGCCCAGGCCGCCCCACCCGTCCTGACGGCCGGAGGCGCCTCGTCCCCGCCGGGACGCGGCGACACCGCCCGCTCGGTCGGGATGGCCGCCGCCGCCATGGCCCAGAACGTGGTGGCGCTCGCCTTCACTGTCGCCTTCGCCCACCTCCTGCACAAGGGCGGATACTCGTCGCTGTCGGCGCTGATCGCCGCCCTGCTCATCCTCTCGCTGCCCGGGATCGCGCTGCAGGTGGCGGCGGCCCGGGCCACGGCGCTCGGCCACCTGGGCGAGGGCGCCCGGCTGGCCGCCACGGTCCGCGGCTGGATGCAGAGGGCAGCGCTGGCGGCGGCCATCGCCGCCGTCCTGGGCGCCGCCCTCCACGTGCCACTGGCCGGGCTGATCGGGGTCCACGAGGCCTGGGCGGCGGCGGCGGTCCTGCCCTCCGCCTGCATCTGGCTTGCCCTCTCCCTGGAGCGCGGGGTGCTCCAGGGCATCGGGGCCTATGCCCAGGTGGGCCTCAGCCTTCCCCTGGAGGCCGCCGGGCGCCTGGCCTTCGGGGTTGGCCTGGTCGGCCTGGGAGGCGGGGTTGACGGCGCCTTTGCCGGCACCCCGATCTCCCAGGCGCTCACCGCGGTGGTCCTCGCCGTAGTGCTGCGCCGGCGGCTGGGGCCGGCTGGCGGCGCCAGCTCGGCGCTGGCCCTGCACGCCCTGGCCGCCCGAGCCTGGGCGCCGGTCATCGGGGTGACGCTGCTCGCCCTGCTGCAGAACGTCGACGTGATCGTCGTCAAGCACCGGGTCGGAGCCACCGACGCCGACGCGTACAGCGCCGCGGCGGTGGCGGGAAAGGCGGTAATGTGGCTCGCCGTCGGGCTCGCGCTCTTCCTGGTGCCCGAGACCGCCCGCCGGGACGGTGCCGGTCGTGACGCGCGACCCCTGCTCCTTCGCATGCTCGTCATTGCCGCCGCGGCGGCGGTGGCCATGGTCGCCGTGTACTCGCTCGCCGGCCACCTCCTGCTGTCCGTCGTCTTCGGGGCCCGGCTCACCGGGTCCGACACCGCGCTGCCCTGGCTGGGAATCGCCTTCTCGGCGCTCGCCGGCAGCTATCTGATCGTGCAGTTCCTGCTCGCCCTGGGCCGAGCCCGCTTCCTCGTGGTGCTGGCCGCCGGATCGGTTGCCGTCCCGGCGGTGCTGCTCATCGCCCCGGCCCGGCTGGTCAGCCTGGCCGAGCTGCTCTGCATCCCGATGCTGCTGCTGCTCGCTGGGCTCGCTCTGATCGCGGCGCGGGCGCGGACGCGTCCGGTCGGGCCCGCGCGACCCGACGGAGGCGCGGGCGCGGGGGGACCCCCGGAGGCCGCAGCCGCCCCGGCCCCCGTACGTCGGGGCGACGCAACTCGGCGGCGCCAGCCAGGTCGCACCCTCGCCGTCCCTCCACGCCGCCCTTCGGGAAGCGTCGATTGACCGCGAGCGCGCGCCCTGACGGGATCCGCGCTTGTCTGGCTACGGCTGTGGGCCGGGGGGTCTAGGACGTAGCGTCCGCCATTTGGACGTTTCGTCCGCGTAACTATTCACGTCGTTTTGTGGTTGGGCAGGATTCCGGGCGTGTGCAGGGAAGTTTGCATGCGTGTCAGACGCACGAGATGTTGCGGGGCCGGCGAGCTACGAGGATCTCACGGCGCTGGTGGT
>JAABUJ010001322.1_pt1 | contig 37439 bp, 39 predicted proteins | sample 5559131 | NCBI WGS metagenome assembly JAABUJ01 (sample SAMN10711875, study PRJNA513366) | rock metagenome | isolation source: Antarctica rocks | place: Antarctica: Victoria Land, Mt New Zealand nord | collected 2016-01-07 | reverse complement strand
CGCCCTTTTGCGGAACGCCGTGATGGCTCTGTAATTTAAAGGGATGGTGGGGAAGGTGGGATGTGAGGGTGCGCTGCAGCTGTGCTCGTGGGCTTGCACTCCTGTGCTTCTGGGGATTGAGGAGGTGTCGCAGAGTGCTCCCAGGCCGAGCATGGTCACCGCCTGCAGGTATGCCGCAGCGTGTCGAGGGACTCCTGCCGTGGACCTGATACTACCTTTTTTGCTTGGCAGGCGCGCTCGATGCCGATGCTTGAGGAGCTGGCGGCGCCGCACGCGCTGCCGGGCGCGCAGCTGCCGCCGCCGCAGCGCGCGCCGCCCTACGGCGCCTGGGACTTCGCGCGCCTGGGCGTGCCGTCGGCCGCGCTGCAGCAGCTGCTGGGGCCCGCCGCGGGGCTGCTTGCGCAGCATGCGCAGCAGGTGCCGATCCCAGGCCCCTTGTCGGATCTTGATGTGTGCCGTGTCTGGTTGACTGTGCTGACTGTGGGTGAACACACACATCTGCTACCTGTACCCAAACTTGCTTGCCTTCAGAGGCCCTGGCTTTCATCTTGCCATAATTTTATTTTCTTACCGGTTTTCTTGAAGGCATGTGGGCGTGACATCACAGCCGTGCTGGTTTGGTGAGGCTGCCTGACACTGCCAATTGCGGCTGCGCGCAGCAGCAGCAGGCCGCATATGCCATGCCGGGCGCGCCAAGCGCGCCGCCCGCGGCGCTGTTTGGGGCTTCAGAAGGCGCGCGGTTGCCGCCTGAGGCGCTACGGCTGGCGCAGCCGCGCATCAGCGCGGGGCCGTCTGGCGGCGGCGATGGCGGCGGCGGTGGCGGCGGCGGCAGCCAGCTCGACCTGCGCCAAATGTCGCCGGGAATGCATCACAACCCTAGCATGAACTCTGCCCTAGCAGCTCTGCAGTTCCGCCGCGCGGGCGTGCCGGCGCAGCTGGTGAGCGTGGGCTCGGCGCCGCTCGGCGCCGGCGGCGCCGGCGGCGCTGCTGGTGGGGTAGGCGCCGGCGAGGGCGCTCCGCCCGCTGCGCTGCTGCACTCGAGCGCGAGCGCGGGCGCGCTGGGCGGCAGCCCCCGCGCCGCGCGGCAGCTGCATGCGCAGCAGCAGGCACAGGCGCGCCCCCGGAGCCCTGGGTGGCAGCCAGGCGCCCACGCGGTCCTGGTTTCGTGCCTGCGGCCTGGCCTCGCGCGGGGTGGCACACCACGCGCTGGCCTGGCGGCAGAGACGCGCGCCTCTGTTAAATGTGTTTGCGCTGAAGTTGGAATGTATAACGACGTGTGACCTTGCATACTTATGGCGGCAGTGTGTGCGCGCCGTTGCCTCAAGAGTATTGGCGCTTAGCAGGCGAGGTGCCCAGCTGGACGCCATCCTGCAGTGTGTTAGCGAACGTGCAGCTGTTGGTACAGAGCAGTGCTGGTGCTGGCTGAGGATGCTCATTGCGAGTGAGCATCACCCCGGCCTTTTCTACCCTACTCTACCACACCCTATGACTGGGAAGCCCACTCACATGTTCTGTGCTGCGCACAGGCGCACATCCAGCACCAGCTGGCCCTGCAGCACCAGCAGCAGCTGCTGGCCACCAGCCTGGGCGGCGGCGGCGGCGGCGGCGGCGGCGGCGGCAGCAGCGCGAGCCCGCGCATGCAGGAGCTGCTGTTCCAGCGCCTGGCGGCGTCCGCGGCGCAGCGCGCGGAGCCCGGCCAGGATGACGCCGCGCCGGCCGTGCCCTGGCCAGACGACTGGCCGGAGCCGCCCGCCGGCGCGTGAGCGGCGCGCGGCCGAGCGGTCCGGCGGGCTCAGCGCGCGCGCCGCCTGGCGGCATAATCCAGCTAGGTCCTGCTCCAGGCATAGAACCCTCGAGGGGAGGCCGCGCCTGACCATGGGCATCATAGCGGGCGGGCCTCGTCAAGTGCCTTTCATGCCCCACAGCAACGCCCCTGCGCGGCCGCTGCGTGTGGGTGCCCAGCTGACTCGACAGCGTCCCTGGGCCCCCTTGCGCGTGGCTGCTGCCTGGGCCCTCAAGTGTCAACAGCAGCGCAGCACGTCCCACTCAAGACCACCCGGGCGGGGCGGCAGGCCGCCAGCGCCTGCCCCCACCCCGCCCGGGTCACCCTCTTCCCTCCACTCCCTCCACTTCCTCCGCTGGCGGGTGCAGAGCATGATCTGGGCTATTGCATGCGATGTTTCTGAGACTGGAACGCAACCATGCTGCTGCGCAAGCATCTGGCATCAGTGTTTGGCGGTGCGGTGACCAGACTGCGCGCGGCGCTCTCGCACCTGACCGCTGCAACGGGAAGACAGCCCTTACTGCTCGTGTGGCGCCAGGCCTCGACTGCCTGCACACCCCGCTGGAGCCACCCGTACCTTTTGTGGCGGGCGCTCCAAGAACAATCTATATGCGTCCGCTCGCCTGCTGCTGCTGACACGACATCTCTCCCTGCGAGTCTGCGGCCCACTGTGGGCGGGGTGCGGCAGGGCGAGCGCATCGGCTCTGGCTGGCGCGCATGCCCATGCTGCTTTCCAAGCCCAAACGGGCGTGGCTGGCTCGTATGCACTGTTACCACACATGGATGAGGGGGGTGTTCTGGGCAGCCTCTTGCCTCCGTTGGGACCTGGCACAGCGCTGCTGCACGGGCGCACTGTTTCCATTGTTTTCCATCCACAAAGCGGCTCATGACTGGCTCTCGGCGCGGCGGCGGGTGCATGGCGCCCCTCTCCTGGCGGGCCGGGCGGTCCGCCCCGGCATTAGTCCGGGGTGGCCTGCGGTTTAGCGGGCCGCCCGGCGCCCAGGGAGTGACCGCGCCGGTGACGTACCTCCATGGTCTGGCACTTTAGCTGGCTAGCAGTGATTGATTGAGGGCCGTCCAATGCGGGCCCGCTCCCGGCTTGTCAAATGGCACATGGGTGCCGCGCTTGGTTTCCCAAGTATCGTATTGGCGGCGCTGCCTGCAGTGCTCTTTAGCAGGCCGGGCGGGCCGAGGGCTCTGGGCGCTGACCGACGGCAGGGAAGCGAGCGCTGCTGCGCCGGGGGCACATGCGCCGGCCAGCTCCCGCCGCGGCCTGCACAGACGGGCCCTAACCAGGGGTTTTCTGCATGCTTTGGGCCCGCAGCGACGCCCAGCGCCTGGCCCTGAGCATACATTATAATGTCGACTATGCTCCTGCGAACCCTGCACTTGCCGCGCCGTGCATGTGCGGCGCGCGCATCTAGTAAGCAGGCTGGGGGGTTATTGTGCGCGTGCCGGCCTAATGTGTAGTATGGTGTGCTTGCAGGCGCTGCTGGCAGGCCGCCACCCCCAGGCTCCTGTGCCTCGTTCGAGCGCAATGATAGGGCGTTTCCAGGATTTGCTGCTGCGTCCCACTTTTTCCCTTTTCCTATGGTTGCGGCCCTTTCTGCTCATTTCATTGGCCGCACTTGTCAGGTCGGGATGCGGTTCTGCGTATACAAGGAACTGTGAGAGGCTCGTGCGACTGCGGGCGCGCGCGCGGGAGGCGCCCTCTGACGAGCAGCCCGCACGTGCGGGACGTTTTGACGGAACTGGCACATGAGTGGGGGGCGTCCCTTCTGTTGTTGGGTCGGGGGATAGCTACTAGTGCTGCGGACGGCTGCTAGTGCTGCGGATGCAGACTGATGAGCGCATGCTGTGCCGCACCGGCGAAGGCGAGGCAGACCAGCTGCGGCATTACAAACCCGTGCTGCGGCACGGGTTTGTAATAGGACAGGGTGGCAGGCAAGGGAAGGGGACATGTGCTGTGCCTGGTGCAGGCCTTGCCTTGTTACACAAGCTTGGTATAGAGAGCGTTATCCGGCTTGTCTGCGGTAAACCACTCTATGCCGCCGGCGCCCCAATAAGAGCCCGGGCCTGTACTACTAAGGGTGCACGCTTCAGCCAAACAGCACGCCCATGCAGGACTGATGCGAGATGCCATTCTGCGCCCACATGCAAGCGCACAGCTGTGTGCAAATTAGCGTGCGAACCAGCATGCAAATTAGCATGCTAATCAGCATGTCAGCCAGCCACATGCGCTGCTTCAAAATTGTTGACGCATCTATATAAAACAGGTGCCAGGTTGTCGCTCAACCACATGTTCGCCGCCTCACTTGACGTCCGCCTCAACTTCAGCTCCAGCACTTTGCAGCAGCTCCCAAATGCCAGGCGTCTTCTACAGTAAAGAGCATGGCAATGACATACTTAACTTGCAGCGGAGCGTCTTGTTATACATTCGATGCAGCAGGGCTACGCATGCATGCCCTATCTCAGCTGCTTTGGCCCACGTCTTGCCAGACTATCTAGCGAGGCATCTGCATGAACCACACTTGCGTCAGCTGCCTGCTTCCTTCGCGACCCCTGCTGGCAGGCTGACGCCGCCCCGGGCCACAGACATTCCGTCCCTGACGCATTGCTCCCTGTCTTGCAAGCACGCCCCCCGGTGCGACCAGCCAGCAGCCGCATCGCACCGGCAGGTGACCTATTCGCTGCAAGCAGCCGCCGTCCTGGGCATGGCATGTCGCGCATGTTTCTATAAGCGTTGGCGCGCCGGAGTGTCAAAATGAAAAGGACTGACAGAGCAGAAGAAGCTGGAACCCTGCACCATGCCCAGGCTGCACCGGCGCGGCAGCTCGCCGGGCGCAGCAGCGCGGCTGGGCGTGCCCGCCCACGCTCCGGCCCCAGCGCCAGGTGCGTGAGGCACTCGCTGCGCCGGCGCGAGCACCTCACACGGCCGCACGCGCAGGAGCGCGCGCGAGGCAGCTCAGGCGGCAGCGCCGCCCACAACACGTGCCCGTGACACAGCGCCTCCCGAACATGCGCGTCCCGGTGAGAACGCGCGTCGAGGGTGTGGTCGTGGGCCCTGCCGTCAGCGGCCGCGCACCGGCGCGTCACGCGGTGGTGACCTGCGGCGCAGGCGGCACTGCAAACGCGTCGCAGCTGTCGTCGCGCGGCTTGGCGCCCGGCGCCTCCGAGATGGAGCGGATGGTGGGCAGCCAGCCCTGCTGGCGGCGCAGCGGCGGCCGCTCGCGCGCGCCGGCCCCGGCGCCGGGCGGCGACGAGGACACCGGCGAGCCCCACGACACTGGGTGCACGCAGTGCACCGTGCGCGGCGGCGTGCCGGCGTAGTGCGCGGCGTCCGCCATATCGCTCAGCGCGCCCGGCGCAGAGCGCGTGTGTTTCAGGGTGCGGCGGGGCGGCGAGTGCAGGTACTGCGTTGCGGGTGCGTGGCCCCAAGCCGGCTCGTGCTGTGCCAGCGCCAGCGCGCGCGCGCCGGCCGGAAGCGCCCCAGCGGCGGGCGGCCGCTCCGGGAACGACTCGTGACAGGGCGCCAGCCAGCCGCGCCGCGGGCGGCCGTTGCGCACGGCGTGCTCGCGCTTCAACGCAGCGCGCGACTCATGCGTGCTGCACACCGCCTCCGCCGCCGCCGCGGCCAGCCCGCCTTTTGCGTCCGGCGCGCTGTTTGTCCTGCGCGGCGCGGAGCAGGTGCAGTCAGTCGGCAGAGTCAGCGTACCGGGGTTTTTGCTGCACGCAGCGCTTGGCAGCGGCTGGGATCGCCTAAAACCATGCTCACTGCAGCCTTCGCCCCTTTCCAAGCACTTTCGTGCAGCCTGTGCAATTCCCCAAGCTTCACACACTAAACCAGGTGCCGCAGGTACCTGGCCACGCCGACGATGGGTGCTGGTGCGCTTGGAACATCATCTACCGCGGAGGCCCCGGCTGCCGCCGAGCAGCTCTTCCGCCGCAACGTGCTGCCATCCGCGACCGTGCGCAAAGGGTCCAGCGGTGAGCCCCGCATCTCTTCCTGTTTCCGCAGGCGCCCAACGCAAGGGCGCTCAGCAAACAGCGTGCGCCTCTCGCCCGGTCCAGTGAAGGCCGGCAAGAGCAAGCGCGCCCCAGCGGTGCCGCACCAGCTTTGCACTGGGGCGGTTGCCGGCGGGCGAGGACATCCAAGATAGTTGCGCACGCCAGCGGTTCCAGGCCTCCGGCAGCCGCGCAGCTCGCAGCGGCGGGGCCAGGCCTGCTATGGCCTGCTATAATTCGCTGATGAAGAAGTGTTGGATGCAGGTGCGACAGCGATCAGCCCTCTGCCTCACGAAAGAGGCAGGAGAAGAAGACGGAAGGAGGCTGTTGAGGTGCGCGTACCAGGCGCACACAAGTATGCGCCAGCGTGCGCACACTTAGATGACTTGGACTAAACCTGCAACACGGAGAGGTGAAGGTCTCCTGTATGCGGGCGTGCAGGCGCTGCACAGGCCGCGCCACGGCGGCGGTTCCCTCTGTGCCGCGTGTGCCGCGGCATGTGCAGACCACAACAAGGCCTAGTGGACGCCAGAGCTGGAGACGCGGCACGACTCTGCAGTGGCGCCTTTCCAGTGCTGGCTGTGTGCTGCGCCAGCTGCGTGCGGTGGCCGGGGCAGCAGAGAGTGCTGCAGCCAAGCAAGACTTGGCACCAGACGGCGACGAGCAGGTGCAGCAGCGCGCACGTGAAGTTGCAGCGCAAGAGTTCTCAGACAGCAAGTGCCGTGGTGGCACCTGTGCGTTCAGGCTGGCCTGCAACTTGTGCCTCCAGACCTGCCTTTGGCTCTATGGCTTGCCAAGTAAGTGAAAGCGTTGACACGGTCGTCGCCGCAAAGGCTGCAACTTTGCCGCTTGCACTGGGCCGTGGCACCAGGCAGCCAAGGGGTGCTGTGGCGCTTAAGCTGTGCTGTTGTTTCATGCACTGCCAAGTCTTGTGCTCACAGTCAGAGCTAGACTTGCAGCGTGCACAATGTATATAGCTCACTTGCGATTTTCGAGCGCGCACAGGTCGTGCGGGGCGCGTACGAGCTGGCTGAGCGCGTGCGGCGCAACCCGGCGGACGGCGACGCGCTCACAGAGCTGGCGCTGTACCTGGACCGGCACGCGCGCGGGCACGAGGAGCTCGCGCCGCTTGTCGAGCAGGCGCTGGACTGGCTGGAGCTCGATGAGGAGGGGCTGGGCGACGAGCCAGATGACGGGCTGGGCGACGAGCCGGATGATGGGCTGGGCATGGAGCCGCAGGCATGCCGCGCCCTGCGCACCTGGAGGCGCTGCTCAACACATGATCACCCGTCACCCAAACAGCTTTCAGAGGCTTCCCTGGCTTGTGCAGCACAGCTATGTCAGCTGGCTCAACAAGGCTTGCGCAGCGACAAAATATCGCCTCACGCAGCACAGCTGTGGTAGCCAGGCTCAACAAGGCTTGCGCAGTGGCAAATCGCGGCCTTGTACCTGAGCGAGTGCGGGGGGTGCTGGCGGACAGGGCGAAGGCGCCGAGGCGCCAGATGGTTGGGGTGAGGGCGGTGGCGGCGAATGGCTGGACGACACGGACCCAGCGGCAGCTGCGCTTGGCCCCGACGGGCGTCTCCAGGGCGCGCCTGAGAGCAAACGCCAGGTGTGGGTACTGCCAAGTCTGCCCAGTAGCTTTCCTGTGTGAGGATGGCAGATGAGGGCCATGCGTGGTTGAATTTGCAGAAAACTGCCCACTGCAATGCGAGTTGTCCTAGGTGCACTTATATGTGGATATATTCCCAGTGGGCTTTCGGTTGCGGCCTGTTCACAGACCTTTTGAAAAGTCCACTGCGACACCTGTGCAGAGCCCAAGGGCGGGCATGCTGAGCTCTGGCCCAGAAGGTTCAAGGGCGGTTGAACACTGGGTATGGTGCCAGGCCTGCGTGCCAGCTGCCGGGTGGGCTGCATGCCGGAGGCCAGGCTTGACGAAGAGGGACGCCGTCTCCTCATCGAGCAATGAGTGAACGTCCCTGGGGTGGTCCCATGGGGAGGAGGGGAGGCAGGGCGCTCATGGGCAGGCCGCGCGCCAGGTGCTCATTGACGACGAGGACATGGAGTACGGGGACGAGGACGGCGAGGCAGCCGCCGAAGTCGGCGGCCCGGTGCGCGGGGGCCGCGCTGGCCATGTAGAGCGGCGCCGGGCCCGCTTGTGCTGCTGGGAGCGTGCCGTGCTGTCCCCGCGCCCAGCATGCCGGGGTGTGACAGAGCTCGGCGGTGTGCATCCAGGCGTTGCTCACCTGCCATGCGGTCGTCTTTGTGGCTGACAGAAGACACCAGCCTGTTCCCTTAGAGGCGTTCTGCTGCGCGGTGGCTGGCAGCGCCGTGCTGCCTGTGCGCGTCTGCTTGCGTGCACGCGCCGGCAGGCGTGAGGATGCTGAGTGTGTGCGTGCCAACACAGGCCGTGCTACTGGCCGGCTTTCGCGCGGAGGAGCACGCAATGGTACGCTGCAGAAAGTGTGTGACATCTTGATTTTTTAGGTGGAAGCGCCTGCTGAAATCGTGGGCGTGCATGACTGCGTGCGGCTTTGGTGCACAGAGACGCGGTGCGGCGCTCGCACGTCTTGCGCCAGTCTGCAGGGTGATCAATTAAAGGTGCTTCTAACACCGAGACACTGCCGTTGGTGAGACACTGTTGATCGAGCGAATCAACTCGCATGTGCAGTATGTACCCACGCCGCATGGTCACAGCAGGACTCTGCGCCGGCAGCCGCCGCCTGAACCAGGCCGCCCGCGCGGCTTGCATCCGCCTGCGGCGCTCCGCCGATGGCGCGCGCCGCGCAGGTGCGTGCTCTGCTGGACGCGGCGGGCGGGCAGGAGGTGCGCGTGTTGCCGTGCCGCGGCGAAGCGCTGTACGGGCGCCTGGCCGACGCGCTCGCGGCCGGCGAGCCGGACTGGGCGGCGCCGCGGCCTGAGGGCTGGCCGCGCGGCGGCGAGTGGGGCTCGAAGCGCGTCGTGCTGTGCTCCGGCATGCGGCGCGCGCCCGGGGGCTGCGGCGCGGCCCGTGCGCTCGCGCGGCGCGCTGGCGTGCGGTGTCCAGCAAGGGCGGGTGTGGCGGTGGCTGCGGTAGTGCATGCGTTGGGGTGGCAGCGACAGGGGCGCACACCGTCCGTCTGTGATGACTTGGCACGCTTTCTTGGCGCACTAGGGCTGCCCTGCTAAATGCCCGCTGCCTCGCTGCCGGTCGCGAGCTCCCTCCCACGACCGGAGGCCACCAACGTCCCGCCACCATGCTTCGTTGTCGACGCGCGTGCGGGGCCGCCGCGCGCAGGCGCACCGCGCGCGCCGCGCTTGTGGAGCTGATGGAGGAGGGCGGCCTGCCACCGGTGTGCGTGGCGGAGGCCGTGCCGGAGGAGTATGACTCGCAGCTGGGCGCGGTGCTCGCGGCCGCCGTGCAGGCGCGTTCCCGGTCGCAGCGCCTGCCTCGCCGGGGGATCTGGCTGGGCGGGCAGCCTTGTGCCTGGTATGGAGGGCGGCGGGGCGCAGCTGGGCTGGGAGCCGGCGCTGGCGTTGAGCGCGGGCCCTGCATGGAGACCGCTGTCTCGTCCTGGCATGGCTGGTGCATTTCATCCTAATGCTTTGGACGAGTGGGACGGCTGTTGCTCAAAGGCATAGCATTGCAGGGTCTTGTTTCTGTGGATTAGATCCTGGCCAGTGAGGAACGATTTTAAGTGCCTGCAGCGGGCCTGCGCAGGCTCAGCGAGGGCGCACAGTGCCCAGGCAGGAGGTGTGGGAGACGTCTGCGCACGCTGCTGCGACCCTGCCCAATGCTGCGGAGTGGATTGCGACGCGCTACCTGGTGCGCAAGCGTCTTCTGCTTGGCGTTTTGCTAGACCACATCATGCATTGTGTGCTGGGAGCACGCGGTGTCAGTGCAAGCAAGCCAGCTCAGTCATGCCTAACGAAGCAGCAGAGCGATTCACGCGTTTGCATGTCTGTGAGCTTGGCATGCATCACTGGGCAATCCGTTCAGCAGCATCGTCCCGCCAAGAAATCCGTAGAACTTTGTCAGGCCAGTGCACCACGTTCCGTCGCCCTGAATCGTAGGTGCAATCGAGCTGACACTGGGGCTCAGGACGCGAGCGAAGAGGTGGGCGGTGTGGACGACACGGCAACGGCCAAAAGCTCGGCACCCAACATTACGGCTGCCGTGCAGAGCGGTGCCGTCACCGCTGCTGGCAGTGAAGGTGCTGCGGGGCAAGCCGCCGCACGCGAAGCAGGAGCGGACGAGAGCGGCGGCGCCGGCAGCAGCCCTGCCAGCGCAGTACTTGAGGGCTCTGCAGCAGCTCTGGGTAGTGGAGGCGCTGCGCAGGCGCCTGGCGGCCCTGCCGCCGCAGCTGCCAGGGCGCCTGCAGGCGTGGAGCACGTGTCCAGCAGCAGCGGGCCTGGACGAGAGGCCGGCGGCAGCGCAGGCAGCAGGCGTGCAGCAGCGCAGGCGGCAGCCGCTCCGCGGGGTCGTGAGCCAGGGCCCGGGCCCGCGGCGGCTGGCGCTGCGCTGGAGGGCGCGGGCGCTGAGCGGCAGCGTGAGCTCAGCGATGCGGCGGACCGGGAGCGGGGGACGCGCCTGGGGGACTGGGTGTCCGGCGCAGCGCAGGCGGCAGGCGCCCCGCCGCAGCCTGTGCCGGGCGGTCCGGCGGCGGGTGTGGGCGAGGGTGGAGCAACCGGCGGGGGTGGGGTGGCCGGCAAGCCGGAACGGGCGGTCGGCGCGCGCGAGGCGGCGGTGCTCGCGGACGTACGCAGCGCAGGCGCCAGCTTCATGGACGCGCTTGCCGCCAACGCCGCCGGCGGCCCGGCGCCCAATGCAAATGTCAGTGCGAGTCTCAGCCCCGGCGGCGGCGGCGCAGGCGGCGCCGCCGCGGCGGACGCGGGCGCGCTGGCGGCGCCCTCGCCGCCGCGGCCCGCGTCTGCTGCAGGCGGGCCAGCTGAGAACCTGCTCGACGCGGTCGCCAGCGGCGGGCAGGCGCCCTGGCGCGCGCCGGCCGCGGGTCCCGTGCCGCCGCGCGCGCAGCCTGAAGCCTCCGGCTCGACCGCCACTGCGCAAGCGGCCGCTGCGCCGCTCGAGGGCGCGCGGCCGGTCGGCGCCTCGCGCGCGGGCGCGCGGCGAGAGCCGGAGGCGGAGACCAGCGCCGGCGCAGCGGCGGGCCGCAGCAGCGGCGGCCCTGCTTGGGGCGCAGACGGGGCTGCGGCGGCGGGAGATGCGCGAGGGGGTCGCAGCATGGAGGTGCGCGCCCTGCAGTGCGCGTGCAGCGTCCCTACGCGGCTGCGCTTGCGTGGAATGTTCAGAGTGCTTGTGCAGGGAGTGGTCTACATGCACAAGTGTGACGATTTGGCAACTGCCTTGCCTTGAGGTGCGCAGGCGCAAAAACAGCTTCGTGTAGGACGGCCAGCGGCCTGTGGGCGAGCGCGGGTGCTAGCGTGTCGCCTGTGCTGCGTGCCTGCACTGCAGCAGCAGGGCCGAAGGCAAGAGGGTGCTGTGCTCAGCAGGTGAGTAGGAGCCGCAAATGGTGGCAAATTGCGCCTGGAGTGTCAACTAGCACACATGCATGGACTGTGCAGCTCCCCCAGGCGTGCAAAATCGTGCGCGTCCGGCGCCGTGCTGGCAGGAGGAGCAGGCGGAGATGGAGAAGGTTTTTGAGCAGCTGGGCGAGGGCTTCGAGCGCGACGGCCTGGGCCCCGCGAGCGACAAGGGCGTGCTGCGCGAGCGTATGCGCTCCGAGGCGCGCGCGCCCACGCGCGACGCCCTGGCGGTGCGCCCAGCGTAGCGGCGCGTCCAGGGTTTGGGGCAGGGTCTGGTACACAGGGGTGTGCCGGTTGGGGCTGATGCATGCAGGCTGGTCAGGTGCTGGCACTCGTGCAGGCTGTGAGCGCCCTGTCGCTGGTGTTCAGTGACGCCACGGCCATCGTGTGCGCCGGCATGCCTGGTTACACGCTGCGCTGCACAACAGCCACTGCCACTCGAACGTGTGATGTGTGTGTACGTACGCTATTGGCCCCTGCACAGAGGGCGCTTCATGGAGAGGAAGTGTGCATGTGTAAGTGGCGCGTCCTTGTTAGTGCACAGGCATGGTACATAGCCTGCTACTGTTCCGGCAAACGCGTTGCCTGCGTGCTGATGTGCTCACCAGGCACGGCGCCTGCGGCGCGCGCAGGCGGCGCTGAGCTGCGGGCTGGCGGCGGCCGAGCTGCACGCCATGGTGGACGCGTGCGCGGCGGCCGCGGCCTCCCTGCAGGGCGGAGCCGCCGCGGAGGCCGACGCCACGGGCGCGCCCTCCGCCGACGCCCCTGCGGACATGGGCTGGCGCAGCCGCGACGACTTCTCCTTCAGCGCCGGCGCGGCAGCGGCCGACGGCCGCGCCGGCGCGCCCGGCGTGCCCGCCGACCCCGGGCCCAGCAGCGCCGAGCGCGCGGCCGCAGCCGCGCGGCGCAAGGCACGCGAGTCGCACCCGCCGGCGCACGCTGTCAACACGGGCGATGCCGCGGGCGGCGCGGCGGGCGAGGACAAATATGAGGATGCTGAGGGTGAGGCGTCGGAGGCCTGGGAGGACGGTGCGGAGGGCGCTGAAGAGGAGGGGCGCTGGGTGGAGGCTTGGTCGGCCGGCGAGGCGCGCGCTGCGCCCGGCGAGGGCGTGGAGGTGGTCCGCGTGCGCGAGAAGCTGCGCGGCGGCGCGGGCGCGGCATTTGATGACGGCACGGGCGATGTCCGGGAGCCCGAGGTGCTGGGCGGCGCGGCGCGCAGCGCGCGCGGCGCCGGCGCCGAGGTGTGGGAGCGCGAGGCGGCGCGCGGGGCGGCCGGCGGCGCGGCGGGCGGGCCCGCGCCGCCGGCGCGGCCCGCGCCCAGCAGCCCGTTTGTGTTGACCAAGTCGGCGCTCGTGGGCCCTACAGCAAGGCCTGCGCGTACCCCTGCATTAGCTGCAGCATCTGCAGGCGGCAGCGCAGACGAGCGCGGCAGGCCTTCGGACGGGTCCGCGTCCGGCCCTGCGCCCGCGCCTGCCGGCCCAGCGAGCCCGCTGGCGCTGCCGCTGGGCGGCCGCATGGCGCCAGAGCCAGGGGGTCGCCGCGCGCCGCGAGGGGTCGCCAGCAGCGGGGGAGGCAGCGAGGTGGCTAGCAGGGGGGCCACAGGCAGCGGCAGCAAGCCTGCTGCTCCATGGAGTCGCGGCGTGCGCGCGCTCGGTGCTGACTGGCCGGCGGGAGCCGATGCAGGGTCGCGCATGCCGATGCCGACCGCAGCGCACCGCCCGCAGCCCACAGTGACGGGTGCAGGGCCGGGCTCGGTGTCAGGGGCAGGGTCAGGACAGGAGGTGCCACTTGCGCCCTCTGATGTGCCCGGCGGCGCGGCGTGCGCAAGCCCTGCCGAGGCAGGTTGGGTGGGACCCAGCGGCCGGCGTGCGGAGGGGGCCAGCAAGGGGGTGGACGGCGAGGGTGCAGGCGCGCGTGCCAGCCCTGGGCAGGAGGGCGCGAGCGAGGCTCGGCCGCTGACGGCTGCAGAGCTGCGGGATATCGCCCAGCGGCGGGGCCTGTCCTATGAGGTGCTGGTCGACGACGCGCGCCGGCGCGGTATACCCATCCCTGGCGCCTAGGCCTAGCCTGGATTGCTCCAAGAAGTGCCGCTAGGCATGCACCTACCCGAATTGGCAAAGCTTGTGAGATGCTGTGGTGACTGTTGTGAGCGTGCCGTGCTTGCATGCAGATTCTTAGTTTTCATGCAAGGGTCATGTGCCTTGCGGGCTGCTAGAAATGCATGGCGACATAGGCATAACGTCGAGTCATGGGTTCGTGTGACTGGGTGGCTGTTAGAAATGCATGGCGACAGATGCATGTGTTAGTGGAGGCGTATGCTTGACGCTGCTTACAGCAATAGTGCTTAATGTCTGTGAGCTGGTGACCTGGAAAGGACCGCTCATCCAGCCAAGTACCCCATCTGCTCCAGGCTCTGCTCCTCTGCCACCTTCTCCCCCTCCTTGCCAACCCGCCAGCCGCTCTCCTCCAGCAGCGCATACATCCGCCGGAACGCCTCCAGGTAACTCGCCTGCTTGTTTACACAGTCAGCATGAGCTCTGGAAAAGCGTGCGCGAAGGGTGCCGGCCACAGCACTGCTTCCAGGGCAAGCGGAGTTTAGCAGAGCGGGGTCGCCTGGCCACACCTCTAAGTTTGTCGCTTCTGGCGGCAGCACGTGCTCAGTGAGCTTGTACAGCACATAGATGAAAGTTGCGCCCCTCGTATTATCGCTGTCAGAAAAGTACTGTCCATAGCTGCTCAGCTCCTCCCTGAAGTCTATCAGCGCCCCCTCGTCGTCGCCAGCCAACATAAGCCGCAAGCCCTTATTACACACCTGCGCAGGTGCCCCAGCAGCGTCGCCACACGACTTTGCTGCTGTGGATAGGGGTTGCCGTGCAGTGTGCATGGGTGGCTTGCCTCATTGACGGACTTTAGCAGCTCTGTGTCTTCCTCGTCCGGCACGCTCTCATCTCGCGCAAGAGCTGCCCAGTCGCCCGCGCTTGCCTCCTGCAACACCCATCACTGTAAGTAGTTCCAATTCACACATCTTCCTGCTAGATTGCCACTTGACAAGGCACACGTGCCTGTCCTAGTTTTTGCGCATTGCAGGTAGGCTCGTGCCGCTGCCGCCTCCTTGGCAGACTCCTTGGCAGACTGAAGCACCTGCCTACCTCCAGGCTCTGGACTGCTCTGCCGTGCTGGCTGCACCGCAATGGGACCAGTGTAGCACACAGTGCCAGGTCCCACAGCATAGCTGTCCACCAATGACGGAACAGATGCGGCAATGAGCAGTGCCCGGCTAGAGGCAAGCCCCCTATTTAAAAAGCCCAGACCACTGCTAAATACACCCCTGCTGAGCTTCCTCTGAGAAATCTTTCTTAGTGCTGCGGCCCCGTCTGTGTGAATTGATGAGGTCGGTGCTAAGCCTGGCTATGAGCTGAGCACAGGAGACCCAGCGGGTGGATGTGCGTGCGTCTTCACTGATGTCTGCGCCCACCCAACCTGCGCGGCATGCGCTGCTGGACGTGAGCGCGCTGGTGAGTGTCGCCCGTCAGCCCCCCAAGCACTGGCACATGAACTGGCATCAGGATGCTGCGTAGAGGAGGCGTTGTAATGACTGCAGACTTTTGGTGTGTTTCTCAATATGTATCCACCTGTGCTACATACAAGCAACCATAGGAGCTGCCTCACCTGTTTCTTGAGGCTGTGGCTTCTTGTCTGTGTGCGCATGCACGGCGAACATGAAGCTGGTGTGACAGCTAGCAGCTGTGCTATCCGCTGGCTCTTCTCTTAGTAACACAGGAAACCACCGCCTTGACTGTGCGTGCCAGGCCTTTTCGGTGGCGCTGCCGTTCTCGGGGTGCGTGGCCAAGCGGCTGCTCACCAGCGCTGGCGACTTGGGTCGGAGGAGGTGCTCTCCTTTGTGTGGAAATTAAACCCACAGTTAACGCTTAGCCGCACCCCTTCAGGAGTGTGGCTGCATGCTGCGCCCCGCTCAGCGTGCAAAGCGGGCGCGCGGAGCCCAGCGTCTCCCGCTTATGACAGCGAGCGTGCCTTTGCTCGCAGAGGCGAGCCGCGCGACGTCAGCGCCGCGGACGCGGCGAGCTCGCAGCCCGGCTGGAAGCCGCACCAGGCGCTGCGCAGCGCGTGGCCGGCCGTGTACGCGTGCATGGGCGTCGCGGCGTGGCTGGTGTGGCGCCGCGGCGGCCTGGCCGTGCAGGCCGCGCCGCTGGCGGCATACCTGGCGCTGCTCGCCGCCAGCTGGCTGGCCTGGCCGCCGCTGTTCGGCGGCGGCCACCCGCTGCGCCGCGCCTGCACTGACGCGCTCGGCGCGCCCCCGACCGCCCCCTCGTCTGACACCGCTTGGCGGGGGTCGGCTGCGCTGCAGTGGCTGCAGGCTGTCTCTGCACAGATGCGGTATGAAGGCATGTTTTTAAAACAACACGGAGTGGCGCCCCGAGAGGACACTGCAGTGTGCGTTTCGCATGCATGCCTCGCCCCTGCAAGGCAGTGCACACTGATACAGGAGGCGGGGCGCAGTCTTGGGCAGCCTGGCCGCTGTAGCGGCGGCGGCGTTCCATGCAGCGGACCCGGCAGCGGCGCTGCTGCTGCTGCCCTTTGTCGGCTGGACCTGCTTCGCGACCGCGCTGGTCAATTGCGCGCTGGCCTCCGGCAACGCCGAGGTGCTCGCCACGCTCATGTTTGCCCCCGCTGTTGTCATCTGCACTGGTCTGCTCAGCAGCGCGCAGCGGCCGAGCGCGGCTCACTGGCACGCGCCCGCCAGTGCGAATGCAGAGGCGCTGCTCGCTGCCTGCGCATATAGACCTGTTGCCCAAGGGTTCGATGATGCGCGACGCATGTTCCCGCTCAAAACTTTATGCAGACGTTGCAGCAAAGAGTGCCAGTGTGGGAACGGGGGCGCCATCGGAGGAGCCTGATCTGGCCGGCCACGCCACGCCCGGCGCCTGCAGGTGGTACGCGACGCACAGAGCCTGGCGGCGCTGAAGTGCGGCGCGGCGCCCGCAGCGGGCGCCGGCGCCCCTGCCACGCCCTCGCCGTTCGCGGGCCAGGCCGGGGTCGAGAAGGCGCGCAGCTGCTGCAAGGCGGCGGGGACGCGCCACGGCAACCCTGCCTCAGTGCGTTCTGCGGCCAGGCCTCGACAGCCAGCCGGAAGAGCGCAGTGCAGTCATTGCTTGTCAAACGGCATATGTGCATGCGTATGTGCATGCGATCATTCGCATCTCCCAGCGCACCTGTTGATCAGAGGCAACGCCCAACCTGGCGCCCAGCGGCGGTCGTGGTATGCGCACAGGCGGGCGCGCGCGCGCCAGCGACGCATCCCCTGATCAGGCGCACCGGCAGGCGAAGCCGACACTGCTGCGGCTTGCGTGCAGGCGCCGGCGCTCGGCAGCAAGGAGGCGCCTGCGCTGGCCTTCGGCGGCAAAGACGCGCCTGCGCTGGCGTTCGGCAGTAAGGAGGCGCCGGCGTTCAGCGTCAAGGAGGCGCCCGCGGCGGACCCGGGCGTGGCCGCGCTGCGCGCAAGCAGCAGCGGCCTGCTGGGGCGCATCAGCGCGGGCGTCGGCTGGCTGGCCGGCGGTGCCGAGCCCGCGGACGTGCGCCCTGCGGCGCTCAGTGCTTGCCGCCGGGCGCCGCTCACAGCACTCGGGTGTCGTCAGTCTGTGCCTGCAGCAGGGACGCGTGCTTGGCACAGTGACAGGTGATACCTTGGTTGACACCACGCACAATAAATACGGCAGTGCAGCTGGCGCTTGCGGCCTGCATGCCTGCACACACCCAACCACGCCTTCTGCTCCGTTTACAGGCGCGCGCGCCCGAGCGCACCTGCACTCACGCGGCGATTCCGCGCACTGTGCAAACTTCACCGGGCGCACGGCTTTGCGCAGGCGGGAGGGACTCCGGCGGCGCACACAGGCGGGGGCGCCGGCGGCCTGCTGGGCGCGCTTTCGGAGCGGCTGGCGGCCTCGCTGGGCTCGCCGCGCGGCGAGTTTGATGCCATCGCCGATGCCGCTGCCGGCGAGCACGCGGCCGTGGGTGGGGCCCCGCCCGGCTGCGCGCCCAGGGCTCTGCGCCGTGCCACGAGGTTGCTCTCAGTCGGTGTGCTTGAGACGCCGGGACACGTCGCATGACTGTCAGCCACCAGCATGATGCGAGCTGGAAGCGGCAGCGCTGACGAGGCGCTCTGCCTTGGCGGCCTGTGCGCTGCATGCCTGAGGGCTTGCCTCATGCAGCCCTGTGTTGTGCGCACTGCAGGCCGTGCAGAGCCCCTTTACGCGTGCGAGTTGATGCGGCACAGTCATTGTTGATTTGCCCACATTTGGGCGTGGTTATGTGACTGTGCAGCTTCACAAACACGCATTTGCACTCCCAGCAAGATTTATCAACGGGGTGCTGCGCGCGGGCCCAGGGGCAGCGGCCGCTGCGGCGCCGCCGGGGCACATCTCGGACAGCGTGCCCACGCGCTTCTTCAGCTGCCCCGGCGCTGCGGACTTTAAGGTCCGCGGGCCGGACTACCTGGCGGACAAACGCAAGGCGCGCGCGCCGCCGCTCCAGTCACATTCACTCACTGGAGCGCCCTGTGCGCTGTGCAGCGATGCTCGGCACCAGCGCTTGCGACGTGCCGGGCAAGGGGCGGACGCGCCGCAGCACCCGCAACCGTTCGGGCCGCCCCACGGGCAGGAGCCGGGCCCGGCGCGCTGCAGGGCGCGCGCATCGCGCGAGCGCGTCTGCGCATCAGGCGTGCGCGAGCACGGCGTAGGAGCACCGGTGATGCAGCTGCACCAGCAGCATCACCGTCGATGCTCGCGGGGCGGGGGCCTCTGACCCTGAGAACAGGCATGGGGCGCGCGCGCAGGTGCTGCCGGAGCGGCCGGAGTGCCGCCTGGCGAGCGTGAACCTGGTGTCAGTGGCGGAGCCGACGATGCACATCGCGCGCTTCCTGCCCTCCATCCGCGACTCGCCCGCGCCGCTGACGTTCGTGTGGCACGTGCGCGCCCGCGGCCCCGCCCGCCCCTGGTCCGCCCCTCGGCGGCGGACCCTGGGCCGGTTAGGGTTTCAGGGGTGTTACGGACCCCCCCCGCCCAGGCTGCCGCGGCCGCGCAGGTGCTCGTGCCCGGCCGCCAGAACCTGTCGCTGGTCTTCGCATGGGCGCTGCCGCACGACCCGCTCGCGGCCATCGAGCGCGCGCTGCCGGCGCCCGGCCCGGCGTCCGATGCGGCGGCCGCGGAGGCAGCCGGCGGCGGCGGCCCGGCCGAGGCGGCGCCTGACGTACTGCCAGAGGTGCACGCACTGCTACTAGGCGTGGGCCGGCACTGTGCCGCCGCATGTTGCAGGGTTGTGTCCATTTCGGAGCCTGGGCGCCGCCCTTGCTGCGGGCCGTGGGGTGCGCCCATGCTGCGCGTGCACATAGCAGTCCGGACCAGGCCTGCTCGCTCCCTGGAGGTATTTTTTTCTAGCTGGAGCAGAGCTGCATGCTGCCCCCCAACCTTCGCTTTGGTTCGTGCCAGAACAGGAGAGCCGGCGTCCGACGGCACTTGTGCAATGTCAGCCAATCTGGGCGCCTGCATTCACGGGTGAATTGGCGAGCGGGTCGTGCACATGGCACATGGGCCGTTTACTGTGGCGCAGGCGCGGGTGGCTGGCAGGGCTGGAAAGACGTCGCGCGGGCGCGCGTGCGCGCAGGCGTCGGCCGACTCGGGGTCGAGCTACCGCACGAATCGCGGCGCGCCCACGGCCGAGCAGCTGGGCGACGCGGACGTGGAGCGCTCTGCGCGCAGCCTCAACTCCCTGCAGCCGGCGCGGGCCCGCACCTGTCATCAGGGACAGCGCCTGGGCCTTGTAGGGAGAGCAGCGCAGTTGTGCGTGCCTGTCACTGGACAAGCCGGTATGTTGTCAAGAGCGCTCGGGGCGGGGAGCGGACCCAGCTGCAGCCAGGACAGGCTACCGTGGTGAGGCAGACAGGTCGCTCCTCGAACTGTCTGTCGCCGGTCCAGCCACGCCCTGCGCATATGGCCTGGTGCGGACAGAGCCAGGTGCACGCGGCCCGCCATCTGGACGGGCTCAGGTGCGGCAGCGTGCGGCCCCCAAGCGCACCGCCGCCGTTGCGAAGTCGGCGCAAAGGCGCGTCAGCGTGTGTAGCAGCGCGGCCACATTGCCGGCCCGCTGCCTCGCCATGTGCGGCCGGGGCACAGGATGCCCGGCCAGCGATGCACGATGAGCGCCACACGATCCCCAGTTCCAGCATGTGCTGCGCGGTTGCAGGCGGAGCGGCCGCCCGCGGGCGCCGGCCGCCACCGCCGCGCGCACACCGCGCTCGACGGCGGCCCGCCGCGCGAACCCGCGGCCGCGCCCGGCGCCGCGCCGGCGCCCGCCGCCCGCCGGCCCGGCTGGCGCGGCAGGCGCGGCCCCTCGTCACCGCCCTGCCGGCGCTCCCTCAGGCCGCCTGCCTGCGCAGGTGTCCCGGCGCAGGCGCGGTCATGCGCGCAGCATGCGCCGCGTCCGGCATGCTCGGGGCGTGCCGGCAGACTGCACCCTCCGTGACGGCCTGGCGGCAGAGCGGCCCGCGCGCAGAGCGCCCGGCTGCCGCTGGCCAGGCGCGCGACGGTCACCCGGCGCTGCGCGCGCAGGTCGACGAGCGCGGGTGCGGAGGTGGGACGCGGCGACAGCGCCGCCAGCGAGGCCGGCCCCAGCCCCTACGCCGCCTGCGACCCCTTCGACGTGTGCCTCATGAGGCGCGCGTCACCCTAAACCGACCCGGGGCGGCACCACCACTCGCATCCGGCGGCGACTGCCACACACCCCTCCATCGTGGGGGACTTCCGTTGGTCCAGGGCAACGGGAAGCGGTGCAATGCGACTGGTGCTGTGTGAGCGCTCCTGTGGCCCAGCGCCCAAGCCCGGCCCTAATCTGGCCGGCGCCCAGCAGGCCCCCGACACCCCCATTCCGGCCGCCTGCCAGGTTCCTGGACGACGCGGGCGGCGAGGCGGCGGCAACCGCGCGGCGGCACGGCGCGTTCAAGATCATCCCGCGTGTCACCACCGGCTCCTGGATGGTCAAGCAGGCAGTCGGGCAGAACACGCCGGTGCTGCTGGGGCGCAAGATCACGACCAAGTACTTCCGGTGCGCGCGCGGGGACGCAGGGTAACTGTAACCCTAGAACAGGCTTGCAATGTTCAGTTCCGCCCAGGTAGTCTGCGGGGCCTCCATGCCCTGAACGAGAGCGGGCCTGCACCGGGTCCGGGGGCGTCGCCTGTTTGAGGGCCTTGCTGGTGCCCTGCAATTGGTCAAGCGGCGGCGTTGCATGCTCTTGCGCATGCGCTCGCTCCAGCGCCCCGCCGCGTGAGCACATGTGAGGTGTCAGCCATGCTGACTGGTCGCCATGCGGGCGAGCAGCGGGCGCTGCAGCGGCAGCCGCCCGAGGCACAGGCCCTACCCTGAACCTATACTACACCCGCAGGGGCCCGCGCTACATCGAGGTGGACGTGGACGTGGGCAGCAGCCGCAGCGCGGCGCACGTGGTCGGCCTGGTGCAGGGCGCGCTGCGCTCGCTGGTCATCGACATCGCCGTCCTGCTGGAGGGCCACGCGTCGGTGCGGCCACGCGCCGGCCCGGGCCGCCCCAGCCCGGGCTGACGCGGCCGGTCCGCCGTGCGCTTGAAGCGGGCGCGCGCATGCGCGCCTGCTGGCGGCGCCGCGCGGGGCATTGGTTTTGGCTAGTACCCGCCATGCCGACGCTGTGGTCTGAGCAGCACTTCATTAGCACTAGTCCCTAGAACCCTGGTCGGAGACCGCATTTATCTGACGCGGCCGCCCCGCCGCCTTCCAGCCCTCCGGCACATGTCCACGATGGGCGCCCGCGCCACGAGCGCTGCCATGCCTTCCCCGCCCCCGCTGCCCTACCCTGATCCCACCCTGTGGGCCGCGGCGCGCAGGAGGAGCTGCCGGAGCGGCTGCTGGGCACCGTGCGGCTGGAGCACCTGGACCTGAGCCAGGCGGCCGAGCTCAACCTGCAGACGGGCGTCATCACGCGCAAGGCCGCCGCCAGCTAGAGCGCATGCTCACAAGAACGCATGCGCTCGGAGCGCACCAGCGCCCCGTCAGAATGATTGAATGCTTGAATAACAGCCGTCTATCAGATTGTGCGCATGCGCTGCTCTATGCTGTGTAACATCTGCCGGAGGCTTGCCGCCCTGTTTGCCATGCTCATGGCATGCCGGTCGGGCCTGCCAGGCCATGGCAGACATCGCATCGCCCGTTGGTGTGCGGCACCACCTGAGCGGTCAGAGACTGCCATATATAATCTGCATGGGCTTGTGGACCGGTGTTTCCATTTTCCACTAAACTTCACTCTGCCAGAGCCGGCACACCTTTTGTCAGAGACAAAACGATAGGCAATCAATGAGGTGCTCAAGCATCCACAGAGAGTGCATGCAGCACCTCTGTCCCAGGCATGTGTGCTTGTTCACAAGAGCATAATGCGCCTGCACATGATGGTCCAGGATCATATCGTAACCGACTACTTGGGATACATACTTGGTGTACACAAGCAGACTGACACAAACTACGTAGGCATGTGACTCCTCGCAGACGCTTCACACCAAAGGGGCACTTCAGTCAGACACCTTGGAACATACGTGTATGTACGACATCATACACAAGAAAATGAGCCCTGCTGTACACAGGCATCCCTATCCTAACACCCTATCCCTCAGCCCTTATGGCAATCAGCGCTCCAGGACAGGCAGCTGGTCGCAGGATGCGCCCCCTGGGCTATGCGGTGAGCCATCTGCCAGGTCACAGGGCGCATGCGGCCTCCCGCATCCACCCCCAGCCACACACGAGCAGCGCACGCACATCGTGACAGGTGGCAGCCCACCCGTGTGCCGCTTGCGGCGCGTCCTCGACCCAAAGCTAGCGGCCGCAGTTCCTGCCTCAAGCTACACTTCTGCCCTGACGCCCAGCTGCGTTACTCTGTGCCTTACACGGAGTCCCTCACCACCCTGCGGCAGCCCTGCGCCTCTCCTCTCAGCACACCACCTGCTCCGTTGCGGTGCAGGCCTGCAGCCTGTCGCACGGCGTCGCGGCGTCCCCAGCGTCTGCACGCGCGGTGTTTACGAGCGCTTGCAACCCTGACCGTGCCGGCCCCGCGCCTGCAGGCCCTACGCGAGCGCCCGCTGCACAGCCTTGGAGCCCTCCGCGACCGCGTGCCGCCCCAGCGCGCCCGGCACCTGCAGCTTCACCGCGGTCTGAACCTGCGCGCCGCCAGCATGCTCCTCAGGTCTCCAATCTGGAGTGGGTCTGGGTTTCAAGGGTTCCCATGGGCATCACATCTGCAGCGTCAGCGCCAGGGGCTGCCGCTCTACAAAGCATCAGCACGCCATCCACAAGTCTGCGCAGACCGCGCTCGTACCTCAGTGGCGCTTCCCAAAGCTTGCATCCTTGTCTCGGACAGGGTCTGCCGGACCCCAGCTTTAGCGCCGGGGCTGCGCACCTCGCGCGAGGTCAGCGTCGCCTGGCCCGTCTTGGTCGTGATGCGGGCGGCCTCGGCCACCAGGCGCTCGAACATGTCGGCCGTGAAGGACTGCAGCACGTCCATGGAGCGCTTGCTGATGGACAGGTCCGGGTGCACCGCCTTGCACACGCGGTGCAGGTACACCTGCCCAATGCGTGGACATGCCTGACCACTCTGCGAGTGCACGCAGAGCATGCGCACGTCCGCCTGCGAGAGCTCTTCACCACGCAGGCAGCCTGTCACGAAGCACACAGGTGCCAGATGTCGGGCCACCCCAGCACCACACGCCACTTCCAGCACAGCGGCATCATCCGGTTTCCGGCGTGTGAGCTTCCGGCGCGCCTTGTACGTCTCTCCTTCGCGCTTGTTCGACCGCCGCGCGGCGGCGCCGCCCGCCTTCTTGCCCGCGCGGCCGCGCTGCGCCTTGCGCGCGACCTTCGCCGGCGCGGCCCGGCGCGGCGCCAACGCCGCGGGCTTCGCCCCAGCCGGCGCCGGGCCGGTCCTGGCCGCGGCGGGCTTTGCGGCCTTGGACGCCGCCTTTGCCGGCGGCGCGCGCGGCGCCCGGCTCGTCCGAGCCTTCTTGGCAGGGGTGTGCACGGGCTCCGGCTCCTCCTGCTCCTCAGGCGCGGCGGCTGCCTCTGCTGGCGGTGCGGGGGCGACCTCCGCGACCTCCTCGTCATCGTCCTCCTCGTCCGCGGCCGGCGGCTGCGCGGCCGCACGCTTGCCGCGGCGCTCCTTGCCCTGAAACGCCGCGGCATGGCATGCCCGCCGTTACACATCGCGATGTGGGGTTGAGGGTTGCATGCAGTGCTGCTGCGCAACAATGCGCACGTCTGTCGAACACACTCTTGCTGTTTCTGTGCTCAACTTGGCTCTGTATTGGTTTAAACGCCAACCTCATTCAAAAATTGAGTGCAGGATGTGTTAGCACCTTGCCGAAGAGCGACTGCTGCGCGGGGCGCGGCGGCGCGCCGCTGCCGCCGCCGCCGGCGCGCGCCGCCGCCTGGTTCTGCTTGCGCGCGGGCGTGGCCAGCTCGCCGGCGCCGTCCGCCACTGCCTTGGTTGCGGATGAGCTGCGGCCGGCCCTGTTCACGCCGCATGCAGCTCGGGGTCACCCACCCTGCTTATTGCAAACCCTGTGCGTTACTGCATCTACTCGATGGATGACGCAGGCTAAAGCCAAGCCGCCGATCACATCTGCTCTAAGGCAACCGCAGCAGTGACAACCTCAACAGTGCTCAGCCAGCAGCCCAGAGCGCCGCGCCATGCAGGCACGGCTGCGGCCCCGGCTCGCGCTGCGCCCGGGGCAGGTCGCCCGCCGCAGAGCAGGCCAGGCGGGATCAGTGCAGGGGCGCGCACCGGCCGCGCGGCGCGGCGGCAGGCGTGCGCGGCAGCGGCGGCGGCGCCCGCGCCTCGCCGGCGCGCGCGCGCGCGCGCCCCGTGCGCCGCGCCGCGGGCGCGGGCGCCTCCTCCTCCTCCTCACCCGCCGGCGCCTCCTGCTCCGCCTCTGCCGGCGCGCACTCCAGGGGCGCGGCAGCCACCTCCTCCTCCTCCTCCTCCGCCTCCGCCTCCGCCTCCGCCCCAGCGGGTGCCGGCAGCTCTGCGGGCGGCGCCGAGTCCTCCTCTGGCGGCGCGGGCGCAGCCCCAACATCCTCCTCCTCTTCTTCCTCCTCTTCCTCCTCCTCGTCCTCCTCCGCCTCCTCCGCGGTGGCAGCTTGCTGTGCCTCGGCTGCACGCAGCCAGCGTTTCAGGTCAGCACAGAGCCCTGTCTCAGGATGACGAGCAGTCAACGCGCTGCCAGACAGGGCATGAGTTATTGCGTCTAGGTGCAGAGCGGCATAAATATAAACTACAAACGCACAACCGCAGGTGCGCACTCATCAGTGTAGAGCATGCCGCAATCACGCACCGTGCTGGCCTGGGTGCAGGATGGTCTGGAAGACACGCCGGCCGACCTGCGCGAGCTGGCCCACCAGCGACGCGCGCGCATGCGCGCCGGCGCGCTCCGCCGCACTGCCGCCGCTGCACAGAGCAGGACGCAGGTTGCAACTGTCATTCCACATAAAGGCCCTGTGATACAAGCATGAGAAGCGGCCGTCTGCTGAGCATGCAGTGCTGCGGATTGGACCAGCATGCAGTGAAGCGATGCTGAGCAGCACTTGCCATGTGGAAATCGTTGCACGCTTGTGACACAATGCATAGCATGGCTTGACTTGCGAGAGACAAAAGAGCGCCCCCTGCACCTCAACTGCGCAGGCGTGGCAGCCGCGGACGCGGCGCCGGCGCCGGCCGTGCGCGCAGACGTGGAGCGCAGCTGCCGGCGCGCGCGCTCCGACGCGGCAGGCGTGGCCGCCGCAGGCGTAGCCCGGCCCAGCTCCGCCGGGGCAGGCTGCGCAGCGGTGGCCGCCCCTCCTCACCGCATTATCAACTTCACAAGACGTAAGGGATTTGGCGACTTACTCTCCAGTCATGCTGATGGACAGGTCAATTGAAGTCTGCAGCGGCGCAAGCTTGTTCAAGCTTGTCTGTCACAGCGACCACCAAATGCTGCAAAGTGAAGCAAATACTTAATGTGCTCTGGGCGCATACACAGTACAGCATGTGGGGTAGATATTGCAGGCTGTGTGTAACCTACGGCCTGTCATGTCATTAAGTAATACAGCACCCTCAGCAGCAACTGATGTATTTCTTCTCTGCCGCCAACGAGCGCTTTTCCACCAGCACTGGGGGTATCGCTGCGAGGAAAGGCAGCTGCAGATCCCATCACAAGGCTTCAAAAGGATCAAGTCCTGCAGACCTGGCAACCACGCACATCAGGATAAGACAGTCAAACTCCCGAGCGTTGGTCCTCATCAGCGAAGTGAGACGCCTGCATCACGACTGCACGCCTGTGACACGCATGCCCCCAGCAGAGGGCGAGCGTGAGGCGCACAACATTGTGCGCGAGTCTCAACCCCTTTCACCGCCTCTAAAACCCCGGCGCTCCCTTCTTCCGTACCTCAGCTGCTGACGGACAACCCCACTGGTGCCGAGCCCTCTGTCAGGAGTGCACCTGCGCAGACTGCTGGGCGTTGGCTGCGGTCGCCGCGGCCACGGCCGCAGTCACGGCCGCCTCGATCATGGGCGCCACCTGCTCCTCGACCGCCTCTGCGATGGCCTCGGCGGCGACCTGAGCAGCCAACATGCGAGTGTCAGAAAGAGGCTCACGCGGCGGGACAAAGCCGCACATGGAGGGCAGAGTGCAGCTCCATTGTGTTCCACTGCATGGTGCAGCAGACCTGTGAATCTACATGTAAGGAGCCTGCTCTGGAAGCTGACCACCTGAGTGTTCACCACCACGAAGCTGCTAAGCAGCGAGACACCTTAGGTGTCTCGCTAGGATGTATGTTGCACCTGCATTGCTACAGCCACAACGCACAGTTTTTTGTTCCCTGTGACTATGAGACACTGCCGCGCCCGTCACTTGAGCACGCAAGGAGAACACACTCCCCAGCTTGACCATACAAAGAGAGCGCACTCCCCAGACAAGTGCTTCCCCTTTTGTGTTCCCTCTGTGCTCTGGCTGGTCCTTGCTTCCGTGCGCAGCCAGCACACCTCCTCCGCGACGCGCTCGGCCGTCTCGGCGGCGTCGCCGGCCGCTGCGCCGGCCGCCGCCTCAGCCTCCTCCGCGGCGTCCTCGGCCGTGTGTGCGGCCGCGACGGCCTCGCGCGCCGCCTCGTCCGCCATGTTCAGGGTCTCATCCGCGTGGACAATGGCGGTGCGCGCGTCGCGCGCGGCATCCGCGCACGAGTCGTCGTCACGCTGCGCGGGGCCGGCGGCCGGCGCGGCGGCCGGCGCGTGTTCGCGCGGCGCGCTCTCGGCAGGCTCGGCCCGCTCCGCCGCCTGTCAGCGCGGCGCAGGGTGCCGTCACTCCGGTGTCACGCATGCGCAAATGAAGTGGCTGCTGCCTCATTGAACTGGCTGCTGCCGCATTGCACCTGTGAGCTTGCACTCAGTGCGCTCGCATGTGCCGGACACACATGTGCCGAGAGCTTAGGAGTCAAGGGCGTGCATGCGACGGCTTGCGGCGGGCATGGCGATGCTGCAGGCGGGTCTCCCAGGCGCGGCATGCGTGTTCGCAGGGTCAGGTGCGTCAATGTGCGCAGGCAGCCTGGTGCGCTGCCGGTAGTGCGGGTCAGGCGCACGGTGGGCCCCGCAGCGGGAGCATCCTGGCCCATGCGCTCGTCCACGCGCGCCAGCTCAGCCTCCGCCTCCGCCATCAGCTCCTGCGCGGGGCCGCAGCCTGTCAGCCCGCGCCTGATGTGCCCTGTCTCACGAGCCTGTGCTAGCACATCACACAAAGCTCTAATTCGACAAGGAAGCACAGCCACAAGCTTTTCCCGCACACCTGCACCACACACCGGCGCCGGCAGCCAGCCGCTTGCAGTGACGCAGTCGGAGCATGCAGTGAAAGAAGCGCACCTGCGTGTCCAGGAGCTCAGCGCCGCTGATGGGCGCCTCGTGCTCTTCCACCAGCACCTCGGCGCCCTGGGGCGCGGGCGCGGCGCTGCCGCCGGCGCTGCGGCGGCGCTTGGACTGCGGCGCCTCCTCCTGTCGCGCCCAACATTGCCAGACCTGATTTGTCTTTCCCGCCGCACATACGCCATGTACTTCATCATCTACGCTAGCGAATGACGACCTCGCGCCCGGCACGGCGCCCACAGACATGCATACCTTGCAGGCACTGCATTAATGCAAGCATGACCTTTCTCGGCCAACCACATAAGAAATGCCATGCAAAAACCACGCCACAAGCACATACTCCAGCCCGCACTCGCATTCCATGCTGTAAACACATTTTCAACTGTCCAGTGAAGGCACATGAGAGCGACCCGTCCTCCGTGCCCCGCACCGTGTGCGCAAATACCCATCAAGCACGCTTGCGGCCACTCTGCGGGTCAAAGCGCAGCTGATTGCTCTGCCGCGTGAGGGACAGCCTGCCCACGCAGGTGCGTCCACCTTGCGCCCAGAGGCCGCCACGCGCGCGCCCCACAATTCGCACGCGCAGCAGCCCGCGGGCAGCGACTGATTGAGCACCTCCCCCGGGCGCGCACCTCAACAGGCTGCGACGGTGGCAGCGCTGGCGCCCGTTTGGCGCCGCGCTCCATGGTCGTGCGGCGCGTGGTGCGCTGCTCCGCAACGGTGGTCACCGGCGCCTCGCCCGCCGGCGCCGCGTGCTGGATCTCAACACGGTCAATTACCTCTCGGGTTCGCGTCACCTGCGCTGGCGGCTGGCGTGTCGGGCATCTGGCCCATGCTTGGCCCCGTGCATAGCGCGCAAAAGTGCCACTGACAAAAGCTCGCATGCACACCTGCTCCTATGCACTGCAACCCTCCTCCATGCACGCTACAAGCAGCGTGAAGCACGCTTCGCTCTGGGAGGTATGCCGCTGAAGCTAGCAGTCCTGGCGGAGTGCTTTCACAGTGCCTGGCGCCTGAGCAAGCCCGCCCTTGTCGCAAGCAGGCGCATGAAAAAGGCAGCGTATGTCAACAGAGCTCAGCTCCTACCGAGCGGACTACACAGTGGCCGGGCAGAAAGCCAACTTGCCATTGGCATGCACTGCTTGCTACTCGGTGCTGCAGGCAGCCGAAATACTTGTCAACAGCACAAGCCAACTGTTGCCGCTACGGGCAGCCTGGCAGAGCGGCGGAACAGGCAGATTGGCCTGCGTAGTACAAGCCAAAAAGCAAGTCGAGAGGCACAAACCTTGGCGCTGCGAGGGGTGCGCCGGCTGCCGGCAGACCCGTCCGCCGTGCCAGCACTGCGAGTCGACATCCTCGACGCTTCAAGTGTTTGCAAGCCGTGCTCGCTGGTTTCACGTAATGCCACAGAGCGTCCGTCAGCGGCACGCGACTCCAAGTTGACTCCACGGGCGTGTGCAGCTTTCCACCCGAACGACAATGGAAGTCTGAGTTTGCAAGAGGCTCGACGCCGAGGATGGCCAGCACCGCTAGGGCCTGAGGGCCTGAGCCTAGGAAAGGAGGTGCCTCCGATCCGCCTCCCAGGAGTTGCACTCATCCTAAATACACTGTTGGTGTATGCGTGCGAGGCTTGCCCAGCTTAGGGGCTGCCTTCACACTCAGAACACGCGCGCATCGCGCCCAGCCTTCCTGTGCACGCCCGGCATGGCGGGCTTTGCAGGCGGCCGGCCTGATGCGGGCGCCGATGCGCAGGACGAGGTGGACCGGTGCGGCTGGGGCTGCGTTGTGTTTACTTGTAGGATGCGCGGGCCCCCAGGACGCCTGTCCGTGTGCTGTGCGAGCTCCTGCACTTCCCCTGCGTCACTGTTATACCAGTTCACGCGCAAGCAGTGCGTGGTTGAAGCCTGACAAGGCCATGCATAGGAGTCGCGGCCTGCAGCGCTCCAACAAGCAGGTGCACATGGACGGTGCTTTCACTCTTGCAGAGTGGACTTTTTCATATGACAGGAACAGTCAGTGGCAAGACTGCACACAGAAGCGTGTGCCTGGTGTGGGAACTGCGCAACGCTCAGCGAGTGCGACCACCCACAGGCGGAGGGCGTGCCCTGCGCAGGTTCCAGCGCCGCGTGGAGGACGCGCTGGAGGCCGTGGGCGGCGACCGCGACGCGGCGCGCAAGGTCAGGGACGCGGTGGCGGACGCCACGCGGGGGCAGGGCCAGTCGGGCGTGACGAGCGCCATTCAGGTAGAGCAGCGCCCTTGCCAGTGCACGCTTGATGTGCTCAGGTTTGCAGGAGGGCAGGGACGGACGTCCCCAGAAGTAATCTGACACGCAACACCCAAGCGGTGCCTTGTGCTGGCACCACCCGATATGGATGGCAGGTGCTGCATGCATGCATGTACTGTGGCCTCGCATCGGCGGCGTGCTAGACTTCATTGTAGATGCAGCTTGTGATTGCTAGGACAGTGAAATGCATGCAACCTGCAAATATGGGTTGTCACGCAGTGCTGCCTCTGGCATAGCGGCTTACACATCTGCTTGCGGGCCCCACTCCTCATACCACATACCTGCATGTGAGCCATTATTGCTAAGTAACCTGACATGTTATTGGCCTGGTGCGTGCAGGCTGCACAGCCGAAAGTGGACGCGATCATAGCAGAACACAAGGCGCAGGCGGGCGCAACAAAGTCGTCTGCAGGCTCCATGCTCAGCAACATCGCGTCCACCGTCGCACAGGCGGCCGTGGGCGGCGGCGAGGTGCGTGGCGTGGCAGGCCGGGCTTAACTTTGTGCTGCATTGCACATAGAGATGCCCGGGGAGCGCGTGCTCTGCAGACAGAGTTGTGCACTGTGTTTGCCTGCTTGAGGGTGCGCCTATAGCGGGTGAAGCATGTAGGATAGGCAGATTGGGATGAGCACTTGCTGGTAATGTGTGTTCACATGGTTATGTTAGCAAGTACGGTGAGCTGCTGCGTTGTGGCTGCGCCACATGATGCAACTCCTCCAAATGCCTGTCAGGTGCTCGACGTGCATTGTGCGTGCCACCCTGCACGAATCAAGGCGTCCACCTTTGTGTGACACCTGCGCCGTGCGCGCTGCACAGATCCAGCACCTGGTGGAGGAGGAGGAGGCGGCGTACAGCGCGCAGTCGGCGGTCATGCCGCTGCGGGAGCTGGCATCGGCGCGCGGCGCTTATGCCGGCTCCGAGGCAAAGCACGGCGCTCAGCTGCCCGGCGGCGCGACCGAGCTCATGGGCGGCCACACGGCGCCTCCGCCCGCGGCGGCCGAGTTTGCTCCCGCGGCCGAGGCGCGCGCGCGCAGCGGGCGCGAGGCGCAGCAGGCGGAGCTCGTGGCGAAGACCGGCGATACGCTCTACAAGTCTGCTGGTGAGCTCCCCAGACCTCCCACATGTGATACAGCTGGTTTTCTAGTGGTAACGTGAGTACGGGGTGCAGCAGTCGCCAGACAGGCTGTGCTCTCTAGATGTGATGGTGTAGCTTCTGCGTGTTTTGCGGGGTTGTGATTTGTGGCTACAGGCCTGAGGTGGGCTGCGCGGTAGGCCACTGCAAGGCGTGTCATGCAACCACATGTTTTGTGCTGTGAGACAGTGCAGATGCAACTGTCTTTTGTGTGCGCAGGGCGCGAAGAGGGCGAGCAGGCGCCCCCCGGCGACACCAGCTTCGCCTCTGACATGGACAGGAGGGCAGAAGGAGGCAAGTCGTGATACGCTCTGATAGTGTTGGTGTTTTGAGTGCCAAATCGCACCAACGGTGTTTCTGCCAGCGTGGGAGGCTTTTGGGTGAGTGTGTACACCAGCGTTCCACTAGGCCACGCTTGGCACTACACGGCTCAGGTCAACGACACTGCAGTGTAAAGCAACCTCCTAGCTACCCATGGATGCTGCCACATATGCTGCGTAAGGAGGGTCGAGGCCTGCCAAGCATCATTGCCCTACACAAGTGCAAACAATTTTGCCAGATGCAAGGACCATGCGTACAAGTGAGACACAGGACCAAAAGGCCCATAAAACAGACACCATTGTACTTCATCACACAATGCATAAGCATGCATGAGACAAAAGTCAACCACTCTACACAACATTTCAGCCGGGCAGTGTGGTTTTCAATTCGTCGAGCGCTATTAAACCCCTAACGCAGGATGGGACGGTTGAAGCATGACACATAAACGAACCACGCTTCATGCGTGCAAGCCCACCCAGCTCACAGCCTTCATCGAGCAAACCAAACCCTGCAAGTGTCAGCGGCATGCCCAAGCTGCTGGCCACACGTCTGCCACCTGCACGAACGGCGAAGCCTAACACGGCAAAGGCCAATTGGCAGAGGGAAGTGTCCTGCACATACTAGCTCCAGCAACCCTGCCTGGCTCATCCAGGGGTCGCTATCTGGACCTGCCACCCCGCTGCATAAAAGGAAGGAACACCCGACTTTCCCCACCACCACGGCATGACCAAGAACCCTGCATTTATCAAACCTTGGCAGCTCCGCGCGGCTCGGCTGCGCGGCCGCCACCCTGACCTGCTGCCGCGGCGGGGCGCGGTCCGGACGTCAGCCTGTGGCCCAGCCACTCGCGCGGCCGCGCAACCAAGTAGAACCTGCCGCGCGCAGCACGACCTCTCAGCGGCGCTGTGGCTCACACTCTGTTCGCCGCGTCCCAGGCCTGGCGAGTGCTGGCAAGGCGCCGGCTTGACCAAGCGCACTCTCGAGAGTCTGTGACGTCATGAGTATAGGCTGCCGGCCGTACCGCGGAGCACGCAGGGATGTGCGCGGCTCGGGGTGGAAGCATGTGCGCACGAGCAAGGGGCTGCGAGCCCAGGGCAGCACGCGCATGCTGCCAGGCGCGCGGGGGTGGGCGCGCAGGGGCGCCGCGCACCAGAGCTGCCAGGCGCGCGGGGGTGGGCGCGCAGGGGCGCCGCGCACCAGAGCTGCCAGGCGCGCGGGGGTGGGCGCGCAGGGGCGCCGCGCACCAGAGCTGCCAGGCGCGCGGGGGTGGGCGCGCAGGGCGCTGCGCACCAGAGCTGCCAGGCGCGCGGGGGTGGGGCCGCAGGGGCGCCGCGCACCAGAGCAGGAAGGCGATGAAGGGCAGGAGCGGGAGCAGCACGTAGGCGACCAGGCTGTAGGGGTCGCTCCAGTCCATGTTCGGGTACACCCACTCGCCCGTGGCCGCCGCGATGCTCCACAGCACGATCGCATACGCTGTGCCGTACCACCACAGCACCTGCCGGTGCGAGTGCACGCATGTCAAACACTGCTGTTGATGCTATTACGATCAGACTGGTCACCTTCCGTCCCTTGCCGGGCGCAGCTACAATACATGCAGCGGCACCCAAAACAAGCTCACAGCAGCTGTCGAGCTTGCCTGCGAAAAGTAATACACAGCACGCGCATCACCGGGTATGAACAGCTCCCAGGAAGCACTACATTGCGTATGATAAATTATCCAGCCAGCCGGCGCGCACTGTTGGGTGGGGCCATTGTCCAAACATCAGACAGCCTCCTGGGAGCTTGGACGCGCCGCACCTGGTAGTGGTACGACACCAGGGGTATGCGCGAGAGGGCCAGGTCCAGCAAGATGAAGAGGTTGTGGCAGCCGTGGACCTGCCGTGCAGGGCTGCCTCAGCCGCGCGGTGGACCAGCCTGTGGTGTGCAACAGGGCGGCAACGCCTCCAGCATGGTGGCAGCCCCAGTCGGAGCAGCCCAGACCCATTGCTGCAGTCCGCTATACAATACAAATGCAGCCTGCCGAGCGGCATGCGTCGCATGGCGGGAACACGCGTTGCGCTGGCCAGTCCTGGGGCATGTAGCGATGCTTGGCTTGCATGCGCATCGCCACTGGGCACCAGAGCCAGCGGGGCGCACCATGGGGTTGGAAGGGTCGATGCGCTTCACCTTGGCGAAAGCGTGGACCTGGACTCGCCCCCGATCCGGCATAGGTCAGACACCAGCGACTGCACTTCAAAAGTGGTGTGCTTGATGCCGCCCTGCACATTCAGAGCAAGCAGGCACGAGCGGAGTCACTGCCTTGCAACGCAACAGGTCCTCACAGTCACCGTGCCTGGTCGCCAGCATGGAGCAGCTGTCAGACAGGGTAGACCGGCTGACAATTGAGATGGGCTTTTATCGACTATATCCCTAACCCTAACCCTATGCTCGCGCAGGCGCCCACCATGCCCCAGTAGAAGGCGGTGATGAAGAGCGCCATGCATGCGTTGGTCTCCATGAACAGCAGGTGCAGCTTGTAGAGCAGCGGGTACTGCACACACGCGCGGTCCTTTCACTGGCAGCGCAGATGGACTGCCACACACTTTCTGACAAACCAGCCGAGCACTAATACGCAACACGCTGACTCACTGCACAATATACAGCCCTGTGCAGACCCGACAGGCCCCATGCAAGTGGTGCGCCTAGGCTTCTTGCATCGCAAGCCTTGTCTCAGGTACCAACCATAAGCCAAAGGGCCAGAGGGCGGCACCTCATACACTGGCCAGTCGCCAGAGGCTGCTGCGTGCACGTCCGCATCGTGCACAGCGCCCACGGCGTCGCCAGGCCCCTCCTCGGCCGGACCTGGCCCCGCACTGGGCCCGTGCCACTGCCCCAAGCCTGCTCCAGCACGGTCGGGCGCGCGGCCTGCCGCGCTGCCGGGGGCCGCGCTGGCGGGCAGCGTAGGGTAGGGGAAGGGCACCCGCGTTGCGTCGCCCGCCGCAGGCGGCGCTGCGCCGTTCGGCGTAGGCACGCCCGGCGCCGCATGCGCGGCGGCGCCGTTGGGCACCGCCGCGGGCGAGGGCGGCCGCGTCGGCGGCGGCAGGACGCGGCAGGGGCCGCGCAGCATGTGGTGGAGGACCACGGCGATGCCCAGCAGCCCGGACAGGCCGAAGAGGATGAATGACAGGTTGGTGAGGAACCTGGGCCGGCGGCGCTTCTGGATTAACAGGCCCGTGCGCGCCAGGGCGGAGACAGTAAGGAAGCAGGAACAATACAAAAGCCACCTTCTTGCAATAGGATGCACCGCCAGTGGTATCTCATGCTTAACTCTTTGCGTGACAGGGCGCAGACGAACCACGCACGCCTGCCGCACAGCGCATACTAACGCGCAGGGGGCAGGCACAGGAGAGCGCACTTAAAGTACTCGCCCGGCGTCCCCAGGCCTCCAGGGTCTGTGCACGCCAGCAGCCTGTGTCAAGTTCTGTGCACGCTATAAAACCAAGTGCTCGCAGACGCAGAGCGCTCCCGCACCAGCAAAGCGATACACCAGCAGCGTCGCTGCAAAGTAGAGCATGTAGACGAAGCGCAGCACCAGCAGCTCCCACGGCCGTATGAAGAAAGAGGTGGCCTGTGCATACCCAGCTCCGGCTGCTTGCTCACAATTACCGCGTACATCAACAGTAAGCGCCTGATTATGTTGCCGCTGCTTGCGCATGCAAGCGCACCTGGTGGTTGGGGTTGAGCAGGTCCCAGCAAAACCATTTCCGGGGTCGGGCGCCAGGTGGGACGAGCTCGGACCTGCAAAGCACATCTTCACACGCCTGCACAAAGGTGCGACGGCTGCAGGCGCACGGGGCACGCCTGTTGCTGATCAACAAGAGCCTTGGCAGCCTGAGCATCCGCGCCAGAGGGAAGCGCTCGTTGGTGAAAAACAAGACGATGTTGGTGATGACGAAGATGGCGATTGGGATCCCAGGGCCGGTCACCCCCATGCTGGAGCGGCGCTGCTGCAGCCCCAGGCGCCGAGATGCGCAGCCCGAGGTGCAGGTCTAGCTAGTGTGCACCTGCAGCTACTTCGAAAAATGGTAAGACAGCTGCCAACCCAAGGCCCAGGGGCGGGGGAGACTTGGGGGGGGGGGCCTCGCACCAGCCAGCAGGAAAGTCTCTCATCATGCCTGACAACTGGAGCTGTATCACAGTCAAAAGTATGCCGGGGACAAAGGCCGAGGTGCGTAGTCTGCAGATCGTATGCCCCTCGCGTCTGCTTTAAATACACAAGTGAGTGCGTGGTGCTGCACATGGCCGGAGCGCTTTGATATGCTGCACATGCATATGCTTGTGCACATAAACAGGCTACAGTCCTTGAGTCTTGGCGGGCACTGTGACTCATCATGTTTGTGGGCGCGCAGCCCATCGAGTGCCTGGCGGCTGTTGCCTGGGAGGCCAGCAAGCCCCTGGACGTCACAACTGTGGTTGTTGACCCGCCCAAAAAGGGCGAAGTGCGCATCCGGGTGCGTATGCTCCGTTTCTGCTGCAACACTGGCATGGATGTTGGGAGACCAGCTGCACTGCATATGGGATGGACTCGAACAAGCACCTAAAGCACTGTGTTTTGCCGTGCAGATCGTGGCCACAGCACTATGCCATACAGACGCGTACACGCTTGACGGAAAAGGTGTGCCCGGCTGCCCCCCCTGCAGAAAGCAAATTTCCTTGCTGTAGAGCCTAGCCATGCTTCCAAGCGGCACTTCTTAGGTGTGTGAGTTGCCTGACTGCGGCGCGCGCGCCTGTCTGGGTGCCGTGCGCTGCCGCTCGGGCGCGCAAAGCGCACGTGCGCCACAGACGGGCGGGCGCCTGGCGCAGACCCGGAGGGCCTGTTCCCGTGCGTGCTGGGGCATGAGGCCGCCGGCGTGGTCGAGAGCGTGGGCGAGGGCGTGGAGAGCGTGCAGGTCGGCGACCACGTCATCCCCTGCTACCAGGCGCGCCCTTGGCTGGCGTTGCAGCAGATGGATCCGCGGCCCTGCCCGTAGCTGCCCCGCCCCCCGCCTCGCTCACGCCCTCCGCTGCGGCCACTGCGGCCAGCTCTGCGGCCGGCGCAAGGCGTGCCGATGCGCACTCCAGTCGCCGCCTGGGTATGGCGGCCCTGAAGTGGTGGATTTAGTGCGAGGCGCTGCTGGCTTCTCAATGACGCTCAGCGACACCGGTCCTCCCATGCTGCGGCAAGTGCATGCAGCGCAGTTATGCGCATGCACAGCAACAAGCCACGGGCGCACATGCTGCTGCTTAGCGTCCTGCGCCGCATCGTAAAGCCTGCATGCGCGCGCCTGCGCAGGCGTTCTGCGGCGCCTGCCCCATGTGTAAGAGCCAGAAGACCAATCTGTGCGGCAGCGTGCGCAAGTGGACCGGCAAGGGCGTCATGCGCGCCGACGATGGCGTGCGCTTCACACACAAGGAGAGCGGGAAGAAGATCTACCACTTTGTGCGTTGCCTAGTGCCCATCCTTGGCATGCGTATGTATAATTTCAGATAGAACCACTGTGGGGCAGCTGCTGAGCGGGCGGCAAGCACAGGAGTGCTGCGGCATCGCATCTCAAGATCCTGGCTTCATGGCTGCAAAGGGACCGCGTGCCTGCTGAAGGCACAATACCCTTGCGGGAGAGCACGCTTCCAGTTGCAGGCAAGAGGTCATCAACCATGAGGGGTTCCTCTTCAAAGAGGTAGTGCTTGCACACAGGTGCTCCAATGAACGTGAGTTATATGCGTGATCAGTTATATTCCACAAAAGTGTTTAATATGCAGATGGGCACATCCACGTTTGCGGAGTACACGGTGGTGCACGAGGAGAGCGTGGCCAAGGTGGACAAGGCCGCGCCGCTGGACAAGATCTGCCTGCTCGGCTGCGGCGTGACGACCGGCATCGGCGCCGTCACCAACACCGCCAAGGTCCGGCGGCGCTGCCGCCTCTTGCTTCCTGCTTCAGCTCACTTGAGAAACGCGAGAACAACAGGTCACTTGAAAGTTACAAGAAGAACAGGCTGGGGCAGCAGTGGCGCACATGGCCACCAGGAGGAGCCGACCGCGCGCAGGTGCAGAAGGGCGACACGGCGGCGGTGTTCGGCCTGGGCACGATCGGGCTGGCCGTGGTGGACGCGCTGGCGACGGTGGGCGCGCGGCGCATCATCGCGGTCGACACAGACGTGGGCAAGCACGCGCGCGCCAAGGAGTGGGGCGCCACCGACCTGCTCAACCCCAAGGACTTTGACAAGCCCATCCAGGCGCGCCTGGACGCAGCCGCCCGGCGCCTGCTCTGCCAAGTAATACTTTACCTGTTTGCATGTCTAGGGCGTGAGTGGGCTAGACCTCAGTCAAGCCAGCCCATCCATTCATGCTCACCACTTGCTCCAGCATGAGAAGTAGGGTCTGACATGTGCTGTCAGCTCCTGCC